>Ga0208810_1000689_pt1 | contig 8390 bp, 6 predicted proteins | sample Colrivmet1560A02_FD_187679 | JGI IMG/M metagenome (GOLD analysis project Ga0208810, IMG submission 187679) | Estuarine microbial communities from the Columbia River estuary - metaG 1560A-02 (SPAdes) (version 2) | ecosystem: Environmental > Aquatic > Marine > Intertidal zone > Estuary | place: USA... | reverse complement strand
GTGGATCGGCGAAGTGATGCCCACCGACCTGAGCTGGGCCTGCTCGAGTTCGGTGAGGGCGAAGACGCCGGTGGCCCGATTTAACTTCGGGCGCGTGAAGAACCGGATGTAGAGCCGCTTCTTGATGGATTTTAAATCCCATCCGGAGAACAAAGCCGAATCCAGAGCGCCGTGAGGATTGAAGAAGACTTTCAGGCCGCGGGCGGTCGCGGCGCGGTCGACTTGGACGTTCAGCGGATTGAACGTATTATGGGCATGTAGGATGACATCGGCAGGCAGGGTCGCCAGCTCCCGGCTGAGCCGATGGGAACGCGCCAAGCCGAAGAGCGGGTCGGGGTAGAAATAGCGGACCGGTAAGCCGTCGAATACTTCGGTCGAACCGGCGCGAATCGCATCCGGCGTCCAGATCTCGACATCAGCTCCCAATCTCCGCTGCGCCGACGCCAGCTCGAACACCATCTTCTGCACACCTCCGGCATAAGCACCGGGAATGCATTCATAGACGATGTGACGGATGGGGAGCATGAACTGACTGACTAGAGGCTTAGTTGACCAGAGGCTCGGAGGCTCAGACGGAGGCTGAGTTGATCAGTTGAACGGTTGGCCAGAGAGACACCACGAGTTGACACGTTGACAAGTTGGCCAGTTGACAAGGAAGTGACCGGACTAGCTCAAAGGGATGGCGGAGACCGAATGATTGGCGGATCGATTTGTTGACACGTTGACAAGTTGGCACGTGGACAAGGGGCATAAAACGATGCAGCTGCGGGAATCTGGAGCCAGCCGCCGAAGGCTGAACGGCTGACACCCGAAAGGCCGATGCCCCGGTGGCCGACACCTGTCACCCGGAAGACATGACCGCAGCATGCTATCCGGTTTCCGTTCTCCCCTTGAGTGAAAGTTATCCTGCCACCTGGGACCTGAGGCCGCCACCTGCCACCCGAAATTTTCTCCCAGATTTGTGCCTACTGCCGCCACTGGCCCTCTGGTCCGCCGAGCCGCCGGGTCTCTTCGGCGGCGATGTCCTCTTCTTCTTCGCAGGCCAGAGGATCGGCGGCGGGACGATCGAGAGATTTGATAGCAAAGCCGGGAATCATGTGGCCGACGACGGCGAATAGCATCGGCATGTTGTGTACAATCGTGAAGACAAAGATGGAGAGCAAGCCGTCGCGGAAGGTCTGCACGAGCGCCATGAAAATCACCAAGTAGACGTAACGACTCAGCCGCTGCATCGGCCCAGTGGCGGATTGAAGGAAATAAGCCGTGAACACATAACCCATCAAGGCCGGGATGAAGAAGAAGCCGGCGTAACCGAAATTCAGGTAGGACTCTCCGAGATAGGTGGTGATACGTCCTTCGACGTCATACCGCCGACCTGAGGTGGAAATTTCCTGTACATGGTCTGCCAGGCCCGGCTTATTAGGCCACCAGGCGCGCGGAATCGGCAGAGTGATGATCGCCAAGTACGTCGACCCCCAGAACTTCCGATCATTGAAGTCAGCCAGCGTGAGGCTTCCGGCATACTGGTCGAGGAACTCCTCGCTCGTCGCGACCTCTTTATCCTTAGAGTTGAAGGTGAAGGACTGACCTAGCTGGGCAAAGGCTTCTCCGGTATCGCCGTATTGAACGGCCTGACCGATGTATTTCAGCCTGGGGAAGACAAGGGCGACCAGCACAGCCCCGATAATGATCGGGAAAGTCGGCCAACGGCGGCGAACAGTCTGCAGGTAATATGCCGCGAAGAATAAAAGCGGCAAAATCAACATGAAGCGGTGGTAGCCCTGCAAAGCCACGACCCCGAGGAAGAATGTAATGAGACCGACAAGATACCAACGGAAGCCAAAGACGAAGACCAGCAGACCCAGCACGCCCATGGGCCACATGGCCATAACCTGCACGTAGCCGGCGGAGGCGCTATCCACCGAGAGATCGAGCGTGGCCGACTTGATGCCGTAGAGGAAGTAGGTCCCGATGGGGAGACAAAGGAGACCGATGGTGCGCGCGATGTTCGGATTCATCACGCGGCGCACTACCGGTTGCTCGGCTTTAGCATCAAACCGGAGATGCGCCCAGAAACTTGCGAAAGCAAAGACGGCCAACGCGACATCCGCCCAGAGCATGGCTCGGCTGATTTCCTCCGTCGTGATGGCTTCCGCGTTCGCCTGGCCGGTATACATCAATGGCGCCCCTCCGATTATCTGGAACAGACGGTAGGTAAAGCTATACAGGTGGAACAACAGATACGCCGTCAGCGGATGCCAGAAGGCCATGCGGCGGAACATCAGGACGACGACCGCGATGACGACCCCGAGATCGAGGAGGAAGTATGGGAGGAGGGAATCCACTGAACGAGAGTATGGAGTATCGAGTATTGAGTTTGGACGATACGGAAGGGCTGGAGAGCTGGAGGAAGAACTAGAGGCTTAGTTGACCAGAGGCTCGGAGGCTCAGAGCCGAGGCGGAGTTGATCGGTTGATCAGTTGGCCAGTTGGCCGGAGACGGCGGCAATCACTCAAAGGGGAACCGGAGACCGGAGGATTGGCAGATCGATTAGTAGACGCGTTGACAAGTTGGCACGTGGACAAGGGGCATAACACGATACAGCTGCGGGAACCTGGAGCCGGCCGCCGAAGGCTGAACGGCTGGCACCCGAAAGGCCGATGCCCCAGTGGCCGACACCTGTCACCATCAAGACATGACCGCAGCATACTATCCGGTTTCCGGCCTCCCCTTGAGTGAAAGTTGTCCTGCCACCTGAGACCTGAGATCTGAGACCTGCGACCCGAAAGTGAGTGAGGCTGGATGCAGCTATGTCGTGACGCGGTCCCGACACTACCCTTTGCATTTCTTGTCAACCGGCCAACTTGTCAACGGGTCAACTAACGTTGTCTCGCTCTGGCCAACTGGCCAACTGTTCAACGGGTCAACTCCGCGCTTCGCGCGTCTTCTTCATCCTCTCTCCGCTGACGGAGGAGACGAAGTTGACGCGGGTAGGGATCTTATGGCGGGCAAGGCGTTCGCGGCAGGCGCTGCGGATCGCAGCGCGCAGGGCTTCTTGGTCGGATACAGAGGCGACGACGTCCACGACCACGGTCTGGCCGGTCAGAGGGTGAGGCTCGCCGCGGACGCGGCAGTCAGCGACACCCGGAATGCCGAGGATGACCGATTCGACTTCGGCGGGCATGAGCTTCTCGCCGCCGACATTGATCATCTCGCCCATCCGTCCGAGGACACGGATGGTTCCGTTAGGGCCCTGCTCGACTTTGTCCCCGGTGCGGAACCAGCCGTCTTCCGTGAAGCGTTCGTTGCTCGCGTTCAGATAGCCTGCGATCTGCGTATGGCTCCGGAGCCAGAGTTCGTCATCGACGACCTTCCATTCGAGCTTCGGATCTTCGAAGCGCAGATAGGTCGAATCGCTCTCGGGACTCGAGGTCCGGACGATACCGGTCTCGCTCGTGCCGAAGGTCTGGATGAAGCGTACCCGCGGGAAAGCCGCCTTAAGCCGGGCGAGTAGGCTTTCGGGCATCGGCTCGGTTCCGTAGCTGATGACGCGCAGCGAAGAAAGGTCGTGGATGGCAACCGCTCCGGAGACGAGGAGCAGGTTTAGGAACGTCGGCGACGACGGAAGAATGGCGACGTGGTGACGGGAGATGGCTTCGGCGACGACCTCGGGCGCGTTTGAAGCCGGAACGACGATCGGGGCGCCGGAGGTGAGTCCGCCGAACAGCGTGTTAAGCCCGCCGATGTGATCGAAGCCCAGGAGCGCAATGACAGGGAGTTCGTTAGGCCGACGCTCCTCATAGGTCGCGAGCAAGGCGCTGAAGTCCTGCACCATCGCCTTGGGGGCTCCGCTGGTGCCGCTGGAGAATAAGACCAGTCCTCCAGCCCGACGGGCGCGCAAGGATTCGAAGAGCGGATGCGTCGAGGCCTCGTCGATCCGTGGGAGAAGGCTCCAGGCGAAGCCATCGGCCGTCACGACCCACTGCGCGTTGACCTGCGCGAGACGCGCCGGGTGTTCGGCAGAATTACCGGCCAGAGGGACGGCGAAGTGGCCGGCGGCTTCGAGCGCGAGCAGCCAGGCGGTCGTCGCCGGACCATGGCCGCCGACGACGGCGACCGCGGCCGGACCAGGCAGACGCAAGCCCGCGAGAGCACGAGTGGCTTCATCCACTAAGGCAGCCAGCTCACCGTAAGTCACCACGCCCCAACCACCGACCAAGGCTGGCTTGGCGGAATAGGCGGTGAAGCGGGAGAGGAGAGACATTGTATCCAACGAGAGGCTTAGATGACCAGAGGCTCGGAGGCTCAGAAGGAGCGGCAGAGTTAGTTGATCCGTTGATCGGTTGAGGTGCCTTGAGGTAGGGACAGCACCACGTGCTGTCCTAGCAGGAGTGGCCTAAGGGAGGACGCGACGGTGATCACGTCCCTACCTAAGAGACAGCTATGTCGTGACGCGGTCCCGACCCTACCCGTTGCATCTCTGGCCAACCGGCCAACTGATCAACGGATCAACTAACTTTGAATGTTTCCGAAATACTCTACGCTGCCGCCCTGGGCCGAGCGCACATGCGCGAGCAAGAAATCCACGGCTTGATTCATGGTCGTGCCTTCAGGACGACAGATGGCGGCGTTGATCTTCGCGAGGGCCGGCTTCGGCACCGCCCGCGTTAGCTCGGTATCAATCGGGCCGAAGCCGACCGCACTTACGATGATGCCGGAGTGGGCGAGCTCCTTCGCTGCGACCTTGGTCAGGGCCTCTACCGCGGCCTTGCTGGCGACGTAGGCGGCTTCGCCTTCGAGCGAAAGCGGAACGGCGACGGTGGTGAGATTGATAATTCGTCCGGCGCGCTGACGGACCATGACCTTGCCGACGGCCTGCAGACAATGGAAGGTACCGAGATAGTTGACGCGCATGAGGCGCTCCGCGGTCTCACCAGGCGTGAGGAGCAACGCATTCATCGACGCGGCACCGGCATTGTTGACCAGAAGATCGATCCGGCCAGCCTCGGCGACGGCCGCCACGGCAGCGCGCACCGCGGATTCGTCAGTGACGTCGACGGCGTGACCCTTGAATCGTTCATGGCTGATACTCTGCTCTCCACGCGCAAAGCCGTGCACGGTCCATCCGTCGGCAAGCAAGCGCGTGGCCAAAGAGAGGCCGAGGCCTGCCGATGTGCCAGTTATCAAAGCCGCATTCATAATTGTGGAGAGGTGAAGACCAGAAATCCATGCTGAGCTTGGCACTCATAGCCGCATGAGGTCAAAAAATCGGAAATATCCTGAGCGCGCAGTCCTCTAGCCTTAAGGAGATTGTCGTGAACCTCGATGAGTACCCGTACGACTTTGCGAGAGCGAAACAAATCCTTAGATCCAAGGATAGCCTCATATTCGTAGCCTTCGACGTCGATTTTCATGACATCGACCGACGTCACTTCATTCTCACGTAAGCAGGAGTCCAAGGTCAAAAGGCGCACCGATTGAGTCGGATTAGTGTAACGTGTGGCACGACTTAATCCGCTGCTCCCACTATTTGTGTCAGGTGCCAGATTGAAGTCGGCAGTCCCGTCGGCATCCGAAATAGCCACCTGTGCAAGACTGACATTATTCGCGGCGTTCAAGTCGAGGTTTCGCCTGATGACCGATCCTAACCTAGACTGCGGTTCAATCGCCAGAACCCGGCCAGCCGGGCCCACCAAGCGGGAAGCGACAACGGAAAAGAAGCCTTCGTTTGCCCCGAGGTCCACGAATGCCATGCCTGGCTTAAGGAAAGAGGAAAGCATCGCCTTCGTCTCCGGCTCATACCCTTGGGCTGAGGTCAGCCTAAACCCGAAATTCGAAGCCATATCTACCCAAAAAAACCCGTCCGCGACATGTACATCCTGCCTGCTCCAGAAAAGAAGCCGTTTGATCCATTGTCCTAAAATAGCCGGACGGATTCGCAGAATTAGGGCGGAAAATGAACGAGAATACGTCATTAAAATACTAAGTTAAGATTTCGATGATATGTTCGACGAGCAGGTCAACGCGTCGGAACGGCGAAGTGAGCCGGCTCATCGCCTTATCGTCGGCGAGCGTGACGGTCTTGCCAGTGGCGACGCGGATATCTTCTTCGAGGTCGGCGATGAGGGTGACGAGTCCGATGCTATCCAGCGCGGCGGCTTCACCGAACAGACGGGTCTGTTCGTCGGCTTTTTCCAAAGCGGGCTTGCCGAGTTCGCGGCCGAGAGCGGCGAGACGACGCAACACGAGGGCGAGGGCTTGTTCGCGATTAAGCATGGTGTTGGTGGGCGACGGCTTCGAGCATGGTGACGAACCGGTCGGCGAGGAGCGGGCGGGCGAATTCCTTTTCACCCAAGGCGCGGGCGGCAGCGCCCATGACTCGGCAGGCGGCCGGATCGGCGGCCAGGCGCTGGAGCGTATCGGCGAAAGCGACGGGGTCGCCAGGAGGCACGACCATTCCGCACTGATGTTCCTCGATGAGTCCGGCGAGCCAGCCGGGGTAATTATTCACGACGGGAATACCTGCGGCGAGATAGTCGAAGAACTTGTTCGGCGAGGTGCCGCGGTAAAACGCCGGGACGTCTTTCAAGACCATGAGTCCGCAGTCGAGCGAGGCGGTGATCGCGCCGAGGGCGGCCTTGGGCACCGGCGGGAAAAAGAGGCAGTTGGTCAGGCCACGCTCAACGGCCGCCGCGGCGAGACGTTCCTTCTCCTTACCGTCACCGATGAACACGAGCTTCACGCGCGTGTCACCGCGGCGTTTGAGCTCGGCGGCGACGTCGAGCAAGGCGTCGAGTCCGTTGGCTACACCATGGGCGCCGGTGAAGCCGGCGACGAAGTCATTCGGGCCGAGGCCAGGGAGCTTGAGCTTGGCGCGCTTGGAGGCATGGAAGACCTCGAGGTCGCAGCCGTTCGGGATCATCGTGACCGGTAGACGTTCGTCAGCCCGGGCCCGGATGCCTTCGACGATACCAGGCGAAAGACCAATGCACGCGTCGGCGGAACGGTAGCCGAGGAATTCCAACAGCGACATACCCCCAAGGATGAAGGGATTGCGTAGCCCAAGGGCGCGAGGGAGTTCGGGCCAGAGGTCGCGGACTTCGAAGACGAACGGCTTACCGCGGAACCATTTGGCGGCGAGACCGGGGATGACCGCGGTGATCGGCGTCGAGGTCGCGAAGGCGAGGTCGTAGTCGAGCTGCAGGGCGAGCCGGACCGAACGCAGGGCGAAGCGAAGGAAGGTCCAGCCCCGGCGGACGAGTCCGTCCCGGTTCGCATAGGCTAAGGGCAACGAGATGACATCGATGCCGTCGACGTCTCCGCGATGCCATCCGCGCGCAGCATCATACGGCAACTCCAAGCCACTCTGCGCATGCGCACCGCAGACGATGGTCACCTGATGTCCACGCGCGATCAGCGCACGCGCGAACTCATAGGAGCGCGTGCCGCTCGCTCCCCGAGGGGTCGCGAAATGCTGATGGAAGTAGAGGAGGCGCACTAATTGAGGGGGCAAGCTGGCACGTGGGCACGTGGGCAAGATTGGAGGCTTAGTTGAACAGTTGATTGGTTGGCCAGTTGGCCGGAGCGACACCATTAGTTGACACGTTGACAAGTGGGCCAGTGGACAAGGGAGAGACAGGACTGGCTCAAAGGGAAACCGGAGACCGGAGGATTGGCTGATCGATTAGTTGACACGTTGACAAGTGGGCCAGTGGACAAGGGACATAACACGATACAGCTGCGGGAGCCTGGAGCCGGCTGCCGAAGGCTGAACGGCTGACACCCGAAGGGCTGATTCCCCGGTGGCCGGCACCTGACACCTTCAGAAGAATATCCGCAGCTAACTATCCGGTTTCCGGTCTCCCTTTGAGCGAGCGGATGCGATGTCATCGCATCCCTACCCGTTGCATCCCTTGTCAACGTGTCAACTGGCCAACTGGTCAACTAACGGCGCCTCGATCTGGCCAACTGGCCAACTGGTCAACGGATCAACTAGTGGTTCAATTCTGCCTCGAGCATCCGCGCAATCTTCCCCGCGGCCGTCCCATCTCCGTAAGGATTACGGAGCTGGGCACGGCGCGCATATTCGGCGGAGTCGGTGAGCAGACGATTCGCGGCGGCGACGATGCGGGCGGGGGCGGTGCCGACGAGTTCACTGGTGCCGGCGGCGAGGCCTTCCGGTCGTTCGGTATTATCGCGCATGACGAGCACGGGCTTACCGAGCGAAGGGGCTTCTTCCTGCACGCCACCGGAATCGGTGAGCACGAAGGCGCAGCGGTCCATGAGCCAGACGAAATCCTCGTATGCCGCGGGCGCGGCGAGCGCGATACGAGGGTGGCCACCGAGCAGGCGACGCACGGGCTCCTGGACCTGCGGGTTGAGATGGACGG
>Ga0208810_1000686_pt1 | contig 8422 bp, 10 predicted proteins | sample Colrivmet1560A02_FD_187679 | JGI IMG/M metagenome (GOLD analysis project Ga0208810, IMG submission 187679) | Estuarine microbial communities from the Columbia River estuary - metaG 1560A-02 (SPAdes) (version 2) | ecosystem: Environmental > Aquatic > Marine > Intertidal zone > Estuary | place... | reverse complement strand
AGCACAAAGTTTAGTACTTTGGATATTGGCATTTTTTAACTTAGGATCTGCATTCTTTTGGGTATTTGCAATCCCAGCAATCGTACTATCAGGAATGTCTGATATCGTAGTAGAATTACGCAAATTAAATTTAAAAGACAATGGAAAACAAAAAGACAATTGAATTCTTACAAGAGCTAGTCAAAAAGAACCCAAATGATATGGAACTTGGTAAAGCTACCAGAGCCTTCATAACAGAATTAGAAGCTTTTAAAAAAGAAGCAGAAAGACAGAAAAAACTTAAAAACAATGATTGATACTTCACAACTCACGGAAGAACAACTTGAATTAGTAGGAAAATACAAAGTCCTATATGACCGAGTTGGAAGCTTAAAACTACGCATGGAGATTTTAAAACAAGAGCTCACTGATTCTATTGAAGAAATTCAACAACTTAGATCTCAGGAAGAAGAGCTTTTTAACAATATAGAAAACGAAAACAATGGCTAAAAAAACATTTACATTCGACGATCTTAACGCCGAATTAGCAACACTAAACCCACTAGGATCCATTATGGCAACATCTGGATTCTCAGAAGTAACAGAATGGATCGATTCAGGAAACTGGCACCTAAATGCCTGTATTTCTGGTAGTTTATTTAAAGGATGGCCGAATAACAGATCTTGCTCGATTGCAGGACCTTCTGGTACCGGTAAAACATTCTTAATGTTAAACACTGTAAGAGAAGCAATCAACCGTGGTTATATGGTAATCTATTATGATTCTGAAGCAGCAGTTGATAGAGACTTAATGCAGAAATTTGACATTGATGTTACTAAAGTAAACTACCAACCAGTGAATACTGTACAAGAGTTTAGAACTTCAGTAACATCGATCACCAAAAAAATGCAGGATGCTAAAAGAGCTGGCGCAGAAATTCCAAAGATTATGATTATCTTAGATTCGGCTGGTAACTTAGCAACCCAAAAAGAAATCGATGATGCTGCAAGTGGATCAGACAAAGCAGATATGACTCGTTCTAAAGTATTAAAATCAATCTTTAGAATTATTATGACGCCAATGGCTGACTTAAAGATTCCTTTCCTATTTACTAACCATACTTACCAGTCACAGTCATTCATACCTCAACAAATTGCAGGCGGTGGAACTGGACCAGAATATGCAGCATCTATCGTTATGATGTTGAACAAAGCTCAATTAAAAGATGGCGCAGAAAAAGTTGGTATTATTGTAACTGCTAAACCCGCAAAAAATCGTTTTGCAAAACCAACCCCAATTAAATTCCATTTGGACTTTAGTAAAGGTATGAATCGTTTTGTAGGATTAGAGCAATATGCAACATGGGAAATCTGTGGAATTACAAGAGGAATTATCGATCCTAAAACTAAAATTAAAACTCCAAAGGCAACAGCTAAAACTTGGATTTGTGAACACTTAGACGAAGCAGTTGCTAATAAGGAATTCTTTACTGATAAGGTTTTTAATCAACAGGTTTTAGAAAGAATCGAGAAATATATCCAACCAATATTTAATTACAATTCATCCAGCGAAGACGGTTTTGATATCGACGACGTAATGGACCAAGACGAAGATTAATATGCAGCAACCAAATGTCTACAAAATTGAAGAAGACAAGTTGCCAATCAAATATATCTTAGGAATTGAACAAGATTTTCCAGATTTTCCGGATGCATTTGATATAGTTTACGCCTTCATTCAAAGAGCAATTAAAAGTCCTGACAGGCATGGTGCTTCCTTTACAAAGGCAGCACTGGTAAACTATCATGCCAAAGGAAAAGAGGAACAATCTGACCGCGGATTAAAAAGAGCAATAGAACTAGGATTAATCGACTGCACCTGTGAAACAGAAGGTAAGGAAGCTTATACAATACTTATAAACCCATTCATATGAATTTCGGACAGGACTTTGAAAAAATATTCTTTAAGCTTTCTCTTCAGAAGCCTAAATACTTAGAAGCAATTAAGAAAGGCTTCTACACTTCTGAAGATATTGACAGTTTGCATTATCTTGCAACAAAGTTCTATGGCCGCTTTCATGAAGCTCCAAGCGCAGAGCAAATGAAATTGTTAACTAATAAGATTAGTAAACAAATCGACCCAGATATGGTTGATATGATTTACTCTTCTGATTTAAAACAATATGACGAAGAATGGTTAACATCAACCGCAGAAGCTTGGATCAAATGGAGAAACTTTGATTGTACATTAGTTGATACTATTGAATACATTAAATCTACGAATGTTACTCCAGAAAATGCTGATTCTATTATTGCTAAAGTTAAAACTTTAATTAATGATAGAAACTCATTAGTATTTAATTCTGATATTGGATTAGAATTCTTTAATGCAGAAGATCACAAATACGATGAGACTGATAAATTCCCAACCCCTTATAATTTCTTAGACCGAATTTTAAATGGTGGTTATGATAAATCAGGAACCCTTACAGTTTATGTTGGAGAACAAAACATTGGTAAATCAATCTTCTTAGCGAATGACGCAGCTCACTTTGTTAAAATGGGAACCAACACCGCAGTAATTACTGCAGAAATGGCAGCTTATAAATTTATGCGAAGGATTGGTTCTAATTTATTAACAATTCCAATGGTTGAATATGATGAAAAATCAAAGAACACTGATTATATTCGTAGAAGATTAGAAAATGTTGGAGATGGATTAACCCCTCCAGGACAATTATTTGTTAAACAATTTCCAACTTCCCAAGCAACTGTACCAGATATCGAAGCGTATCTAAAACAAATTGAAGAAGAAAAGAAAATTAAACTAGGAGCGGTTGTAATTGACTATATTAATATCTTGTCAAATTACAGAAATCCAAACTCTGAAAATACGTATTTAAAAATTAAACAAATTGCTGAAGATTTAAGAGCGATGGGCGTTAGAAATCATTGGCTAATAGTTACAGCAACCCAAATTACCAGAAGTGGATATAATTCTACCGATATTGGAATGGGAGATGTATCAGAATCAGCTGGTCTTTCACACACATCAGATGTTATGCTTGGAATTATTCAAGATGATATAATGAGAGCTAGTTACGAATACTGGCTTAAAGTATTAAAAATTCGCGACGGAGAAGGTAAAGGAATGAAATGTAAATTGAATATCAATTACACTTACATGAGATTAACAGAAACCGACGAAACTACTAACTCAAACATACATTCACTATAATGCAAAAAGTCGATAAAATATTTAATAATACGTTTGAAAGCTCAGAATTCGAACTTAACGGTAAGATTTCTTTTGAAGTTTCCAAACAATATACTGATGATAGATCAGAAGACGAGAAAATTGAACTAGACATGGTTCGAAGAGATATACATGAAGTAATTCTTGCATCGAGATTTAAACAATTTAATGAATTAGACGAAATGAACGACACTAAGAAATTAAAGAAGTTAGATATTAATGAGATCTATGAATATGTCTCTGGAGAACTAGTTAAAAAATATTCATTAATTGAAATATTTAGCGAAACGTGCGATTATTTTAATGTCCATCCTAGTAAATTCTATTCATCGCTTGGTAATAAATTTAAAGAAGAACTAATTCAAGAATTAGACAATCGAACAAATATACTGAAGCGTAAAAAAATAAACCGTTTGTTTTAATGATTGAAGATAAAATCTTAAAAAAGCCAGTAAAAAGAATCTGGATTCTAGGTGACATGCATCTTGGAGTCAGGTCAAATTCTTTGGAATGGCTTGAGATCCAGCAAGAATATTACGATAAAGTTTTTATTCCAATTCTAAAAAAGAATTTTCGCGAAGGCGATGTTCTTGTTCAGGTTGGAGACGTTTTTGATAACAGACAAAGCATCAACTTAAAGGTATTACATTATGCTGTCGATTTATTTGAAAGACTGGGTAAGATTATGCCAGTTCATATTATTTGTGGTAATCACGATATTTGGGCCAAGAAATCAAATGAAATTACTTCAATCGATACGTTAAAATGGATTCCAAATGTAGGTATCTATAAAAAATGTAAAACATTTAAATGGGCTGATAAGAATATTCTATTAATGCCATGGAGAAGAGATGCTGAACATGAAGCTGAAACTTTATCTAAGTATTCATTAATTAACATAGTGTTCTGTCATTCTGAGGTCACTGGGATTAAACTTAACGCAAAGGTTAATAATCAACATGGTAATTCTATTGAGACCTACCAAGGGTACGAGGCAGTCTATTCAGGACATATTCATTACCGACAAAAGAAGGGTAAATTAAGAATGGTAGGTACTCCGTACCAACTGACTAGATCGGATGCAAGTAATGCAAAAGGAATTGATTTGGTTGACTTAGAAACTATGGAAGAAACATTCTTTGAGAATTCAACTTCTCCAAAGTTTGTAAAATATAACTTGGCAAATCTTTATAATACTCCACTAGGAGACTTTAAAAAAGAAATTGAAAATAACTTCGTCGACTTATATGTACCTTCTAATATTGCAGCTAGTAATTCACTATCTAAATTAATCAATAAGATTCAAAAGATTAGTCGAAAAATAGAACCAAATATTTACGATGAGGAAAACTTCTTAGACAAAGATTTTTACGATTTAGACGAAATCGAGGATCTATATAAGAACTACAATATACTTCATTTATGTAATTTATACGTCGAAGGTTTAAACTACGACGAGGATATGAAAACACAAATTAAGGCTAGACTTAAACAATTGCACGATCAATGTGCATACAACTACGATATTTCATAATGAAAATAAAAGAAATAGAATTTAAGAATTTTGCAAGTTACGGTAATAAGACACAGAAGTTAACACTTACTGGAGAAAAAGCTGAACTATATTTAACGACTGGTAAAAATGGCGATGGTAAAACTACTATCGCCAATGCCATTATATACGCGCTCTACGGTAAATTAGAGGGTGTTAAATTAGCTGATTTGCCAAATAGAATCAACAAAGGTCTTTTAGTAAAAATAACTCTTCAATGTAAAAATATCGAGGTAGTTGTCGAAAGAGGATTATCTCCAACAGTATTTAATGTTACTTTAAACGGAGTTGAATATGATAAGGCTGGTAAAAGATCAGTACAAGATTACTTAGAAGAGGAAATTTACGGCATACCTTACCATGTATTTAAGAACATTATTATCCTATCAGTTAATGATTTTAAATCATTCCTAACAATGACTCCTGGAGATAAGAAACAAATCATTGATAAAATGTTTGGCTTCTCAATCTTAAACGATATGCAAAGGTCAATTAAAGAGGAGAGAAAGAATATTAAAAGCGATCTTGATTCTTTTGAAAGAGAATTAAAGCAAATCAGCGAAAATGTTATTTCTGTTCAGGTTAAATTAAATCAATTGTTAGAGGAATCTGACCAAAAAAGTAAAGAAAAAATTGAAGAGTTAAAGGCATCTTTAGTTAGTATGACTGCTGATAAAAAGAAACTTGAACAGGCAATTGGTAAAATTAAGACATCGATTTCGGCAAAGACAACAGACTTAGATACTTCGAAATCTTCCTACTCTAAATTAAAATATGAGTATGAAGAACTTCAAAGAAAGTTAAAACTATACGAGAAAAATGCTTGTCCTACTTGCGAAGCTCCTCTGTCTTCTGAATTCCATATTGACCGAAAAAATGAAATTGAACATAAATGTGTCGGAATTCCAGATACAATGACAATTTACGAAGGAGAGATTCGAGATATCGGAGAAGAAATATCAAGCTTAAGAACAAAAGAACATCAAGTGCTAGACAGAGTTTCTGGTATGAATGTATCAATTGAATCTTTTAAAAATGAATTACTTAAGATTAAAAATAGTTTAACTGACAATAAAGAATTCGACCATTTAAAACAAATCATACAAGATTTTGAAGATACTGAATCGGAGAAAGCAAATCAGAAAACTACATTAAATACTGATTATAATTTCTTAGAAGCAATCGAATCAGTATTAGGAGAGGAAGGAGTTAAAAACTTAGCAATCAAGACTATTCTGCCAGGTTTAAATGCAAATATCGCAGCCATGTCTTCGACAATGCACTTACCTTTTCATATTAGATTCGATGATAAGTTTGATTGTATTATTAATCACTTAGGAGAGAATATCAACCCAATGACTCTTTCTACCGGAGAGAGAAAAAAGGCTGATTTTATTATTATCATTGCAATTATTAAAATTCTTAAATTAAGATTTCCACAACTAAACCTGTTATTCTTAGATGAGTTATTAAGTTCTGTCGATCCAGACGGTATTTACAATATTTTAAAGATATTAAGTCAGGTGATCAAAGAGAATAATTTAAACACGTTTGTGATTAATCATACCCCCTTACCTCACGAAATGTTTGATAAGAAAATACACATATATAAAGAAAACGGATTCTCAAGATTTGATATTGAGACAATCGAATAATATATAGTATAATGGCATCATATAACGAGAAATACAATTCAGACGACAGCGTAATCCGACATCTTATTATCGGATTCTTGGCTGATTTAAACAACAAAGTTTATTTTTATCGTCAACTAGAAGAGAATAGAAGAGTCGTTATCGACGTTCCTTTTTATTACTCAATCACCGGTGACGATGAATTTTTAAGAGATGCATTTTTATTTTCGACTCCAGTCGGTCCTGATTGCGTACCAAATAAGGCATTTGCTGATGGTAATTATGAATCAGTTCCAAGAGGAGTTGCAAATCTTACATCAATTCAAATTGATTCGTCTAAATTAGTTAATCGTAGAAATAGAGGACAATATACCAGACTCGATGAGAATGGTTCAATGCAAGGTTATACATCAGAATTCGAAATGATTCCAATTACAATGGGATTCGATATTGAAATTATAGTGTCATCACAGCTAGATGCCCTGAAGATAACAGAGATGTTAGTTAAAAAGATGTATAAATCTAACTACTTTAATGTAGAGGTTGGCCACTTAAACGAGGGAACCTACAAGTTAGCATCCTATTATGCTATGCCAGATGATTATGCACAAGAAAGACCAATTGAATATACATTTGATGGTAAGAATAAATACAAAATCACAATGTCTGTTGAACTTAGTTCATTCCTACCATCATTTGACTTAGGAGATGGATATGATTTAAGTGATGTATTAGGAATCAATAACGGTAATGCAAGAACAACTACTGATGCACAAGGAAATATCACAGACATGGATGGAAACTTAATTGATGCACAAGGAAACGCAATTGATGCACAAGGAAATATAATAGGACCAAATGCCCCTAATCCGGTAACTGGTATTAGACCACAGTCAACCGGCAATACAGAAATGCATATTGGTAACCGAATGTTTGAAATCAGATCTACATTAACGGATCAGAACCAGGCAGAATTTAAAAGAGGTCTTTTGACCGACGACGTTATCACATACGATAAGAATAAACCAAGTAATTAAACTAGATATATAATAAAACAAATAAACCAGAGTAAAAATGACTAATAACATTCTGTCTCCAATTAATCACACTGAAAATAGCGTACAATTCTATTTAAACGGACGTGTATTTGAGATGATTGGTTCTGAAATTAACGAATTAGAACTGAATCAAATCGACCCAGCTTATGCTGAAAAAATCAGAGCTATTCAAACTTTTAGCTTCACAAACGAAAATGTAAAATGGTACTACGGTTCTACAAGATTTTCATACAATATTGCCGAAAAGAAATTCGCATGGGGTACTTCTGAAGTTCTAGCTGAATCTTTTGCTAAACATATTTTTGCAGCAGGTATCGTTAAATACGAACACATGGTAACTGCAGAATTATTCGAAAAATTACCAAGTATGTTAGAATCTTATACATACCTTGATTTCGTAGCATGTTTTGAAGGAAACAGTAACACTGTTGACTTAATGAAAGTTGAAAACAACATTTACGTTTCAAGATTTAATTCTGAAAACAGAATTGCTAAATTCTTTAAAGCTGAAAGTGCAACTTCTGCATTAGAGTATGTTAAAGAGCAAACTGGCCAAGATGCATCAGCATTCTTAGTAGAATTCTTAGAAACTGAATCAGTTGAAATCGCAGAGAAAGCAAAAACTATTATGTCTTATGAGTCTACAATCGTATTCTTAAAAGAACAAAGAGAATTATTAGCAAATGCTGATAAAAGAAATGCAGAAATTAAAGCTGCTGACAAGTTAATCAACGAAGAGATTAAAGGTTGGGAAGCTAAAATTGCTGAATTAAAAGCTTAAGATTTTATACAAATTAAATACTAAAGGGGTCGCAATGCGTCCCCTTTTTTAGTTTTAGAAACAAATCTAATAGGCAGTGTATAATACTAAAATAAAACAACAACGTGGCTGAAAGAAAACCAAGAGCAAATAAAAATTATCTCAATAACAAAGATTTTTATA
>Ga0208810_1000681_pt1 | contig 8464 bp, 6 predicted proteins | sample Colrivmet1560A02_FD_187679 | JGI IMG/M metagenome (GOLD analysis project Ga0208810, IMG submission 187679) | Estuarine microbial communities from the Columbia River estuary - metaG 1560A-02 (SPAdes) (version 2) | ecosystem: Environmental > Aquatic > Marine > Intertidal zone > Estuary | place: USA... | reverse complement strand
CGTCGCCTCCCGCGCCGCCGCCAAGAAGGGCGTGCGCATCCTCGCCGACGGCGGCATCACGAAGAGCGGCGACATTGTCAAGGCGCTCACGCTCGCCGACGCGGTCATCCTCGGTGGCCTGCTCGCCGGCAGCCGCGAGGCCCCGGGCAAGCTGATGGAAATCAACGGCAAGACTTATAAAGAATACCGCGGTATGGGTTCGCACGAAGCCATGCGGAAGGGTTCCGCCGCCCGCTACGGTCACTCCGCCAGCGGCAAGTTCAGCAAGGTCGCCGCCGAAGGCATCGAAGCGCTCAAGGAAGTTTCCGGCACGGTCGATCAGGTCCTCGGCACCCTCGCTGGTGGCGTCCAAAGCGGCCTCGGTTACCTCGGTGCGGCCAATCTCGCCGAACACCGTAAGCGCGCCCGTTACATCCGCGTCACTCCTGCCGGTCAGCGCGAAGCCGCCCCGCACGACGTCATCGAAATCAAGGCGGGGTCCTGAACCGCCCATGCGTGAAACACTACCAGAGCGCGAACCCACTTCCATGGCTGCCTTTTTCCGAGGTCTTATCCTCTTTCTCTTTGGCGCGATTGTCGGCGCCGGCGGCATCCTTTTCTTCACGCCTAGCTTCAATGTCGTCGTCAGTCGCAGCGAGTCGGCCGCGCGGCCGATTGAGGTCGCGGTTGCTTCGGCACCTGTCGTCATCCCAACTGTGCCCGCGGCGCCCAAGGCTTCCTCACCGGTGGCGCCCCCTACCCCGACGGCCGTCGCAGTCGCTCCCGCCCCCGCCACTTCGGTCGCTCCTGCCGCCGCCGACCCGGCCATCGACTTCAAGGCCATCTCCGAATACCTCATTCTCTGGCCGACGGCGGTGTCGGTGAAGACCGCGACTACGGTCCCGGTCATCGTCGATGGGAAGAAAGTCCAAGATCTGGCGCTCGAAGTTGGCACGGTCCTCCAGGTTTCCAAGGTCCTCGCCGATGGCTCGCTTGAGGTACGTGCCAAAGGAGCCAAGTTCGAGATTAAGAGCACCCTCACCGATTTTTCCGTCGAACTCGGCAAGCGTGTCTCGGAGCTCGTCGCTAAGGGTGTGAAGGTCGATTCAGCCTTCGCCGCCGGCCCAGTGGCAATGACTCCGACCGCTCCGGCGGAAGTGACTCCGGTACCGATTGCTCCCGTGGTGGCCGTTATCCCGAAGGGCCCGCTCACCCTCGCTCAGCGCGTTGATGTCCTTTTTGGAGTTAAGCCCGACGACTTGGCGCCGACCGCACCCGCCATCGTTACGCCGACTCCGGCGGTCGTGGCTCCAGCTCCGGCTGCGCCTGTCGTGGAGGTGGTTCCCGTGGCTCCCGCGGCCGATTCGAAGGGCGTCGAGAAGGGCAAGGATCTTGATCGTAAGATGAATCAGCTCTTTAAGTAATCCGTCCGTGAGTCACGCGAAAATCTATTCCTGGAACGTCAACGGCGTCCGCTCGGCCCTCGGCAAGGGGCTGGCCGATTTCATCGCGTCGGCCGACCCAGATGTGCTCTGCCTGCAGGAGACCAAGTGTGAGACCGCCGTCGCTTCCGCGCTCGGCCTAGCCTATCCGCACCAGTTCTGGCATGAGGCTGAGAAGAAGGGCTACTCCGGCACCGCGGTGCTCTCAAAGACCGCGCCACTTTCCGTCGCCACCGACTTCCCAGGCGACCATCCGCCCGAAGGCCGCGTGGTCACGGCGGAGTTCAACGGGCTCTTCGTCGTCAGCGCCTACGTCCCGAATTCTCAGCGCGAACTCGAGCGTCTCGACTATCGCCTGCAGTGGGATGCCGACTTCCGTAAATATCTCGCCCGCCTCGCGAAGAAGAAGCCGGTCGTCGTCTGCGGTGACCTCAATGTCGCGCACGCCGAGATCGATCTCGCCAATCCTTCCACGAACCGCCGCAACGCGGGTTTCACCGACGAGGAGCGCGAGTCATTCAGCCAGCTCCTTTCCCAGCACGGCTTCACGGACACTTTCCGTGCGCAGCATCCTGAATTAGCGAAGCGCTACAGTTGGTGGTCGTATCGCCCCGGGATCCGCGCCCGCAACATCGGGTGGCGCCTAGATTACTGCCTGACTTCTGACGGCTTGAAGTATTCCCAGGCGGACATCCACGACAAGGTCACCGGCTCGGACCACTGTCCAGTGTCCGTGCGCGTTCAGGCCGAGCTCTGATCGGTCGTCGCCTGCTCCCCGGTCAGCCGACGGACCCACGGCACGAGTACGAGCAGTAGGACGGTCATCCCGCCCACGAGCAGCGCCTGCTGCCAAAAGAAGTGGGCGAGTGCCTGCGGGTCCTTGGCGTTGAATTCGCCGGCGATCACACCGGCGAGCTTGTTGCCGAGCGCGGTGCCGAGGAACCAGATGCCCATGACGAGTCCAGTCAGTTTCACGGGGGCGAGCTTCGTCATCGCGCTCAGGCCGACGGGGCTGAGGCAGAGTTCCCCGATGGTCTGCAGGAAGTAAACGCCGATGAGCCACCATGGGCTCAGCTTGCCGGTAGCGGTGAGTTGTGCCGCCGGGACGAGCATCGCGAACGAGAGGCCAAGGAAGACGAGTCCCCAGACGAACTTCATGGGAATCGAAGGCTGACGTTCCCGCAGACTGACCCAGAGCCACGCGAACAGCGGTGCGAGTGCGAGAATGAAGAGCGAGTTCACCGACTGGAACCACGACGATGGGAAGGCGAAACCGAACAGCTCGTTACGCGTGAGTTCATCCGCGAACAACGTGAGCGACGAGCCGGCTTGTTCGAAGACCGCCCAGAAGAGGATTGCGCAGATAAAGAACACCAAGATGGCCGCAATGCGCCGACTGTCTTGATCCCTTTGCACGACGCCAAACCAGATCACGCCGACAAACGGCAGCGAGAAGACAATCGGGTTGATCCAGGCGACATGGTCCGACGCAATCATCACGCCGAGCATCGCGGCCGTGCCGATCGCGACGAGAGCCAGCTTGTCCCACGGTCGTGGTGCGGTGGCTTCGGGGGGATGGCCGATGTGCGAGAGCCAATGCCAGTGGCGCAAATAGACGATCATACCGATGGTCATGCCAATCCCCGCGGCGCCGAAGCCCCAGTGCCAGCTATGGGTCGGGTCAAGTCCCCAGCCAGTGAGCAGTGCCTTGAACTGTTCGCCCTGCGCGAGCCAGCCGACGACGAGCGGCGCGGCGAAGGCGCCGAGGTTGATGCCCATGTAGAAGAGCGAGAAGCCCGCGTCACGGCGCGTGTCGCCATGCGAGTAGAGTCCGCCGACCAGCGTGCTGATGCTCGGCTTGAGCAGGCCCGTGCCCAGCGCGACGAGGATGAGTCCCGCGTAGAACGTCGGCACGGAGGCGAACGCCAGGCAGAAGTGGCCGGCGGTGATGATCAGTCCGCCGATGAGGACCGCGCGGCGCGCCCCGATAAAGTTGTCCGCAAGGTAGCCCCCGAGGATGCAGACCATGTAACTCGCCATGGTGTAATTACCGTAGATTTGCGCGGCGTCCTTCTGGTCCATCCCCATTCCGCCCATCGCCAAGGGGGCGATCATGAAAAGCAGGAGAATAGCGCGCATGCCGTAGTAGGAGAACCGTTCCCACATCTCCGCGTAGAAAAGCATACTCAGGCCCCGGGGGTGCCCGGCCATGCCCCCATGGTCGCGCTCGGTGTGCTTGGCCGGCGATTCGACGTCTGGGGTCAGTGCGTGCATCGGAAGGGGTTATAAGCGGGGTAATAGGGGAGGGGGAGCCGGTATGCAATCGGCCGCTCTCCGATGGTCGGCGTTGACAAAGGGGGCCTGAGGCCTAGTTTTGAGACTCATTCTCAATTAGAGTGACTCCGCTTTCCCAACTTCTGCCCGGCCAATTCGGCAAGCTGGCCTCGCTCAATCCCGAGCGCGGGGTGGATCAGCGTTTAATGGCTCTAGGGCTGCTCCCGGGCATGGTCCTCAAGCTCATCCGAAGGGCGCCGCTCGGCGACCCGCTTGCCATCGAGTTCGGCGGCCAGGTTGTCAGCCTTCGCCTCGCCGAGGCCGAGAACCTGATCGTCGACGTCTCCGCCGACTGTCCTATCCAGCGACCGCGCCAGCCGTGAGCACTCCCGAAGCAGGCCTCTTGGTCGCGCTCGTCGGTAATCCCAATACCGGCAAGTCGACTCTCTTCAACGCCCTGACGGGCCTCCGTCAGCGCGTCGGCAATTACCCAGGCGTCACCGTCGCCCGTAAATCCGGCACCTGTGATCTCGGCGACGGACAGAAAGTCGAGCTGGTCGACCTGCCGGGACTTTACTCCCTCGCCGCGGCTTCGCCTGACGAGCAGGTCGTCATCGATGCGCTGTCGGGCAACATCGCCGGCGATCGTCGTCCCGATGCCGTGGTACTCGTCGTCGATGCGACGAACCTGCTCCGCAATCTCTTCCTCGCCTCGCAGGTCGCTGAGCTCGGCCGCCCGGTGGTCATCGTCCTCAATCAGGCCGATGTCGCCAAGGAGCAAGGCCTTCGTATCGATACCGAGCTACTCTCTCGCCGCCTAGGCGGCGTGCCGGTCGTGCTGTCGTCCGCCTGGAAAGGCGAAGGGATCCTCGACGTGCGTCGGGCGATTGCCAGCGCAGTGGCTAAGCAGACGCCGATGAAGCGTGTCGTCTGGCTAACCAATATCGCCGCCGCCCTCGCGGATGTCGCCGTCGCCGCCGCTGCCGACACAGGTAAGCCGATCTCGGATGCCGACGCCCAGCGACTGCTCTTCGATACAAATCCGACGACGGCTGATCGCCTGGGATGGACCATCACGCAGCGCGACAAGACCCTGCGCTCGGCGCGCGACCGCGTCCGTAATTCGGGCTATAACCCGATGGCCGCCGAGCCGCTCGTGCATTACGCACACCTGCGCGTGATCCTCGAAGGCGTGGTCACCGAAGGTGCAGGTAAGGCCGGCCGCAGCGCCGCCGTCGACCGTCTGCTCCTGCATCGTTTCCTCGGCCCGGTTCTGTTCTTGGGAATTATGCTGGGATTCTTCGGCTCGGTCTTCTGGCTGGCAAAGTTCCCCATGGAGTGGATTCAGTTCGGCGTCGATTGGACGAAGGCCATCGTCGCGCCGCAACTCGACGCCTATCCGATGCTCCAAAGCCTGCTGGCGGACGGTATCATCGGCGGCGTCGGCGCCTTCTTGGTCTTCCTACCGCAAATCCTCATCCTCTTCCTCTTCATCGGAATCCTCGAAGACAGCGGTTACATGGCCCGCGCCGCGTTCATCATGGACCGCCTCTTTAGCTGGTGCGGCCTCAATGGGAAGAGCTTCGTGCCGTTGCTGTCGGGCTTTGCCTGCGCGATTCCGAGCCTACTTTCGACCCGTACGATCGAAGACCCCAAGGCCCGCCTCGCGACCGCCTTCGTGGTGCCGTTCATGAGTTGTTCGGCCCGCTTCCCAGTCTACGCGCTGATGTGCGCCGCCTTCATCGGTCCGCTCTATGGCCCGGGCTGGCAATCCATCGTGATGATCGGCATGCATTGTGTCGGCCTGCTCTTCGCCGTCCCGACTGCGTTCGTGCTCACGCGTCTCGTGCTCAAGGTGAAGCCCCAGCCGTTCGTCCTCGAGCTCCCGCGCTACCAGATGCCCAAGCCGCGCGATGTCGTCTGGCGCATGTGGCAGAATGCCGCCGAATTCGTTTCGAAGGCCGGCACGGTCATCTTCGCCATCACAATCATCGTGTGGGCGCTTTCCTATTTCCCCCGCGACGCGTCCGTCGCGGAGCGCATCAAGGCCGCCAACCCGGCCGCCTCCGAAGAAGTCGTCAAAGCCAAGCTCCAGGCGGCCTACGTCGAGCAATCCTACATGGGCCGCTTTGGTAAAGCAGTGCAGCCGATCTTTGATCCGCTCGGCTTCGACTGGAAGATCACCGTCGGGGTGCTCGCGAGCTTCCCCGCCCGCGAGGTCATCGTCTCTACGCTGGGCGTGACCTACTCCGTCGGCGAAGACGCGGAGGCCGACAGCCAACATCTCCGCAAAGCCATGCAGGACGCTAAGTGGTCCGAGGGCCCACGCGCTGGCACCCCCATCTTCTCTCTCGCCGCGGTGCTCGCGCTGATGGTCTTCTTCGCCCTCTGCTCGCAGTGCGGACCGACGATCGCGACGCTTGCTCAAGAGACGGGCGGATGGAAGTGGGCCGCGGGATCCTTTGTCTACATGACGGCGCTCGCCTGGCTCGCCGGGACGGCCGTCTATCAGGTCGTCATTCGCCTCACATGAACCTCGAAGCTGTCATCGTCGGGGCTGTCGTCGGGGTCGCCGCTGGCTGGCTAATCCGCCGCTGGCTTGCCGCGGCCCGCCGTCGCAAAGAAGGTGGATGCGCAGGGGACTGCGGCTGTGCCACGAAGCTAAAGCCGAAGAAGTAACCGAGACGGAGTTGACCAGTTGATCGGTTGGCCAGTTGGCCAGAGAAGTCACGGAACTCAAAGGGAGACCGGAAACCGGGAAGTTAGCTTCGGACATATATCCCCAGCCAATCACCCGGTCTCCGGTTTCCCTTTGCGTTAATCCCTCTGAGCCTCCGAGCCGCTCATTTGCATCCCTGTCAACCGGCCAACTGATCAACTAATCAACTTACCTCCGCTTTAAGCAGGCTGCTGCTGGCTGAGGCAATGCAACGCGCCGCCTTCGATTAGCAGCAAGCGGCAGTCGATGCCGACGACTTTGCGTCCAGGGAAGCAGTCACCGACGATACCCATGGCGACCTTGTCGGAGTCCTGGCCGTAAAGCGGCACGAGGACGCCACCGTTCACGATGAGGAAATTCGCGTGGCTCGGCGGCAGGTCGCGCCCGGCTAGGCGGATGGACCTGGGCAGTGGGAGCTCGATGATGTCGAGGCGTTGTCCGCGCGGACGCATTTCGCGCAGTCGCTTGAGGTTTTCCTGCAACGGCGCGTAGTTCGGCGAAGCCTTATCGGCTTCGCTGACGGCGAGGATGGTGCGCGGCGCGATGAAGCGGGCGAGGTTATCGATGTGGCCGTCGGTGTCGTCGTTGGCCAGGCCTTCACCAATCCAGAGGAGTTCGTCGATCGCGAGCCCTTCGCGGATGGCGGCGTGGAACGCGGCGTCATCGCGGCCTTCGGCGCGGTTCGGATTGTTCTGCACGGCCTCGGTGGTGAGGAGCAGGCCGTCGCCCGAGACTTCGATGCCGCCGCCTTCGAGTTCGAACGGATAGCTGAACTTCTGCACGCCGAGGCGCGCCGCGATCTTGCCGGGGACTTGGTTGTCGAGCGAAGCCTCGAACTTGCCACCCCAGCCGTGAAATTCCCAGTCGGTGAGCGCGAGCTCCTTGGTCTGGTCGTTCTTTACGAAAATCGGGCCGTGGTCGCGACACCACACGTCGTCGGTAGCGATGTCGGTTAGTTCGATGACGGAAAGGTCAGCCTTGGCTTCCTTGAGTTCGCGTTCGGCTTCGGCGCGCAGCTTGCCCGCGGCGTTGATCTTTACCGGCTGGAACTTCGAGATTGCTGCGGCGAACTCCGCGAACTTTGCGGGGATGAGGCCGTAGTGTCCGGGCCAGAGCGTGGTGTTCGAAGGCCAGGACAGCCACGTGGCGGATTGGGGTTCCCATTCCGCGGGCATGCGGAATCCGAGGGAGCGAGGCGAGGCCATGCGGAAGGTCAGTCGCGCAGTCGGCGCGTCAGATCGCCGTAGGCGTCGATGCGGCGATCGCGGAAGAACGGCCAGATGCGGCGAAACTCGCGCTGCTTCACGAGGTCACAGTCGGCGAGGAGGATTTCCTCCTTCTCGATCGAGGCGCGGGCGACAATTTCGCCGTACGGATCAGAGACAAAGCTTTGGCCCCAGAACTGGGTGCGGCCTTCGGTGCCGACGCGATTGGTCGCGGCGACATAGCAGCCATTGGCGACGCCGTGGCCGCGCTGGACAGTCTCCCAGGCGTTATGCTGCGCATGGCCGAGGGCAGCCTTCTCTTCGGGCAACCAGCCGATGGCGGTCGGGTAGAAAAGGATCTGCGCGCCGCCGAGCGCGGTGAGGCGCGCGGCTTCGGGGTACCACTGATCCCAGCAGATGAGCACGCCGATGTCGCCGTGCGCGGTCTTCCAGGTACGGAAGCCGAGGTCGCCCGGCGTGAAGTAGAATTTCTCTTCGAAGCCTGGATCCTGCGGGATGTGCATCTTGCGGTACTTGCCGAGCACAGTACCGTCGGCGTCGATGACGGCTGCGGTGTTGTGGTAGACTTCGCTGCCGCGCGCTTCGAAGAGCGGGGCGACGATCACGACGCCGAGGCGCTTGGCGACCTTGGCGAGCTCGGTCACCGACGGTCCGGTCTCGACCGGTTCGGCGAGGTCGAAGTTCTTCGGGTCCTGGTTGATGCAGAAATACTTCGTCGTGAACATCTCCTGCAGGCCGATGATCTTGGCGCCCTTGGCCGCCGCTTCTTCGATGCGGGGCAAGGTCTTGCGCACGTTCGCCGCCGGAGTGTCCTCAGCGGTGAG
>Ga0208810_1000675_pt1 | contig 8549 bp, 16 predicted proteins | sample Colrivmet1560A02_FD_187679 | JGI IMG/M metagenome (GOLD analysis project Ga0208810, IMG submission 187679) | Estuarine microbial communities from the Columbia River estuary - metaG 1560A-02 (SPAdes) (version 2) | ecosystem: Environmental > Aquatic > Marine > Intertidal zone > Estuary | place... | reverse complement strand
ACCCATATTTTCTAATAACTACTATTAAGCGCTCAGGTTCTGCGCTTGAGGCCAATGAACTATCCTCAAAAAAAGGAGGTTGCCAGGAATTTCTTCCCAACAACCTCCTCATTTAGCGGTCTTTTTAATCCCACAGGTACTGCTTTCAATGTCGCAGACGAGAGCTACCTCGTTCATAACAATTCAATACAACTACTAATTCACCTCAGAGGTGAGATTTCTCCCACCCCTGAGGCTACATTGGTGTCACCTTTAGTGACTGGTTACCAGTTGTAAGTCCCGTCTTGGACACGCTTAAGAGCACGCACATAGAACATGTACGGTTGCATTTCGCTCTTAGCGTTGAACGAGAACAGCCACTGGTCGTGGTTGGCTCCTGGCGTTTGAGCCTTCGCGAGGATAGCTTGGTGAGCTAAGCACAAGATCTTACGATCAGTACGTTCTTCACCATGCTCTTCATCGCTCTTGGTCATCAGCTCTACAAAGTAATCACACCAGGTGAGACTACTGTTTCGAGCTGCTTGATGAACCTCTTTGATCTTGACCAGTTTCTTCCAAGCGTTTGCACGCTCTTCTGGAGTCCAGTTGATCTGCTCCAGCACTTCAGGCATAACGACTTGACTATTCAGCCAATCCGTCATTTCCTTAATGTACTGACGCACAAGGTTCTCACGCTCCTTATGGAGTGTGACCCAAGGCGATGCTTCCTCGGATGAGGTTTCCCACACCTCTGCCAATGGTGCTGGCATCCGGGTCATGAACCAGAAGCGGTCCATTTCCCAGTTGAGCCTTTCACCCATTGTGGTGAATGTGTTGTCGATCCATTGCTTGATCAACTGCACATCCTCCAGAGAAGCTTGCCCCTGCTGAAGAACATCAACGATGTCTTCGTTAGTTGCAACCAACTCCTCAATGGGCTTCCCGAACTGAGCGTACCAGATCATCTTTGGGATGACCGTTCCGCCCATTCCTGGTGGAAAAGCCTGTGATGCAAGCCGAACAGCCGACTCATCCTCCAGCGAGAACACGTCACCACGCTTACGTGGATTAGTGATCGCCGGAAGTGAACCGATGTTCAGCTGCTTCTTCAGCTTTGTGAACTGCGGAACCTTACTAGATAGTTCCTGCAGATCCACCAGCGGGGGCTCAGCACCATAGCTATGGTAGACTGGTCCGGTCTCCTTAATCGGAATCATCGCATACTCACCGAAATCATTCGGATTGCGCATGACAATTCCCATCAACTTGACCTTGCCCTTACCATCTAACACACGGCGCACATGCACCTTAACTGTGTCATCTAGGTCCGGGCCTCCCCAGTTCTCAAAGTTATCCTTCAAGAACTGGCCAGGTACCACGAAGCTGTGGGTAGCCTCATGGAAGAAGCCATGGTCACCAGCGGGCATGTTAAACCCACCGATTTCCAAGACCTCCTTGGTATAGACATGGGCAGCATAAGCCCACGACACTGGAAACCAGTGACGAGACTTGTCTGTCCATACCTCACCCTGACGATTGTCGCCCAACAGCTGCTTTCGCAAACCATTAACCGACAAGAACATCAGAGTCTGACTGGCATTCAGAGGTACACCCAACTTGCTAAGTTGAGCAACCGCATGCTGAATCCTGCCAACTAGGCCACGATCCTTTGCATACTTTACCTCCGACTCCTCGTGTAGGATATTCCCGCTGTTTTCAGCGAGCTTCTCCATCCACTCAGAGCGTTTGCCAGCCACCAAGTCCTCCTTGAATTGCTTCAAAGAGGATTCCAAGGTAGCCAGGAGTGAGTCGTGGTCATACAGACCCTTAACATCCCAGTAAATGGAATGTGTCAGATCATCCGACTTCACTGGAATCGTCCCGTAAGACGGCTCCAATGTGACCCATTGCCATCCTGTGGTCTTGATCTCAGCCTTGATATTCGGAGCAAATGTCCGAACTTCGTAGCCTCGCATCTGGCGACGAGGAGTGATCACAGCATTACCTTTGATCTCTCCAAGTGCACAGAGCATCCGGAACTGCACAACGACAAGATTGCCATTGCGAATGTCCCAGATCATCTTGGCCCTCCAAGCACGTGTTGCCGAAGTATTCGACTTCACGCACTTGATGGCCAAACCACGGGTGATGAACGTCGCACCGTCCACATATTCGTCAGGCATGCCCAACGCTTTGTGATCGATGACGTCAACCTCAAGGGCTTTGTCCTCGGGAATGTACAACCACATGCACGACATGCGCACGAGTTCTACAAGCCTCTTCGACATCTTCTTGGAGTTACCGATCAGAAGACCGATTTCCTTAAATGCCGAGAGCCAGCCATCATTGCCCTTAATGCGCAACATGTACTGGTCCGAGGAGTTGCTCCAACGAATTACTTCGCTAGAGAACAGCTCCTTATTGGTGACGGCAGGTGCGCTTTCCACCGATCCAACCTTACGGCTGAACAGCTTACGCACCTCGACGCGGTACCGACCTGCCCAGAAGTGCTCCAGGAACGCGGGGACATATTGTCCTCCCTGAAACTCCTCCTTGACGGTGGTACCCGGGACATGGTCTGCACCAGTCAGCAGCCGAAGCCACCTTCCAGCGAGGACCACAATGCCATGGAAATACGGCATCTCTCCCTCCCTTTCTGTGTATCTTTGTACAGAACACACAAACTGTTTGGCCCTGGCGTGGAACCTCACGTGTGACTAAAGGCCAATGGCCTATCGTCAAAAAAAGGAACCTAAGGTCCATAGCTATCCTCCTAGGCGGGGGGTAGAGAAGGGTCTATTATTACTAAATTAAGCAATTGAGTATTAACAATGATATTCATTACATTTCTACCTCCTGTTTAAGGGCCAACGATCTATTGGCAAAAAAAGGAAGTCCCCAGGGATTTCTCCCTAGGGACGACCTTCTTGTGACTACTTAGTTACTAGTGAGTCTCAGCGACTCCACCAGAACTTGTAGTCTTCCCGGAAGACACTAGTGTTGCGGGAATAGCCGTACTTAATGCCATTGAGTTCGTCAATCAGACGCTCTTTCGGCCGGCATGTGTTTTCTGGATCGCAGGTACAATCCGATAGGTGGCGGATTGCTTGGTCCGCTACCTCCTTCAAGTATTCAATGTATTCATCCATAATTTGCTGACCTCCATCAGCTGGTGATCTAGACCCCGTTGGTCTATCTCAAAAAAAGGAAGTCCCCAGGGATTTCTCCCCAGGGACGACCTTTACTTACTTATTTGTTTACTTACTTACTAACTAACTCAAGATATATCTCACCGTCTTCATCAACTCGTACGGTCATTGTTACATTGATCTTGAATTCATAAACAATTGCTGAAATAAACGCTTGAGAAAAGTAGGCTAACCTACCATTGACGCGGACTTCCGTAAAAGAAATTCCACTGTTAACACCATGAACTGATGGTCGGCTAGACCATGGACCGACCAAAACTCGGTGAGATCCATCATTCATCGTGAGCTCAAACGCATCGCCACCATATCCTCCGTTGTCACGGGTACTTCCATCATGCATAAATGCATCGATAATAGCACCATCTTGCGATGTTCCAACAAATGAATATGTCTTTCCCGAAAACACACTAATGTATTGTCCATACGTCAGTGGTCCTGCAAGTAATATTGCAGCGTTGCTTGAAGTAATCTCCAAGCAGCCAGATACAATCTCTACTTTCGAGATCACATCCAGCCTTTGCCGGAATTGATTATTGACTTTCATTTTTCCCTTTCCTGGACTGACCCGAATGGTCTATCCTCAAAAAAAGGAAGTTCCCGGGAAATATCTCCCGAGAACCTCCTTCTTTAGTGAATTGTATAAGTACGTATAGGATCACTACTCCTTGGTGTGAGCATTGCTCAATTGTCTAACACATCCGATATTTCCTCACCTGATGCGTCTGCAGCTTCCCACATCCATGTACGCGCCGTGTCCTTCCACTTTTCTAATTCAGCTTCTAGCTGTTGGCACTTCAAACATGTATTAGTAAGCTCCGAATCTTGGAGATCCGGAGTCCACATAGGATCTTCATCCCATGGTCCTTTTGACATGATTGCCTTTCTTACTAACTTCTTACGACAGTGTTAGTTAACTGTAGCTAGAGGCCTAGCGCCTATGCCAAAAAAAGAAGGCACAGATCCCAAACGAGAGGATCTGCACCTTACTTTCTTTTTTATTTATCTACTACTATCAGAACCAACGCCGATTAGCGTAGTCCCACTGACTGTTCTTTACCTTGTACTCTGCAAACGTGAAGCGGTAAGGCTTCTGTTGCAGGTACTTGATGGTCTTGCTGGCCCAGTAGAAATCCACTCCATTGTGGATCATGTTCTTAATGGTCTTTGCCTCTTCGGCATTGACGATTGTGAACTCAAGCAAGAATGCAATAAAGCATAACTGCTTGACTGTGGCAGGGTTGACCATTGCCCTTTCACGGGCTTTGCTAATTTGGCGGATCTTGTATGAGACCCACCACTTGTTCTTGATTTTCATTTTTCCCTTTCGTGGACTGGCCCCAGTGGCCTATCCTCAAAAAAAAGGGTAGGGTCCTTACCCCAGAGATCCGAAGATCCCCAGGGTAAGGAGCGGTTTCATGGACAGAGAGAGAACTAGTCCCTCTCGACGTTGCTCAGCACGGTGCCGACTATAGCGTAAGCTATAATGACACTGGGGAGACCAACAATGATCCACCCGAAGGTGGCCTTTGCTAGTAGCCCCCACATTGCCGCTGCTACGACAATGGTGATGGCAACCATGGTTTTGCGAAAAGCCATGGTTTCCTTTCTGGACTGGCCTGGATGGCCTATCCTCAAAAAAAGGAAGTTCCCAGGGATTTCTCCCCAGGAACAACCTTCTTTGTTAGGCTTCCCACCTTTCTCTCATGCGCTGCACCATTTCAGGTGAAACGCCGTGGATGTTACCGTACGACCCGGTACACACGATTACCTCGTGTTCTGCACCAAGCTCTTGCGCTAAGTTAATATACTTAGCAAACTCCCACGTCCGGGTGAACGTGTTAGCCACAGCTACCACTGGGGCACCTGTAACAAGAGCTTCTCGCACTGCTTGAAAGCACTTTTCGTGCACTTCAGCAAGGCGAGAAGGGTCGAATTCGTACTTACCCGAAGCGTCTACCATATAGGTATCTGCTTCGAAGCACGCATTGGGTGCCATCTCGGCAGCCAACGTACTTTTACCCGAACCGGGTAAGCCACGAATGATTAGGAGCTTTGTCATTGCTCCCTCTCCTTTCTTGGACTGGCCTGGGTGGCCTATCCTCAAAAAAAAGGTAGGGTCTCTACCCCAGGGATCCGAAGATCCCCAGGGTAGGGACGAGTTGTCTCCATTCTGTTCCCAGGGTAGGAGTGTTCACCCCGGCTACTCTCTTTCAAGTAGCGGCTTGTGGGACGAGGCTCTCAGAGAGAATCGATGCACTGCCCGTGAACGAGCGGCATAGATTCATCCCTGGTGCGGTGAACCGTTGTTCCAAGTTCCCCTGTAGGGAGCTTGTACCAGTGATCCACCACCTCTTCTACGGTGATGTCCTGTTCACAAAGCGAACAAACACCAACCGATTCCCAGGTGGAAGCCATTATTTCACCTCCTTTCGTTGGTGAGTTGTGGACTGACCCCTTTGGTCTATCCTCAAAAAAAGGAGTTCCCTCCTACGCTGTATGCGTAAGAGAGAACTCCAATTCTTTTGTTAAGCTGGACTCATCAGCTTAACGATCAGAAGAAGTGGTTGATTGCCCCTTCAGGTGCATCACTGTCAATGAACACAGTGTGCTTCAGAGTAAATCGCTCCTGCTTAATGGTGTTCAACACCGTCAGCAGATTGTACTTCACGTTACGGGATTCACTGATCCAAACTCGGTCGATGATGTACCCTTCAAGTGGAGCGTGGCAACCCACACCACAACCTTCAACGATTACATAATCACCAATTTCTGGTACCAGTGTTGTACCCTTCTTCTTTGTCATTGTTAATGATAACATGATTCCTCCGAACCATAATACGCAGTTAGATAGGCACGCGTAGTCTCCTAGTCTTTTAAATTGCAGGTGTTCTATAGTCTGCAACGCTAACAATGTGACAAACATCGTCTGGTTTTATACTAAACAGATACCAGATTTAAGGACAATGGTCTATCCTCAAAAAAGGAAGTTTCCTCCAGGATCCAAAAATCCCAGAGGAAACAACCTCTTTAGCGCTTCTGTTCCCAAGTTGCGCCAACTCGGCCACTCTCTTACAAGTGGCGGTGTCCAATCGCCTGATTATTCCCAGGAGATCGAGGATCCAGACCTCAGGGACTCAATAGCAATTTCTGCTATGATTCCCCGATCACCTGCGTCCACAATCTTATGAAGATTCTGAACGAGATGTTCTGGTTCCATCGATCCAGCCCAATTGGATTCCTCTGCGCTAGGAAGACCTAGTTGGCAGAGGACATAGTCAAAATGACTATATGTCCAAGAGGCTCGATCCTCGTTTCCGAGGAAGATGGAGACACCCATGTTTTCACCTCCTTTCTGGGGTGATATAGGGAGGCCGAATGCCTATCCCAAAAAAAGGAAGTTTCCCCAGGATCCGAAGATCCCAGGGAAACAACCTCTTTAGTGATTTTTCTGTTCCCAAGAGTCACTACTTCTTGGCCACCCGTGTCGTGGCAGCTTGGTTGATTGTGATCAGTCCTTTGTCAAAAGAATCAACTGACCAGGAACAACCTTCGTTCCGTAGATACCGGTAACAAAGTATCTTGCGGAAGTCAGATCGCCTTCACAGTGATCTTCTAACAAAGTCCAGATTGAATCCCCCTGCTCTACGAACGCCGCAGACACATCACATGTGTAAGCGGGCTCTGTTGCTTCACGGTGGATTCCGCGAGCAACAAAGAACAGAAGAACAACAATCAACGCAACGAGAATACGCCTTGCGACGTAGACTCGCCTTGCTGGCTTTGCCTTCATTGTTTCACCTCCTTTCCGAGGTATTATGGACGGGCTTGCTGCCTATCCTCAAAAAAAAGAAGTTCCCGAGGACCGAAATCCCCGGGAACAACTTTCTTCCACTACCTCAGATAAAGGTAGTGCTTTGTATGATCTCATTGGGATCAGTTCCCAACAAGTTCATGAAAACAGGGTTCAGAAGACGAATCTCCTCAACCCTGTCTCCTGCGCGCACAACTGCGTACAGGGCAAAGATATCGCCTGCACAAGCAATGTGCTGCAGTGTTGCTTCATCGGCTTGATAGCCAATGAAGCCACCATCATGATCACTCTTGATCACGATGATCTTTCCATCGAGAGGGATTAACCCCACGATGGCTTGGTCGGTGGTTGCCCACCATTGGATATCGAGTTTCATCTCGACCTCCTTTGTCACTTTGCCGGTGTTGGCAGGGCTGTGACTCATGCCCTTGGACTGGCGCGGTTGGCCTATCCTCAAAAAAAGAAGTTCCCGAGGACCGAAATCCCCGGGAACAACTTCTTCTATAGTGTGTCTTTGCTAGTACGCAAGGTAGGACACTACCCTTATTCCATTACTTCTTCTTGTTGTAGAAGAACAATGGTAGGATTGCCATTGTGCAGCAAACCACAAATATGGTGTTGCCAATCATAAAGAACATGTTATCTGACATAATAATTCCCCTTTCAAGAGAATGAGTTAGGAGCCTTTCCCCTATCCTCAAAAAAGGAAGTTTCCTCCAGGATCCGAAGACCCCAGAGGAAACATACCTCTTTTAGTGTTTTACTTCTTCCAGGTGATGACTGGTCGAAGGGTTCCATTGATGAGGATATGCTGGCGAATACCAGCAAAATCCCAAATGGTTCCCCTGTTACAGTTGTTCCATTTGGTGATTAGTTCCTCGCCAAGTTCCTGCTCCACCTGGTAGATGAAGCTGGGGTCCTGCAGTACTGACGAGCTCCTCAAAGGAGATCCCCAATAAAGGGCTTCCCACATGAAAGACATGAAAGTCTCCTGTGACAAGTTGGACTGAACTACGTCCAGTTTATGCCACAAAATTGGGCTCAACTGGATTTCATTCACTTGGTCTTGCGTCAATGAGCGCAAGAGTTTTTGGAGTAGTGCAAACATGATTTCCTCCTAGGATCATGTCTTTGTTCAGCTTAACGTACTGAACGTGATAATTACGTTTTCCCATTTGTCAAGGTTGGGATACCTGTCAGGATTTAGCTCCTGCCGCGTCACCCGTGTTTTATAGAGCGCTCAGGTTTTGCGCTAGAGGACAAATAACTATCCTCAAAAAAAGAAGTTTCCCCCAAGGCAAATGCCCCAGGGGAAACAACTTCTTTCAGGCAGGATGGGTCATCATCCTACCTAATTAATTAGAGGTCGTCATCCTCTTCGTCTGACTTAAATGGGTTAAACCCACTGAGGTCAAACTTGTTGTTGAGCTTAACGCCCAACACAACGATGCCAACTAGGATCAAGAGACCCCAGTTGATGAATCCGGCAGCAATGCCGAATAGCCCGAACACTATCTTTGATGTTGGTGTGAATACCAACAACAAGATTA
>Ga0208810_1000652_pt1 | contig 8738 bp, 8 predicted proteins | sample Colrivmet1560A02_FD_187679 | JGI IMG/M metagenome (GOLD analysis project Ga0208810, IMG submission 187679) | Estuarine microbial communities from the Columbia River estuary - metaG 1560A-02 (SPAdes) (version 2) | ecosystem: Environmental > Aquatic > Marine > Intertidal zone > Estuary | place: USA... | reverse complement strand
CCCCGTTCTTACCGGTCATTACCTTTTGTTCCTGATCAATCTCAACACGACTTGCCGTGAAATACCAATCTAAGTTCTCAGGGCTACACGTTGTATATATTGATTTATCAAAAACAAACACCTCGGCAGACTCAATCGTTAATTTATTTGCCTTTCCTCGACCGCGAACCTCCCGTAACTCATAATTAGGTTGATCCATTTCTCCTTGGTGAGCATCTACTTTAAAACGTGCGCGGGGCCCAGAAAATTCAGTATTGTCTTTAATTAACTGTGCGTTACCAATCAAATCGGCAATATCAGTATCTGGGTTGTAGATAATTTCATCGGCCTTAATGATGGTGGCATTACGGCGTATTTGTGCCCGACCTTTTAGTTTCATATCACGATCTACAACGCCATCAATTTCATCACTAAATGTGAATGTCAGAGCTTGGTTATCTGGAATTGCTTTACCTTGGCGCAACTGATCATCTAACTTCAGGGTCGTCACTTCACCGCGACTAGGTACTAAAGTAAGGGTTGGTACAGAACCTACTGCCAGAGGTTTTGGTGGATCACCGATCGGCGTGGGCGCTTGATTTTGTAGTTGCTGTTGGGCTTGATTCTGTTGCTGCGATGGTAATAATGGCGCAATACTATTGATCATGGGACCCAAATTTTGGCCATGTGCTGGTATGTGCCAAAAAATAATAGGCACTAGAGTAAGGCCCAGGATCGCGCGCAGGGTCTCTATGGATAGAAGATGGGCGCTAATGCCAGCGCGACGGCGATAATGACTCATGGATGCAGACAGCCTTATTATACGAATCGATCATGCCTGATAACCGCCTTCTACAAATCAATGCCTGGCTAGAAAGCCAAAAGGGTCGGTGGGGCCTTAAAACCCCTACCCTTAAACCTGCTTCTGCTGATGCGAGCTTTCGTCGCTACTTTCGTCTTGAATGTGATCATCCTGAGCATTCTGCCCTAATTGTGATGGACGCGCCTCCTAATAAAGAAGCTCTAGGGCCATTTGTACAGGTTGCCAAAATTCTACAAAATGCCGGGCTTAATGTACCGACGGTCATGGCAGAGAACTACGCGGAGGGATTTTTACTTCTAAGTGATTTGGGTACAAAAACATATCTTGATAGCATTGATAAGAAGAATGCCAAACAGCTCTATGGAGACGCGAGTGATGCACTCATTAAGATGCAATTAGCTAGTCGGCCGCATGTTCTCCCCCCCTATGATGCTGCCACCCTACAGCGTGAAATGGATTTGTTTGAAGAGTGGTATCTCAAGTGTCATCATCAAACTCCATTAGATCAAAAAGAGCAAACAGATCTCGGAACGATCTTTACCCTCATCAAAGAAAATAATGTGGCACAAACTCAGGTTTATGTGCACCGTGATTATCACTCGCGTAATTTAATGTACACCGATCAAAATAATCCGGGGGTCTTAGATTTTCAGGATGCTCTATATGGACCCATTACTTACGATGCAGTTTCGCTCTGGAGAGATGCGTATATCGAATGGTCAGAAGAAGAAGTCATTGATTTTTTGATTGACTACTGGGAAAGGGCTCGTAAAGTAGGTCTTGGGGTTCCCAGTGACTTTGCAGATTTCTATCGTGATTTTGAGTGGATGGGATTACAGCGCCACCTTAAGATTCTTGGTATCTTTGCACGTCTTTATCACCGAGATGGTAAAGAAAATTACCTAAAAGATATTCCTCTAGTATTGAAATACGTTCGCGCAGTTGCGTCGCGCTATATTGCTTTAAAGCCCCTACTTCGAATTTTGGATCGAATAGAAGTTAGTAAAGTATGAGCGCTACATCTGCATTCAATCTATCAAACTCTGTTCCCTGCTTATTGCTAGCCGCTGGCCGTGGTGAGCGTATGCGTCCATTAACCGACACCATTCCTAAACCACTACTAGAGGTTCATGGTAAGTCATTACTAGCGTGGCATCTTGAGGGTTTAGCAAAGGTCGGCGTTAAACAAGTTGTCATTAATCATGCTTGGCTGGGAGAGCAAATTGAGGCGGCCTTAGGTACCGGCGAGTCACTTGGTCTGCGCATTGAGTACTCTAAAGAAGAAACTGCTCTTGAAACAGCTGGTGGAATTTGTAAGGCTCTCTCACTTCTGAAAGCGAATGATTATTTTTTAGCAATGAACGGTGACGTCTTTGCCCCTCATTTTCCGATTAATGATCTCCTAAATCGAATCCTTGAGCTTCGTTCCCAACAGCAATTTTTAGCCCACCTAATTTTGGTACCCAATCCACGCCAGCACCCCCATGGTGACTTTTATCTCGATGAACAAATCGTGAGGGATGCAAGGCCTGCGACCAAAGGTATTCCAAAACTGACCTTTTCTGGGATTGGCATTTATCATCGTGCCCTATTTAAGGACCTTATTCCTGGTCAAAGTGCCAAACTAGCCCCTTTATTACGTAAGGCGATGGCAGATAATCGGGTTTCTGGTGAAAATTATCGAGGTTCGTGGCACGATGTAGGGAGCCCCGAACGATTGGCTGAGCTAAATAAATCTGAATCCTTATGAACCATCTCTCTTCTCATAATCCTCTCATCGTTGCATGCCAGCAGCGGCGAGTTCGTCTGGCGCAGAATATACAGGCCAAGAGCGGGAGCGGTGTGGTCATTCTTTCAACAGCAGAAGAAAAGGCTCGTAATCGGGATAGTGATTTTCCGTATCGACACGATAGCGATTTTTTCTATCTCACCGGCTTTGATGAGCCCGGTGCAACCTTAGTCATGTTGATTCAGAAAACAGGCTTTGAAAGTCATTTATTTTGTCGACCCAAAGACCTTGAACGTGAAATCTGGGATGGCTATCGCTTAGGACCAGAAGCTGCTCCAGAGATTTTGCATCTCGATGCTGCCTATTCCAACACCGACCTCGGCAAAAAGTTACCCGAGTTTCTAGCTAATCAAAACGCTATTTATGTTCGCCTCGCTAGTAACGCTCAGGTTGATCATCAGATCCGTGACTGGATGAGTCATGTGCGTCAACAAGCAAGAGCGGGAACGGCTTCCCCCGAGGTCTTTCATAATATCGAATCCTTGATTCATGAGATGCGTCTATTCAAAGGTCCCGGTGAGATCGAGACCATGCGCCAAGCGGCTGCTATTTCTGCAGAAGCCCATATTCGGGCAATGCGCTCCTGCAAACCCGGCAAACGAGAGTATCAGCTGGAAGCAGAGCTTCTGTATGAGTTTCGCTATCGTGGTGCACAAAGTGTTGCATATAACAGTATTGTTGCCGCAGGTGCTAATGCCTGTGTCCTGCATCACCGCGCAGGTTCCGCCGAATTACTCGACGGTGATCTTTGTTTAATTGATGCGGGCTGCGAGCTTAATGGCTATGCATCAGACATCACACGGACCTTTCCGATTAATGGCCGCTACAGCGCTAGTCAACGTGTTCTATATGACATTACCTTAGCCGCACAAGAAGCTGCTGTTGCTCAAACCCGCCCTGGTAAAACCTTCATTGATCCGCATCACGCTGCGATACGAGTGCTCACTCAAGGATTGATTGATGAAAAACTCATCAAACTCAGTGATGTTGGTTCCTTGGATAATGCGATTGAGTTGGGCGCATACAAACGCTTCTATATGCACCGTACGAGTCACTGGCTGGGCATGGATGTTCATGATGTAGGCTCTTATCGCGAGTCCCATATCAATCAACCAGTTGATCAAGAAAAGCCATGGCGTGTTCTCAAAAAAGATATGGTGCTCACGATTGAGCCCGGCTTATATATTCAACCGGCTGACGATATTCCAAAAGTATTTTGGAATATTGGAATTCGGATTGAAGATGATGCAGTTGTCACTGATCAGGGCTGTGAACTTATCTCTCGCGGGGTTCCAGTGGACCCTCTTGAGATTGAAGCGATCGTTCGCTCCTAACGCGATCATTGCTATGAGCAAATCATATTCCGTTGTGATTCAGGGAGGCGGCCCTGTTGGCCTAGCCTGTGCGGCTTGGCTGTTACAAAAAAACTCGGGCTTAGCCCTTCTCTTGGTAGATCGTAATCCAGCTGATGATGCAGGCATACAAGCAGGGGATAGTCGCGGTATCGCCTTATCGCACGGTAGCAAACTCCTTTTGGACACAATTCATGCATGGCCCGATCACTGCCCGGCTATTCATCAAATTCATGTATCTCAAGCTGGGCAATTTGGACGCGCCCTCATGACCCGAGAAGAACTGAAGCAAGAAGCCTTAGGCCACATTAGCCGTTATACCGATATTCATATTGCGCTTAGAAAGGCTTTGCGGTCTATTCAAAAGCATACCCCTCATTTTGATTGGCAGCATGATGTTGGCGTATCTGTACCGATTTTTGAGACAGATTGTTTAGTCCATGCTGAAGGGGGTTTATTTAAAGACCAAGACTGGATTGAATCGGGACGCGACTATCAGCAATCTGCTCTCGTTGGCACCGTTAATGTAGAAAAGACAATACCTCATCAAGCCTGGGAGCGCTTTACAGACGAAGGGCCATTAGCCCTTTTGCCCAGCCATCAAGGGCCCAATACTCTCAATTTAGTATGGTGCGCATCTCCTCATTCCAGCCAAAGACGTTTAAATCTGAATGAAACAGAATTCCTTAGAGAATTACAAAGTAAATTTGGTTATCGCTTAGGTGCTTTCACAGCTATTGCTAATCGTCGTCTCTACGATTTGGGGCTTAACTATCGTAAACATGTTTGCGAAGGTCATGAGGTATGGATTGGCAATGCGGCACAAACTCTTCACCCTGTTGCTGGCCAAGGTCTTAATCTCGGATTACGAGATGCTTATCTCTTAGCAGAAAAATTAGCTGGCCTATTTAAAGTGAAAGATCAATCCCAACATCACATACAAACATCCTTACAAGAGTATGCAAAGAGCCGAGAAATCGACCGACGCGCCACGATTGGTATTACTGATTTCTTGGCAAGGGTATTCACCTCACCCTTGCTGCCAGTTAGCCTGTCACGCGGTTTAGCTTTGACCGCATTGCAATGGGTGCCACCCTTCAAAACAACCCTTGCCAGGCAAATGATGTTTGGTCGTCGCTAAAAGTCCACTCTTATTTGCTTAAAAATTAAGCAGTACCATTCCTCTTGTGATACAGTGACGTCTCTACTTCAATCACATTTCCAAGCGTATGCAAATCGGTCCTCACAAATTAGCCAATGCGCTTTTTGTCGCACCGATGGCAGGGGTTACAGACAGACCCTTTCGACAACTTTGTAAGAAATTAGGGGCCGGCTATGCTGTCTCCGAAATGATCGCCTCTAATGCATTACTGTGGAATAGTGAAAAAACCCAACTCCGCGCCAACCATGTGGGCGAGTTCAAACCCATTGCGGTCCAAATTGCGGGTGCCGATCCCAGCATGATGGCTGCCGCTGCCAAACTCAATGTCGATCGTGGCGCCCAAATTATTGATATCAATATGGGCTGCCCAGCTAAAAAAGTTTGCAATGTCGCTGCCGGCTCAGCCTTACTAAAAGATCAACCCCTTGTTCAGCAGATTGTGGAATCCGTAGTTAATGCTGTAGGTATCGGTCCAGATGCTGTCCCAGTCACTCTCAAAATTCGTACTGGCTGGGATCGAGAAAATAAGAACGCACTCACAATCGCAAAAATTGCCGAAGATGCAGGTATTAGCATGCTCACAATTCATGGGAGAACTCGGGCAGACTTGTATCATGGTGCAGCTGAATATGACACGATTCGTGCTGTAAAAGAGTCCATTGGCATTCCTGTGGTTGCTAATGGCGATATCACTTCACCAGAAAAAGCTCAATGGGTACTCGAATATACCGGTGTTGATGCCTTAATGGTTGGCCGTGCTGCGCAAGGGAGACCTTGGATATTTCGTGAGATTAATCATTTCTTGAGAACTGGGGAAAAGTTACCAAATCCACAAATCGCAGAAATCCAAGCAATCATGAATGGGCATTTAGAGGATCACTACTCTTTTTATGGAGAATATACGGGCTTACGAACAGCGCGTAAGCATATTGGCTGGTACTGCAAGGGTTTGCGTAATTCTCATGCCTTTCGGCACCTTATGAATACAGCCGATGACTGTAAAGCCCAATTACAAATGGTCAATGACTATTTTAACGAAATGAAACTTTATTCCGATCAACTCCTTTTTTTAGAAGCAGCCTAAATTTTTATCAATGCCAAGTAATAAACATCCTGTAACCGAGTGTATTGAGCTCAATCTGCAGCGCTACCTTGATGATCTCAAGGGTACGCCCCCCAATGATATTTATCAAATGGTTTTGAGTGTGGTGGAAAAGCCGATGCTTGAGCTCGTTATGGCACATGCCAAACAAAATCAATCCCTTGCTGCTGCCTATTTAGGAATTAATCGAAACACCTTACGCAAAAAACTTCTTGAACACCAACTAATCTAAATAATGATTCGTACCGCCCTACTTTCTGTTTCCGATAAGAATGACATTGTGGAGTTTGCCCAAGCCCTTCATCAACTGGGTGTAAAGCTAATCTCCACCGGTGGAACAGCAAAATTACTTACTGAGAAAGGTATTCCAGTGACCGAGGTCTCAACCCTTACAGGATTTCCTGAGATGCTCGATGGTCGTGTCAAAACCCTTCACCCTAAGGTCCATGGTGGATTATTAGCGCGCCGTGACTCTAAAGAACATATGGCTGCCATTAAAGAGCATGGGATTGAGACCATTGATCTCTTGGTAATTAATCTTTACCCCTTTACGGAAACTATTACTAAGTCAGATTGCAGTTTTGAGGACGCGGTTGAGAACATCGATATTGGTGGTCCAGCCATGTTACGTGCTGCTGCTAAAAATCATCAAGATGTCACAGTACTTGTATCGCCGTCCGATTACTCTGCAGTTCTCGATGAGATGCGCAACAACCAGAATACAGTCTCATATACAAGTAATCTAGCCTATGCCAAGAAAGTATTTGCACATACTGCCCAATACGATGGTGCAATTGCAAATTATCTATCCTCGCTGAATGAACAACAGGATCACTCCAAACGCAATCCATATCCAAAAACACTCCACTTAGCCTTTGAACGAGTGCAAGAAATGCGCTATGGTGAGAACCCGCATCAATCAGCCGCTTTATATCGCGATATCAAAGCGTCGGCTGGTAGTCTCGCGCATTACACTCAGTTACAAGGCAAAGAGCTGTCTTTTAATAATATTGCCGATGCAGATGCCGCTTGGGAATGCGTTAAGAGTATCAGTGATAGTCAAGCAGCTTGCGTCATTATTAAACATGCCAATCCCTGTGGCGTTGCAATTGCGAACACTGTGTTTGAAGCGTATCAAAAAGCCCTACAAACAGATCCCACTTCTGCATTTGGAGGCATCATTGCCCTTAATCGAGAGTGCGATGAAGCGTGTGCGCAAGCCGTTGCCAAACAGTTTGTAGAAGTCCTCATTGCTCCTAACTTTAGTGAGGCTGCCAAAACTATCTTTGCTAGCAAACAAAATGTGCGTTTATTACAAATACCGCTTCCCACGGGTGCTTCGAGCCTGAATCAATATGATCTGAAACGCGTTGGTGGTGGCCTATTGGTGCAATCGAGTGACTCTAAAAATGTTCTTCAAAATGAACTAAAGGTTGTTACAAAACGCCACCCAACTCCCACAGAACTCACCGACCTAATATTTGCATGGCGCGTTGCTAAATTTGTTAAATCAAATGCAATCGTTTACTGTGCTAATGGCATGACCTTGGGGGTCGGCGCTGGGCAAATGAGTCGGATTGATTCTGCCCGAATCGCCAGTATTAAAGCAGAACATGCAGGTTTAAGCCTCAAGGGCTCAGCGGTGGCTAGCGATGCCTTTTTCCCATTTCGGGATGGTTTAGATATAGTGGTCGCTGCAGGTGCTAGCAGTGTGATTCAGCCAGGGGGGAGTATGCGTGATGACGAGGTCATTGAAGCGGCCAACGAACATGGAATTACGATGCTCTTTACCAACACACGTCACTTTAGGCATTAATTGTTGATGCGCTGGCTAGGTATCGATCCAGGTTTAAGGACAACCGGCTTTGGTGTCATTGAAATTGAGGGTCAACGATTACGCTATATCAGTTCGGGGATTATTGAGAGTGGCTCTATTGACCTAGGTCTGCCTAATCGCCTTGGTACTCTATACAGTGGGGTGCAAGAGGTTTTATTGACCTATCAACCCGATGCAGCAGCAATTGAAGAGATCTTCCTCAATGTCAATCCACGTTCTACCTTGATGTTAGGTCAAGCTCGGGGTGCAGTAATTGCTGCTATGGTTTCCACTGGATTAGCTGTTACGGAATATAGTGCGCGTGGTGTGAAACAAGCTATTGTGGGTACTGGTCGGGCAAGTAAATTACAAATGCAAGAGATGGTTAAACGCCTACTCAAGCTTAACAAGAGTCCCTCTCCGGATGCCGCTGATGCCTTGGGGGTTGCTATTTGTGCGGCTCATCACCATCAAGTGCAAGGCGGGCGAACGAAGCAGTAAGATAGAGGCATGATTGGACGCATTCAAGGCACCCTAATTAGCATTACGGCACCCAAATTACTCATTGATTGCAATGGGGTGGGTTATGAGGTCGATGTACCGATGAGTACTTTGTACCAACTTCCCCTTGTTGGGCAACAACTATCATTACTAACCCATTTTCATGTGCGGGAAGACCAACAGCAATTATTCGGTTTTGCCACAAATGCAGAAC
>Ga0208810_1000604_pt1 | contig 9110 bp, 5 predicted proteins | sample Colrivmet1560A02_FD_187679 | JGI IMG/M metagenome (GOLD analysis project Ga0208810, IMG submission 187679) | Estuarine microbial communities from the Columbia River estuary - metaG 1560A-02 (SPAdes) (version 2) | ecosystem: Environmental > Aquatic > Marine > Intertidal zone > Estuary | place: USA... | reverse complement strand
GCCTTGAAGATGCCGGTGAAGTCCGCGCGCTGGTAAGGCAGGATCTTCGCGAGGGCCTTCTTGCGGCCTTCCACGGTGTCAGCGAGAATCATCTCGCGGACGGCGTCGATGCGGTCGCCTTCGAAGAACATGTGCTCGGTGCGGGTGAGGCCGATGCCTTGAGCACCGAAAGCGAGCGCCTGGGCGGTCTGCTCCGGATTGTCAGCGTTGGTGCGGACCTGTAGGCGGGTGGCCTGCGAGCACCACTGCATCAACTGCACGTAGTTCTTGTACTTCTCGGTCTTCTGCGCGGCCTTGTCGTTATTGAGCAGGCCGGAGACGATTTCCGAAGGAGCGGTCTTGATCTGGCCAGCGTAAACCGTGCCAGCCGTACCGTCGATGGAGAGGAAGTCGCCTTCCTTGAAGGTGTGACCAGCGATGGTCGTCGTCTTATTATCGTAGTCGATGGAGACGGCGGCCGCACCACAGACGCAGACCTTGCCCATCTGGCGAGCCACGAGCGCGGCGTGCGAGGACACTCCACCGCGAGCGGTGAGGATGCCTTCGGCGGCAATCATGCCACGGAGATCTTCCGGGGAAGTTTCGATGCGGACGAGGAGGACCTTTTCACCCTTCTCGGCGGCGATGACGGCGCGATCGGCGTTGAAGTAGATCTTACCGGTGGCGGCACCAGGACCGGCGGGGAGACCGTGGGCGATGGCCTTGGCCTTCTTGACTTCGGCGACGTCGAAGATGGGCGCGAGCAGCTGCTCGAGCTGGTCGGCCGGGTTGCGCATGATGGCGGTTTCCCAGTCGATGAGTTTTTCCTTCACCATGTCGGCGGCGAACTTCAGCGCGGCGGCAGCGGTGCGCTTACCGTTACGCGTCTGGAGCATGTAGAGCTTACCTTCCTGGACGGTGAACTCGATGTCCTGGACGTCCTTGAAGTGCTTTTCGAGGGTCTGGCGGACCTTCATGAGCTGGGCGTAGCTCTGCGGCATCACGTCCTTAAGCTTGCTGACCGGCTCAGGGGTGCGGACGCCGGCGACGACGTCTTCGCCCTGGGCGTTGATGAGAAACTCGCCGTAGAATTCGTCCACGCCGTTGGCGGGGTTACGGGTGAAGGCGACGCCGGAGCCGGACTTTTCGCCGGTGTTGCCGAACACCATGGCCTGGACGTTAACGGCGGTGCCCCACTCGGCGGGGATGTTATATTTGCGGCGATAGACGATCGCGCGGTCGTTCATCCAGGATGAGAAGACGGCACCGGCGGCGCCGTTCAGCTGCTCCCACGGGCTATGCGGGAAGACCTTGCCAGTGCGGGCCTTGACGAGGGCCTTGAAGCGCTTGACGAGCTCCTGCTGGTCTTCGGCGGTGAGGGCGGAGTCTTCGACGTCGCCCTTGTATTTCTTGTGCTTAAATTCTTCGATGATGGTCTCGAACGGCTCGTGGTCTTCGCCTTCGCGCTTCTGCACACCGAGGACGACGTCGCCATACATCTGGATGAAGCGGCGGTAGCAATCCCAAGCGAAGCGGGCGTTGCCGGTGGCATTGGCGAGGGCGTTGACGGATTCATCGTTGAGGCCGAGGTTGAGGATGGTGTCCATCATGCCAGGCATCGAGTCGCGAGCGCCCGAGCGGACGGCGACGAGCAGGGGCATGCCGGAGGTGGCGCCGAACTGGGTGCCCATGATCTTCTCCATATTCTTCACACCGGCTTCCATCTGAGCCTGGAGGGAAACCGGGTAGGTACGCTTGTTGGCGTAGAAGTAAGTGCAGACTTCGGTCGTGACCGTGAAGCCGGGAGGCACCGGGAGACCGATGCGGGTCATTTCGGCGAGGTTAGCGCCTTTGCCGCCGAGCAAGGCCTTCATGGAGCCGTTGCCGTCAGCTTTTCCGTCGCCCCAGGTGTAGACGACCTTGGTAGACTTAGTGGTTTTGGAGTGGGATTGGTTTTTCTTAGCCATGGTAGAGGAGTAGGTGGGAATGGATGGAGACAGCCAGAAGGCGGGCCAGCGGCTATCGACGAAGGGCAAAAGAAGGGCAAACGCCCCAGCGCTGTCAATGGATTAGGGGGCGAAACAACGGACCCCACCCCGCGTGGTTCCACCGTTGGTCAGTCCAGCCAGCCCAAGAGCTTTAGGGCTTACAGCTATGCAACAACGCCAACACCGCCAAGACGACCGCTATCAGAAAAAGGGCTAAAATCCCGATTTTCCAGCCGCTTGACTTACCCTCGCTGCCTTCGCCTCGTTCTTTTTTGCGAAAAGCCCTCCGGCCAACCGAGGTGACGTGCTGGACGGTGACGTCTGGGTAGGCCCGACCCGTGACTTCCTTCACCGTCCCTTTGATGAGCCCCAGATCGATGAGTTCGACAAAGGCCAAGGCTTTCCGCTCCGCCGGGAGGCGGTCAAAGGCGTTACATTCGCGGCCGACAATTAAACGCTCCAAGCCCAGTTTGGCCTCGGAGGAAATGTGGCGCCGGGTGGACTGTGGTTCTTCTTTGCTCAAGCGGACAATTGCTGAACTGTTGTCATCATCTTTACGACTGCTAAGGTGCAAATCTTTTCGGAAAATGTAACGGTAATATTATCAGATTAAATCTAAGCACAAGCCCACACAACCATGCCCGCAACCCTGACTGACCTCCCCGTCGCGCTGTCCATCGCAGGCTCCGATAGCGGGGCCGGAGCAGGCATCCAAGCCGACCTTTTGACCTTCGCGGCCAACGGGGTCTATGGCACCACCGCCATCACTTGTCTCACGGCCCAGAATCCGCTCGGCGTCTCCGGCGTCCAAGCGACCAGCCCAGCGTTTGTCCTCGAACAATGCCATCAGGTCACCCGTCATTATCGTCCGAAAGCCCTGAAAACAGGGATGTTGCTGAACGTCGAGGTTGTCGAAGCGGTCGCGGGTTTCATCGCGGAAGCAAAGATCCCCGCCGTCATCGATCCAGTCATGGTGGCCTCGAGCGGCGCGACGTTGCTCTCCGTGGAAGCCGTCGCCGCGGTCGCTCGTAAACTCTTACCGCTCGCAGCGGTCGTCACGCCGAACCTCGATGAGGCGTCCATCCTACTCGGACGAAAAGCGCTGGGCGGGACCCAGGGCCCGGCGGAAGCACTCGAGCTGGCCCGCCGCTATGGTGTGCCCTTCCTAGTTAAAGGAGGCCATGCGGAGGGAGACGCACTCGTCGACGCCTTGGCTTGGCCCGACGGTCGCACGCTCACGCTCACGGCCCAGCGCATCCCCGGCATCGATACGCACGGCAGCGGGTGCACGCTTTCGGCCGCCATCACGGCGCACCTAGCCCGCGGAGAGTCTTTGGAACAAGCCGTTCGCCTGGCCCATGCTTACCTGCAGAGTGGAATGCAAAAACCTGTGCAAGTCGTTGGTCTTAAGCATATTAAGCATTAATTTACTGTTTTAAGGCCCGGCCTTTAAACCCCGCCGACGCCTGGTAGAGGTAAAGCGGCATTTTGCCCCGCTGAAAGCTTCCTATCCGATTTTCCCTGGTAAAGCCCGACCCCCGGGGAATCCAGGTCAACCGACCGGCGATCGGCCGACCAAGTCTCATCCTGCTGACCTTAAAGTGAACAGATTTTCACCCATCTAGATTCCGAATGGGTTATTCACACTTGCCCCCTTCCCTCCCGCTCCTTTTCTAACCCATTCCCTGCGGTCACCAACCGCCCCCCTGAACATGCCTAAAAAGAACGCCGCCAAGCAATCCTCCTCCAAAACTCCGACCGCCGTCTCCGCCCAGACCGGCGTCAAGATGCGCGGCTGTGATGTCATGGTACGTTGCCTCGAGAACCTCGGCGTCGACACAATCTTTGCTTACCCAGGCGGCGCTTCGATGGAGCTCCACCATGGCCTCATCCGCTCCAAGAAAATCCGTACCATCCTACCGCGCCACGAACAGGGCGGTGCCTTCATGGCCCACGGCTACTCCCGTTCGACCGGTAAGCCCGGCGTCTGCATGGCGACCTCCGGCCCTGGCGCCACGAACCTCGTCACCGCGATCGCCGATGCGCACATGGATAGCATCCCGCTCATCTGCATCACCGGCCAAGTCTACCAACAGTTCATCGGTCGCGCGGCTTTCCAGGAAACCGACTTCTACGGCATGACGTTGCCGATTGTGAAGCACTCCTTCCTCGTCCTCGATTACAACGAGCTGCCGAGCATCATGTACAAGGCGTTCAAGATCGCCACCACTGGTCGACCAGGCCCCGTCGTCATCGACATCCCGAAGGACATCCAGCAGCACGAGTGGGTCCCGGTCTTCCCCAAGAATCCCGACGACGTTTCCATCCTCGGCCTGCCGACGCCTCCGAAGTGCGCCGACAGCGAGCTCACGCAAGTCTTGCGCCTCATCGAAGGTGCCAAGCAGCCAGCGCTCTACATCGGCGGCGGCATCCTTTCCGGCGACGCCCACAAGGAGCTGCGTGCCTTTGCCGAAGCCACTGGTATCCCCGTCGCTTCTACGCTGATGGGCCTCGGCGCCTTCCCCTGCGATCATCCGCAATCCCTTTACTGGTACGGCATGCACGGCACCGTCGCGGGTAACTGGGCCGTCTGCAAGAGCGACCTCCTCATCACCATGGGCGCGCGCTTCGACGACCGTATCACCGGCGCCATCGAGAAGTTCGCCCCCGACGCCACCATCGTCCACATCGACATCGACCGCTCGGAGCACCAGAAGAACAAGTTCGCGCACTACCCGATCCACTCCGACATCAAGCACGCGCTCGGCCGCATGGTCACACTCGCCAAGAAGGGCTTTAAGAAGCCTGACCTGAAGAAGTGGTACGAGACCATCAACGGCTGGAAGAAGGAGCACCCGTATCCGTTCAGCTACGAGCGTAAGACCAAGCACATCCTCCCGCAGGAAGCTATCGAAGTCCTCTTCGAAGAAACCAAGGGCAACGCCATCATCTCCACCGGTGTCGGCCAGCACCAGATGTGGGCCCCGCAGTATTACCGCTTCAACGAGCCCCGCCGCTTCATCAGCTCGCTCGGTGCCGGCACGATGGGCTTCGGCCTCCCGGCCGCCATCGGCGCTAAGGTCGCCAACCCCGACGTCCAAGTCATCGACATCGATGGCGATGGTTCGTTCCTGATGAATATCCAGGAACTCGCGTGCATGAAGATTGAGAAGATCAACGCTAAGATCCTCATCCTCAACAACCAGCACCTCGGCATGGTGGTGCAGTGGGAAGACCGCTTCTATGCTGGTACCCGCGGCCATACGATCCTCGGAGATGCCAAGAATATCGGCTCTCCCGACAACCCGGGTGGCCTGTATCCTGACTTCGTTAAAATCGCCAATGGCTTTGGCATCAAGGCCCGCCAGGTCATGAAGCGTGAAGATCTTCGCGCCGCCATGCGCGAGATGCTCGACCACGACGGACCTTACCTCCTCGACGTGATCGTGCCTTACACCGAGCACGTACTCCCCTTCATCCCGCAAAAGAAGTCGGCGATGGAGATTCTGACGAAGTAATCGCGGAGCGATTACTTCGAGGGGACAGCGGACAGCGGTTGGGATACGCTGCATCGGGTAGGGGCAGTACAACGTGCTGTCCTAGTTGTATCGGGTAGTGGCGCCCCACGCTAACGATAGCACTCAAAGGGGAACCGGAGACCGGATGATTAGCTGGAATTATATACCCGCAGTTAACTTCCCAGTCTCCCTTTGCAGGAAATCCTAACCGCTAAACGCTTCACCCTTGGGCTGGCGACTGCGTCGCGTCCGTTCGCACGCAACGCGAACCTGGCTGGCCTGATCAGAACGCTACCGTCGCCGGGTGGGAGGTGAAACCTTCGGCTTCGAATAAAGCGGCGGGCTTCATCCTGACCAAGCCCGCCAAGTAGCGATCCGGGACACGCTCAAGACGGGTGTTATAGAGCGTCGCGATATTATTATGATATTCGCGGGCCAGGGCGATGCGGTCTTCGGTCTCAATGAGCTGCTTGCTCAAATCATTAAATAACGCCTGGGCGCGGATTTCAGGGTAACTTTCGATGACAGCGAGGATGCCAGGCGCGAGCGCCTTCATCGCACCACCTTCGGCCTCTGTCCACATTGCGGTCACCAACGCCTGCACCGAGGCCTCATGCTCACGGAAGCCCTGCACACAGGCCGCGAAGCGCCCAATAAGGTCCGTGCGACGCTTTAACTGCACATCAATGAGCGAATACGCCTGCGCCACGCGATTGCGGAGGCCGATTATGCTATTAAAGGCCATCACCGGCCAACTCACGACCCGCGCCAACAGGTGGAGACTCAATGAAATCAGGACGCCCAGAGGAATATAAATAGATATAGCCGCCATCCCTTCGGCGAACATTTCACCGTGGAGATCAAATTCAATATCGAGCGCATCTCCGGCGATTGCCACAAGAATTATTTTTAAAAGACCGAAGTATACCTTAAGGACAGGCCCTGGCCCGGCGGTTGCGACAAGCACGGCATTAAAAGCTATGAACCACCCGGCTAAATCCCAAGCCAACGCCCTCCCGGACATCTCGTCGCTGATCGACTCTTCTGTGTGGCCCGAAATGATGAACATGTCTGCTTCTTCGCCTTGGGCGATCTGGGCCGCGACTACGTTGGGGCGCTCGCTTGCTCGCCCTCGGATAAAAACTTTACTACCTACGGTCAACGCGTGCTCGGTGAAAGTACGCTGACCTGTGGAACCAGTAACTGATTCACGTGGGCCTTTGGCGTAATAAAGCGGATCACGTTTAGTCACCGTTTTGTCAAAAATCTCGCAGGGGTCGATTTCGGCCCCTGCTGGGTTCACCCAAATAAATCCGGTTTCATCCTGAACGTAGAATCCTATCGAATGGCAGCCGGAAGCGACGACATCAGCGCCGGATTCTCTATTCTTACCGCTTCCGCGGACCCAATGCTCTTGGACTTCCCAGCGGTAGTGGACACAAGGCTTAAGTACTAGATGACTGATTAAGGGTTTCTGGCTGACGCAAACGCCCTCGACCTCGACCTGGCCAATGAAGACCCCGAGCGCCTTGGATGTCGGCGTATCGGCGAGCAAGCGCCGGTTCCGTTTATGATTCAAGGAAACCTTTAGAGCCGCCCATGATAAAGAGAGAACCAAGGCAGCTGGGACCAAGTTTATGACGCGGAACACACCCCAACACCTATCTCCAGCCAAGCCCAAAGCGAGAGCCCAATGCGGCATCGGACGGTCGAATCCAACTGAGCCGCCGAAAACTCCCTTAACTATACAATAACAACATTAAAATGACCGACCGATCGCTTGGCCGACCCGATCACGACCCACCATACGGCCGCAAACGGACGCCACGCAGGGGCGCCCCACCCTAACGACAGCACTCAAAGGGGAACCGGAGACCGGATGATTGGCTGGGGTTTTATACCCACAGTTAACTTCCCGGTTCCCGGTCTCCCTTTGCAGGAAATCCTAACCGCTAACCGCCAAACGCTTCACCCTTGGGCTGGCGACTCCGTCGCAAGCCTCAGTGACCCGCGAGCCAGCGCTCCGCTTCGATCGCCGCCCGGCAGCCCATGCCAGCCGCAGTGATGGCTTGGCGGTAAACGTGATCCGAGCAATCGCCCGCCACAAAGACGCCCGGGACCTTGGTGCTGACCGTGTTGGCGGCCGCGACGAAATAACCGCCTTCATCGACGTCGAGCGCCGGCGTAAAGGCCTTGGAATTTGGCACGTGGCCAATAGCGACGAAAACACATTTAACGCCCAGGGCGCGGACTGCGCCGGACTTCTCGACGACTTCCAGCGTGTGGACCTTGCCGTCAGCACCACCGAGGACTTGCTTCGGCGTGACGTTCAGGACGAGCTCGATCTTAGCGTGGTTCTTCACGCGCTGGACCATGATGTCAGAAGCACGGAAGGTGTCGCGACGGTGCGCGAGGTAGACCTTGGAAGCGAAACGGGTGAGGAAGAGGGCCTCTTCACAGGCGGAATCGCCACCGCCGACCACGGCGACGGGGACATCGCGGTAGAACGCGCCGTCGCAAGTCGCACAAGTCGTGACGCCGTTGCCGCCGTAGTATTCCTGTTCACCAGGGATACCTAAGAAACGTGGCGAGGCGCCCGTTGCGATAATCACCGCCTTGGCCTCGTAGGTGGCTTCACCGCCGACGAGCTTCTTCACCGGGCCAGAGAAATCGACCGAGTCGATCCGATCCCAGGCGAACTTCGCGCCGAAGCGCTCGGCCTGGCCCTTCATGTTCGTGATGAGCTCGTTGCCGTCCACGCCATGGACGAAGCCAGGGAAGTTCTCGACCTCGGAGGTCGTCGTTAACTGGCCACCTGGCTGGCCGCCCTCGAGCACCAGGGGGCTCAGGCCGGCACGGGCGGCGTAGATGGCGGCAGTGAGGCCGGCGCAGCCGGTACCGAGAATAATAACGTTTTCAGCCATGGGTATGGCTTCATCTTGAGGCCTCCAAGCCAACGGCAAGGCGGAAAAGCCTCCCGTGAACAAGTGAGCCCTCAGGGCCCGACCGACCCAACGGGGTCAGGCACCAATAATGGGGTCAGGCACCAACATTGGGGTCTGACCCCATTATTGGTGCCTGACCCCATCGCGGGCGTGGGGGATTAATCGTCCGGTCGGTCGTTTCGGGGCTGGATTCTGCGGTTTTAAGGCTTTGACTCGGCTTTTCTATTCCCAGTCTGCACCCTTTCGCGCCCGGACCCATGTTTCTCAGTATCCTCAAACTTTTCGCTGGCAGCCATAACCGGACTTTCCTCCGCAAGTGCGCCCCGCTGGTCAAAAAGATCAACGCCCACGAACTGGAGTACCAGCGGCTGTCCGACGACGCCGTCCAAAGCAAGACCGCCGAGTTCAAGGCCCGCCTCGCCAAGGGCGAGTCCCTCGACGCCCTCCTCCCCGAAGCCTTTGCCGTCGTCAAGAACGCAGCCCGCCGCCTCTGCGGTACGACCTCCATCGTCTGCGACCATGAACAGACCTGGCAGATGGTGCATTTCGACGTCCAACTCATCGGCGGCATCGCCCTCCACCAGAAGAAGATCGCGGAAATGGCGACCGGCGAAGGGAAAACCCTCGTCGCCACCCTGCCCCTTTACCTGAACGCGCTCACAGGACGTAATTGCCAGCTA
>Ga0208810_1000554_pt1 | contig 9486 bp, 7 predicted proteins | sample Colrivmet1560A02_FD_187679 | JGI IMG/M metagenome (GOLD analysis project Ga0208810, IMG submission 187679) | Estuarine microbial communities from the Columbia River estuary - metaG 1560A-02 (SPAdes) (version 2) | ecosystem: Environmental > Aquatic > Marine > Intertidal zone > Estuary | place: USA... | reverse complement strand
CCTCTACGGCGTGGGCGGCAAGGACACCGATAAGTTCGGCCGCGCCTGCCTCCTCGCGCGTAAGCTTAGCGAATCCGGCGTACGCTTCGTGCAGGTCAGCGTAGGTGGCTGGGATCACCACGGCGATATCCGCGGCAACCTACCTAAGCTCTGCGCCCAGACCGACCAACCGGTCGCCGCACTCATCAAGGATCTGAAATCCCGCGGCCTCCTCGAGGACACGCTCGTAATCTGGAGCGGAGAATTCGGCCGCACGCCGTGGAGTCAGGATCTCAGCGGCAAATCCCCCATCGATAAGCACGGCCGCGAACACCAGCCCGAGAGCTTCTGCTCCTGGATGGCCGGCGGAGGCATTAAGGCGGGCCTCACCTATGGCGAAAGCGACGAGATGGGTTATCGCACCGTCGCCGGCAAGGTCCACGTCCATGACCTCCATGCCACCATCCTCCACCTGCTCGGCGTCGACCATTTGAAGCTCACCGCCCGCCACCTCGGTCGCGACTTCCGCCTGACCGATGTTTACGGCGAAGTCGTGAAGGAGATCATCGCCTGAGCTACGCCCCACGCAACGAAGAGAAGATCGGCGCTGCTTGGTCTGCTCCTCCCTCCTTAAACCTATGAAAGCCGTTCTCGCCTCCCTTCTCGTCGCCGCTTCCGCCTTCGCGGAAATCCGCACGGAGACCGTCACCGTGACGATGCGCGACGGCATCAGGCTCACCGCGGACGTCTATCGCGATGACGCGGTACCGCAGGCGCCGGTGATCCTCATGCGCACGCCTTACGACCGCACGAAGGCCAAGGGCACCGGGCTGAAATTCGCCAAGGCGGGCTATGTCGCGGTGATGCAGGATTGCCGCGGCACCCGTGCGTCCGAAGGCGTGATGGCGCCCTACAATAACGAGGGTCAGGACGGGTATGACACCATCGAATGGATCACCCGTCAGCCTTGGTGCAGCGGTCGCGTGGGCATGCATGGAGGCTCCTATGTCGGCGCCGTGCAGTGGCAGGCGGCCGCGGAGCATCCGCCCGGACTCGCCGCCATCGCCCCGCAGGCGACCTGGAGCAGCTTCTACCGTAACCTCTACCTCGGCGGCTCCGTCAGGCTTTCGCTCATCGCAGGCTGGATCGCCGGCAATACGCCCAAGCCGGCCGACGCCATCAGGGCCGACATGGATTCCGCCCTGATGCGCCTGCCGCTCAGCGAGGTGGATAACGCCATCGGCTGGGACATGCCCTGGCTCGACGCCTATCTCACGCATCCCGAGCCGAACGGCTTCTGGACGCGACTCGACCTGACGGAACGCCTTCCCGAGCTGCAGATGCCCGCGATCCATGTCGTCGGCTACTACGACTTCTTCTCGCGTGAGTCCGTCGACAACTTCCGGATCATGCAGCAGAAGGCGCATGACCCAAAGACCCGCCAGCAGCAGCGGCTCATCCTCGGCCCGTGGGACCACGGTACCATTGGTAAGACGAAGGTCGGCGAAGTGGATTTCGGCGCTGAGGCGGCGCTCGACACCCTGGCCCTCCAACTCGATTGGTTCGATCGCCACCTCAAGCAAGACCCCGCCGCGCTTGCCAAGCCCTTCCCGCCTGTGCGGTATTTCTCCATGGGTGACAACGTCTGGCGCGATGCCCAGACCTGGCCCCCCGAAGGCTTCACTCCGACGTCGTTCTACCTGAGTTCGCAGGGCAAAGCCAACTCACGCCAAGGCGATGGGCGACTCACCCGTGAAGCCCCCCAGGGCCATTCATCCGCCGACACCTTCCGTGCGGACCCCGCGAAGCCGACTCCTTCCAATCCTATAACTAAAGAGCGCCCCCTCAAGGCCGCCGTGTGGGGCCCGGTCGACCAACGCGCCACCGAGGATGGCCAGGATGTCCTGGTCTACACGAGCGAGCCACTGACGGCACCGCTCACCTTCGCCGGCAATGCCGAAGCCAAGCTGCACGTCAGCACCGACACTCCGGATGCCGATTGGGCGGTCAAACTCATCGACGTGCACCCCGACGGCTTCGCCCAGAACATCGCCCGCGGCATCTTACGCGGCCGCTATCGCAACAATTTGCTCAAGCCAACGCTGATGCAGCCGGGCCAGGTCTACGAGATCACGGTCGACCTCGGACCCGTCGCCGCGACCCTCGCCCCCGGTCACCAGCTCCGCGTGGATATCAGCGGCGCCGACTTCCCGCTCTACGACCGTAATCCGAATACCGCCGAAGGCATCTTCGGACGCAAGACCGCCGTCGCCACCGAGCAAGTGCACCATAAGCCCGGCGCCCTCTCGCGCATCGTGCTGCCGGTGAAGTGAGCCGGGAACCAAGGACGACGAACAAAGCAAATGCGTTTGCATCAAGCCTTCCTCTACACCGTCCTCCTTCTCTTGCCGCTAGCCGCTTTACTCGCTGCTGATAAGCCCCTAGGCGCATGGCAACCGCTCGTCCGGACGGAATCATGGAACGAGCAATGGCCGGACGCCTCCGGCAAGGCGGAGACCCGCAAGGTGACGGCCGAGGTCTGGACGCAGGCCATGCAGGCCTCGCTCGACGCCCAAGGCACGCTCCACATCCCCGCGCGCGCTCAGCCCTACTATCTCGACGGACCGCTGGTCTTGAAATCCGGTCATAAGCTCAGCGCCGACCCGACAGCCGAAATCCGCCTCAAGCCGAACAGCAACACGTGCATGGTGCGCAACGAACATGTCGTCACCCTGAACACCAAGCCCGTGCCAGGCGATCAGCCCTGCGACGCCGATATCTCCATCGAAGGGGGCGTCTGGTCGACCCTGGCGAATAACGCCAGCTTCAACGGTAACCAACTCGGCCTTTCCGCGAAGACCGATCCCGCCTTCGGCACGCACGGCGTCATCCTGCTTCAGAACGTCCGCCGCGTCTCGGTGAAGAACCTCACCATCCGCCAAAGCAGGCCCTTCGGAGTGCATCTGGCGAACGCGCGGGAGTTCAGGATAGAAAACATCACCTTGGAGGAAACCCGCCGGGACGGCGTGCATGTGAACGGACCCGCCAGCGATGGCCTCATCCGGGGCGTTCGCGGCGATCCGCACGATGATAATGTCGCGCTCAATGCCTGGGAGTGGAAGAACTACGCGCCCAGCTATGGCCCCATCGAGCGCATCGTGATCGAAGACATCACCGGAGCCCCCGAGGGAGTATCTTCGACCCGGGCCATCCGGCTCCTGCCCGGCGTCAAACGCTTCTCGGACGGATCGACGCTCGATTGCCCCATCTCCGACGTCACGCTGCGTCGCATCACGGACATCCGTGAATTCAAGCTCTACGACCAGCCTAACCTCGAGTTAGGTCGCGCCAACGACTTCAGCGCCGGCGTAGGAACCCTGAAGAACATCACTTTTGAAAAGCTCACCCTGCGGCAACCTGGCGTGATCCAAGTCCACGCCCATACCGACGGACTGACCGTCCGTGACGTCAGGCTACTCTTCCCCGCTACCGCGGGATACCATCTCATCGAACTTGGCCCGCTCTCCCAGACCTACAAACCAGGGAGGTCCGAAGACCCGGCGAAATGGGTCGAAATCTTCTCCCCTGACCTCGATTGCACCGTACGTAACGTGAACGTCTCCGGCGTCCGCCTCCAGGACTCCCCGACCGACCTGCCTTTCGAGGAAGTCGTAAAAGTCATCGAACTGAAGCCTAACCCCGATTACCCCAAGACCACGCCCAAAGGCGGGACCGGTAAAGGCATCCTCGTACGCTAAGTAACGCGCGACCCTCGCCCCAAGGTAATGGACCCCGCCAAGATCGAGCCCCGCACGGCGCTCAAGCCGTATGCTCAAGATTGACGGGACCTTCGGGCGGGAGCAAAACATCGCTTCCTGATTTCGTCATGCGCCCTTCGCTTCTGCTTGCCTGCATCCTCTCAGCTGCCGCCGCCGCCGAGACCGTCCAAGAACGCGTCGCGACGGTGACGAACACTCCCGGCTTGGTCGCCTTCTGGGACTTCACCAAGCGCGAGGCCCCCGGCAAGCGCTTCACGGCGCATGTGCCGGCCGGTGCGACCAATGACTACGCCCTCGATGCGGGCAATTACATCAAGGACCTCTGGAATGCCGGCCCTGCGGCCAGCTACGATGACTTCCCTCTCCTCGGCTCGGGTCCGTTCGGCCAGGCGATCCGCATCAAGGCCGAGACCAATCCGGATTTCCGTCCCCTGCTCTTCGTCCCGCGCGCCCGCCTGCATGACTCGCCCCTCGACATCAAGGGCGCCGGCAAGGCCGTCACGGTCGTCGTCTGGGCCATCCGCGAAAGCGGCAACCACGCCCTCGCCGGCATCTGGCACGAAGGCACCGACCTGAAGGAAAAGACCACCGAGTCCATCGCCAAGGTCGAACGCGGCCAGCGCCAATACGCGCTCTTCGCCGGCCTGAACAAGGAAGGCGCCGCCTGCGGGCACGTCTCCGAGAACGGCGCGAGCTCCTTCACGAACAAATACGCGCTGCACAAGTGTAATTCCGCCGCCCAGTCGCCCAAGGTGCCTCATGACTCCGCCCCGGAGGTGCTCGCCAAATCCTGGCAGACCTTCGCGATGACCTTCGACAGCAAGACGCAACAGCTCACCGGCTGGCTCGACGGCCAGAGCGGCGACCGCTGGCTCGATAACCCGCAGAAGGACCGACTCGTCTCTTATGCCGCCAATGCCTGGTTGCAGGGACGACTCGCCAAGATCCCCGGCCAGCAGGAAGGCGAAGACCCCAAGTTCCCGGCCGACCAGTATTACAATCCGCCCGAAGACAAGGCTGTCAGCGTGAAGGTTCTCAGCGAGAAGGACAACAGCCGCGTCGAACTCCGCGAATACGCCTACACGAAGGTGAAGGTCACGCTCGTCGCCGGACAGGAGACCGCCCGCGAACTCGTCTCGCTCCGCCTCAACCCCTGGTGGTATCCGCACGGCATCTATCAGCCGAAGAACGATGGCACGGGCGGCCCCTTCACCATCGGACGCGTCATCCACAGCTCCCGTGGCGTCGGCTTCACCGGCTGGATCGGCGGCGTCGCCGTCTTCGACCGCGCCCTGACGGCCGAGGAACTCGCCAAGTTCCACAGCCTCGCAAGGTAGGGTCGGGACCGCGTCACGACATAGCTGCATCGAGGTAGGGGCGAGCGGCCCGCTCGCCCGCGGCTGACCAAGGGTGGTCAGCCCTACCCAATACATCGAAGGCAGGGGCATGGCTACGCCGCGCCCTAGGAAGAGGAGTGCACGATGAATCGTGCCCCTACCCTCAGGACAGCACGCGGTCCCGACCCTACCTACCGCACCCTGCACTCGCCTCCGGCCCTCAGGTCCTCCATACCTCGTGACCTCGAGTCATGCGCTCCCTCGCCCTCCTTCTCCTCTCTTCCGCCCTCTCGGCCCAGACGATCACCATCGCGCCGGCGCCGGTCGACCGGGCCGCGCTGACGGTTGAGTTCAAAGCTCCGGAAGGTTCGACGAAGATCGCCCGGGCCACGAAGAAGGACGGCGAAACCCTTCCGGTCCAGGTCGACGAAGACGGCAAGGCCTGCCTGGTAGTCGGATTCCTCCGCGCTGGCGAATCCATGACGCTCAGCCTCGCAGCCAACAACGGCCTGGCCGCCGAGGTCGTGCGCACGCGCCCTGGCAACGACGGCCTGAGCCTCAGCGCCGAAGGCAAAGAGGTCCTGAACTTCCGCACGGACAAGGATAAGGTCCCGCGCACCGATATCCCCGCGACCATCCTTCGCGCCGGCTACCTGCATCCGGTCCGCTCCCCTTCTGGAGCCATCGTCACGGGCGACTACCCCTCTAATCACGCCCACCATCATGGCATCTGGACTCCTTACACCAAGGCGGTCTTCCAGGGTCGCACGACGGACTTCTGGAATATGCAGAATAAGAAAGGCGAGGAGCAGCTGCGCGCGGTCGGCCGTCTCTGGGCCGGAGAAGTCCACGGAGGCTTCGACGCCGAGCTCCGCATGACCGACCTGAGCGGCACCGCTCCGATCGATGCCTTGATCGATCGCTGGTCCGTCAAAGCCTACGTCATCAAGGGCTCCCTGAAGCCGATGCATGTCTTCGACCTTACGACCACCCAAGCCTGCGCGACGAACGATCCGCTCGAGCTACCCCAGTATCATTACGGCAGCTTCGGCCTCCGCGGCCCAGAATCCTGGGACGGCAAGGATGGCGCCCACTTCCTGACCTCGGAAGGCATCACCGACCGCAAGAAAGGCGATAGCACCCGTGCTCGCTGGTGCTACCTCGGCGGCAAGACCGAAGCCGGCATCTCCGGCACCGCCGTCCTGGGCTACCCGGATAACTTCCGCTTCCCGATGCCGCTGCGCCTGCACCCGGACATGCCCTACTTCTCGATCGTCCCCCAGAAGCTCGGCGCCTTCTCGATCCAGCCCGGCAAGCCTTACGTCAGCCGCTACCGCTTCATCGTCACCGACGGCGAACCCGACGCGAAGTTGTTCGATGCCTGCTGGAACTCACTCGCCCATCCGGCGGTGGTGAGTGTGGCGAAGTAAGTCATAGCGGTCAGCGGGTGGCGGATAGGTACTGAACCACTCAAGGGGAAACCGGAGACCGGATGATTGGCTGCGATTTTAGGTAGGGTCGCCACTGCGTGGCGACCTAGCATCCAACGCCCCTTAGGCGAACCCTTAGGACAGCACGTGGTGCTGTCCCTACCTCGATGCAACGCATCCTTCCCGGTTTCCGGTCTCCCCTTGAGCCCTGCCTCTCCCCGGGTCCCCGTGTCCCCTTGCCCACATGCCCCCTCGCGTGCTCCGCACGCGTTCACCTTTGCACTTTTGCACCTTTGCACTTATTCAGCGACCCATGCCCTCCCGCAAATCCCCCTGGATCGACGTCACCATCCCGTTCGCGAATGGGATGCACAGCTGGCCGGGCAATCCGCCGACAGTGATCAAGCCGCACGCCTCGCTGGCCAAGGGTGATGTCTGCAATGTCTCGGTCTTCAACCTGAACACCCACGCCGGCACGCACATGGACTCGCCGTGGCACTTCCTCAAGGGCCTTGGAACGATGGATGACCTGCCCTTCGAGGCCGTCATCGGCCCCTGCCGCGTCGTCGAGATCAAGGACCAGGAATCCATCAAGCCCGCCGAGCTGGCCAAGCTGAAGCTCAAGAAAGGCGAGCGCATCCTCTTCCGCACCCGCAACTCGCAGGTAAGCTGGAAGAAGAAGTCCTTCGACAAGGATTTCGTCTACGTCTCCAAGGAGGCCGCCCAATACCTCGTCGACAAGGGCGTACGTACGGTCGGCATCGACTACTTCAGCGTGGGCGGATTCTACAAAGACTCCGTCCCGACCCACCACATCCTGCTCGGCAAGAAGGTCTGGATCATCGAAGGGCTCAACCTCGCGAAGGCCAAGCCCGGCCGCTACGAGATGATCTGCTTGCCGATCCGTATCGAAAAGGGCGACGGCGCCCCCTGCCGCTGCATCCTCCGCCCGCTCTGAATCAGCGGAGGGTCTTCTTACCCCGGGCGAAGGCGCTGGGGGTCACCCCAGTATGTCGACGGAACTGGGCGGTAAAACTGCTCTGGTCGCAGAAACCGAGGCGGTCCGACAAGGCTCCGAGCTTCTCTTCGCCCTTGAGGATGCTTTCGCAGGCCGAGCGGATGCGGCATTTCATCCAATAGTCGCGAGGGGACAGACCGAGCGCTTCCGTGAAGCGACGCTGAAGCTGTCGGACGGACAGCCCGCAAGCCTCGGCGAGCACCTCGGCCGAAGGATACTCCAGCAAGTTCTCCTGCAGCATCCTGGTCGCGGGGCCGATCTTGATGTTGAGCGAGGCGATCGGCGCCTGGCCCATACAGACACGGGAGATACCCAGGATGCCGATGATCTCGCCCTTGCGATTACGCACGGGATACTTGCTCGTGACGTGCCAGTCCGGCAGGCCGACCGCATCGAGGCAGATCTCGATCTTATCCACGACGGGCTTGCCCGTGCGGTAGACGATCGCGTCGTCGGCGAGATATGACTCCGCCATCGCGCCAGGCGTCAGGTCTTGGTCCGTCTTGAACAACATCTCCCACGCCTCGCGGAAGCCGTGGCGCGTCGTCCACAGGCCGCTCGCGTAGAGGTGCTCGCCGGCGCGATTCTTCAGGAAGCACAGGAAGCCCGGGAGCGAGTCGAAGATCGCCATGGTCTCGACATCGATGACCACCTCGCTGAGCGCCTCCCTCTGCTTGCGCAGGAGCTCGGCTTGGCTGAGTGTCGCTTTTGGCATAAAGTCGGTTTGTGGCGTTAAAAAATTAGTCTGTCGACACGCATCAGGGTAAACGCCTGTTATTATTATCTAAAACCGATTTGCACAGGAGGTTTCATTTGCCGATAAATCGTCACACGCATGAAGCCAGTTGTCCAAATCTCCCTAGACCTGACGAACATCGATGAGGCCTTGGAAACGGCGGCGATGGCCATGCGAGCGGGCGTGGATTGGCTGGAAGCCGGCACGCCTCTGATCCTCGCCGAGGGCCTCCATGGCGTCCGTGCCCTGCGCAAGGCCTTCCCCCACACTCCGATCGTCGCCGACCTGAAGACGATGGACGGCGGCTACCTCGAAGCGGAGATGATGGCCAAGGCCGGCGCCACCCACGTAGTGGTGATGGCCCGCGCCCACGAGGAGACCCTCAAGGTCATCGTGAAGGCCGGCCGTGACCACGGCGCCAAGGTCATGGGCGACAACCTCGGCTGCCCCGACATGGTCGCCGGTGCCAAGCTTTGCGAAGACCTCGGCTGCGATTTCGTCATCCACCACATCGGCTACGACGAACGCCGAGGCATCGCCGCCCGCGGCCTCCGCATGCCCAGCCCGATGGACCAGCTCCGCGAAGTCGTCCAGGCGGTCAACGTACCCGTCCAGGCCGTCGGTGGCCTCACCCTCGAGCAGGCCGTCCGTTGCCCGGAATACGGCGCACCGCTCGTCGTCCTCGGCGCCCCGCTGACCATCGATGCGGACGCCTTCAAGACCGCCTCCGGCGACCTCGAATCCTCCCTGCGCCTCATCTGCCAGAAGGTCCACGCCTACGGTGACGTCAAAGTCGGCCGCTAAGCACTCCCCCTATACTCCATACTCTATACTCCATACTCTCACATGAATAACGCAGCCGTCGTAAACTTCGCCCCCGAAAAGGGCTCCGTCGAAATCCGCGAGATCGCCCGTCCCGTCATCGGTGAAGAAGACGTCCTGCTCGAAGTCGCCAACGTCGGCGTCTGCGGCAGCGACCTTCACCAGTGGACTTCCGACCACTCCTGGCCCGTCAACTACCCGGTCGTCCTCGGCCACGAATTCGCCGGCCGCATCGTCGAGCTGGGCAAGAAGGTCGAAGGCTGGAAGGAAGGCGACCGCGTGGTCAGCGAGACCGCCGCGATCATCTCGCAGAACAACCCGATGACCCGCCGAGGACTCTACAACCTCGACCCGACCCGCAAGGGTTTCGGCTACGGCGTCAACG
>Ga0208810_1000551_pt1 | contig 9510 bp, 10 predicted proteins | sample Colrivmet1560A02_FD_187679 | JGI IMG/M metagenome (GOLD analysis project Ga0208810, IMG submission 187679) | Estuarine microbial communities from the Columbia River estuary - metaG 1560A-02 (SPAdes) (version 2) | ecosystem: Environmental > Aquatic > Marine > Intertidal zone > Estuary | place... | reverse complement strand
TCGCGACCTTTGGTGTAGCCGTCGGCTTTCCCTTGAAACTGTGCAAACAAGCGCTGCAAAGGAATTTGACGCGTGGTAAAAACGCCCAAATTGCGGTGCATGGGCAAGATGTATTCGTGTTCGGCCATGGCATAGGCGCAACCTACCGAAACAGCTTCTTGACCCCAGCCAGAAAACCACTTACTGATTTTGCCTTGGCGCAGCAATATGAGCATTTTCTCCTCGATGAGGCGAGGCAATGCGAGTTGTTTGTAAATCTGAATGAGTTCTTCGTTACCGAAGTGCTGCGCTTGGTAAGTGATGGAGGAGGTTGCTGGCATTGAACTTATACTTTTAAACCGCGAACAACGCGTTCTTTGCGTTTGGTGCGCTCTAATTTTTTCTTGACAATTAATAGATGTGCTGCCCTTGGGGCACCTCTAGTGAGGTCAACTTTGTAATCATTGCCACCGTAACTGATGCGTGCACCTCCTGACGCAGACCAGTCGGCATCTAGGTAAAAACGACGTACACTTGCGCCGTCTGTTTTGGTGGTGAAAGGAATGTAGCGTTGGTCACCGGTTTCAAAGCGCACCAATAATTGACCTGCATCGCCGAAATTCTCGAAAATGCAACGCGTGCCTGCCGGAATAATAACAGATTCAGACTGAGAATTAGAACTTGAAACCAACGCACCATTTTGGGTAGTGAGTTCGCTTGACTGCTTGTTGATTTGATTGAGGATAATGGTGTGTGAGGTGTAAAACTGTACCTGACGAAGCTTGGCCTCGGAATCTAGGCTGAATTCATCGCGAATGGCTGTAGTGTATGGTATTTTGGTTCCGCAAGAAGTAGCTACTAAAGCCAAGAGAATAAAAAGTGCGAATTGTTTCATGTTTGTTAAATTTGTTTCAAAATTAATTAAAAGATGCGTGCGCTAAACAAACTTCTCGTCTATCTTTTCGGACTTTTTAGCCTTGTCGTGTTTGCCTGCGGACAAGCCGACCAAAAGAAGGCTGTCTCACTGGATTCCATTCGCCCCCACTCCAACGCCAACAAGACCCAAAACGACTCCAAAAAAGCAACGGACACGCTCGGACCTTTTCTCAATTATTATGCCAATGACTCCGCGTCTATGCAAATCGCTCAGCTCAGCATCGGTAGCCTTGATGAGCACAAGTTTCTCGATAGATTCACCGCTAACATTCAGCGTTATTTACTTCAAGATTCAAGTTCAACTTCATTTCAATTCTGCTCTTGGAGTTTTAAAGATAGCAGCGCTTGCCTTGAAGCATTTTACAATTGGCTCGATCAGGCCGGAAAAAACAATACAGTCGTTCAACTAAAAAAAGGAAGTGTTCCTAGCGTTAACTACGATTTGATGCTTGTTGCCGAAAAGCAAATCTTGTTCATCGGAAGCAAGCGCGCCATCGATTTCAAAAAATGGTTGCGCTGGTACAGCGGCACCACAACAAGGTCAGATTGCAAATATATTTTGTATACCCAGCCAAAAAAACGAACCAAATGGTTCAAGTATCAAAACGCTCATATTGTTGCCTTATGAATTTAGTAAACCGCGGATTTATTTTTGTCAGCCCTAGAAAACCATTTATTGACTGGGCCAAAGAAATCGATACGAACCTCCTTATGGATGAAAATGCCGAGGGTACTATGTACTTGATCGAGGAAGAATTTTGGGACGACGAATTGATCCTGAAGCAATACGCCAAAAAAATTGCAAGTCAGGAATTCAGCAGCATCAGTGAAGACGAGGCGCTTTGGCCCAAATGGACCGAACTCGCCGAATTTGAAGCCTTTTTTAGCATCGCGATGGGCTGCACCTGCATTGATCTTTTAAAAGAACCGTTGCAAAAAGAAGCATTTTAAGGCACTACAAGCGGTCGATCAGGTTTGAATTGAGGTAGGCTGGATCAAAAGTCACTTCTTCACCTAGCCAATTCGGTTTTTCAAAAAACTGCGTTTCTTCTGTCAGTTCCAATTCGGCAACCAACAATCCTTCTAGTGCACCATGAAAAACATCTAGTTCCCAAGTGTCGTTGCCGTTTTGAATGTAAAACCGCGTTTTATGTAAACAAGGTAGCTTAGCTTCCTCTATCATTTCATTGGCTTCATCTGTCGGAATTTCGTATTCAAATTCGCTGCGCGTAAGTCCTGTACCAAGCTTGATTGTAAACAACGCCATGTTGTCTGTGACCCTAATGCGCACGGAGCGATCTTCTCCACGCAACAGGTAGGCTTGTTTCATTTCGCGCTGCCCAATGCATTTAGCGGTTTTCCAGGAGTCATTGGCTACTAGAAACTTGCGTTCGATTTCTTTCAAGATTCGATTTTTTGAATTATTTTTACCCCGCATGCAACTAAAGTCTGTTGCTTTGCGTCAATGCACAAAACTAAACTTTCTATATGAAACTTTACACTACAATTTTTAGCTTGCTCATCGGAAGCAGCGCTCTTTTCGCTCAAAAATCTATCAATCAGGCTGGTATCAAAATCACCACTGCACCATTACACTGCGATGTACCTTCAGAAGGCTACCAAGCAGATTTAATCGCGCTGACCATCACCAACACCACCAACGAAGTTAAAACTGTTTCTTACAGCTTTGAGTTGTATTACGACAACAACTGCGCAACGTGTGGCCACGACGAATACCTCTACACAAACTTTACAACCGAATCAAACCTTGCAAGGTGTCTGCCTAGACCGCAACAACATGGGGCTCACCATTTTTGACCACATGCCTGCGCACCTCACCAAAACACAACTGACCGACTACAACATCCTTCACGTCACGGTTCAGTAACCCCAACTAAAACTACTACCCATGAAATTCAAGCACCTCATTCTTGGACTTGCACTCTCTTTTGGCATTGGTCAAAATTTACAAGCGCAATGTACCGTCCAGGCAATTGCGCAAGACACCATTGTTCCTTGTAATGGCTCCACAACTTTAAGTGTAAACGGCTCGGGTACAAGCATTTTGGCTTTTGGCGAGAACTTCAACGCAGGGCAACCTGTCGGCTGGGATTTCTCTCAGGTCGTTACCATCGCCAACAACACATGTGGCGTGCCATCACTAGATGGCTCAGACTTCATGTGGATGGGAAATCAATCTGTAGCACCACGCGTCATGGCTACTGTTCCTTTGGATGTTTCCGCAGGTGGTACGGTTTGTTTTGAAATGCGTTATGCCATCCAAGCGCAAGCCTCCCCTTGTGAAGGACCAGATTTAGCGAGCGAAGGTGTTTATCTTCAGTATTCTATCGACAACGGCGCCACCTGGACCACCATGAACTACTGGAGCCCTAATGGCGGCTACGACTCCTACATGACCTCATGGAACCAATATTGCGAAAATATTCCACTTGCTGCACAAACTGCAACCACCAAATTTCGTTGGACCCAACTTGCCGTTTCCGGCGCACCCTACGACCATTGGGGCCTAGACAACATTTCTATTTCTGCATCTGTACCAAGCTACACCATTACTTGGTTGCACGATAACTACTCCTACCCAACAGGCGTGTACACAGGCAACAACCCAACACCTGTATCGCCAACTGGTACAACAAGTTATATTGTCATGATGACAGACAGCACCAACACCTGTTACGACACCATTACCCTTACCATCTCTTACCCACAAATTGACAACGTACTAGAAAACAACCCAACATGCGGAAGCAGCAACGGTAGTTTGGAAGCAAGTGCCTCTGGTGGTGCCGGCGGCTATACCTACAGCATCAACAATGGTCTTAATTTTCAACCAAGCGGCACCTTCACCGGTTTAGGCATCGACAATTACACCATTATTTTGGTCGACCAAAACAACTGTTCCGACACCGTTCAAGCTGCTTTACTTGGCGTTGATTCCGTCGAAATTAGCAACATGGTAGTCACAACCACCACCTGCGGACTCAACAATGGCATCATCGACCTCACCATCACTGGTGGTACCCCAGCTTATCAATACAGCCTTACAAACGGAGCGACATTTTCTGCGAGTCCAATTTTCAGCAATCTAGTACCTGGTGTTTACCAGATTTATGTAGAGGATGTAAATGGCTGCCACGACACCACAAGTGCAACTATTTATCCTTCCACCAATCCAGAACTCGGACAAACTACCAGCACGCTTGAATTTTGTAGCTTACAAGACGGTAGCATCACGACAAGTTCCACTTTAGGTGTCACTCCTTATGTGTTCGTGTTGCATCAGGGAAACACTTTAGTAGGCACAAACCCAACTGGCGTATTTAACAACCTAAATTCCGGAACTTATTGGGTAACTGTTATTGATCAAATTGGTTGTGCAGACAGCACCCAAATGATTGTCGACAGTATCCCTGCTCCTATTTCACCAATGTCAGATACCGTTTTGTGTAACCTTACCCTTCAAGTATTTGGCGTGTTGTCTTACACTGGTAGTAATTGGTCTTCCAATGCGAGCGAAATCACGTTTAGCAATCCAACTGGGCAAAACCCACTCATTACAGCCGATACCGCTGGTATTTACTTGATCAACCTTCAAGATACCGTTTGTAGTTTCAACCAAACTTTCAGCCTTACGTTTGTAGCCGATCCTTTTACGTCTGTTATCGACACCACCCTTTGTATAGGTGAAACCGCAACAATTGCTGGCGTTCAACAACCTCAAAATGTCAGTTACCTCTGGAGTACGGGCGCCACTACCCCTACTATTCAAGTCACCACGCCGGGCGATTACATTATTTCCACTACCAACATGTGTGGAACACTCATCGATACCGCAACCGTAGATTTCTATTTCTGCGACATCGAACTTCCGAACGTATTTACGCCAAATGGCGATGGCAATAACGATCATTTTCAGATGTTATTCTATGGAGGTCTGAGTTCTTTTGAGTGTATCATCGTTAACCGTTGGGGCAACACTATTCGTGAATACACCAACCCTGCTTTCCAATGGGATGGTACCGACGAAAACGGAAATGCAATGGAAGAAGGCGTTTACTTCTATATTGCTCGTACCGTGACAAATGCCGGTGATGAAATCGAAAAACACGGCCTGGTTCACCTCGTTAGAGAATAGCGATTATTGCTATCTTTGTGTGTGCTTCTACTTAAAAAAAATACACCAAGATGGGTGATTGTCGTTTTTGACTTACTCATTCATCTTTTCGCCTTATTTTTTGCCTACTTAATCCGCTTTGACCTCAAGGCGGATTTTTCTTTAATTGCAACCGAATGGGCAATTCTCTCTAAGTCACTTTGGTACTTTATTGTCGTCAAGTTACTCGTTTTTGCGTTTTTCCAAATCCATCAAGGACTTGTAAGGTATACCTCTACCGGTGACTTCAAACGCATTTTAGTTGCTGAAATAAGCGCTAGCCTACTTTTCGTAGTTGGCAGTTATGTGCGTTATCATCAACTAGATGGCGTTTACTTATTCCCCAACTCAGTACTCCTTATGGAACTCATTTTTAGTTCCGCATTCATCATTGCAGGTCGCTTTGTTGTCAAACTCCTCTACTTAGAATACACGCGTGATAAAGGCAAAGAAGAAGCCATCCTGATCTTTGGGGCAGGTGTATCTGGTCAACTCACTAAAAGGCTCATTGAAAAAGACACCGCCAATCTACAACACATCATTGGCTTTATAGATGACGAAGCTAGCCTCCAAGGAAAGCGCATTGAAGGCACACGTGTGTATCCGCTCAGCAACTTAGCACAACTAAAGAGCAAGCACCAAATTAGCACACTCATTATAGCTGTGCAAAATATTGAGCGCGGCAAACTCAAAGAACTCACGGAGTTAGCTCTTGACCTCGGTATACAAATCAAAAGGGTTCCAGAAGCACGAACCTGGGTAAACGGCTCCTTTGAGATGAGTAGTCTCAAAAAAATTGACATCAATAGCTTACTAGGGCGAGCGGTTATTTCGGTAGAAAATCCGAAGTTAGCTGCACACTTCTTGAACAAAACCATCCTTGTGACAGGTGCAGCGGGCAGCATTGGCAGCGGCCTCGCAGCGGCTCTTTTGCAGCAGAAAATCTCAAAGTTAATTCTATTGGATCAGGCAGAATCTGCACTTTTTGACCTTGAACAACGTTTCCAAAAAACCGAAACAACAGTACAAATTGAATACGTCATCGGCGACATCTGCGATGCGCAACGCATGGAACGCCTCTTTGATTTATATCGTCCACAAGTGGTCTTTCATGCGGCAGCCTACAAACACGTGCCTCTCATGGAGGCCAACCCTGCTGAGGCCATTCGAAATAATGTCGGAGGCACAAAACTCATTGCTGAATTAGCCGCAAAGTTCAAAGCAGATCAGTTCATCATGATCTCTACCGATAAAGCCGTGAATCCGACTAATGTAATGGGCGCCTCTAAGCGCATCGCCGAAATGCTGGTAAGCGAGTTAAATACAGACCAACACACGGCCTACATCACCACGCGCTTTGGGAACGTTCTTGGGTCAAACGGCTCTGTTATTCCAATTTTTGAAAAGCAAATTGCCGAAGGCGGCCCGATTACGCTCACAGACGAACACATCACGAGGTTCTTTATGACCATTCCGGAAGCCTGTCAGCTGGTGCTCGAGGCGGCAACAATGGGCAACGGTGGTGAAATTTTCGTTTTTGACATGGGCGCGCCTGTCAAAATTCTCGATCTTGCCAAAAAAATGATCCAGCTATCCGGCTTGCGTCCGTATACCGATATCGACATCAAAATTACAGGGCTGCGCCCCGGTGAAAAACGCTACGAAGAAGTCTTGGCCAATTCGGAAAACACCATTCCAACGTATCATCCGCAAATATTGATCGCCAAAACAAGGCCCATCGCTTCAGCACAAAATCAAAGCATTCAGCAACTTTTGGCAACGGCGGCTTCGCAAGAAAATGAAGCCAGTGTCAGCATCATGAAAGAACTCGTTCCAGAATACATCTCCAACAATTCCTTATTTCAAAAACTAGACAAGTGATTTCACCAGCCAAAATTCAAGTCCGCCTTACCGACATCGACATTCTCGGGCATGTCAACAACGCTATTTACCTGAGTTATTTTGAAATGACCCGCATCCATTACTTCAATTTATTGGTGGGCCCAAACTGGGACTGGATGGAAAACGGCGTGGTTTTGGTACACAACGAAGTACAGTATATCCAACCCATCTTTTTAGCTGACTCCCCTGAAATTCAGATGTATTGCGACAAAATTGGCACCAAGAGCTTTACCCTGAGTTACGAAATTCACGTCAACGGGCAACTCAAAACAACAGGTAGCAGTACCCTAGTTGGTTTCAATTCAAACCAACAAAAAAGCATTGAAATACCGGCACTGATGCGTGAATCACTGCTGAAATTGCCAAAGAAATAATTCAAATAGAAAAATGGTCAAACTTTGTGTTTTCTTTTGCTTTTATATTTTAGCATTTGGCCTAATTGCACAAGTACCCGAACCTTGCCAACTTACGCGGCAGGTTTGCCCTATGAATAACGTTAAATATTGCCACGAGAGCATTGCTTTTGACGAAGACCACAATTTATATTTATTGCGCAGGGATTACGCAACCCCATACACAGGCAATTGCGTAAGCTGCTACCCTAGTTTTATCATCGAAGAGAAATTAAATTTTGTCAATGGAAGGCGACAAGGTACAGACACCTCCTATTACAAAAGTGGCTGCATCCAAGCGATTCAGAGCTACCAAATTGGAGTTGAACAAGGCGCCACCTACATCTATTATGACTCCACCAATCGTGTCCAATTTGAAATTTGGTACCAAAATGGCAAACTTCATGGGCCATCTATTCAATTTAGTGCCAATGCGCTAGCCGATACACTTATGTACAAACATTACAAAAACGGCATTCTCGACGGCCCCCAGCGCAGTTATTTTCCGAATGGAAAAGTCAGAAAAAGCAGTTATTATGTGAATGGTTTCAGCGATGGCGCACAGAAGACCTACAATGCGAATGGTCAAAAAGAAAGTGAGCTCAACTTTAAAGCCGGAAAAAAACACGGCACCTGGACTTACTTTTTTGATAGCGGTAAAATCGCACGTACCGAAACGTGGAAAGACGGCAAAAAGAATGGCCCGTTTGTGAGCTACAACGAACTCGGACAAATCTTAAGCACCGAAAAGTATACCGCAGATCTGCCAGTTGGCTTGCACCAAACCTTCTATACCGATGGCAAGCTCAATTACAGCTGCACCTATTCTAACAAAGGGGAAAAATTAGACGAATACGTCATTGACCAATACGGCGTCAAGAAGCAGTTGTTTCCGAAAGCTAATGGATCGGAATAAAGTAGCCCAAAACCATCGTTAAACCCATTGCTAATAAGGCAACACCAACGATGATTGACAACCTGGCATGGTTTACCTTTTGAATGTACTTTCTCCCTATTAAGGTCCCTGCTAAGGCCGACGGCACGCAATAGATCATGATATAGGTTGGGTAGTAATTATAAAGCCATGACCCAGAAAAATACACACTTACCCTGGTGAGGTCAACCAACAACGAAATAATGGCGGTTGTGGCTACAAAAACAATGGGTTCCATCTTGAGTCTGGACAGAAATAAAGCCCTGAGTGCACCCTGATGCCCGGAAAAACCACCAAAAAAACCACTCAGACTTCCGCCAATGCGCATGGCCCATAGGCCTTGAAGGGGTAATTTCCAATTGAACAATTCCAACAAAGCAAATAGGATAAAGATAGCGCCAAAAACGGGCGTGAGTTGAGCTCCGATGGTGTCCTTTACTGTATTGAGGAGTTGGGCACCAATAAAAGCAAATAGCAACGCTGGCAAGCCAAAATTTCGAAATAAATTCCAATCAATGGACCTCGCTGTGAGCGCAACCTTCAAGATATTGTTACAAAGATGAACGATACCCGCCATCAAAACAGCAAGAGGCGCATCAAAATAAATCATAAACACGGGAACCAAAATGGTATTGAGACCAAAGCCCGTAAAGAACGTGGCTAATGCTCCAAGGAATGGTGTTACCACTATTATAAATAATAAAGCAAGGGTCATATCACTTCTTCTCGTATTTTTGTCAAAAGTAAGCAAATGATTGATTTACGCAGCGACACCGTAACCCTACCCTCTTCTGAAATGCGCGCCGCCATGGCAAATGCGCCAGTTGGAGACGACGTATTTAAAGAAGACCCAACAATTTTAGAACTCGAAGCCTATGGCGCAAAGCTTTTTGGCAAAGAAGCTGCACTTTTTTGTAGTTCGGGGACACAAACCAACCAAATTGCCATCAATGTGCATGTGCAGCCTGGTGGCGAGGTCATTTGCCACGAAGAAAGCCATATTTATAAGTACGAAGGCGGAGGTATTGCCAAAAACTCAGGCGCGTCTGTGCGCTTGTTGCCCGGTGACCGCGGCAGAATCACAGCCGCTGCGATTTCTAAATGGATCAATCCTGCACACGACGTGCACTTTCCGCTCACTCAACTTGTCTCGTTAGAAGATACCGCCAACCGCGGAGGCGGCGCAGTGTATG
>Ga0208810_1000516_pt1 | contig 9881 bp, 9 predicted proteins | sample Colrivmet1560A02_FD_187679 | JGI IMG/M metagenome (GOLD analysis project Ga0208810, IMG submission 187679) | Estuarine microbial communities from the Columbia River estuary - metaG 1560A-02 (SPAdes) (version 2) | ecosystem: Environmental > Aquatic > Marine > Intertidal zone > Estuary | place: USA... | reverse complement strand
CTGAAGAAGTTTCTTCGGTGCGCAGTGCCGCAATTGGTATCTGGGTAAATGTTGGATCTCGTGATGAATCCCCGGCAACTGCTGGGGCTTCTCACTTTCTAGAGCATTTACTCTTTAAAGGAACTGCCCGACGCAATGCACTTGAAATCTCATCATCGATTGAATCAGTCGGTGGCGAGATGAATGCTTTTACATCAAAGGAATACACCTGCTTCTATGCACGTGTCATTGATACCGATTTACCTATGGCAATCGATGTGATTTCAGATTTGATTACATCCTCTGTTGTTTCAGCCCTTGATGTTGATGCTGAGCGCAAGGTTGTTTTGGAAGAAATCGCTATGCGCGATGATGACCCAAGTGACTTAGTCCATGATTTATATGCCGAGACTTATTACGGGGATACTCCACTAGGGCGTCCGATTTTAGGAACAGTTGCCTCAATTAAGGGTATGTCTCGCAATACCGTTAATAACTATTACAAGAAGCGTTATTTGCCCCAAGATCTTGTTGTTGCAGTTGCTGGAAACATTAAGCACAAAAAAGTTGTTGCTATGGTTGAAGCAGCCCTTTCTGTTGATGGTTTTCTAGATGTTATGGGTGCGCCTGTGCTTCGCTCAAATGCACAGGATAAGAAAGCTAAACAGCAAAGTGTTGGATTAATCTCGCGCAAGACTGAACAAGCTCATATGTTTTATGGCATGGAGGGCGTTGCCCGTCATGATGATCGCCGCTTTGCAATGGGAGTTTTAGCTTCTGCTCTAGGTGGTGGAATGTCATCTCGCTTGTTCCAAGAGATTCGTGAAAAGCGTGGTCTTGCATACTCTGTCTATGCCTATGCCCAGCAATATGCAGGCAGTGGTCAGATTGGTTTTTATGCAGGGTGTAATCCAACAAAGGCCGTTGAAGTTGTGGAGATTATTCGCGAAGTTCTAGCTGATGTTGTTAATAATGGAATGACGCACGAAGAGATTGAGAGAGCTAAGGGAGCAGTCCGTGGCTCACTAGTTTTGAGCCAAGAGGACTCAGGCTCACGCATGTTTAGAATTGGTAAGAATGAGATTGTTTACGGTCAGGTTACGGGCTTTGACGATATTTTGAAATCTATTTCACGCGTAAATGAGCAGGACATACGGGAAATTGCTGGCGCCTTTTTGACTAAAACGCCTACGCTTGCACTTGTAGGTCCCTTTAAAAACACGTCGAAATTTGAAAAGGTGTTGAAATGATTAACGTTGCAGTACTAGGTGCAAAAGGTCGCATGGGTTCAGAGGTCGTAAAGGCCGTTGAATCAGCTGAAGGCCTGAGCCTTGTTGCTGCGCTAGATCTTGGAGATTCACTTGATCAACTCAAGGATTCTGGAGCAAAAGTAGTTGTTGATTTCACTACACCAGATTCGGTCATGGCAAACCTTGAATTTCTCATTAACAATGGAATAAACGTTGTTGTGGGAACAACTGGCTTTGATGCAAACAAGCTTGCGACCGTAGAAAAACTCTTAAAGGCTAATCCTGGAGTTGGTGTGTTAATTGCCCCTAACTTTGCAATTGGCGCAGTTTTAATGATGGAATTTGCTGAGAAAGCAGCGCGCTATTTCGAGTCAGCCGAAATTATTGAACTTCATCACCCATTGAAAGTTGATGCACCAAGTGGCACCGCATCTCGCACAGCAGAGCTCATGAGCAAAGCCCGTAAAGAGGCAGGCCTTGGAGCCCAACCAGATGCAACAACAACGGCCCTAGATGGTGCTCGTGGTTCAAAAGTGGGAGATATTCCAGTGCACTCAGTGCGTGCACGAGGATTAGTAGCACACCAAGAAGTAATTCTTGGGGGACTAGGTGAGACGTTAACGATTCGTCACGATTCACTTGATCGAGCAGGATTTATGCCGGGAGTAATCCTTGGTATTAGAAATGTTGTTTCACATCCAGGCCTGACACATGGCCTAGACAAGTTCATGTAAAGGGAGATCCACATGTCAAAAGATCAAATCACAATGTATGGCGCCGACTGGTGCGGAGATTGCCGCCGTTCAAAGCGCTTATTTGAAGAGCTCAACGTTGAATACACACTCATCGATGTTGATGCAGATTTAAGTGCTGCAGACAAGGTTAAAGAGATTAACGGCGGAGCTCAGTCGATTCCTGTGATTGTTTTCTCTGACGGCACTCACTTAACTGAACCATCAGATAATGACTTAAAGGCAAAGCTTCAAGCTCTCAAAATTATCTAAAGCCAGTTATAGATTGCAGCCGATGTAAAGGCTGCGCTTAGTACTACAACTGGAAATGGTGCCTTAAGCAATAGCGCCACAACGGCGGCAGCCAAACCAGCTAATCGATGATCAATCATCAACTGTGATTTTTCGGTAAATGTCTGAACGGCAACTAGTGCGCTCAGAAGTGCAATAGGAATCAGCGCGTTAATGGATTGCACTTTAGGGTGGGCAAAAATTCGCTCTGGAACATTATGTCCGGCGTATTTAAGAGCAAAAGCAATCACGCTCGTGCCTATCGTTGCAATCCAAAATGAGTTCATTTGCGCAGTCCTACCGCTACGGCAATAAATGCAGTTGCAATGATTGGAAGTCCTGCCGGCAGAATAGGTGTCATAGCTAGAGCAAAGATCATGCAACCAACGGCAAGTGCTCGATCACGATTAGTTTTTAAGCGTGGCCACACAAGACCTAAGAACGCGGCTGGGACCGCAGAATCAAGACCCCATGCACGTATATCGCCCATGGCTTGTGCGCCAAGAGCGCCAGCAACTGTGAAGAGATTCCAGAATAGAAATACACCAAAGCCCGTAAGCCAAAAACCCTGGCGCATGGCTTTTTCTCCGCGAACTTCTTGACCTAATGCAACTGCAGTTGATTCATCTATTGTTATCTGCGCGGCAACAATTCGCTTGAATCCTTTTACTTTCAATCGAGGCGCCATGATCACGCCATACACACCATTTCGAATTCCAAGTAGGGAGGCAGTTGCAATTCCACTTAATGCACCGCCGCCAGCACCGAGAACTCCAATAACTGCGAACTGTGATGCACCTGAAAATGTTAGAAGTGATAACAAGCACGTTTGTAGAAGTGAAAAACCATTTGCAACCGCAGCGGCTCCGAAAGCCGTTCCATAGGCCCCAACTGTGATGGAAACGCTCAGAGAATCTCGCAATGTGGTTGATTCAATTCTGGACACGCAGACATTCTGCCGTAGATATCCAAAGACTCAAACCCGGCCCCTTATAGGGTGAGGCCATGGCTGAGGAAATCATATTTAGAGACGATGTAACCGTTGAATTAGTAAAAGCCAGTGCAAGTGATGCCGACGTAATCTGGGCAGCACGTGTTTCAACTGCTGGTGAGCAATCAATGGAAGAGATTGGTGAAGACCCTGTTCGCTCTGCCGGATTAATCAACTACCTTGCACGTGAGCGCCATGGATCACCTTTCGAACATACCTCCATGACTTTCTTTATCTCTGCACCGATCTTTGTATTTCGTGAATTCATGCGCCACCGCATCGCTTCATACAATGAAGAAAGTGGTCGCTACCGCGAATTGAAACCTGTTTTCTATGTTCCATCAAAAGATCGCAAGCTTGTGCAAGTTGGTAAAACTGGTGCATACACATTTGAAGATGGAACTAAAGAGCAATTTGAAATTACAACTAACTCTATGAAAGCCGCCTACGTTGTTGCATACGATAGTTATCAAAAGATGTTAGATGCAGGTGTCGCGCGCGAAGTTGCACGTGCTGTTTTGCCTGTGGCGACGTATTCATCTATGTATGTTTCAATGAATGCCCGTGCGCTCATGAACTTTTTATCCCTTCGTACATCCCGCGAAGGCTCACACTTTCCAAGCTATCCACAACGCGAAATTGAGATGGTTGCCGAGAAAATGGAAGCCGAATTCGCAAAATTAATGCCACTCACATACGGGGCCTTCGAAAAGTCTGGTCGCATCGCCCCATAAAACGGGTAGAGTTGCCCGCATGAGTACGCCAGCGCCATTTGGCCGCATGTTGACCGCAATGGTCACGCCATTTAAAAAAGATGGCTCCATTGATTGGGATGGCGTTGAAAAAATCGCAGATCATCTCGTTAAAACAGGTCACGATGGCATCGTTGTAAACGGAACAACAGGTGAAGCTCCTACGACTAAATCCTCTGAAAAAGAAGAGATCATCAAGGTTGTTAAGCGTGTAGTTGGAGCAAACATCAAGGTTGTCTCTGGTGCTGGCGATAATGAAACAGATTATTCAATCAACCAAGCCAAGCGCAGCGAAGCAGCTGGTGCTGATGGAATTTTGGTAGTTACTCCCTATTACAACAAGCCACCGCAAGCAGGTATCAAGGCTCACTTCTTAGCTATGGCAAATGCAACTGGTTTACCAATGATGCTCTATGACATTCCTGGCCGCACAGGAGTAGAGATTGAATCAGACACAATCGTTGAACTCTTTGAACACCCTTCAATCGTTGCGCTTAAAGATGCAAAAGGAAATGTTGCTGCAACCTCTTGGGTAATCAAGCGTTGCGGAATCCCTGTGTATTCAGGTGATGACATCCTCAATTTGCCACTTCTATCAGTGGGAGCAGTTGGATTTGTTTCAGTGTGTGGTCACACAGTTGGATCAGAGCTCAAAGAAATGCTTAATTCTTGGTTTGCGGGCAATCCTGCGCGCGCACTAGAAATTCATCAGCAATTACTTCCAGTATTTACCGGAACATTCCGCACACAAGGTGCCATCATGACAAAAGCGGCACTTACATTAATGGGTCTACCTGGTGGATATACCCGTCTTCCTCTAGTCGATGCAACAGACGCGCAAGTTGCGCAGTTGCGTGACGACCTACGCGCAGGTGGCGTAGCAATTAAATAATGAATCATCCTCACCCAGATCTTGGAACACCCTCAACTTTAGTTAAAGGGGGATTGCGTATTGTCGCCTTGGGCGGCTTAGGTGAAATCGGTCGAAACATGACCGTATTTGAAACTAAAGGGAAGCTATTAATTGTTGACTGTGGCGTTCTATTTCCTGAAGATACACAGCCAGGAATCGATTTAATCCTTCCGGATTTCTCATATATTCGTGATCGCCTAGATGATGTTGTTGGCGTGTTTTTAACTCATGGCCACGAAGACCATATCGGAGCAGTTCCTTATCTATTGCGCGAACGTGGGGACATTGCTATTTATGGATCAGCTCTCACGCTGGCCCTTGTCACTGCAAAGCTGAAAGAGCATCGCATCACTCCACTCACACGAGAAGTTCGTGAAGGCGGACATGAAGATGTTGGACCATTTGAACTTGAGTTTGTTGCTGTAAACCATTCGATTCCAGATGCATTAGCAGTTGTTATCAACACTGATGCTGGCCGAGTTCTGGCAACGGGTGATTTTAAGATGGATCAACTTCCACTTGATGGTCGTATTACAGATCTGCGTACTTTTGCTCGTTTAGGTGAAGAAGGCGTTGACCTATTTATGGTGGATTCAACGAATGCAGACATTCCTGGCTTTACTCCATCAGAGCGTGAAATTATGCCCGCCCTTAATCGCGTTATCGGCTCAACTAAGCGCCGAGTAATTGTGGCTTCATTTTCATCCCACGTGCACCGCGTTCAGCAAGTAATTGACACTGCAGCTATTCATAATAGAAAAGTCATTTTTATTGGACGCTCTATGGTTCGCAACATGAAGATTGCACAAGATATGGGTTACCTAACAATTCCACCTGGAATTGTTATGGATGCCAAGGATCTTGACTCCTTTGATGACAATGTTGTTTTGATTTGCACAGGTTCACAAGGTGAACCGATGGCAGCCCTATCGCGTATGGCAAATGGTGATCATCAGATTCGCGTGGGCGAGGGTGACACAGTTATTTTGGCTTCATCACTGATTCCTGGAAATGAGAACTCAGTCTTTAGAGTCATTAATGAACTCACTCGCTTTGGTGCCAAAGTCGTTCATAAAGCTAATGCCATGGTCCACGTCTCAGGACATGCTGCTGCAGGAGAACTTCTCTACTGCTATAACATCGTTAAGCCGCGATATGTCATGCCAATCCACGGCGAATGGCGTCATATGAAGGCAAATGCTGAACTTGCAATTCAAGCCGGACTTCCACGATCAAATGCTTTGATTATTGAAAATGGCGTAGTGGTTGATTTAATCGATCATGAAGCATCAGTTGTTGGCGCTGTGCCATGTGGATTTGTTTATGTCGATGGACAAAGTATTGGTGACATTACTGAGGCATCACTCAAGGATCGTCGCATTCTTGGTGAAGAGGGATTCATCTCTGTCATTGTGGTGATTGATTCACAAAGCGGAAAGATCGTTGCTGGACCAGATATCCATGCACGTGGATTCAATGAAGATATGGCGCTCTTTGATGATGTGAAATTAAAGATTGAGAAGGCATTGGCTGCTGCAGTTGCTGAAGGAATTAATGGAACTCATCAGCTTTCACAGATTGTCCGAAAGACCGTTGGTGGATGGGTTGGGGGAGAACATCGCCGAAAGCCGATGATTGTCCCTGTTGTTATTGAAGTTTAAGAACGGCGCGCCTAGGCGCTAAGAAATTACTCATCCTTTACGATGAGGAGTGTGGCTAAGAAAAAATCTAAATCCAAAAGCGGTGCTGTAGGTGGCGCGCTCGGAAGAGGCTTAGCTGCAATCTGGCGATTCATCGCAAAAATTCTTGGAAACTCAGTTCGCTTTATTGCCCGTGGTGCTCGTGAATTAGATCCAGCACATCAGCGAGATGGAATGGCCTTTCTCATTCTTATTCTCGCACTCGTTGCAACGGCCGGAACTTGGTTTCATGCTGACAATATTGTTGGCCGTGCGGTCTATGCATTTGTTTATGGCGGCTTTGGTCGCATCGGCTTTGTAACACCCGTTGTTCTGATTTATTTTGCATTTAAGTTGTTTAGAACCCCTGAGGACAAAGCGGCAATTGGTCGAGTTGTTGTTGGCACATTGACGCTTCTACTTTCTTCAACTGGTATTGCACATTTACTCAACGGCTCAACCGGCACTGGTGCCACCGCAATGCGCGAAGGCGGTGGCTGGATTGGTTACGCAGTAACCACGCCGTTGGTCTCACTGATGACTTCAGTGCTGACCTATCCAGTATTAGTACTTGTATTCATCTTCGGTTTATTAGTTGTAACAGCAACTCCGGTTTCACAAGTTCTAGATCGCTTTACATCTAGCGCTAGTTGGCTATGGGCCAAACGCCCTGAAAGATCTATCAAGGTTGAAGATTTTGAAATCACTGACACCCCACCTTTTGAAACACCTATCGTCGCTGCTTGGAACGAGCCGGTAGAAGATGATGAAGAGTTAGATGAAGAGAGCTTTGATGAAGAGTTCACAGTTCCTATTCCTATCTCTCCTGTCATAACTCCAGAAACTGTTACCAAGCGCCCTGAACAACTCTTGCTCACTCCTGATTCAACATATGAACTGCCGCCTGCGGATTTACTGCGCACAGGCCCAGCTGCAAAAGCTAAAAGCAAAGCAAATGATTTAGTGGTGGCAGCGCTGACTGAAGTCTTTGCTCAATTTGAAATTGATGCCCAAGTGACTGGCTTTATGCGTGGGCCAACGGTTACACGCTATGAAGTTGAGCTGGGAAATGCCGTCAAAGTTGAGCGCATTACCGCCCTTGCTAAGAATATTTCTTATGCTGTTGCAAGTAGTGATGTGCGAATCCTTTCTCCTATTCCAGGGAAATCTGCAGTGGGAATTGAAATCCCAAATGCTGATCGTGAAATCGTTGCCTTAGGCGATGTTTTGCGCTCATCGGTTGCTGGTCAGGATCACCACCCCATGTTGGTTGCACTTGGAAAAGATGTTGAAGGCAACTTTGTGTGTGCAAACCTTGCAAAAATGCCTCACCTTTTAGTTGCAGGTGCTACTGGTGCTGGTAAATCTTCAATGATTAACGCCATGATTACATCGATTTTGGTGCGTGCTACACCGGATGAAGTTCGCTTAGTGCTAATTGATCCTAAGCGCGTAGAGCTAACTGCCTATGAAGGTATTCCACATTTAATTACACCAATTATTACTAATCCAAAAAAGGCAGCTGATGCACTCACCTGGGTAGTGCGTGAGATGGATTTGCGCTATGAAGATCTTTCAACATTTGGCTTTAGACATATTGATGATTTCAACAAGGCTGTTCGTGCTGGCAAAGTAATCGTGCCCCCTGGAAGTGATCGCACGGTTGAGCCTTATCCATATCTACTTGTCATCATTGATGAGCTTGCAGATTTAATGATCGTGGCGGCTAAAGAAGTTGAAGAATCTGTTGTGCGCATTACTCAGCTGGCACGATCTGCCGGTATTCACTTAGTCCTTGCAACCCAGCGCCCATCTGTCGATGTGGTTACTGGTCTTATTAAAGCAAACGTGCCATCTAGACTTTCTTTTGCAACTAGTTCTTTGGCCGATAGCCGCGTTATTTTAGATAGTCCAGGGGCAGAAAAACTTGTTGGACAAGGTGATGGTCTCTTTATTCCTATGGGAGCTAGCCGAGCAGTTCGTATTCAAGGTGCTTATGTGTCAGAGCGCGAAATTGAAGCCGTTACAACACATGTGAAGAAGCAGTTAAAACCGCGCTATCGCGAAGATGTTACAGCCGTTCAATCACATCCCAAGATGGTTGATAAAGAGATTGGCGATGATTTAGATATTTTGTTACAAGCCGTTGAATTAGTTGTTGGAACACAGTTTGGTTCAACATCTATGTTGCAAAGAAAACTTCGTGTTGGATTTGCAAAAGCTGGACGGTTGATGGATCTAATGGAATCTCGTGGAATTGTTGGACCATCTGAGGGCTCAAAGGCCAGAACTGTTTTGGTGAAACCAGATGAACTCGATTCTGTTTTAGCGACCTTGCGAGATTACTAAAGCAACCTTTGCCGGGGGTTAACACACATTTCACCCCCTGTTCTCACACCGCTCTCTAGCCACAGGGGATGCCACGGTTCTAGACTTGTACTCTCATCGGCAGCAGTAATTTCCCTTAAGGACCAGTAACGATGTCACTTGGATCTTTGATAGCTAAGGCGCGTAAAGACGCGGGCCTTTCTCTTGAAGATTTGGCTGCCAAAACCAATATTCGTATAAGTGTTTTGAGTGAGATAGAAAAAGATAATTTCTCTCATTGCGGTGGTGAAACATATGCACGTGGCCATGTTCGCAATATCGCTTCAATTTTAAAAGTGGATCAAAAAGAGTTCATCCGCCTTTATGAGGAAGAACAAGGCGGAGAAGTACGCTCGATGAAAGATTTGCTTATTGAAAATAGTGTCATGCGTTTGCCGGCCGAAGCTCGCAAAGTCTCATGGAAAGTTCTTGTGATGATTTCTGTGGTGTCGCTCTTTGCTGTTGGAATTGCTCAAGTAGTAATTTCAAACGTCAATACAAATGATGTTGTTAGTGCAGTTCCATCTGCAAGTGCATCGCCAACTGCAGCCGAATCACCATCTGCCGAGCCATCGGCCCAAAATACTTTTTCAACCGGCACTGGAGTCGAAGTAGTCATTAATGCAGTCCGCGCTAAGTCATGGCTATTTGTCTCTGATGATGCTGGAAGAGTTCTCTTTAGTGGTCAGATACCACGTGGGGCAGTTAAGGTATTTTCCTCTGATTCACAACTCAATCTCAAAGTTGGAAATGCTGGGGGAGTAGATCTGAAAGTAAATGGCAAGAAAGTTCCATCAATTGGCGTTGATGGTGAGGTAGTTAGCGTGTCGTACGGAGTCGATTCATAACCCGCTAAGATTTGCCAAATGAAGCGCACCGTAGCAGTTGTCACTTTAGGGTGCTCACGAAATGAAGTTGATTCTGAAGA
>Ga0208810_1000477_pt1 | contig 10424 bp, 7 predicted proteins | sample Colrivmet1560A02_FD_187679 | JGI IMG/M metagenome (GOLD analysis project Ga0208810, IMG submission 187679) | Estuarine microbial communities from the Columbia River estuary - metaG 1560A-02 (SPAdes) (version 2) | ecosystem: Environmental > Aquatic > Marine > Intertidal zone > Estuary | place... | reverse complement strand
ACCTCTTTGGATTTCGTACAACCCAAATTCAGGAAGTACACCCAGATCTTCACGATATTTGTCATTGTTAACCATATATCCGTATGCCTTCATTCTGTCAGTACCGGTTCCCCAAAGTACTGGTTCAAAATTTGGCCTTAGCTCATTAAACATTACGTCAATGGCTGCAGATGGTACAACGATTACTTGCTTTAGGAATTTGTATTCAGATTGAACGTTGTTAAACATTTCAATTTGTGTTTCAACATCGTAAGGACGTTTAACAGCATCTTCTTTTTTAGAAGTTTTTGATTTAACTAAAAATACAATAACTGGATAGCCATTTTGTTTGTTAAGAGTTTCTAAAACTTTAACATGTCCTAAGGTAAATGGTTGGAACCTTCCAACAAAAATATTAACCTTCTCTTTACCTTGCTCTGGATAATCTATCTTAAGAGCTTCTGTAATTTTTTGGCTATTTGCTACTTTGTCGTGGACAATATAATTTTTAAAATCATGAACGTGATTTTCATCTGTAGATTCTACAAATATCTTCTGTTCGATTTTGTCGATAATTTCATTAATTTGAGTAAACACTAAACCGGTGATGATTGATGTTTCTTTAGTTCTTTTCTTTCTTAGGCTACCTAAGATGATTTTGTAAAGTTCTGCCAAAACTGGGTTTTCTAAATATTTAAGAGTAGTTTCATTCTTAATATAATTAGTGTTTAATTGGAATGATTCAACTGTTGAAAAGTTAGCTGAATCGAATTTAGCTCCTACATATTTAAATGCATTTTGATTTAAATATTGATTGTAGATTGCTGAAACTAGTTCAACGTATCTTAGTTCAGAATTCTCTTCAGTAAGTTCGATTTCATCGAAATCAAAACCATTTAAGAATTCTAATAAGTCTACAATTGTGATTTGGTACATGTGACTTGCTTCTCTTTCCTCTTTTGTTTCAATATCTCTATCAAAGGCTTCTAATTTAAAAGTTTTGATTTTAGTACTATCAACAAAAGAAACGATTAGTCCGTCAATTTCTTTGTCTAGATTATTATTAAGAGCAGATTTTGCAAGAGAAGAGTCAAATGCATGATATGCATCTCTGGTAAAAGATTTAGCAGCAAACTGTTGTTTGTACTGCGAATCGCTTAAAGATAATAAGTCTAATAATTTAGTTTTTTGTTCTGCACTCAACATACCGTCAAATAGAACTGGTGGAGCTTGTACTCCGAATGTGGTTGCCCATTTACCTAAAACTTGAGAATCAGTAATGATTTTTCTAGCTTTACCATTCTCTCCAAGGGCTTGGATATGAGTAAGTATTAAGTAGTTTAGTGGAAGCGTATCGTATTCGATTGATGCTACTCCATCTTCTGGCATGTAGTCAAAACCGAATTTCCAGTCAATTGGCATACTTTGTTTGGTCTCTGGTGAGAGACTTTGAAAATATTTAATTGCTGTCTCATATAAAGATACTAGAGTTCTATCAACAACGCTAAGCTCTTCGCTTGATCCGTTCTTAAAGAATTCAAATCCATTCAAACCTCTTCTAACGAATAGCGAAGGTGCAGCTATCTTTTCAGTAACTACAATTTTATTATTTAGCATATCATTAAATTCGTTAGAATTACATGATTGATAAAAGTCTCTTAGTTTTTGCAATGCCATTTTATCTTCCGTATTTTATAATACCCATTAATTGATTAATTGCTGCAAATGTACCAGTTAATTTATACATCTTGCCTTTATATTTAAATACTAGTCCTTCAGTTGGGATAATTGAATCGATACCACCGATTCTTTCTAGTCTAGCTAATTCTCCTTCAACCTTACTAATTTGAGAAAGGTCTCCGTTTTGTTTAATCTTATCAGCTTCAGTTCTAATTTGATTATGTAGTCTCTGCATTTCCTGATCAGGATTTGCAGCTAATAAATTAGAAACGTTTTTAAGAACGACAGATCCTAATTCTAAGAAGATGTTTTCGAAAGGTAAGATATTCTCTTTGTATTTCTTTTTAGCATCGTTCTTTTCAAAATCTTGTAACTTTTTATATTCTGATGGTGCAATTTGTTTAGCAACTTCGCGGATATTTAATGATTTTTTGTCATCAAAAGCCCAACGTAATACTAAACCTTCTTTGGTAGCATCATCTAAATCTGGGAAAGTTTTTGTAATAAGTTCTCTCCACCACATTTCATGGTATCTAGAAACTGAATCAGTATCATTTAACTTATAAACGTTTTGTAAGGCTTGTACCTTACCTAGGAAATATCCTTTTTTCTCTTCAAAGTCTACTGATTTTCCAATCACTAAATCCTGTGGAGGTATAATACTAAATGTCTTTTGTACATCGGCTGCTACTGAATTCAGAGCGCTTTGTACTTTTTTAGCAACTTTAGAATCAGATCCAGTCTGATTTCCAGCTCCGTCAGTATGTACAATACCGTGGAATTGAATAACATCACGGTCATAATTAATTACATTTGAGTTTCCAGAGTAAATTAACTCCATATTCATAAATGATGTACCATTATTAAAGTCTTCAATATCTTTACCTTTCAGTGAACTTAGAGCCTTGTCTAGGTCAGCAGCTGCAAAGGTGAATGTATCTCTTACTGCTTGAGAAGGGTGATCCGTGAACATACTCTGAACCTGTGATAGATTAATAGGATTAGCCATTTGACCCTTGTTTCTAGCAAAAAGAACTTGACCATCTTTAATCGTAACAAATAGATTTTGTCCATCTGTTTTTTCGGTAGGAGCGTCTTCGAAATCTAAACGACCATCTAATGCTGAATCAATTAGAGTCTTAAAGTCTCCAAAAGTTAAATCATTATCGTCGAATGGATGCATCATGTGACCTGCTGCTCCGCCTTCTAATACCAAAGAAGGGAATTTAGAATTCCATCTTTCTAGTAAAAATTCTTTATATGTCTGTAGTGTATTCATAATAATCTAAAAAGACCTGAGTGTTTGTACTCAGGTCTAATATTTATCTGTTTTATTAAGATTCCTGCGCGATCATTGCTCCGGCAACGTTAACTGAAATCCAACCTGTTTTTTTGAAAAATTCTTTTGCGATTTTTTCAACTTTTTTAGCCATTGCAGGAGTTATTTCATTTTCTTCTCCCATTTCGTTGTTATCGTTCCAATCGTCAACTGCTAATTTAAAGGTAGCAGCAAAGTTTTTAGATTTATCTGCAAATGATGGATCTGCTTGTCCAGAAGTATCAGTGTTATAATCAGCCCAGTAATCAACATCAATTGATTCATTAGTAACTGATTCTCCAAGAGAACTTGTTAACATTCCAACACATGCACCGTAATCTCCTTCACATTTTTTAAGAATACCATCAGCAACTTCTTTTCCTTTTGCTTCGTCAAAGTCAGCACCAAATGCTTTCTTTAAAACTGTCATTGCATATTCTTTAAACTCGTCGTCTGATTTAATTTCAGCTTCGTTAACTACTGATTCAGCAACGTTAGCTTCCCACCAGTCTTGAAGTCTTTCAAATTCTTTTTTACCCATGTTAGAAATCATGTACTCAACAATATCGTTGTCGTAATCTTCAGATTCTTCGTTATAATTACCAGGAGTATCGATATAATCTTTACCCATGATTTTCTTAATTCCAGCTTCTCCCATTCCGTCAATTTCTTCTAAGAAATCTTCGAAGTTTTTAGTATTCTTGAATTTAGCAGCTTCGTTAACTACTGATTCTTTAATACCTAATTCTTTTAGAGATTTAACTTGAGTTTCTTTCTCTTCGTCGCCATACCATAAAAGACCGGCTTTTAATAATCTTTTGTAAAGTTCAGCTTTAACTATTTCAAAGTCAATAGTGTCTGATGAATTTTCCCATGTAGTTTCTACATACTCAGGATCGATCCAACCAATACCTCTTTTGATAGAAGTTTCCATGTCAGCATAATCCTTATCAAATTGTTTTGCTTCGTTGATTTGTTCTTTAACTATTTTAATAGAAGGGTTATGTTTAGACTCTTCTACTTTGTAAGTTTTACCATCAAATTCGAATTCTTTCTCTCCAGCTTCTTTAGCTTTTCTAACTGCATCTCCAAAAGCGTTACCTTCTTGAAGTTCAGCTTCTTCTACTTTGTAAGTTTTACCGTCAAATTCGAATTCTTTCTCTCCAGCTTCTTTAGCTTTTCTAACTGCATCTCCGAAAGCATTACCTTCTTTAACTTCTTCGTCATCTTCATTAACCTTCTTAGCGCCTGCTACTTTGTAAGTTTTACCGTTAAATTCAAAGGTCTTTTCTCCTTTGTTTCTAGCAGCGAATAGGGCTCCAGTAAATGCGTTACCTTCAGTAACTACTAATTCTAGGTCTTTGTCTTTATCTGTGATTGCGTCATCTAATTCAGCTTCTAACTTTTTCTTTTGAGCAGTTAGGTCTTTTAGTGTATTCAATATTGCTGCTTTCTCATCTCCTTGAGATTGTTTCCAAAGTTCAGCAGTATTTTTCATCTGATTGATAATCTTTGTAAAATCGTTTTGGATTTTGTTAATTGAACGAGCTTCGTCAACTTTAACAGTCGCAGATTCGTTTGCTTTACCAAATGCCATATCTAATGTTAGGCCAACGTTTGATTCTCCAATAGATTCTAAATATTTACGGAATCCTAAAGTAATATCATAACCGTTCCATTGTCCTGCAGATGAAATATCTGAAGTCCATTTTCCTTGCCATGCTTCGATTTCTTTTTTACCAATTGATAATTTAGTTCCTGATAAACCTGGAACGTCAACTTCAATAGCTTTTCCATATGCACTAAAGAACGATTGGAAAGCTGCAAAACTTGCATCTTTAGCCTCGTTGTAGAAATTAGCATCTTCCATAGCGTCCATATATAAACCATCTACAATTGCAACATGTTGCGCCTTGTCTTTAGTTAATAAAGGTGCTCCAGCAAAAATCTTTTGCAGTAATTTAAAAACTTTAGTTTCTGATCTTGCTTCGAAAATATATTCGCCATTGATTGGATCGAATGCTACAGTTAATACTCCTTCTTCGATGAATTCTGCTAAACCGCTATCTTCGCCATCTCCTTCCCAGAAGGTCTTAATCATCTGTTCTAGATCTTTTTTCTTACCAATGTATTCAACTTCTGGATAACCACCGGCTGGACCATTCATATTTATAATTTTCCATTTGATGCCTTTCTTTTTACAGAATTTAACAAGACCTTCTTCGTCTGGTTCGATTGCATCTAAGGTAACATTAGCTTCATCAAGCTCTGATTCTAATTCTTCACCATCTTTAGGATCTGCCTGCTTAGGCTCGCCTAAATCTTTAATATCATCTGCGATTTCTTCGTCGCGATCTTCGTTAAATAATTTAGAATATAGTGCTTTTCTTTTTTCTTCATCTAATTCAGACATGTCGCTTATTTCTAGCTCATCTAAAATAGTAGAGATTTTTTCAAGAGATTTTACTCTTTTAACTTTGTTTTCCTGCTCAGTCTTTATTGCCGTTTCTTGGTTTCTCATTTCTGAGAAGGACTTGAAGGATGAAATTTTGTTTAGTTCCATTTTAATAGTATTTTTTTACAATCTTATCTTATATATTCGTATAAATTTACGAGTTATTATGTTATTCTGTCCCGTCAAACTTCACCAGTTTAACATCATATTTGAATTGTTCTTGGTCGTATATCTTCTGTCTCTCAATTCCGTGTCGATAAAGGTAACAGGACCAATCTGGTGTTGATAAATTATCAACGAAATCGATGATTATTACCTCTTTCTTGGACTCATGATTTCTAAGTCCTCTACCGATTGATTGTCTAATGATAACTTCTGATTTAAACGATTCTGTGAAGAAGATGCTATGTATCTTTTTAATTGAGATTCCGGTAGAAAACGTTCCATAGGATGCAACAATGACAATCTCTTCACCGGCCTCCATTTTCTTTTTGTATTCTTCTCGAATATCAGAATCTGTCCCTCCGTCAACATAAAAAACCTTTTTCTGGCTTCGTTGGCGAAGAGCTTCGTATAGCTTTTTACCATGTTCGATTCTGTGGAAAAGTACCAAAGAATTCCTTGGTATTCTGGAAATAAGATTGACAACAAAGTCAAGGCGTGCCTTGTTGTTGATGATATAATTTTGTTCGAGTTGGAAAACATCTTTGCTTTCATATCTATTTTGTGCTAGTTCTTGGAACGCTATTTTTGTTGTTTCTGGTGCATAGTCCATTTCGATAACTTTAACTCTGCAATTTGCAATATGTCCTTCTTTCTGGAGAAAAGCAGCTTTTACTTCCGTAATAACTGGCCCGGTTTGAGACATTAAAGTTAGCTTATCTATCGTTCCTTCTTTTGGAATTGTTCCTGACAGTCCGAATTTATATTGTGCGTTTCGGCATTTTACAAGAATATCTTTTATTGACTGTGATTTTGCTTTATGGGTTTCATCTACAATAACTGCGTCGAAATCGTCGAAATACTCTTTGTCTTTTTTAACAAGAGACTGATATGTTCCTATTACGACATTAGCATTTCCTTTAATTTTCTGACCTGCGTAGATCTGCTGGATATTGATTCTCACTTGGTTCCTCCAATTATAATCTATAAAGTCCTCGCTAGCTTGTACAACCAGTGAGACGTTAGGTACAATGAAGAGTATTTTAGATGCCTTCTGTTTCTCAAGCATATATGCGACAGTCATGAAAGAAATCATTGTCTTTCCTGCTGAAGTTGCTAATTCTGCTAAGCATCTTTTAAATTTAAGAATATTATAAGAGGCATCAATTTGATAGTCGTGTGGGGTTAGTTTATAACCATCAAAGAAATCCAGAGCCCATGTCTCGAATCCTTCAGCTGTTATATTTCTATCAAATATGCGGGTTATCCCGTTTAATTTTAATTCAAAGTTGTATTCCTTACAAACATCCATGACTGTTCGCCATAAACCTGCAGGAATCCATTTGTTGTCTTTAATATATGAAATGTAGCCATCCCATATTCCCCTCTTTACAAGTGGGTTAAATCTCCACCCGTCGATTCTTTTTGTTAAACTTAAATTTATTTGTTCAAGTTCTAATTCGGAGGCTTCATCAATTCTTAAAAATCTATTATCGTCTGTTAGTGTAATTACCAAAACTTTATTTTATTTTTACAACTGCTTCATATCGATTCGATTCTTAATTGCGAATCCGATATTATCAAGTGTTTTGATAGAATTAACAAAGAAATCTTTTTGATTCTCTAGCAATTCTTGCAATTGATAATCTTCTGATAGATCAGCTTCAATAAATCTGGCTCTTTGTCCATCTGAAAGTTTATAATCATAAGTGTAATAACTTACCCATGCTGCTTTATACAATCGATCAAGTTTAGCCTTTTGTGTTCTAATCTTAGAGCTAATCGAACCAATCATATCGACCAGAATTTGTCGATAACTTAGTGCGTATGAAGATACTTCCGGAAGGTTACTACCTGCTTTTAAATCATCAGCAACTGCACGAATTTTAACAGTCCATTCAGTTCTTTGAGTTGCCAAATATTCGTCTACTTGTTGTAGTTTAGTCTGTGCTGGTTTAGTTTCAACTTCCATTTATTGAGTTTTTAAAACAACGAGTTCTTGTTGTTCGGGTCTTGTTTAATATAAACGCTACTTTTAATTTTTGCTTTGAATTTTGGAGCTACTTTAGTCTGCATCTTGGTACCTTCGTATTCGATTCTTGTAGAATCAAAGTCCATCATGGTCTTTAGTCCTTTGCGACTTTCTCTATCCTTTTCAAAATCTTCAAAATCTTGTTCTATCATATCTAGAACCTGTTTATTTTTATAAGTAATACGCATCTAACATTGAATTTGAAAAGTAATTATTTATTGTAGATAAACATTCACTTTTGTTTCGATATGCTGCTATTACTAAATCGTTTAAATCTTTTATAGGTTCTTTATATTTATCCATTTTACTGTCTTTGAGAAATTTGGACCACAAGAACACTGATTTTCCAGCTTTTAATTTTTCCATCATTTTCTTTTTACCGGCTAGGTCATTATCAAACATATACCTGATGGTCGGTATCTGGTCGATTTCATGAGTATCTCTATGTACCGATGAGAGTGCAATTGAGTTATTCATAAACATTCGGTCTAATGGTCCTTCGAAGACCGTAACTGGTCTCATAAAATCTGTTTGAGTAATTCCGAATAGAGATGATATTTTACCAATCGATATTTTATCGTGTTCGTCTATTTCTAGTGGTGTTCCCATCCATTCTAATATTTTCTCAAGATCATATGTTAAGTATTTTGAATTGCTCGTTTTAACAAGAGCTCTTGATTGCATTCCAATTACTTTTCCGCTCGAAGTCAGATTTAAAACATAAATTCGTTTATCTTTTGGGGAAAAAAGGAAGTTTTCTAATTTGTTCGAAAGAAGTCTATTTCTTAGATAGATCCAAGGTGCATCGCCTACTTCGATTCTTCGAAACTTTAGGGCATCTTTTAATTCATCGACCGTTGGTGCGTTAGATAGTACCTTTTCAAAGATACCATGTTGTAACACTTCAACGTGATTAGATTCGGCTTTATTCTCTTTGATCCACTCAATTACTTGAATTGAATCTTCAGTGTTATCAAACCTGATACCATGGTCTTTTAATAAACTATAGACATCACCGTGCGCTGAACAGTTAAAGCAATGATATTGAAGAGTGTCCCAATAGACATTACCTCTTTTCTTTTTATCATCGGAATAACTATCACCACAATAAGGACATGCCAGAGTTATTCGCCCTGGCATTTCCTTTATCATGGTCTTATTAGGATTGTTGTGCTCTTGTTGGAGTACTCTCTTTAATAAGATTTTGATTTTTAGTTTAAGTTCTTCTGATATTTTAGAGATCGAGGTCATTCAAGAACGAGTCTAAATCATCAGAACTATCAACGTTTGCTGTCTCTTCTACTTTAGCTGTTGCTTTTGGAGCTGGAGTTGTATCGAAATCGAAATCCGTAGATTCTTCTTTCTTCGCAGCTGGTTTAGCTTTTGGCTTAGATACAATTTCATCCATTGCAGAACCTGGATTTAAATACTGACGCAGGATTGAGTTAACAAAGTCTCTTGTTTCATCATCCCATGCTTTGTATTCGTATGGTTCTAAAGAAGGTGCTGCATCTAATTCAGCTTTGATTTTACCCATTGTGTCGGTAGTCTTTTCGGCTGGTTCGCCATCAATAACAACTGCTGATTTGCTAGAAGCAAATTTAGACTTATCATAGTTATTGTACTCTCCTTGACGAGTAATAATCAATTCAAAGTTTTTGCCGTTGAATAGGTCAAAAATTTGGGTTGGTTCTCCGAATGCTGGTTTCAATTCTTCATCGATTTTCTCCTTGATTTTGTAACCAAATTTAAAAATCTTGTATTGTCCTTCGAATTCAGGGTGTTGTGGATCCTTAATAATTTTAATTAAGGCGTAGTACTGCTCACGTCTTTTCAATTTGTCAGCGATCTTGCGATCAACTGCTGAATCTGATTTACGTAGCTTAAAGAATGCTTCTGCAATTGGACACTTTTCTCCAATAGAGGTAGGAGAGTCAACAAGTTTACCTTCACCGGCTGCATCTGTCAACCAATGTACGTACTTTTTAACTAGTGAATTACGGGGATTCTTTGGGTTAGGAACAAAACGGATTAACGCTTTGTAGGTTCCATCTTTACCTTCATCGGCTGTCGGTTTATAGATGTCATTTCCAGAGGAAGTATTTTGTACTTCGTGTGTGTTTACTGCATCAACGCTAAGGTTGAAGATGTCAAATTCTGCCATGTCTTTAAGTCTTTAATTTTTCTTTAAATTGTTTAGTTCGTAAAATCTTTAAGGGCCCTTTAAATATTTAAACGATAAGGTTTATATAGAGCAACTAAATAATGTTTCACATCGTCATGTAAAAAGTGTCATTTTGTTGTTCTTTTTATATATCTCAAATTATTTTCACTTTATTTTAAAAATAATTAGGAAATCTTGAAACAAAAGGGGGCAGGTGTAATATAAGATATGGGTTTCATGGTTGAGATAAGGTACTTAGAGCGTTTCGAGCGTAGAAATGTACTTAGCTAAGAAGTAAGCGTCAACCAAATCATCTAAGGGTTTCGGGACGGATTTCCCAATTTCAAGTCCCTTCACATATTCGTGGAATTCGGATTTTCCCAAGTCTTCGTCATTCAAGCGATTCTCGGTAAAAACGTCCCACAAGACTCTTTTATTCATGTTCCCCTTTCCAGCATGCTTCTTAATAGTTGAAGGAGCGACAGTCAGAATATTACTAATATTATCAAATGAAGAAAGTATCTTGTATTTGAAGATTGCAGCGGCCGCAGCCATGTCAATTAGATTATTGGTCCCACCATTTGAACCATAAGAAACACCTTCAAAAGCGAAAGTACATGGTGTATCGTCTATT
>Ga0208810_1000458_pt1 | contig 10700 bp, 8 predicted proteins | sample Colrivmet1560A02_FD_187679 | JGI IMG/M metagenome (GOLD analysis project Ga0208810, IMG submission 187679) | Estuarine microbial communities from the Columbia River estuary - metaG 1560A-02 (SPAdes) (version 2) | ecosystem: Environmental > Aquatic > Marine > Intertidal zone > Estuary | place... | reverse complement strand
AGGGTAATTCTCGGAGACGACCATGAGCTTACCGAGGGCGCCACTGAGGCCGGACTCAGCCTGCGCGAGGTCGCGCATGGCGGCTGGATCGGTCGGGTTGCCCGCAAAGCGAACGTTGGCCTGCGTAGCCTTCGCGCGGGCTTCGACGACCGCAGTCAGCGTGCCACTTTCATGGGCCATGTAACCCTTGGCGGTTTCGACCAGGTTAGGAATCAAGTCGTAGCGGCGCTTCAGCTGCACGTCCACTTGAGCGAACGCGTTCTTGAAGCGGTTCCGCAACCCGACGAGCGTGTTGTAAATCCCCACGCCCCAAAGGCCAACGATGACGAGGCCAGCGAGAATTAAGCCGATGATTACGATAGCGATTGGTCCCATAGTGTTACCGAAATTAGCCGGCCCGCCCGCACCCGCAAGACGAGATAGGCCGACCTTGTGATAATTTAGAGGCGGAATTAGAACCCCATGACCCGCCAAATCCCTGTTTCTGCCCATCCTTTTCAGCTGGGCGCTCCGCTCGTAGCCCTTGAGGGCGACACTGCCTGCCAGAAAACAGAAGCCCCGACATCGATGGCAAAATCAGGGCGCTGCCCCAGTCGGCTCAGCTTCTAAAGCGTGGCGTAAATTGGACGCGGGTGTTGCGTCCCGCTTCTTGTGAGCACAATGCCCAGCGTATCCGCGACCGCACGGACCATCTCAACCTCAGCCGGCTCGGCCTTGCCATCGTTCAACATCGCCACGCAACAGGCATTGACCAATTTTTGCCCCCACCCTTCCGGAGCACTCGGATGGGCGATGATGCCCAAGGCGTTTTCAACATCTTTCAGATTCACCGGTGCGACGGGAAGCGTCCCCAATGCCACCTGCTTTAATCCCAATATCTGGTTACCCCTCAAATAAGCCGCAGCTTGGGCTTCGGGACCTTCGCTCGACGACTGGACCACCGCCGCAAGGACGAGGGCGCACGACGTCCCGAAATCGCCAGCGGGTCGTATCGGAACGGCGGAAAGATAACGGCGCATTGATGCGTGGATGAGCAAACTCATCAGCCCATCGGCCGCTTCACCCCCAACTTGGTTGATTGCCGCGCTAAACTCGCTGACCTGGGCTGAGGAAAGCTGACGCAAGGCCGGCATAGCCACATCGAGGAGAGGCATGCGCTGGCCAGGCGGCAAAGCCCGTAGCGCGCCCGCAAGCTTGCGCGCTTCCTTCACGACCTCGCCACCAGCCAAACCCTCAGCCTGCTTGAGTTGTTGTTCGCGTAAGGTGGCATCCTGCCGGAGGATCAAACCCAGCACAATTCCCATGGCCCCAACCGGCTCCGAAGCGGCGGTGCGAAGCTCCGGCGGGAGCGTGCCACCGAAGCTAAAGATAGCTTGGAGTTGCTTATCTGTCGCGGCACTAGCCTTGGCGGCGGCGCTAGCCTTGGCGGCGGCGCATTTGGCTTCGTAACTAGCCATGTCGGTATCGGCGGCGTCCCTGGCGGCACCGATCTGCCAGGCGAGGTGGGCTTGGCGTTGGACTTCGGTATACCTAGGCAGTACCCCGTCAAAGTTGGGATCAATCAATTTAATACGGTCCGTGAGGTTCGCATTACCCCCGCGACTCGAAGCAAAAAAGAGGACATCCCACTCCGGACCCAGCCGTTCCGTCGATTTGATCACGGAGCCGAACTCTGCGACCTTTTTTAATGCGGAGGCGAGCCCAGCTGGGTAACGCGTGAACTGCACCGCCGAGGCATCGCCCAGGGATTCACGCTGATTCCAGACGGCCGCCCGAAGCGCATAAGTTAGACCGAGACCGACGAGGCCGAGAAGCAGCAAGAATAACCCCACGTGAAGCAGCAGAAAGGCTCCTACAAGAACGAGGCATATCGTGATTGGAAATATGAGCAGCGCCGTTATAAGACTCCCAGACTGCGCGGCCGCAGCGAGCGCAGCGAATGGACTACCTAAAGCCATCGCCCCTGCGCCAACGATAACTCCCATGCCGAGCGTTCCCACTGCAGTGAGTCCCCCAGCCACGCCGATAAACCGATTACATAATTTTATATCGGAGTTAGCGATATGACTCATCGCATAAGCAACGACTCCCTGCAGTTCTTCACGATTAAGATGAGTAAGCGCCCCCTGCGTCAGGGCGATAGCGGCATCTTTCGGGTGATTGCCCGCAGCAAACGCGTTGATACCAGGGGCGTCCGAAAACACGTAGCAACTCGGCACGGGTAAGCTAGCAGCCAGGGCCATCTCCTGCACCACATTGAGGAAGACTTTTTCCGCCTGAGTGGGCCGTTGGGCGGAAACCAACTTCGCCCCCAGTTGGCAGGCCGTGGCTCTGCCACCTTTAGCGAGTTTCGCCCTCGCGCTCAAACTACCACTCAACACGGTAATTAGCATCGTGATGGTTGTGTATAAAAAAAACTCAGGCTGATACCAGCTCACGTCCTCGCTGTAGACCCACACCGCCATCCCCACAACGAAGGGGGAAACCGCGACCAGAACAACCGCCCCAAAGAGCAACGCAACGAGTTTCGTCGTGCGTCCGCGGGCCTCATCCTGAGCCCGGAAGAAATTCATAGTCTCGGCCATAGGTCGAGCGCTCCGTCCTAGAACTTAACGGTCGGCGAGGCGGTCTCGGCTTCGGCAATCTTGAAGAACTCGGCGGCGGCAAAGCCAAACATGTTGGCGATAAAACTCTGCGGGAAAATCTCGCGACTGTTATTATACGAAAGCACCGAGGCGTTGTAGGACTGTCGGCTGGAGGCGATCTGGCTCTCCGTCGAGGCGAGTTCTTCCATGAGCGTACGCATGCTGGCATCCGCCTTGAGCTCAGGATACTTTTCGCTAACAACCATGAGCTTACCGAGGGCGCCACTGAGGCCGGACTCAGCCTGGGCGAGGTCGCGCATGGCCGCTGGATCGGTCGGGTTACCCGCAAAGCGAACGTTGGCCTGCGTAGCCTTGGCGCGGGCTTCGACGACCGCAGTCAGCGTGCCGCTTTCATGAGCCAGGTAACCTTTGGCGGTGGCGACGAGATTCGGGATGAGATCGTAGCGGCGCTTCAGCTGGACGTCCACCTGGGCGAAGGCATTTTTAAACCCATTCCGCAACTGGACGAGGACGTTAAACTTCCCGACCCCCCAGAAGCCCACGGCGGCGACCACGCCAATGATAATAACGACAATAACGATGGTAGCGGGGGGCATGTTGCCAAAAAACCTACCCACTTCGCCCCGCCCTGCAAGCGGTCATTTTATTTTGTCATTTTAATATAACAAACCACGGAGCAGGGCTTCGCCCCTGTTCATGAGCCAATTAAGCAGTCTTTTCGAGCCGGGCGCAGACTTCATCAATCAAGAAGGCCGGGGTCGAGGCACCGGCGGTGACACCGACGACGCCGTACCGACCCAAGGCACTGAAATCGAGCTCGGCCGCGGTCTCGACGTGGAAACAGGGCATGCCCTGGATTTCGACGAGCTTGGCGAGTTTGACGGTGTTCGCCGAATGACGGCCACCAATCACGACAATAGCCTGGCAGCCCTGCTGCCTGAGTTCACTGATGTCGGCCTGGCGATCCTTGGTGGCGCCACAAATGGTATCAAAAACCAGGGCGGCCGGAAAGCGGGTCTTGAGACGAGCGGCGAGGCTCTCGAACTCGTCCGTAAACATGGTCGACTGCGAGACCATGCAGACTTTGTCGCCGAGGTCAGGCAAGGCATCGATGTCGGCAGGGTTTGAAATGACATGACCGAGGCCTTCGGCATAACCGAGGAGGCCCATGACTTCAGGGTGCTTGGGATCCCCGAAGATGACGGTGCGGAAGCCTTTCTTGGCATGCATGCGCACCTTGCCCGCAATGATACCGACGTCCGGACAGGTGGCGTCACGGAACTCCATACCCAGTGACTTGAGGTAGGCACGGCGCTCGGGCGAAATACCATGCGCACGGACCACCATGACGGCATTCGCGTCAGTGGAGCTGTTCACGGCTAACTTCGCTTCGCTGGTGTAGTCGCCAACTTCGCGGATGCCTTCACCGGTGAGGACTTCCATCATCTGGCGGTTATGAATCAGCGGTCCATCCGTATACACAGGGTGACGGCCCTTCTGGGCATACTCACGCGCGATATCGATGGCGCGCTCAACGCCCCAACAGAAACCAGCGGATTTGGCTCGGATGACCTTCACGGCTCCCACGGTGGCGGGAAGCCGGCTTGGTTCAAGCAAAGTCGAGCGAAGGCCTACTTGGCCGGGGTGCCCCACACTTCGGCTTCGACGTAGTCGTTCGAGGGGCCAGCGGAGTTACCCTTGGAATGGAAGCGAATGTAGCGGCCTTTGACGGCGGCCACCGGGATCACGCGGCCTTCGTTGGACTCGTAGTAGCAGTAGTCTTTGCCCTTGCCGAAGCCGAGCTCGTCGGTGCCGTCGTTGTTGTAGACAGTGGTGACGTCCTTCTTGAAGTCAGGGTCATCCGAGATCTGCACGACGACATTGAAATAGACGCGACGTTCGCGGTGGAAATGCCACACGGCAATCGCATGGATGACCGAGGCCGAGGGGAGCTCGACCTGCACCCAGTGGTGGCCACGCGGGAGTTCGACTTCAAAGCCTTCTTCCCCGCCTTTATCGCCATCGGTGACATAGGAGAAATCGCCGGCAGCGGCTTCCTTGGCACTCGAGGTCACGGGCGCACCTTTGGCCAGGTTAACAGCTTCGGCCGGGACTTTCGGCAACACGCGCGGGGTCTTGGAAATTGGCTCGAGGTTATCGATCTTCATCGGCTTAGGGGTGCCGAGGGCCACGGACTTCGGCAGGACGAGCGGCAGGGTCTTCTCTTCGGCAACGAGCGCGAGCGGCAGGGCGAGCAGGCCAAGGGCGAGGGTCTTAAGATACATAGAATTAAGACAAGCGATTATGCGTAAAGTTTCAAGCCCGCGGTGCATCTAGGGTCTTTACCCGGCGATGCTTGAGCGGGAAACGGAGCGTGACAGTGGTCCCAATATTCGGGGTGCTCTGAATATCCACGGTGCCGCCATGGGCCCGGAGGATTCGTAGCAAAATCAACATACCAAGGCCACCGCCCGAGGCTTTGGTGGTGTAATAGGCATCAAAGACGCGGGTGAGCTTATCGGCCGGGATGCCGACGCCGGTATCCTTCACCGAGAGGACGACCCACTCGTCATCGGCTTCGAGGTGGATGAAGATCTCGCCACCCCGGTCCATGGCTTCGAGGGCGTTCTTCATGACGTTGAAGAGGGCCTGCTTGACCTGATTACGGTCCGCCATGATCAGCGGGATGTCGTTGGCGACGTCGACGGCAACGCGGATGCCCAACTGGCCACACTGGTCTTTCAACAGGTTCATGGTCTCCGCCACGACCGTGACGAGGTCGGCGTCCACTAGGTCCGGTGGGGCGTGCCGCACGGCGCCGAGGAAGTCGCGAACGATACCATCGAGGCGCGTAATCTCCGAACGGCAGACTTGTGCGGCGTTACGAACTTTCTCCGCCGCCGGGCTGTCCCCCAGTTTCTCCGCTTCGCGCTGCAGGAGCTGTAGGTGAATGCCAATGGCGTTCAAGGGATTGCCGACTTCATGCGCGACACCCGCCGCGAGGGCGACGATGGAGTCAATGCGCTCGCTTTCAACGCGGTCCTCAGTTTGCACGCGCTCAGCGGTAATGTCGCTGAGGACGGCAACGCGACGGGCGCGGTCCGCATCTTGCGAACCACCCACGCGCGCTAGGTGTAGGCGCAGCACCCGCGACTCGGGATAGCGGACTTCGACCTCACGGGTCAGGGCTTCAACCGCGACGGGCATGTCCAAGGCCTTAGCAATATCCGGCGCAACGCGGCGTAATTCCGAGCCGTTGACGGCTTCTTCGCTGACGCCCAAGAGGCGCACGGCCGCGGTATTGGCATACTCGATCGCGCTGTCGTGCGAGAGCACAATGACGCCTTCACGGAGGGTATCCAAGACGGTCTCCATGAGGTCGCGTTCCCGCTCGAGGCGACGGGCGAGAATCGCTAGGTTCTGCGCATCAAGGTCATCGATGCGGCCTAAGACGCGGTCCAACGGGCTGAAGCGACGGCGAGCCATGGTCAGCGGGTCGGCGCCGCGAGGCGCGCGATGAGGGCGGCAATGAGTTGCTCGGCGACGACGGCCTTGGTGGCCGGACCAAGCGCGTGGCGGAAGCCATCGTGACCTAGCAGGATCAGGCGGTTCAATTCGTTGCCAAAGGCGCCGTCGGGCCCAGCCACGGAATTGGCGGCAACGAGGTCGATGCCTTTCCGGTCGAGTTTAGCGAGGGCGTTGGCTTCGACGTTCTCCGTCTCAGCGGCGAAACCAACCAAGAGCTGATCAGGTCGACGACGCTGGGCTAAGGTGGCTAGGATATCGGGCACCGGCTCGAACTCGACCGTCAGGCCAGTGCCGTCCTTCTTAAGCTTCTGCGGATGCATGACCTTGGGACGCCAATCGCTGACGGCGGCCGTCATGATAAGGACGTCACAAGGGCCAAATAGGGCATCCGTCTGGCGGAGCATCTCATCCGCGGTCACCACTGGATAGAGCATCACCCCTGCTGGCTCGGGCAAGGCCACCGGACCCGAAACCAGGTCAACCGTCCAGCCCGCCGCCTTCGCCGCCGCCGCGATGGCAAAGCCCATCTTCCCCGTGGAAGGGTTGCTAACGAACCGAACCGGGTCGAAGAACTCTCGGGTCGGTCCAGCGGTGATGAGACAACGGATAGCCAAGGGCGTACAGGGGAGACGACCACTTTGACCAATCCCCCCGCTGAAAACAAGTGGGAAGGGGGAAGGAGGACAGAGTTCGGAGTAAGCAAACAAGCCTCCTTCCGGTCCCCGGTCCCCCATGCATCGGGTAGAGGCGCGACTGCGTCGCGTCCGTTCGCCAATCGACGCCCGTCCTAACTGCCTCGGGTAGGGTTGGCACTGCGTGCCAACGTTGGCGGATAGCGGTTAGCGTTTGGCGGTTAGGGAATGGCTCTGCCTCGGGTAGGGGCGTGGCTTCGCCTTGCACTCCTAACCAAGGAGGGCGCGGCGAAGCCACGCCCCTACCTTCCCTCCGTAATCTGTACTCCGTACTCTGTACTCTTCTTCGGGCCCTTCCCCCTATACTCCATACTCTAGCCAACCAGTCCCCTTTGTTAGCTCCTCCGTCCTCTGTACTCTGTACTCTGTCCTCTGTTTCGGCATTCACCTTTCCACCTTTGCACAGGCCTTCGGCCGATTTGCACTGTTGCACTGCCCCCTCCTCTATCCTCACTACCCCCATGGATATCTTCTTAGCGACCGGCAACGCCCACAAGGCCGAGGAATTCGGCCGCATGTTCGCCCAAGCCAGCCTGCCAGTCCGCGTCCGGTCCGCCAAGGAGCTCGGCGGCATGCCCTACGTCGACGAATACACGGGCACATTCACTGGTAATTGCCGCCTGAAGGCTGAAGCCCTCCAACGCATCGCCCCACCGAAGTCTTGGATCCTCGCCGATGACAGTGGCCTCTGCTGCGACGCACTCCAAGGCGGACCGGGCGTGGACTCCGCCGTCTACGCTGGCCCGAAGGCCACCGACGCCGAGAACCGCGTGAAATTACTCGAGGCGATGAAGAAAGCCCCCCCGCACAAACGGGGCGCCCGCTTCGAATGCCACTTGCTCGTCCTCGGACCTAATGGCGTGGACATGAAATTCGTTGGCCAATGCTGGGGCCGCATCCTCGAAGCCGAAGTTGGCACTGAAGGCTTTGGTTATGATTCGCTCTTCGTCCCTAGCGGCTTCGACAAGACCTTCGGAGAACTCCAACCACAGACCAAGGACAAGCTCAGCCACCGCGCTAAAGCCTTCGCCCAACTGGCTGTCTGGATGCGAGGCTGATCGCGGGCTCCGCTCTGATTTGCACCTTCCTCTCAGCCGCTCCCCGGTTCCCCTTTTCAACTGCATCGGGTAGGGTTGGCACTACGTGCCAACCTAGCATGCCCTTCGCGGGCTCCGCTCGCGCTCTGTACTCCGTACTCTGTACTCTGTAATCCGCAGTCTGCAGTCTGCTTTACTTTTCCACCTTTGCACAAGCCGTAGGCTGATTTGCACCTTTGCATTCACTGACTCCTCCCCTCCGTAATCTGTACTCCGTACTCCGTACTCTGTACTCTGATTTCCACCTTTGCACAGGCCTCCGGCCGATTTGCACCTTTGCACGGTCTCTCGCGGCCTTCAGCCGCGTCCTACTTCCCCGCCGGCACCGGCACCGACACCACTGCAGGCGCCGCCGCTAACCGACGAATCTCGATCTTACGGAACCACACGGGCTGGCCTTCGGCCTGCAAAGCAATGTGGCCCGAGCTCAGCATGAGCTCCGCCCCAGCGTCGAGTTGATCGGTGGCCGGCGAGACGTGGTTACGCGGGTCGAGCTGCGGACGTTGATAACGCAGGACTTCCACGCCGTTGACGCGATGGATGATTTCCTCATTGCCGCGCACTTCCGCCTCAACCTGCACCCACTGCTCCGGCGGGAAGGTCGGTGCGGTGGACTGAATGATGTGCTGGGTAACGACCTTACCACCAAACTCTAGATTAGTCCCTGGGGTGCAGACGGCCGCGGTCGGACGGGCCCCCTTGCCTTCGTCGGCAAGGAACTGGAACTCGAGGCTGGAGGGGAAGCCTTGGTCAAATCGCATACTCTGTGGAGGCTGCGCATGCAGCATGATGCCACTGTTAAGGTTCACATACTTAGGGGCATCGGGCATCATCTTGCCAAAGAAACGATACTCCATCCGTAAGACATAGCGCGAATAGGCCAGGTTCGTAAACAGGTGCCCAAACTTGAGGTCAAACTTCGGGTAGGCGTCATACGAAACCTTGATCATGCCGTCGTCGACCCGGAAGGTATTCGCATAATTCTCGCCGAGCGGTTGGTTCGCGATCTTCGCCGTCCAGCCCGAGAGGTCCTTCCCGTTAAATAAAGAAAGCCACTTGGGTTCTTCCTGGGCCGAAGCCACGGAACCAACCAACAACGCCAGCAGAGGTAAGCAACGCATGCCCCACCCTACCACAAGTCCGTCAGATACCAATCGGAATGAGGAGAGGCGGACAAGCGTGAGATTACCGAGTACAGATTACGGATTACAGAGACGGCTCCGCCGCGCCAACTTCCCGCTCCCCGGTCCCCCTTTTCAACTGTATCGGGTAGGGACGCGACTGCGTCGCGTCCGTTCGCCGATCGACATCCGTCCGCCTACCAACATCCCGGTTCCCAGTTGCCCTTTGTCCTCTTTGTATCAGGTAGGGGCAGCACCGCGTGCTGCCCTAGTTGCCTCGGGTAGGGTTGGCACTGAGTGCCAACCTAGCTACCTCTCGCGGGCTCCGCCCGCGGGTAGGGGCAAGGCTTCGCCTTGTCCTCCACCATAAGAGGGCGCGGCAAAGCCACGCCCCTACCTTAAACACCCCTAGGTCGGGACGAAGTCCCGCCCCTACCTATTCTTGCATCAACCTTTCCACCTTTGCACAGGCCATAGGCCGATTTCCACCTTTGCACGGCTATCTTTCCCCACTCCGCACTCTGTACTCTGTACTCCGTACTCTGTACTCTGTAATCCTGCCATCAACTTTTCCACTTTTGCACAGGCCTTCAGCCGATTTGCACTTTTTCATTCACTGTCCCCTGCCCCCTCCCCCTCGCGAGCTCCGCTCGCGCCGCGCCTACTTCCAATCCAAACCGTCCGGGAGATGATTCAGGTTCTCGCAGCCGTCCTGCGTGACGATGACCATGTCTTCAATGCGAACGCCGCCGAGGTCCTGACGATACAGGCCAGGCTCAACGGTCAGGGCTTCGCCGGCTAAAAGGGCTGGGCCTTTGATGTCGAGCAACGGGGGTTCATGCACGTCGATGCCGATGCCATGCCCAGTACCGTGGGTCATGGCGCAATAGGAGGTCGGGGCATCCGCCTTGGGGAGTCCAAAGGCATAACCCGAGGCAATCATGGACGCTATCGTGGCGCGGTGCACGGCTTCGCCAGTAGCGCCCACTTTGATGACTTTCTCCGCCGCGACCTTGGCCGCACGCACGGCAGCATGCATACGCACGACTTCCGCGGGAATCTCACCATGAACCACGGTCCGCGTGCAGTCGCCGTTATACTTGCTGGCACGGTTGCGCGGGAAGATGTCGACGATGACAGGCTGGCCAGTCCGTAGTTCGCCATAACCGTAGAAATGGCAGTCCGACGCACCCGGGCCGCCCGCGATGATCGACATGGGGTTCACATAGCCTTGATCCAAGAGCCAGTGATCGACCGCCGCACGTACACGCTCAGAGGTCAAGGGAGCACCATCGTGAATGAGTACGCCGTCCGCGCGGGCCGAGGCGCGCGCGATGAGGCGGCAAGCGAGTTGGATAGCGCCTTCAGTCACGCGCTGAGCTTCGCGGAGGTGGGCAATTTCTTCCGGGCTCTTCTGCCGGCGCTCATTGACCCAGCGATCCGGCTCGCAGTCGACAACGATGCCCGCCTGGCGTGCATAATCGACGAAGATGAGCGGGAGGGTGCGATCCCCATAGGCATGCGTGACGCCCGCCCGGCGGAGACACTCGGCCGCCGCCTGCGCGTTCGCGGTCTCACGATCACCCGAAAGGCCACCGGCCGGAGCGAAGTCCGCCGGACAGGCCACTTGATCGACGCGCGCATACTGACGGGCCC
>Ga0208810_1000449_pt1 | contig 10782 bp, 10 predicted proteins | sample Colrivmet1560A02_FD_187679 | JGI IMG/M metagenome (GOLD analysis project Ga0208810, IMG submission 187679) | Estuarine microbial communities from the Columbia River estuary - metaG 1560A-02 (SPAdes) (version 2) | ecosystem: Environmental > Aquatic > Marine > Intertidal zone > Estuary | place... | reverse complement strand
CTGATGGCACTGAAGTTGATCCCATCCATTGGAAAAACGCCCTTGATAGTGCAATAAAAGATGCTGGTGGACTAGATGATGTTGCAGCAATTTCTATCGCCGGACAACAACATGGAATGGTTGCATTAGATAGCAATGGCGAAGTTATACGACCTGCCTTGTTATGGAATGACACACGCTCAGCAAAAGCTGCCGAAGATTTAAATCGTGAAGAAGGCGGCAACGCTGAGATTGCCCGCAAAGTTGGCTCAGTCTTAGTTGCATCTTTTACTGCCTCCAAGCTTCGTTGGATGGCAGATAACGAACCAAAGAACGCAGCGAGAGTTGCATCTGTAGCCCTGCCTCATGACTGGCTGTCATGGCAGCTACAAGGCGGCAAAGATTTCTCCACTCTTTTTACAGATCGCAGTGATGCATCTGGAACTGGATACTTTGATCCAACAACGTCTCACTACCGTGAAGATATTTTGCGCTTAGCTCTGCGCCACGATTTAGAGCTGCGACTACCAAAAATTATTGCACCCAACGCTTTTGGCGGAACTACTACAACTGGAATTCCAATCGCTGCAGGTGCTGGCGATAACGCTGGAGCAGCTCTAGGTGTGCAGGCACAACCTGGAGATGTCATTGTCTCTCTTGGAACTTCTGGCACAGCTTTTGCAGTCTCTGAAACTCCCACCCATGATGCAAGTGGAGCAGTTGCTGGATTTGCCGATGCAACAGGTCGCTTCCTGCCTCTTGTCTGCACATTAAATGCTGCACGCATCATGGATGCAGCAACAAAGATTCTTGGTAAAACTCATGATGAAGTTGGAGCACTTGCGCTCTCTGCAACCCCAGGTGCTAATGGCTTAACTCTTCTGCCCTATTTTGAAGGTGAGCGAACACCTAACCGCCCAGATGCAACTGGTCTCTTTGCGGGAATGAATTTAAACAACTCCAATCAGGCCGACATTGCACGGGCCATGATTGAAGGAATGTTGGCTGGATTAGCTGATGCCGTTGATGCTTTGATTGCACTTGGCGTAAAGGTCAATCGCATACTTCTTATTGGTGGAGCAGCAAAGAATCCTGCGATTCCAACAATTGCTAGCGCACTCTTTGGCCGTGAAGTTCTTGTGCCGCCAGCTGGAGAATATGTTGCAGATGGCGCAGCTAAACAAGCTGCATGGGCGCTACTAGGTGAAATGCCAACGTGGGATTTAGGAAATGTTTCACATCACGAATCTAAAGCCACACCACATGTGATGGATAAATATCGAACTCTGCGAGATAACACCGCAACTTGGTAGCCCCTTATGGAGTTACTCGAACACCCTTTCCAACAACAATAATTCCACCTGGGCTAATGGTGAATCGCTGACGATCGCGTTCTAAATCAACACCAATCTGTGCACCTGGCTCAACCACTACGTTCTTATCCAAAATTGCATTGCGAACTATGGATTTATCACCGATTCGAACCGATGGCATCAACACAGATTTTTCAACAAGTGCGCCGCGCCCAACAGAGACATCATAGGAAACAACTGAGCCATGAAGGACTCCACCAGAAATAATCGAACCTGCGCCAACTATGGAGTCATTTGCCCCACCGCTTTCACTGAACTTGGCAGGTGGAAGTGATGGTGGATTTGTGAGCAAAGGCCATTCACGGTTATAAAGATTAAAGATTGGGTGGACAGAGACTAAATCCATGTGGGCATCGTAATAGGAATCAATTGAACCAACATCTCGCCAGTAACCCTTATCGCGCTCAGTCTCACCTGGCACAACGTTATTGGCAAAGTCATAAACCTTTGCTTCACCATTTTTAGTGAGGAAAGGAATGATGTTTCCACCTAAGTCATGGCGAGATTCAATATCTTCAGAGTCAATAATGAGTGCTTCTTCCATGACACTACGTTTAAAGATGTAGTTACCCATAGACACCAAGGAAAGATCAGGATGACCTGGCATTGCAGGAGGATCAGATGGCTTTTCATGGAAAGCCTTAATTGTTATTCCATCTTCAGCTAACTCAATAACACCAAATTCATGTGCTTCTGAGCGCGGCATGCGAATTGCAGCCACGGTAATTCCAGCGCCAGTTTCAACGTGTTGAACAAACATCTGGCCTGGATCCATGCGATAAACGTGGTCAGCACCAAAGACCAACACATGCTCAGGATCTTCATCATGAATTAAATTAAAGTTTTGCAAAATCGCATCAGCACTGCCTGTATACCAACGTGGTCCTAAGCGCTGCTGGGCAGGAACTGGGGTGATGTAGTTGCCAAGAAGGGCTGACATTCTCCACGTTGTTGTGATGTGACGGTCAAGTGAGTGGGATTTGTATTGCGTCAGTACTGCAATCTTTAACATGCTGGCATTTACAAGATTTGATAAAACAAAATCAATCAGGCGATATGAACCACCAAATGGAACTGCAGGCTTTGCACGATCTGCAGTCAGAGGCATTAAACGCTTTCCCTCACCGCCGGCAAGGACAATTCCAAGGGGAAGTTTAAGTTTTGCCATGTGCTAACGATAGCCTGTACCTCTTGATGCGGGTAGGGGGTTGATATGAGCGAGCTAAAAGTTGGCATCGTTACCAAGGAATGGCCCCCTGCAATCTATGGTGGGGCTGGCGTGCATGTACTGCAGTTAACGCAAGCTCTTCGCACAATCAAAGATATTCATGTTGATGTCCACTGCTTTGGTGGAAAGCGCGATGATGCCTTTGGATATGAGACACCATCAGAGTTTGCTTCAGCTAATCCTGCAGTCCAAGCGATTGCAACTGATCTTGATATAGCAAGGAATTTATCTAACCTTGATTTAGTCCATTCACATACTTGGTATGCAAACATGGCTGGTCACTTTGCATCTTTGCAGTATTCAATCCCCCACATTGTTAGTGCGCATTCACTTGAGCCATTACGCCCGTGGAAAGCCGAACAACTCGGTGGAGGTTATGCAATTTCATCCTGGGCTGAAAAAACCGCCTATGAAAGTGCAGCAGCAATTATTGCTGTCAGTGATGGAATGCGCGCTGATGTCTTAGCGGCATATCCTGCAGTTGATCCCAATAAAGTTGTGACAATTCGAAATGGCGTGGACACAGCAAAATTTGCGCCAAATAATGACGCATCAGTTCCCGCTAAATACGGAGTCACTGGCCCTTATGCAATTTTCGTTGGCCGCATCACCCGACAAAAAGGTTTAGCGCATCTACTTCGTGCTTGGAAAGATGTTCCTGCCGAGTATGGCCTTGTATTAGCTGCAGGTAGCCCAGATGAAGAGGGCATTGGTAAAGAAGTTGCCGATTTGATCGCTGAACTACAAAAGAGCCGCAGCAATATCTGGTGGATTAAAGAGATGCTTCCACACCAAGAGTTAACTGCGATGCTGACTCAAGCCCAGCTATTTCTCTGTCCATCGGTCTATGAACCACTTGGAATTGTTAACCTAGAGGCGATGGGCTGTGAACTGGCCGTGTTGGCATCACGCGTAGGTGGAATTCCAGAAGTTGTAGCCGAGAAAGAAACTGGCGAATTAGTTGATTACAACGGTGATGGCCCAGCTTTCGAAGCAGCATTCTCAGAATCCATTACGCGTTTAATGTCACAGCCAGAACTGCTAAAAAAGTATGGAACTGCTGGAAGAGTACGCGCCATGAGCGAATTTGGTTGGGACGCAGTAGCTACTGCAACTATTGCTCTCTATCGCCGTGTGATTGCATAAATGACTCGTAAATCCTGGATCCTCTTTAGCATTGTCGGCTTTTTGTGGGGAATTCCTTATCTACTGATGAAGGTAGCCGTTGCTGATATTCCACCTGCGCTCATCGTTGCTGGGCGCACACTTATTGGCGCAGCAATTTTGATTCCAATTGCGATGAAGAAAAATACCTTTATGGATGCCATCAGGGGCATTAAATATGTCGCTCCTTATGCCGTGCTTGAAATGATTGGTCCATGGATTCTGATAACAAGTGCTGAACAAGAAATTTCCTCTGGACTTGCTGGATTACTCGTTTCAACTGTGCCAATCTTTTCAACAATATTTTCATCCTTGCGTGGAGATCACAGTGTCTGGCAGCCAAAGCGAATCTTTGGTCTAATTGTTGGCTTTGTAGGAATCATTGCCTTGGTTGGAATTGAATCAATTACCGGAAGCAGCAACCCTAAAGCAATTGCAATGGTGATTCTGGCTTCTATTCTCTATGCCTACGCTGTCCTAATGATCACCGCCAACTTGCCTGGTGTTGATGGAATTGCCATTAACGGTGTGGCAATGGGAATCACCTGTATTTTCTACACACCAATTGCTATTGCAGTATGGCCAAGTAATCCCGTCTCAACTCAAGCAATCTCAGCTCTTGTTGCCTTAGGTGTATTTAGCACCGCTATCGCCTTCATGCTCTTCTTTATTGTTATTGTGGAAATCGGTCCAGCACGCGGTTCATTAACTACCTATGTCAACACAGCAGTTGCTGTGGTTCTTGGAATTATCATCTTAGATGAGCCAATTACCTTAGGAATTATCGTAGGTCTACCGATGGTTGTCTTAGGTTCTTATCTAGCAAGTCGGAAAGAAAAAGTCTAACGACGCTCTTCAAAACCTAGTTTGTCGAGCATACGTGCATCACGCTGCCATTCTTTAGAAACTTTAATATGTAGGCCAAGAAATATCTTGGCGACAAGTGCGCGCTCAATATCTGCACGTGCCCTGATTCCAATTTCCTTTAATCGTGTTCCCTGATGACCCAGCAGAATTGCGCGCTGTGTGTCGCGCTCAACGTGAATAGTTGCATGAACATCATAAAAGGGGCGAGATCCCTTTTCTTCTCGCTCGCCGAACTCATCAATTGTCACAACAATGGAGTGAGGAAGTTCTTCTCGAACATCCTGCAGCGCAGCTTCTCGGATGAACTCACAAATCAACTGTTCAATTGCTTGATCACTAGTAGTGCCTTCTGGGTAATAAGCAGGACCAGCAGGAAGTGCAGCACCAATGAGTTGGTTCAGTAAATCGATTTGATCGTGAATGGCCGCAGAGACGGGAATGATTTCATCCCAGGTGAAGCCCTGGGCTAACTCCATGATCCCTGTTAAGCGAAGTGCCAGCTTTTCTTTAGAGAGTAAATCTGTCTTTGTGATAACTGCAAACTTCTTAGCTCGCGGATGCTTTGCTATTTCTTGAGCGATGTATACATCCCCAGCACCTGAAGTCTCATCGGCTGGAATACATAGAATCACGACATCAACAGAGTCCATGGATTGATCAACAACAGCGTTGAGGCGATGGCCCAACAATGTTTTTGGTTTGTGGACTCCAGGGGTATCAACTAAAACTGCTTGGAAATTATCTCCATGAACAATGCCGCGAATAGCACTTCGGGTTGTGTTGGGATGATGTGAAGTAATTGCAATCTTGCTACCAACTAGCGCGTTAATGAGAGTTGATTTACCAACGTTAGGGCGGCCAACAATGGCAACAAAGCCCGAACGGAAATCACTCATAGGCTTATTCTCTCATTGATTTGCGCCAATGAACTCCACTGCATCTGCAACTGATGTGATCAGCTCTGCGGCGCGTTCACTAATTAAGCGATGACATCCCTGGCTCATTGAAGAGTTAATTGGTCCTGGAATTGCCATAACGGGACGAAGTAGTTCTGCAGCATCTCGCGCCGTGCGAAGAGATCCACTTTGAAATGCTGCTTCAACCACCAACGTTGCCTTGGCTATGGATGCAATTAATCTATTGCGCACCAAAAACCTAGAGGGCACTGCGTTCTCATGTGGCATGAGCTCACTTATCAACGCACCGTTGGCTCGCATCTCATCAAAGAGTTTTTGATTAGATTTTGGATAAGCAACTTCTATCCCCGTTGCCAATACAGCAATAGATCGCCCATTAGCTTGCAACGTTGCACGATGGGCATAAGAATCTATTCCATATGCTCCCCCACTAATAATCGTCCACCCTAAATCTGAAAAGGCTTGCGCAAAATCACTTGCAACATGAGCGCCATATGTTGTGGGTTTGCGAGAGCCAACTATTGCTAGTGCTGGAGTAATAAGTGAACTTGCATCCCCCGAAACAATTAATCCAATAGGCGGATTAATAAGTTGATTAACACCTTGTGGCCAATGTTCATGTTCTGGTGTGAGGAACTCGGCCCCCGCTTTTTCAATCTCAAAAAGAATCTGGCCGACTTCAGCGCTTCGAATGGCAGCGATGATTGCTTTAGTTTTCTCGGCTGGATACTCACCCGAGAGAATAGATTCCAAAGTTTTAAGGGGGCCGAACTGTGAAATCTGCGCCGTCCAGAAGAAATGTCCGGGTTCAATGCATGAAAAGAGAATGGCACGGGCTTCGAAGGGGGTCAAAAATGCAGGAGTTTGTATGTACATAAGGCGCCACGTTAAAACTGGCAGGTGATAAATGCTTTAAGTAAAACTATTGCTTGTGAATAAGTGCAGCTACATTTGAAAAAGATTGGCGGTGTTGTGCACAAGGCCCATGTTCATTCAGGGCCTGTGTGTGAGCGGCAGTGATGTATCCCTTATGTCCAGCAAATCCATAGAGCGGAAACTGCGTATCCATCTGGCGCATGATGCGATCACGTGTGACTTTTGCAACCACAGATGCAGCGCTAATGCTGACTACTACTTGATCACCTTTCCACACCGCTAAGTTAGGAAAACCTAAGCCTTCAATTGCATAGCCATCTGTTAATACATATGCAGGGGTTATATCCAGGCCATTAACTGCTCTGCGCATGCCATCAAGATTTGCTGCATGCACGCCCCGTGCATCAACTTCTTGGGCCGGCACAATCACAACGCTGATGCTGGCTGCTATTGATTGAATCAGTTCAAAGACTTCATCTCTTTTACTTTCGCTAATCTCTTTTGAATCTCGAACAGGTGCAAGCTCTGGTGCAAAAGGATCATTGAGAACAACGGCTGCAATCACTAACGGTCCAGCACATGCTCCGCGTCCAGCTTCATCAACGCCGGCAATAGGTGAGATTCCTGCTTGAATGAGCAGCTGCTCAATAACCTTCATAGAGGACTACTTAAGAACGTTGATTTGTGGAACGTAAGTAATGTGTTTGAAAGGCCAGATGACAGCAACTACTCGGCCTGTAACACGAGAGAGTGGAACAAAACCCTTATTGATATCGTCTTGGTGATATCTGGAGTCCGCACTTGCTCCGCGGTGATCTCCCATAACCCAGACTTTTCCCTTAGGTACGGTGACATCAAAATTCATTTCGCTGGCCTTATTTCCAGCAAAGATGTAAGGCTCTTTAATTGCAGTGCCATTGACTGTTAATAGTCCAGCCTTGTCACAGCAAATAACTCGATCTCCCCCAACGCCAACTACACGCTTGACCAAATACTGCTTAGCTGGATTAGGCAATACACCGACTGCAACTAATCCTGTCTTCAACTTAGAAACATATTTGTTTGTTGAATAATCTGTGATTTCAGGTAACCAGCCTGCGGGATCGCGAAAAACAACCACATCACCACGGGCGATATTGCGCGAAAGGAATGGAACTTTATTAACAGCAACTCGGTCTTTGATCTGCAGTGTGTTTTCCATTGAGCCCGAAGGAATATAGAAAAACTGAACAAGGAAAGTCTTTATAAGCAGGGAGACAACAAGTGCTACTACAACAAGGATTGGGAGCTCCCGAAGGAGGGAACCCTTACGACGCATGGAGCTGATTATTCGGCTTTAGGAGTTTCTTCAACAGCTTCTTCAGCAACTGGAGCTTCAACAACTGCTTCAACTACTGGAGCCTCAACAACTGCCTCAACTACTGGAGCTTCAACAACTGCCTCAACTACTGGAGCTGCTGCAACTACAGCTGCGATTGGTTCTGGTGTTGAAAGAATTCCATCACCGTAACCTTCAACGCCATCGCGCTTTTCGCGAATCTTTGCAGCCTTACCGCGTAGATCGCGTAGGTAGTAAAGCTTGGCGCGACGTACTTCGCCCTTCTTTACTAATTCAATCTTTTCAATAACTGGTGTGTGAACTGGGAATGTGCGCTCTACGCCAACACCGTAAGAAACTTTACGGATTGTGAATGTTTCACGAACGCCATCGCCTTGACGACGGATAACGATTCCTTGGAATACCTGAAGACGGCTCTTGCTACCTTCGATAACACGAACGTGAACCTTGAGCTCATCACCGGCACGAAACTGTGGGATGTCTTTGCGCAGCGATGCTGCATCTACGGCGTCAAGAATGTTCATGGAATTCGTCCTTTTTTATCTTTATCTATTAAGCACCGGCTTTGGCAGGTGCAGACTGCGTATCTTGCCACAGAAGGGGCCTTGAGCCTAAATCGGGTAGATCTAGGCGGGAATCTCCCGCATGAGCGCGCTATGCAGGTGGGCACCGCCTGCCACGGTTAACTCCATCCCCCGCCATGAATGCGTGGTCACAACTGCCCCAGCCTCTGTGGCAATGAGGGCACCTGCTGCTAAATCCCACTCCTTTAATCCAGTTTCTAAATAGCCATCCACCATTCCTGTTGCCACACAACACAGATCAGTTGCTGCTGCGCCCATCCGGCGAATATCACGGATCTTTGGAACCAAGGTATTGAGAAGTTCTAATTGATTAATGCGATCTTTCACGTCATAGGCAAAACCTGTTGCAACCAAAGCTCGGTTTAATTCAATCGGTTCATTACATGAAATCGGCAGGTTATTTAAGAACGCACCGCCACCACGGGTTGCATGCCAGGTTGCATCAATAGTCGGTGCATGCACCACTCCTGCCACTGTCCCCTGCGCATCTTTAACGGCAATACTGATATTCCAACCAGGCAAGCCATAGAAGTAATTAACAGTTCCATCTACTGGATCAAGCACCCAGGTGTAACCGGATTTACTCACCCTGTCTGCGCCTTCTTCACCGATGATTCCATCATCTGGGCGCACAGCAAGAATGGCGTTAACGATAAGTTTTTCGCTAGCAACATCCATCTGTGTTGCAATATCTATCGCCGTTGATTTAGAAGTTAACTCCCAAGAGGCTGGGCGATCAACCAATAAGCGGCCAGCTTGTGCTGCAATATCCAAGGCCAGCGCTAAGAGTTCATCATTTATGCTCACGCACTTATCTTAACCGTGTCATAGGATGAGCGACATGTTCTCGGCATATACAACCCTGTTTCGCATACCGGGAGCGATGAAATTTTCAGTTTCAGCCCTTATCGGCCGAATGCCGATATCAATGGATTCATTGGCGCTGATATTTATTGTTGTTGCCGTTAGTGATTCCTATGCACTAGCTGGGGCGCTGAGCGCGGTTGCCTCAATTACTATCTCTATTGCAACACCATTTTGGTCCAGGCTTGCAGATCGCATTGGGCAACGAAAGATGTTGCTGCGAGTTGTCCCCTTAAAAATCCTTGGCCTCTCACTCTTTATTGCACTCGTGATGAATGAAGCACCTGTCTGGACCTGGTTTGCCTCCATTATTTTGGCTGAGCTTGCTGCAATCAACACTGGCGGCCTGGTGCGCCGCCGTTGGCTACATGTCTTAAGTCCAGATAAATCAACAACTGCCGAAGATGAAACAGATAAGCATGTGGTCAATACCGCTTACTCCTATGAAGCTTTGATGGATGAGATTGTTTTTATCGTTGGTCCTATTACTGCCACGGCATGTGCAACTTCGATTGCACCTGCGGCCGGATTAATTGCTGGAATGATTTTGATGTCCATTGGCTTGCCACTCTTTGCCATGCAACGGGCAACCGAGCCGCCTCCATCACCAGTTCGGGTTAAGGATCCACATCCCCCTGTTATTGGCATACCTATCGTTCAGGCAATCGCACTTGCCACAACTTTCACCGGTGGATTCTTCGGTGCCATAGCAATTACTGTTGTTGGATTTGCCGAAAGTGAAGGACAAAAATCATATTCAGGTTTGCTGCTGGGGCTATGGGCATCAGGTAGCGCAGTCATGGCCATCATTAATGGCTTAATTAAGTGGAAAACCTCTTATGCCGGCCGCTTTCTGATTTTCTTAACGGCACTGACGATATTTTCAATTCCATTTATCTTTGTGGATTCAATATTGGGTCTAGCCATCGCACTGTTCTTTAACGGCTTTGCTATCGCGCCATTGATCGTAAATGCCTATGGCGTTGTGCAAGAAGCAGTACCTAGTGAACAGATCACTGAATCTTTTACATGGGTCGTGGCAGGAATGCCATTAGGTGGTGCAGTTGCTAGCGCCCTTGGCGGATGGGTCATCGAAACCTACGGGGCACAAAGCGCGCTCTGGGTGCCTCTGGGATTTATGTGTGCAGCTTTATTAGCCACACTGCCCTACTTTCGCGTTTATAAGGGGCTCATCCATTACTCTCTGAACCGTGACTGAGCTTCGATTAAACGGCAAGAGTGAGGAAGGTACTCACTTGTCCCTCCATGATAATGATGGAAATGAGTTCACTGTTCGCATTAGCGACACTTTGCGCGCCACAGTTAATCAACCCCGTCTTTCTGCAGTTCCAGAGCAAGAAGCTGACACAATTTCTATCAAAGAGATTCAGCGTCGCTTGCGTGCTGGTGAGTTAGCAGAAGAGTTAGCTCGCGAAAATAATATTCCACTTGAAAAAATCGAACGCTTCTCAGGTCCAATCTTGCAAGAGCGCATCTACATTATTGATCAAGCTCAACAAGTATCTGTTCGCAAAGAAGGAAGCCGCGATGCAGTCAACTTATTGGGTGTAGTTGTTTCTCGTCTAGCACC
>Ga0208810_1000443_pt1 | contig 10804 bp, 4 predicted proteins | sample Colrivmet1560A02_FD_187679 | JGI IMG/M metagenome (GOLD analysis project Ga0208810, IMG submission 187679) | Estuarine microbial communities from the Columbia River estuary - metaG 1560A-02 (SPAdes) (version 2) | ecosystem: Environmental > Aquatic > Marine > Intertidal zone > Estuary | place... | reverse complement strand
AATTAGCTCAGCAAATGTTTCAACTAATTCGTTTAGTCAAATTGCAAATGCACTTGGTAATATTCAATTAAGTGCAAGCGGTCCACAAAGTACATTTAGAATTGAAGGTACTGGTGATACTACTGTTGCATTCAATGGTGCAACCAATAAGGTAACTATTAACTCGCCTGTTCAAACTCCAGGTTTTTCTAAAATTGCAAGCGCAAGCGGCGCAATTCAATTTGAAGCTGCTTCTATTAATGATATAATCAGAATTGCTGGAGAGGGTGGAATTAATATTAATTTTAATTCAACTACAAAACAGGTTTCAATTGGAATTGATACGGAGGCCCTTAATTCAGTTTCAGCCTTTACTATAAGTAATGATGGAACCGATATTGCATCAACCGAGCCTGCAACGATCTTAACTAAAATGGAGCAACTTGATTTCAAGGAAGGTCCAGCTAATTTAAGTTCATCAATTTTAGCAGTAGCTGATCCATCTAGCGATAAGGTAACTGTTTTTGTAAGACCGATTTCTCCACCTACATTTTCAGCAGACGTTTTTGTAAGTTTACCATTTGGTAAAACAGTTGGACGATTTATATCTGGAGACACAATTCCCGCAGCGGGTAAAACTGCTGAAGAGGTGTTTAACCTTATTGCACAGGAACCAATTGCTCCTACCGTGTCCCTAAGTTCCTCTACAAGTATCTTATTTAATCAAACTGCAATTTCAAATGAGTTAGTCTTTACTAAAACTATTAATACACTTGGTGCAACTACAGCAACTGCTGTTTTACAGTGGAGACGTAATAATTCTGGTACATGGACTACCTTAACTTCAACTACTGGTGCAACTACATATACACACACTCTAACAGATTCGGCTTTTAATACTCAACCTTTTAATTATCAATATATTGTAACCGATAGTGCTGGAGCTACCGCAACTGCAACTTTAACAATTACTCCACAATCTTATCAATCACCAAGTATCTCATTTAGTGCCCCAGCTTCGACTCTTTCACTATCAATTGAAAGTAATCAAATTAGAGAACGCGGTAATACGTCATCTGTTTTACAGGGATCTACTTCCAGAAACCGACTCTATGTTCCAATTAGCGGATTCCAATATGCAGTTTCGTTTAATAGTGGAGCCTATGTAAATATTGGAACAGCTGGATCCCTAGCGGCAGCCGGCGGATCCTTTACTAATTTTACTGATACGTCAATTACATCATCCGCAACTAGCGCAATTTATCGAGTTTCTGTTACAGATTCCTATACAACTGCAACTGCTTCATATAACATAACTTACAAATACGTGGTATTCTATGGACCTAGTGCAAGCGCGCCAGCTAATTCAGCTGGAGTTAGAGCCCTATCTGGCAAAAGATTTACAGATGCCGGTAATACATTTACCCTAAATACAGGAGCAGTTCAAACAATATTTACAGTAGCTATTCCTGCAACAATGGCCCTAACTCAAGTATTAGATCTGGATGCACTAAACGCAAATATCACAGCAAATTATACACTTTCAACATTTAATGTTAATGATGGAGGAGGAACACCAGTTGCATATAAAATATACACGCTGACCAATGCTATTCCTTATAGCGCAGATCACCGTCACCAAATAACTATCGCATAACCATGAGTTTTACACCAGGACTTCAATTACCTTATGGTATTACACCAGTTAACCCGGTTCCAGTCGACGGGTACTCTGGGCCATATGCAACAACAGCTGAAGCATTAGCTAATATTCCACAGGCTATTCGATTCCCAACCATGCAGGTCCGAATCGTTAATGGTGATGATAATCAGATGTACTGGTTTAAAGACGGAGTTTTAGATGTAGATCTTATTGAATTTTCACCAACCAATGCTAACTTATTAACTTTTGTTGCGCATCTTCAAAATACTTCATGGTTAGTTAATGAAGCCGCTGATTTTAACAGTGGCAATAATGCAAATCCAACGATTTATGTTTTTAGAGGAAATATTTACAAATTTAAAGTTGCCTCAAGTATAGGTCACACCCTGCAAATCCGAAGCGCAAATGGCACAGCCTATTCAGTCGGCATGCCGACTAGCGGTGCCGGTACAAATACTCAAGGTAGCGGCGGCTATATCTTATGGACAGTTCCATTTGACGCGCCAGACGATCTTTTCTATGTATGTACGGCTCACCAAAGCGTAATGCGAGGACATATTCGAGTTATTCCAAGTCTGGTTGCACCAATTACTCCAAGTGCTGAACAAGGCAATGCTAATCAGGTAACATATACTTCAAATACTGGCAGTTATTCACTAGCATCAAACTCGGCAATTACCAAAGCAATTCATATAGATTCAACCGTGTGTATAAGTATAAATGGAGTAAGAAGACTCTTAACAGATTCAAATACGTCTCCTTTCTTTTTTAGCCGAACTGGTGGTATAAATCAATTATTATTAGCTCAAGTGCAGGCAGGGGATTCACTTTATACGAGGCCTGCATATTTAGAACATGGATTAGAAACCTCTGATCTTATTCTACTTGAATATTTTAGCGGGGGCACAGTTACACTTGCATAAATTACTGAACAACCAACAAATAAATAACTTAAATAAAAAGACTTTATAAACAATGGCACTAATTAAAGGTAAACAACTACAAGATACGTCAGTTTCACTAACTAAGCTGAGCGGCGCAACTGGTTCAGTTACGTTAACTACTGGTACAATTACCACACCTGCTGCAAACTTAGTAATAAGTAGCTTACCAATATCTGGAAGTCAAGCAGCAAACAAAGAATATGTCGATTCGGTTGCAACTGGATTAGATATAAAAAAATCAGTAGTGGCAGTTTATCGCACATCAGTTGCAGCAGCAGGCGGTACTCCAGCTATATCTACTAACAGCCAGCTAGACGGAGTCGACGCAGATGATGGTAACGTGTATACAGCTATTATCACACAGGCGGATATCAGTTTCCTTGTACTTGACGGTATTACCATTACCGACGGTGATCGTGTCCTAATTGCAATTTCACCAGGCGGTGTTCGCCAAAAGGTAAATGGTATTTACGTATATCAAGGCAGTAAATTAATTAGAGCCCAAGATGCTGATAACGTAACTGCAAATATTGGAGAAGTTTCTGGCGGATTATTTACCTTTGTTGAGCAAGGAACAGTATATGGCGACACTGGTTGGGTATTAAGTTCACCAAACGGAGCAATTAGCGGCCAGACTGGCGCTGCTGGTTTATATGACTTTACCAATAACCCAGCTGGACTGGTTCAACTTGAATTTACTCAATTCTCTGCAGCCGGTGTTGCTGAAGCTGGTGTTGGTTTAACAAGAACTGGTACCAAATTTAATGTAAACTACGACGACTCTTCAATTGGTATTGATGGTGCAGATGCTTTATACATTAAAGCCGACGGTGTAACCAATGCAATGTTGCTGAATGATTACATAAATATTATAGGAGACGGCGGCGGAAATGGTAATATTGCGCTAGGCGGATCATTAACAATCGCAGGTAATACTGGTATTGATACTTCAATGACTGCAGGTCTATTATCAATTGACTTAGACCTTTCTGAATTAACTACCGTTACTACAATTGCAGATGCTGACTTTATTGTTACTTCTAGAGCAACCACTCCAGCAAACCAAAAAATTACATTTGCTAATCTTAAAACCTTAATTGGAGCTGCTAGTCAGTTAAGTATCAGCGCCGAAGGTGCTACTGCGTCTAGTTTAGATTTAGATACAGATACTTTAGATTTTGCAACTGGTCAAGGTTTAACCTTTGCTGCAACAGGCGGTGCTGCTCCTGGTACAACAAATACACTTACCTTAACCGTTAGTAATAATGCACTAAACGTTCAACAATCAACTTCATATACAACCGCTGCCTTGGGCAATACTGATATTACGATAACAGCTGCTGCCGAGGTATTTTCAGTTACTATAAACGGAGTAATGTTAAAGAAAACTACAAACTGGGTATGGCCGCAGGGTGCAAACACAGTAGTTCGAGTAACAGGATTACCATATGCTCTAGAAGCATCTGATGAAATCGAAATTACTTATAGAGTAGCTTAATTTAACTATTAAATATTTTTTAAATAAGAGCCTCCTTTATGGAGGCTTTTTTATTATTCAAAGTCAAAACTTGGAGTATAAATATCTATAGAAAAGATACAAACTCATAAATGGCTCAAGTTAAACTAAAACAAGTTAATATCAGTACTCACATGACGTATAACGAAACGTCTGGAGATATTAGTCATAATGGTAATTTTTCAGCTGTTACCAAGCAGTTCTTAATTGACCATCCAACCAAGCCAGGTTTTAAACTTGCGCACGGTAACTTAGAAGGCCCCGAACATGGCATCTACCTTAGAGGAAAGAGTGAAGCTAAACGTATCTTTTTTCCAGAATATTGGGCAAGCTTAGCAAACGCGGACTCAATCACAGTTACAATTACACCATTCGGTAAATCTCAATCGTTGTGGATTAAACATATTACTGATACTTATTTTGAAGTAGCAGGCTCGCACAAGCCAACTTTTTTTTATTTAGTGCAGGCTGAACGTAAAGATGTTAAACCATTACAAATTGAGATAGACATGAATAAATAATTCAAATAGTCTATTACATACGTGGCGCAAACGGTCAAGATAACTCCCGCATCCGGTTTATTAGAATTCATAGGTAATACTACGTCGAACAAACCGTATCTACAGCATGATGATAATGGCAATCTTACATTAACTCTACAGGCGACTAAAAAATTCACAGTTGCCGGCAATCTTAAGGTTAATGGTAAGGTTACAATGGCTCAGCAAACCCTGACTGATGGCGCAGCTATTACTTGGGACTTTAACTCTGGAGCAAATGCAAAGGTAACCATTGCTGGAGCTAGAACGTTAGTACTTTCCAATATGGAAACTGGCGATACTGGTTTAATCTTAGTTAAACAAGATGCAGCCGGTAGCCGAACCCTAACCCTGCCAGGCTCAAGTTCAATTGTTGGCGGCGGTACCTATACAGCTTCGCCTGCAGCCGGTGCAACCGATGTCTTAGGCGTTTACTATGATGGTACAACTTATTGGTGGACGATTGGTTATAATACAGTATCGCCGCCCATAACTTCAATTGGAATTACTGGTGCAGATTTTACAATTGCAAACTCACCATTAACAGCAAACGGCAATATAGGATTAGCCTTAGCAACAGTTAACTCAACAGTTGGAACATTTGGTTCAGCGACAGCAGTGCCCGTAATTACAGTTAATGCCAAAGGTTTAGTTACTGCAGTATCTGCAACTAATATTTCAATTCCAACAAACTTAGACAGCTTAACTGATGTTACAATAACATCGGCTGCTACTGGTCAATTATTACAATTTAATGGATCACAATGGGTTAATTGGACTCCAAATTATATTACTTTAACTTCTTTAAGTGGAAGCACAGGTATTAGTTATAACAATACAACTGGTGCTATTAGTTCTACAATAACACAATATACAGATGCTTTGGCTAGAGCTGCTCATAGCTTTACGGCAGGCAGTGGCGCGTATAACGCTACAACTGGAGTTATAACAATACCTACGAATACTAATCAGTTAACAAATGGTGCAGGTTACATCACGTCTTATGCAGAAACAGATACCCTTGCAAGCGTAACTGGTCGAGGCGCAACCACAAATACGGCTTCTGTATTTGCAGGCGGATTATACGCGCGAAAAGCTCAAGGTGACGGCGATTATACAACAGCAGCTCTTTGGACTGAATCATATAACAACACAACGACCGGTATAGCATTTCATATTAGTGGCGTGGTTGGTAAGTTCTTGGAAATGAGGCTAGACCAAAGACTATATTGGGATAACTCACAAGTATGGACCGCAGGCAACTTAACTAACCTAAACCAATTATCAAATGGTCCGGCTTATATTACAACGGCTGCTCTTTCTGGATATGCAACTCAAACCTACGTAAACACAGCTGTTTCTAACTTGGTTGCATCGGCACCTAGTACACTAGACACACTTAACGAATTAGCTACCGCATTAGGTAATGATGCTAATTTTGCTACCACAATTACCACATCAATAGGAAACAAAGTTTCTAAGAGTGGTGATACAATGACTGGTAATCTTGCCTTTGGCGCAACCTCTGGATTAGGCCTTACTTGGGGATTAAACACAGATGCCGCATTTATTAAATTTATATCAACCGGCAACCAGGCTGGAGGATCTTACCTTGAAATTGGTACACAGGATGACTCAAACGAAGAAATTAAGTTTACTCAATCTGGAGTTCTTAAATTTTATTTAGCAACTGACGGTAATTTAAAAACTGGCTCAGGTTACAATTACGTTTGGGAAAACGGCACTTGGGCAATTGGTATTTCTGGAAACGCTGCTACAGCAACCAATGTAGCATGGACTGGAGTAACAGGCAGACCTACTGCTCTTTCTCAATTCTCTAATGACTTAGGAAACTATGGAGGCTGGCTAACTCAAGCAGCAGCTAATCCACTATATGTTAATGTGGGTGGAGACACAATGACTGGACCTTTAGTAATTACTGGTTCAACTAGCGGCCAGGAATTATTTGCAGTAAACGGAGTTAACGGCAGACTGTTCACAGTAAGTGATGATCTTTCAAATTCTTTATTTTCAGTAAATACTGTAGCCGGTCTTCCTGTAATCGAAGCCTTTGCCAATAATACTGTTAATATTGGACCTTTTTCTGCGCCTATTGTAATTAATGCAAGTGGAATCTCTACGCCAAGTCATGGTACTTCCGCGAATTGGAATTCTGCATATAATGATACAATAACTTCAGCTGCAGTTAGTGGAACAACCTCAAAAACCCTAACTCTTACTCAAAGAGATGGAGGCACAGTAACTGCAACGTGGACAGATATCGATACCGATACAAATACTGATGCTCAGACATTAAGTGTTAGTGGATCAACTCTTACCATTAGCGGAGGTAACTCAATTACTTTGCCAACCGGCGGTATTTCACAAGCAACAGCAGACGGGCTATACGTTAATATAAGTGGAGATGAAATGACAGGAAATCTGTATATTTCTCCAATTAGTGCTAACCCAGCACAAATTCAATTAGCTGGATCTAATCCAGAATTATATGTTAGTGCTAAAACTGGAACTGCCAGGGTATTCATTAGCCGACAAGGAACAGGGCATCAAGCAACGCTGATGTTTATGACTGGCATGGGCACATATCAAGGAACTGCTTGGGATTACACAGGAGCACCAATGTGGTCGATGGGAATGACCAATAATGCTAATACTAATAGTTTTAAACTTGGATATGGCGATATTTATGATCCAACTGTAGTTGCACTTGAAATAACTACTGCAAATACTGCGTATTTTAAATATGTACCATATGCAGCCGGAAACCTATTAGCAACTCAATCATGGGTAACTTCTCAGGGTTACATAACTGGTTACACTGAGACTGATACTCTAGCGAGTGTAACAGGTAGAGGCGCAACCACGTCAACTGCTTTATCTTTAAATGGAAAAGTTACTTTTTCAAGTACAGTTGCAAATAGGCCACAATTCCCTGGTGGTATTTTAGGATTAGATACAAGCGATGGCAACTTTGATATATGGGGTATTTCTAGAGACTATTATCCATCTCATCCAACTCCACAAAATGCATGGGGTTTAAGATGGAATGGTGACAATAATGATTTTGAATTCGTAGGCGCTGGAACTAGCCGAGTTATTTTAGATATGGACGGTGGTAATATTACAACTACTGGGAAAATAAGTGTAGGCACAACATACGCAGGATTTGCTGCTAACATAGCAGGAACGGTGTACATAATAGGTGGAGATTTATTTTTATCTGATGGATATTTAGTTAGAAATGCTTCAAATAATTCAAGTATAGCATTTAATAATTCTGCATTATCGTTTACAGGAGCTGCTACGTTTAGTTCAACTATTTCTGCTTCTAACTTTAGTGGTACACATAGTGGAGCATCTTCAGGAACCAATACTGGAGATCAAACAAATATTTCGGGTAATGCAGCGACTGCGACCTATGCAACATCAGCTGGTAATGCTGCTACGGCTGGATATTCAGATGAAGCAAAATGGATTTCTTTTCCAGACGGACCGAGAGATTTAAGTGACAGATTACCAAACTGGAATAATAGGTCGGTAGCTTGGGATTTTGTTGGTGCCGGTACAGCAAATGGTTCTGGAAACTACGGTGGTGTAATGACATTTTCACCATGGGATGGTACAAGTGGAAGTACTGGAGACTCATCTTATCAACTTGCCTTTGCTAATACTACAGGTGTAAATGCTAGTGGACAACCTAAACTTAGTATTAGAAACGGAATTAATTCTACTTGGAATGCTTGGTATACACTTATCCATTCTGGTAATATTGGTTCGCAATCTGTAAGCTATGCTACTACAGCAGGTGCTCTAACATCAATGAATATCTCGCAGTTTACTAATAACTCTGGATATTTAACTTCAGTATCAGACATTTGGGTTGACCTTGCAGGTGATACTATGACCGGTATTTTAAGATCTAGTTATAATACAGCAACCGGTATCGCAAACAATGGATTTAATGTTGCCAAAACAATTATTGGTAATTTTCATATTCGAAATGGTAACGGCACAAGCGGCAATAATGCTCAGGCTGCTATTACTTTCCAAGGAGGAGCTGCCGGAGAAGCCCAAGCAGGTATTTATGTTTCAAATAATGATAGTACTGGAACAGCAATGGGATTTGCAACTACAGATTCTTATTCAACCGGTCCACAATTATTTATGGCTGCTACGTGTTTTGGTGTTGTCAATTTTCCAAGAGCTACTCCTACTGTTCAAGGTAATACTGTATGGCATGCAGGAAATGATGGAGCTGGTTCTGGATTAGATGCAGATTTACTAGATGGATATACTTCAGATACTGCAGCAAACGTAAATACAATTGTACGAAGAGACTCTAGTGGAAATATCTATTCAAACTACGTCTTAGGGTCTTATTTTAATGCTTCTGCTGGTAACTCAGAAAACCCAACAATTGGTCAAATTTGGACACAAAATACAAGCGATAACTACTTAAGAAAATCTACGCCCGGTCACTTTAGAAGTCAGGTTACAGATAGCTACTACTTATCACTAAGTGGCGGTACCCTTAGCGGAAACTTAAATATTATCGGCGAACTTGCATTTAGAGACGGAGCTGGAGGCTATTCTAATATAATTCGAGCAGCAGCTTATCCAAGCGAAGGTTATCCAAATGGTACTAATTATTGGATGGAATACCGTGCATACGGTGGACATCATTTTGTCCTAAATACAGACGGCGGAGTAGGCGGCGGTGCAAATACAATGGATGATTTCGTTATATGGCAAGGTGCAATTGATGGAGACCGTTTACTTGAAGTAAGTAATACTGGAACCCTAACAATCGCAGATCGATTAATAGAATTATCTTCTATCAGATATAAAACTCAAGTTGAGTCCTTAACTCCAGCTCTAGATAAAGTCTTACAACTAAGACCAGTTCACTATGTTAAAATTGGTGGAACTGGCGAAACTGAAATTGGTTTAATTGCGGAAGAGGTTGCTGAAATCTATCCTGAATTAGTTAAATATAATAGTGAAGGTCAAGTTGATGGTATTAACTATACCCGTATTGCGCCAATCTTAATTAAGACAATTCAAGAACAGCATGAAATAATTAAAAAATTAACCGAGAGAATTGAAAATCTTGAAAATAGATAACTAATATGGCACAATTAATATCAGGAACTACAATTGCTGGACACAGCGCGATCCATGCTGGAAACCTATCGGCTCACAGCATTGCGACAACGTCTTATGTTACAACGCAAATTAATAACTTAATTAATGGTGCCCCTGGAGCGCTAGATACTCTTAACGAGTTGGCCGCTGCATTAGGTAATGATGCTGGTTTTTCAACAACAATTACAAATTCAATTGCTAGCAAATTATCACTAAGCGGTGGTACCATGACGGGTAATATTAATTGGGGACAAACCGATCGCGGTCTTGTTTGGAGTATGAATACAGATGGTGCCTATATTAAATTTTTTAATACTGGAGATGGAGATACTAATTCAAGACTAGAATATGCAACATCTGATAATGGCGATGAATATCATAGATTTTTAGTAGCTGGAATTGAAAGAATGACAATTACCGCAAATGGTATTTCTGCAACAGGTTATAATAAATCAAATTGGGACACTGCATATGGATGGGGTAACCATGCTGGATTATACTCAGCAGCTTCGCATAATCACGATGGAAGATACTTATTACTTTCAGGAGGAACCTTAACCGGCGACCTGCTTTCAACTCATCCATACTACCCAGGTTATAATAATGCAGCCGTTGGTTCACAAGGTTCTTATTACCTATATGGTGCCACTGGAAATTCTGGTATTAGAACTAATGGTAATTTCTTAGCCAATGGAGATATTTACTTAGGAACTAGAGGACAATGGCTTTCTACTTATCTAAATCAAAATGTTAGAACAGATAGCTCACCATCATTTAGTAGCGTATACGTAGGCGGCTCTCAATTAACTGGAACTCAAGTTAATGGCTTATCTAATATGCTTGGTGTTACAACTCTACCCTATTCATGTGATATTACAGTCGGCGGCGACCCAGACAAATTTTATGCTGTTCAGTTTTGGGGAGGAGATCAAGATGTTTGGAGAAGAATTATTATTAAAAGAGGATATGGCGAAACCGCGCCTTGGGATCCAATTGG
>Ga0208810_1000442_pt1 | contig 10812 bp, 8 predicted proteins | sample Colrivmet1560A02_FD_187679 | JGI IMG/M metagenome (GOLD analysis project Ga0208810, IMG submission 187679) | Estuarine microbial communities from the Columbia River estuary - metaG 1560A-02 (SPAdes) (version 2) | ecosystem: Environmental > Aquatic > Marine > Intertidal zone > Estuary | place... | reverse complement strand
GCTACATCACAAATTTCAGCTGGATCTTTGTACGCTCCACTTGCAACTATCTCTAACATTGTTGCAACTGCTACAAGCACTGGATCAATTGATGCTACTGGTATGACTGTTGCAACTATCCTTGCTACATCACAAATCTCAGCTGGATCTTTGTACGCTCCACTTGCAACTATCTCTAATATTGTCGCTACTGCTACCAGCTCTGGATCAATCAATGCTACTGGTATGACTGTTGCTACAATCCTTGCTACATCCCAAATCTCAGCTGGTTCAGTTTATGCTCCACTTGCAACTATCTCTAATGTTGTTGCAACTGCTACAAGCACTGGGTCAATTGATGCTACTGGTATGACTGTTGCTACAATTCTTGCTACATCACAAATCTCAGCCGGTTCAGTTTACGCTCCACTTGCAACTATCTCTAACGTTGTTGCAACTGCTACAAGCACTGGATCAATTGATGCTACTGGTATGACTGTTGCAACTATCCTTGCTACATCACAAATTTCAGCCGGTTCTCTTTATGCTCCACTTGCAACTATCTCTAACGTTGTTGCAACTGCTACAAGCACTGGATCAATTGATGCTACTGGTATGACTGTTGCAACTATCCTTGCTACATCACAAATCTCAGCTGGATCTCTTTATGCTCCACTTGCAACTATCTCTAACGTTGTTGCAACTGCTACAAGCACTGGATCAATTGATGCTACTGGTATGACTGTTGCAACTATCCTTGCTACATCACAAATTTCAGCTGGATCTTTGTACGCTCCACTTGCAACTATCTCTAACGTTGTTGCAACTGCTACAAGCACTGGATCAATTGATGCTACTGGTATGACTGTTGCAACTATCCTTGCTACATCACAAATTTCAGCCGGTTCAGTTTACGCTCCACTTGCAACTATCTCTAATGTTGTCGCTACTGCTACCAGCTCTGGATCAATCAATGCTACTGGTATGACTGTTGCAACAATCCTTGCTACATCACAAATCTCAGCTGGATCACTTTACGCTCCACTTGCAACTATCTCTAATGTTGTCGCAACTGCTGTCAGCTCTGGATCAATTGATGCTACAGGTATGACTGTTGCAACAATCCTTGCTACATCACAAATCTCAGCTGGATCACTTTACGCTCCACTTGCAACAATCGCTAATGTTGTTGCTACTGCTACCAGCTCTGGATCAATTGATGCTACTGGTATGACTGTAGGAACAATTCTTGCTACATCACAAATTTCAGCTGGTAGTGTATTTGCTACAAACAGTTCTATTAGCAACTTGTTTGTTTCTTCTCTTACTAACGGAAATCTTTACTCTACTATGGGTACTTTTGCGACTGTTTCTTCTTCATGGCTTTCTGCTACAACTATCAGCGGTTCTAACTTGAGCTTGTCAGGAGATTTGTTTGTTGCTGGTACTTTGACATCTGTAAATATTACTACTACAAACTTTGTAGACACTAATATGACTGCCGGTATTGCTCGTATCACTACTCATTTGTCTGCTGCTGGTAATAGCAACACCATTGGAAGTATCTTTACAACTGCTGGAAATGTAGGTATTAACAACACTGCTCCAAGTTATACAGTTGATATTACAGGTGATCTTCGCGCTTCAAACAACTTTTATACAGACATCATTACTGCTACTACAAAGGTAACATCTGGAGCTTTATATGCAACCAACTCTACTATTACCAACTTGGTCGCTACAACTATGACTGCTGGATCATTTGCTGTACAAGACTTTATTGCTACAAATATTACTACTGCTAATATTGTTGTTAATACCAGTCTTACAGCTGCTAACCTTTATGCTCCACTTGCAACTATCAGTAACCTCGTCGCAACTGCAACTAGCACTGGATCGATCAATGCTACCGGTATGACGGTTGCTACCATTCTTGCTACATCACAAATTTCAGCTGGATCTCTTTACGCTCCACTTGCAACTATTTCCAATGTTGTTGCTACTGCAACCAGCTCTGGATCGATCAATGCTACAGGTATGACTGTTGCTACCATTCTTGCTACATCACAAATCTCAGCTGGATCTCTTTATGCTCCACTTGCAACTATTTCTAACGTTGTTGCTACTGCTACAAGCACTGGGTCAATTGATGCTACAGGTATGACCGTTGCAACTATTCTTGCTACATCACAAATCTCAGCTGGATCTCTTTATGCTCCACTTGCAACTATCTCTAACGTTGTTGCTACTGCTACAAGCACTGGATCAATTGATGCTACAGGTATGACTGTTGCAACTATTCTTGCTACATCCCAAATTTCAGCTGGATCTCTTTATGCTCCACTTGCAACTATCTCTAACGTTGTTGCTACTGCTACAAGCACTGGATCAATCAATGCTACAGGTATGACTGTTGCTACAATTCTTGCTACATCCCAAATTTCAGCTGGATCTTTGTACGCTCCACTTGCAACTATCTCTAATGTTGTTGCAACTGCTACAAGCACTGGATCAATTGATGCTACAGGTATGACTGTTGCAACTATCCTTGCTACATCACAAATCTCAGCTGGATCTCTTTATGCTCCACTTGCAACTATCTCCAATATTGTTGCTACAACATTTACCTCTGGATCTATTATTGCAAATACTATTGACATAACACCAAGTTTAGGTGATATTTCCAAGGAACGCAGTTTTGCTGCTGCAAATAACCAATCCGTTTCTGCAAATGTTACAAACTTTGCATTTGCAAATGGTGTTGTTCGATCATTTAACGCAGTTGCTTCTGTTTCGATCGTAAGATTATCTGGAACAAATTATTATGCAAATTATGATATTAGAGGTGTACAAAAAGATAGTAATGATTGGGTTATCAATGTTTCTTTTGTAGGTGATAATACCGGTATTGTATTCACCATCGATGATAATGGACAAATTCAATATACAAGTTCAAATGTATCTCAATGGCAATCTACTGCTATCAAATTTAGAGCCAATACAACTTCTATTTAAAAAGCTTAATATCAAAAAAAAATTAAATATATCAAAAACTAAAATTAACTATAATTAATTTTAATTTAAACTTTAAGGTTTTGGTTAACCTTTTTCTAAAAGGTTTTACTGTAATAAAAAAGCCAATTTAAGAAGATGCTTTCTTAGGAAAATGGGCTGAAAGATATCTTTGAAGTTTAAGATACGTGTAAACCAAGGGAGAATTTGCATTATTCGGGTCTTTTGGCTCCATTGCTGGTCCGAAAAGTTTCTTAAGAGCTGCATCTGGTACAATTTCACGTCTATGTTCTGGGTTTTGAAGATCATGTTCCTTAATGTAAGAAGTAATATGTCTAGTAACATCGGTTCTAGCAATTGGGTCAGAACTCTTTACCCCAAATTGAGCTAGAAAAGCATAAAGGTCATCGGATACAATAACAGGTGATGCAAAACCAGATGGCTTTCTTGGATTAGAATCATCTCGCGGAGTCTTCTTTCGTTTTGTCTTTTTAGATGCATCCTTAACTGCATTTTCGTGATCTCGTTGCATTTTTCTCAATTCTTGAATCTCACGTTTCAATTCATTGATAAGATCTTGTTTAGATTTAATCAATTTCTCAAAACGTTGCTTTAGAGATTCAGTAATAGTTTGTTCAACTGGAGTTACAACTGGAGTTACAACTGGCTCAACAACTGGCTCAACAATTGGTTCAACAATTGGAGTTACAACTGGTTCAGGTACAGATACTGGAACTTCTGGTTCGATAGCTGGTGTAACAGATTTTGAAGTCTTTTTAGTAGTTTTGGTAGTTTTAGTTGCAACTTTGCTCATAGTATTTATTTTTAATGTTACTAAAGGAATTATTTTATTTTTTCTTACGCGCTTTGCTATATTTTAAAGGAAAAAATATATAAAAATCATTTTTTTTTAAAATTATTTTAATCAACAACAAGAAAATGATTAAAATATTATAAAATGGAATTTTTAAAAAGAAGAGTAAACAGGAACGGTAGGGGTAACAGCTTTAGCGTAAAGAACATATATTTGTACTAAAGCAGAAGCAGCTACAGCAAATTTGACATATTTTGCATTTTCAACACCAACAGCTGCATCTACAGCATCAACACCGTTGTAAGCAACGAGACCCCAATTGAGAGCACCAGCGATTAAGAGGATTTGGACAAGTAATAAAGCAATTTCTGAATAATTCATTTTTATATTATATAAAAATAAAAAAAATAAATTAAATAAAAACATCTATTATTTTACTGTAAAATGTTTTTAAAAATATTTTAGATTGCCATAAATATTCTTTATGAATCAATTCTAGATAAATTTTTGTAGGATAATAATCTTCTAAATTTTTACTATATGTGTTAAACATACGAAGTGTTTTTTCATATATGTGTTGATCAATTGATTCTAAAATTTCGATAAGAGAATCTTTTGGTAGTACCATGAATAATTGTTCCAATGTTGTATTTGGTATAGTCGGTTGTAGTATTTGTAAATTACTTTTGTGTATAAACTTAATATTTTGATCTTTTGATAAAAATGTAAAAATATCGCTTGCAAAAGGAGTAGCGTGTTGAGAATAAAACCAAGACCAATTATCATGAATATGCCCATTATAATATCCTAATATCCAGTATAAACCTGTTATATATTCTTGTATAGCAGATTCTTTATTATATACATCATAAAATTGATAATATCTATTTTTGTATCCGCGTTGATTATATTTTATAATATCTGTTTTGTAAAAAAATACATTTTTACAATCAATGTTAATTTGGTCTAAATCATATATATCTCTATAAATTAAGCCTTTTTTATAGGCACTGTAAATATTACTATAAAAATAGTCTTCAACTTTGGACAATTCGTAAAAAATATCTCGTAACATGTATAAATTAATACAAGCTTGCCAATTTTTATTATACAATTCATTTTTGTTAATTAAACTATTTTTACCACCGTATTTTTGCACAACTGTATTATAGGATTTTATTAATATAGTCAAACCATTTTCTTTAATTATTAATGATGGTACGTGTTCTAAAAAATCGTTACCTAGTAAAAAACACAAGAAAATATAATCTTGTATTAAATTATCATCGCTAATATTTTCAAAACAATTATCTTGACGCAATTCTTGACATATATATTGACGTAGTTTTTTAATATTTACATATGTATATACTTTATCACATTCTGATAATTTCGTATTAAATGTGTTGTCTCTAAGAAGAATTATGTTAGATGAAGAAATATTTAGTAAACTTAACATTAATAAATCTGCATCTAAACCATAAATACATATTTTACCTTTGTTAGACGGCAAGGTATCTTTATCGACGACGTCGTTAGACGGCAAGGTATCTTTATCGACGACGTCGTTAGACGGCAAGGTATCTTTATCGACGACGTCGTTAGACGGCAAGGTACCTATAGTTGACATCATTTTATGTTCTCCTTCTCCAGGTTCATTAGAATCTGAGATAATAATATTACCTAATTCTTTTTTAAATATGTTTAATGCTTGGATTAAATTATCCATAAATTTTGTACCTGGTGTTATTTTATTAGAATTCCATTTAACAGAACCACTAAATTCTTTGAAAAAATGCGATTTATATCTTCTTTCTCTTTGCTGATTAATTTTTGCTCTTGGAGCTACTCCATCAATCATTATATATGTAATACGTGGTTTTATAACATTTATAATATATCTTGTATAATCTAAGCAAGTTTTTATAATTAATTCTTCTAATTTACTTTCATTGGTCTCGTCAGTTAAGGCTAATACTTTTTGTGCACATGGATGAATCATGCTATTATAATCTAAAAACAAATATTCGATTTCTATTTCTGAAATAACATTTTCATTTATCATTAAATCATTTTCGTAATTATATTTTTTATAAATTGTATAGAAATACCAAGGAATACCCATTTGTAATTTTAAAATATTATTATTTATTCAGTTTATTTTAATGTATGTATTCTTGAGTTGCTAATATGCATTCTTTATTTTCATCGAATACAAAACCTTGCTTATTTAATAATTTTTTATAATATAAAAATTCCCTTTTTTTATAATCACTATTATTAATATCTTCATCGATATCATCAATTTCGTCTACTTCAATTACTTCATCAATTCCTTCTTCTTCGTCAAAATTTTCGTTGTCATCATTATCAGATATAATAGTACTTATATCATCAATATTATTATCATCATCATTATCATTGTCATTGTCGTCATTGTCACTTAGATTATAATCATCTAAATTATGATCAATTTCTGATATATCATCAACTGTATCAATATTAACTGTATCATTTGACGTATCATTATCATCATCATTTTTATTTTTACTTTTAGTTGATTTTGATAATTTTATAGACGTTACAAGTCTATGATATACGCTATTTTTTTGATATTTCAATTTAGATTTTAAATGTTCTTTTATTAAAATATCAGAGTCTATATTGTGATTTATATGTTTTCTGTTAATAATATTCTTTCTTTTTTTTATTAAAGTTATTTCAGTGTATGGTTTAAGAATTAATTTTTTCATATAATTATCTTTTTTTTTCAGTAAATTATCTTGTAATCGTTCTTCAATTAAAAGTTTATAATATTGTAATAATTCATTTCTTCTTTTTTCCATTTCTTTAATCTTATCTGTATTTTCTTCTATTAATATTAAACAATTGTATATTTTTCGTATAATATCACCGTCAATGTTTAGGAAATTAAAAAAATAACCGTTCGTATTTTTAGTGAATTCAATGTTTTTTGTATGTAGAATATTTAATATATGCAATTTTTCTTTTTGGTTTAATTTGCCAATACGTGAAATCATATCTTTTATATCAAAAGACATTTTATATAAAGTAAATATAACGTTAATAATTCATATTTTTTTTAAAAATAAATACTAACAAAAAATGTCTAATAATATTCATGATACAAATGTTGAACTTATTCGTGAACAAGTAAATAATCTTATTGATGAATGTGAAAGTATTTTGAAAAATGGTGAAACTTTATCAAATTATGAAAACCTTTTTTCGGATAAATATAAACATTTAATTAGCACATCAACTACATTGTATAAATTCATTTGTACACAAATGCAACAAAATTTTATAAATTTTAACAAGGTTGCATTTAAACAAAGATTGGATATGATGTTAAATGCTATTTTAAATATACAAAGCTCAAAAATTTCACAATATGATGCATCTGTAATGATTGGTGAAAAATTAGCACACGATTATATTCCACAATGTCGCGAACCTAATAACTAAAAAATTCGGTTAATGAATAATTATTTTATATTACTTAAATATAAAATAAAATGGAATCTATAAATATTACTATTGCAGAAGGTCAATCTAATAATTTTTTTTCTCGACTACAACAACAAATAAATCAATCTACCGAAATTCAAAATAAACGAGAACTTAAAGAACAACAAGTAGAACAACAAGTAGAACAACAAGTAGAACAACAAGTAGAACAACAAGTAGAACAACAAGTAGAACAACAAGTAGAACAACAAGTAGAACAACAAGTAGAACAACAAGTAGAACAACAAGTAGAACAACAAGTAGAACAACAAGTAGAACAACAAGTAGAACAACACAATTTAAAGACAAATGAATTTTTATCTAAAATAAATTCTACAAGTAAAAATTTAGGTCATAATAAATTACAATTAAAAATTGATGATTTAGAAAGTAAGATGGAAAAATATAAGATTGTAGAAAAGGAACAAGAAATGAAAATAAATCTATTTAAAAAAACGATTTCTACTTTGCAAAGTCAATTGCAAGATAAATCCGCATATATTTCAAGAATCGAATCTGCTCATATTGATCCTCAATATAATAAAAAAATTCAAGATTTAACTGAAGAAATACGTGATCTAAAAGTCGAATTGGATAATGCAGAGGGTGAAAATATACAATTAAAATTGGACGTAGATTTTATAAATAACAAATTAGAAACGACTAAATTAGAATATTCTAATAGTAGTGATAAAAATGAAGAGGTCCAAAAAAGATATATTGTTTTAGAGCAGACATATCAAAAACAGGCTAATCAATTACAAATAGATTTAGAAACAATTTCTCGTCTTGAAAATAAAATAAATCTTGAATTAAATATTCGACAAAATTTAGAATTAGAATTACAGAGTTTAAAATTAGAATTAGCAGATTATAGAACTAATATTAAAAATATAACTATAATGAAAGATGATGAAATAAAATTATTAACTGGCAAATTGAATGAATCGAATAAACCAATTCCCCAAATGACTAAAGAACAAAATCCCTTAATAGGTAGTTTTGGATCTAGACGATCATCTAGAGGTATAAAAACAACTAGTAATAAAGGTATAAAAAACAACTAGTAATAGGGTATAAAATTTATTCATTGAAAAAATATTCGTTTATTTCGTCTATTTTTGATTTGTGATAATATTTAGGTTTTTTTGGTATATATATTTCTTTTAGTCCTTTATCACTACTTGTATTTGTTGAATCTTGTTTATCTTGATAATAGTCTGGTTTTTGATAATAGTCTGGTTTTTGATAATAGTCTGGTTTTTGATAATAGTCTGGTTTATCTTGATGATTGCTTGATTCTGAATTATCAGATGAAATATAGTACAAAATAGGATCTTTTGAAATAAAACTTGAAGATTTAGTAGATTCTTTATCTTCTTTAAGTTGTTCTTCTTCTTTAAGATCTAATTTATTAAAATCATATGTGATATTTTTTATTGAATCATTTTCACCTTTTGATATATATTCTTCTTGTTGAATTTCTAAAACAGAATTGAGTTTATTTACAGGTAAAACTATATTTAGAGTTGTATTTATTTTTGCTTTTAATTGAGATAATGTTATAGATTTTGTAGATTTAGGATTTTCATAAAAAATTCTACTAAGTCTTTTTAAACATTTGTAATAAAAATCTCGTAAACTTGGTAAAGAACCTTCTAATAATTTTTCAACGTATAAACTAGGTTTGTGTATCATAACTTGAATTGTTATTGTAATAATATCATTCAACATTTGTTGTAATTGTTGTTCTGAGTAGTTATATTTTCTTTTTGACCATTTTAAAAATTTTCCATATTCTTTATCTATATGATAATCTGACCATTTTGATATTTTTAATAATCTTTTTTGAAAATTAGGATATAAAGAACCTATAGTTTTAGATGCTTTATGGACATCGTATTCTATTTTTAAAATACGATTTATATGTCTATAAATATATTTTGATAAAATTTCATAAAATTGTTCTTCTATTTTTGCTTTATGTTCTATATTTGTAGCAACGAACATATATTATATTATTATTTTTAAAATTTTCTAAAACGACCCAATTCAGAATTAATTTTATATATTAATATAATATATTAATGAATTTTCATATATTTGTATTGGTTAGCACGTGTGTGTTTTACGTAATATTAAGATTTTACAAATTAGATATTCAAAATGAAAAGCGAAAAAAGATAGGTAAAAGTAATTTTATTTATGTTTTATCTATACCTGTGATGTTATATATATTAAATTTTATGTATAAGGTTAAAGAATATTCTTCTGGTCCTTCTCAAAATTTATCTGATAATATACTAACAATTTCCGATATGTCAGAACAACCATTATTGACAATGCCATATCCAGAATCTACTGTAATATAAATCTAGTTTAATGTATCGATTTATCAGAAATTTAATTTTCTATGTTTTATGTAAGTAATGGCAGAAAACATTTATTATAATAGGTCTGATTATTTAAATAAATCAGAATTTCTTAATCATACTTCTGACAAAAAACGTAATTATTTACATCAAGAACCTTCGCAAATGTTATTAAGAAATTATATATCAAAAGTAACACCTTATGAAAATGTTCTCTTATATCATCAATTAGGTACTGGTAAAACGTGTGCATCTATTACAATAGCTGAGGGTTTTAAAGAATATTTAAATAATATGGGTAAAAGAATCGTAGTATTGGTAAAAAATAAAAATATAGAAAAAAACTTTATAGGTGAATTACTAAGTAAATGTACACACGAAGAATATTTGGATAAAGAAGAATATGATATTTATACTGGAAATGTTACATATAGAGGTTCTGAAACTACAAGGGCTGAAATAATAAATAGAGCTAATAAAACTATATCAAAATCTTATAATTTTATAACTTATGGTACATTTATTAATAAAGTACTTGGTCTTAAAGAATTTGAAAAAGATCAATATGGGCAAAATACAAAACGAGTAAGACGTATTGATGGTAAAATTGTAAGAAAACCTATAAAAGATGCTATTAAAAATTTGAATAATGCTGTTATAATTGTAGATGAAGCTCATAATATTACGAATAATGATGTATATACTTCATTGTATCAAATTTTATCAAAATCGTACAATTACAAATTAATTTTACTTACTGCTACACCAATGTATGATAATTCTAGTGAAATTTTTGAATTAGCAAATTTATTAAATGTTAATAGACCAGATTTACAATTACCAATTGGTAAAGAATTAACTAAAGGTGATGATCCTATTTTGATAAAAAGCCCATCTAAACATATTAATCGATCTGCTTTACGAGGTGATATAATGTTAATAACAGAATCAGGTAAACAAAAATTAGAATCATCATTAGCTGGTAAAGTTTCTTATTTACGTGGAAATACTGAAACAAATCCTCAAAAAATCGAGATGGGTAATCCTCTTTTAGAGGACCAAATTGGTACAACAAATGTTGTTTATTGTGAAATGTCTGATTAT
>Ga0208810_1000410_pt1 | contig 11074 bp, 10 predicted proteins | sample Colrivmet1560A02_FD_187679 | JGI IMG/M metagenome (GOLD analysis project Ga0208810, IMG submission 187679) | Estuarine microbial communities from the Columbia River estuary - metaG 1560A-02 (SPAdes) (version 2) | ecosystem: Environmental > Aquatic > Marine > Intertidal zone > Estuary | place... | reverse complement strand
ATATTCAATAACAGGTTGTAAAGGCGTATGCGCTAAAAAACGGAAGCTTTCATAGTTTGTATGTTCTACTTTCCAACCAAATGCATTTAAAACGGCTAATGTTAAATCGATATAGGGTTTGCTTTTTAAATCAATTACTTTTATTTCAATATCCTGCTTTTCAGTAGCTGCATAGGCCATTAACATACCCGTTAAAAATTGAGAACTTAAAGAGCCGTCAATAGTAATAGTAGCAGGCACTAAAGGTCCTTGAATTTGTATAGGTAAAAAACCTTTATGCGACTGTACTTTTACGCCCACTAATGGTAATATCTCGTCAAAAAAATGCATGGGTCTTTTCACCAAGCTTCCTTTGCCTTCAATACCTATTAATTCATTACTTAATGCTGCAATAGGTGTAAACATTCTAATACCTAATCCACTTTCCCCACAGTTCATTGAAGGACCAATAGGCTTTACTCCATTAGAATTCACTTCAATAGGACTTGTATGTATTTTTCCGCTAGCTGTTTTTCCTATTATTACAATAGCTCCTAATTTTTGAATAACCTCCAAGGCTGCTAAATCGTCATTTGAATGTCCAGGATTATGAATAATAGTTTTTCCAATATGTATTAAAGCTGCAGCACAAGCTCTTTGCATTGAGCTTTTACTGGCTGGTGCTATTTGCGAACCACTTAGTTTACTTGGATGAACTATCGCAACCATCTTAAGAATACAATTTTATTAATTTTTCTAATGATTTCATAGGAACACTTTGATACACCGCCTTGCCTATTTTTTTCAGCACTACATATTGCATAAAAGCTCCTGTCTTTTTCTTATCCTTCTGCATAATTTGCATGGCTTGGTCTATATCAAAATGCATACTAGTGGGTAATCCGTATTTTTTCAAAGTGTCAACTAATAAACCCGTATCATTAAAGCCTTCCATTACTTGAGAAATTTTAGCAGCATAGACCATACCAATACTAATGGCATGGCCATGTAATAAAGCATGTTGATTTTCGATAGCATGCCCAAGGGTATGTCCAAAATTGAGCAATTTGCGATCGCCTTTTTCGAATTCATCTTGTTGAACTACTTTCACTTTTATCTGTACATTTTTTTCAATTAAAAGCTGTAAGGCCTTTTTGTTTTTCTGATAATAAGATAAGTCATGACTTGCTAAAGCCTTCATCATGGCTGCATCTTTAATGGCAGCATGCTTAATTATTTCAGCAAACCCATTTTCCCACTGATGTTTGGGTAAAGTTTTTAAAAAATCAATATCGTATACTAAAAAAGAGGGTTGTCTTATTAAGCCTACCATATTTTTATACAATCCAATATCAATTCCATTTTTTCCACCAATAGAAGCGTCTACCATGGCAAGTATAGTAGTAGGCACAAAACCTACAGCTACGCCACGCATATAAATTCCTGCTACATAGCCTACCATATCTGTTACCACACCGCCGCCCACACCAATTAATACCGCCTCTCTTGTGGCGCCTAAATTTAGTAAGGCTTCAATGATAAAATCTACAGTCGCTTGTTGCTTATGTTCTTCGCCTGCAGGAATGATAATGGTTTTCTTTCCTTTGAATTTTTTTTGATGTAAGGCATATACATTTTCATCTGTAATGTAAAAAGCATTTGACTTTTCTACTATTTTATCGATAGCAGCAAACTTACCTTCTAAGAAAAAAGATACTATCTGAGACGAAAATTTTACTTTCCAGTTTTTCATTTATAAATACTTTACAAAAAGTAATGATTATTAGCTTGAATAAGAAGTACAGACTTTATAATTGTAATATATTGTATGTACAAAATTATAAGTACAAACTAGCTATTCATAATTTTATTTTGATGATTGATACTTTCCATATGCACGGCGTCCATGTACTTAGTAATAAAATCTTCACTTAAGCCTACTTTACTTCCTTTACCTACAGCACGCTCTAAAATTTCATTCCAACGATTGGTTTGTAAAATAGTGATGTCATTGTTTTTCTTATACTCACCAATTTTTTCAGCTACTTTCATACGCGTTGATAAAACTTGCAACAACTCATCATCTAATTGGTTAATTTGTTGACGTAATTTTTCTAGCGCTGCATGGTATTCTGCAGAAGCCACGTCTTCTTTTCTCCAACGAATGGCTTCCAACATTGTTTTCAATACCTCAGGAGTGATTTGTTGTTTCGCATCACTCCATGCATTGTCTGGATCGATATGTGATTCAATAATTAAACCATCAAAGTCTAAGTCAATGGCCTGTTGAGCCACTTCTTGTAGGATATCACGACGTCCACAAATATGTGAAGGGTCATTAATCATAGGAATACCTGGATAACGACGTTTCATTTCAATAGCCAAATGCCACATGGGTGCATTTCTATATTCAGTATTTCCATAAGAGCTAAATCCACGGTGGATTAATCCTAATTCTTCAATACCTGCTTTAGCAATACGCTCCATACCTCCAATCCATAATTCTAAATCTGGATTAATGGGATTCTTAATTAATACTGGCACTTTCACTCCTTTTAATGAGTCTGCAATTTCTTGCACACTAAAAGGGTTCACAGTGGTACGCGCCCCTATCCATAAAACATCAACACCAAAATGCAAAGCATCTTCTACTTGCTTGGCAGTAGCTACCTCAACAGCAATAGGCAAGCCCGTTTCTTTTTTAGCTTGTTGCATCCATGGCAAACCTTTTGTACCAATACCCTCAAAACTTCCGGGTCTCGTTCTTGGCTTCCATATACCTGCACGCATAATATCTACTCTACCAGTAGCGGCTAAACGAATAGCCGTTTGCATCACTTGTTCTTCGGTCTCTGCACTACAAGGGCCAGATATAATCAAGGGTGATTTTTTTAATAAAATGCTTACTTTTTGTTGTTGCTCTGTTAAGTCTCCCATTTTTCCGAATTTTAATATTTGAATATTTATTTTACTTTTTGGAATGCCTATTTTTTAGCGAACTAATTAGCCTTCTCTTTTAGAAAAACCTTTAGGTCCACCGCTATCTGCATCATTCATTCTAATACGACGGCCTTTATAGTTTTTACCATCTACCGCATTAATCATTTGTTTTGCAGCACCTGATTCAATTTCTACCCAGCTATTCATATCACGCATATCTATTTTACCTAGAGCTTCTTTTCTTAAATCGCTCATGTCTAAAATAAATTGTAAAAAACTAGCCTTGTAAAAACCATCCTTGGTACCTAAGTTTACAAATAAACGCGTATAACCACTAGCACCTCTTTCAGCACCACGACTTCCACGATCTGATGAGCTGCGCTCCATACCACGATCATTGCTTCTAGTGCGACCACGATCGGCGCCACCAAATTCTTGACGACCTCTATCACGGTTACGATCTTGTTGTTGCATAGGCTCACGACGACCTTTGTCTGCTGTACGAATATTTAAATCCTGTGCATTCTCATAATAACTTAAGAAACGGTTGAATTCTAATGCAGCCACACGCTTTAAAATCTCTTCCTTTGTCATGTCAGCAAATTTTTCTGCAAGCATTGGAACATAGGTTTCGTAATCGCCATGGCTTACATCGGTAGACATTAATTTATCCATTACATGGAAAAATTGTTTTCTACATACATCTTTACCGCTAGGTATATCCAATTTATGGAAAGTACACTTGTTCATATTTTCAATCTGACGCAAACGGTAAGACTCACGTGCATGTACAATAGATATACAAATACCTTGACTACCTGCACGACCTGTTCTACCACTTCTATGTGTGTAAACTTCTACATCATCTGGTAATTCAAAATTGATAACGTGTGTAATTCCTTTTACATCAATACCTCTTGCAGCAACGTCAGTTGCAATTAATAATTGCAAAGTCTTGTCACGGAATTGACCCATGACTCTATCACGTTGTTGTTGTGTTAAATCGCCATGAATAGCATCAATATCATAACCTTCACGTGTTAAACGCTGTGCTACTTCTTGTGCATCGGCCTTGGTTCTTGTAAAAATAATACCATAAATACCTGGGTTAAAATCGATGATTCTTTTTAAAGTCTCATAACGATGTTGCGCAGATGTTAAATAGTACTGATGATCAATACTCTTATTCGTTGCATTTACTTTACCAATAGTTACTTCTACTGGCTCTTTCATGTAACGCTTACTTACTTTTCTAATTTCAGCAGGCATAGTAGCACTAAACAACCAGATACTTTCTCTATTAGGTGTATTCTTTAAGATAAATTCAATGTCATCTTGGAAACCCATATTTAACATTTCATCGGCTTCATCTAAAACAACATATTCAATCTTCTCTAAATTAATGGCCTTTCTTTCAATTAAGTCAATTAACCTACCTGGAGTGGCTACTACTACTTGTACGCCTCTTTTTAAATCCTTGATTTGTAAACCAATAGAAGTTCCGCCGTATACGGCTAATACTTGCAAACCTGGAATATGCTTTTTAAACAAATTCATTTCGCTTACAATTTGCATACACAATTCTCTTGTTGGACAAACTACTAAGGCTTGTGGGAATTTCTCTGCTGTTTTAATTAATTGTAATAAAGGCAAACCAAAGGCGGCTGTTTTTCCAGTACCTGTTTGCGCTAAACCAATAAAATCTTTGGTTCCACTTATTAAAACTGGAATAGAACGCTCTTGAATTTCTGTAGCGTGTGTGTATCCTAATTCAGTCACTGCTTTTACCAATTGATCATTAATACCAATTTCTGTAAATGTTTTTTTCGACTTTACAGCTTCTATTAAATCATTTTTAATTTCTACTTCTTCTTTCTTCTTCATTTTTACTATTTTTTGCTCAGTCACTTAAAGTGCTTTGCTTTTTTAATTATTTTAAAATTCTTTTTATTTTATTGGCATTTTGAATCAATTCCAAGAGATAGTCTGGGTTTTCTTTTTCCAAACTTGCCTTGAACTTTTTTAACTGACTAATATGCTCATTTAAAACATCTAATACATTTTCTTTGTTTTGCATAAAAATGGGCACCCACATTTCCGCATTGGACTTAGCCAAACGAACCGTGCTTTCAAAACCACTACTCGCTAACTCAAAAATAGCATCAGACTCTTTTTCCTTCTCTAACACGGTATTAGCCAATGCAAAAGAAGTGATATGTGAGATATGACTGACATAGGCTACATGCATGTCATGTTTAATGGCATCCATATATAGCATATGCATACCTAAAGCTTGATATGTTTTTTCTACCAATGCTAGTGCATCTGCATCCACCTGCTCTTTGTTACAAATAATCGTAGCCTTGTCCACAAAAGCATCGGCTTGTGCTGCTGCAGGACCACTAAATTCTGTTCCCCACATTGGATGGGTAGGAACAAAACGACCTTTGTTCACATGCACTTTGGCGATGTTTACAATACTTTCTTTGGTAGAACCTAAATCAAAAACAACTTGCTTGTTCACTAAGTTTAAAATAGTGGGCAATAAACTTTCTGCTACGTTAATAGGCGTTGCAATGGCAATCAAATCAGAAGCTGCTACTGCCTCTTCTAAAGACATGATCTCATCTACAATTCCTAATTGCAAGGCCAGGTTTTGGTGCTCAATGTTTTGATCCACTCCAATGACCTTGGATACCATGCCTTTCTTTTTCAAAGACAAAGCCAGTGAACCTCCCATTAAACCAATACCAATGACTGTTAAACGCATGCTTCAATTCTTTTAATAGCTTCACTAAATTTTTCTATGGAACCACATAAACTCACTCTGATATATTCGTTACCAGCGGAGCCAAAAATGCCTCCTGGGGTAATAAAAACATTTGCATCGTATAATACTTTATCACTTAATGCATATCCATCTTTGTAAGTTGCGGGAATTTTGGCCCATACAAACATGCCTACTTGTTGTTTAGTGTAGACACATTTTAAAACATCTAATAACTCGAATACTTTTTCGCGTCGTGCTGTATATATTTTATTCACGGAGTCATACCAACTTTGATCAAGACTTAATGCTTTAGCAGCTGCTAATTGCACGGGTAAAAACATACCACTGTCCATGTTGGATTTAAACCTAAGTATTTCATTGATTCTGTCTTCGGCAGCAATTAACATGCCTACCCTCCATCCTGCCATATTCTGACTTTTACTTAGAGAGTTTAATTCTATCACTACCTCTTTGGCCCTATCAATAGACAATAAGCTTTCAGGCTTATCATTTAAAATGAAGGCATAAGGATTATCATGACAAATCAATATTTGATGCTTAATTCCAAAGGCGACTATTTTTTCAAATAGTTCTTTCGTAGGCCTTTGGCCTGTTGGCATATGCGGATAGTTCACCCACATTAACTTGACTTTTGATAAATCTGATTTTTCTAAATTTTCAAAGTCAGGCGCCCAACTGTTTTCGGCAGTCAACTCATAGTATAACGGGGTCCCACCCGCTAATTTAACTGCACTTGTATATGTAGGATAACCAGGATTTGGAATTAATACCTGATCTCCTTCATTTAAATAGGTCATACATATATGCATGATCCCTTCTTTACTTCCTAATAAAGGAAGTATCTCAGTAGCAGGGTTTAAGTCCGCTACTTTGAAATATTTTTTATACCAATTCGCTACCGCTTCTCTTAAAATAGGTGACCCTTTATAAGATTGATAACCATGGACATTTTCTTTAATCGCTTCTTCGTGTAAAGTTTTAACCACATCAGGATGCGGAGGTAAATCGGGGCTTCCAATTCCTAAATTAAGGATCCCCTTACCGGCTTTATTGAGTTCATCAATTTCGCGCAGTTTGGTAGAAAAATAATATTCTCCAATACCCTCTAATCTATTTGATACAGTCCAATTCATTTTTATCCTTTTACAACTTTACCTTTTTGATACATACCGAATATTCTAATACTATTGGTTAAGCCTTTCAATACTTCTAATACCTTTTCAATTTGTTTTTTATTATCAAATTCTAAATCGGCATAAAAACCGTATTTAAAAGTACTGCCTGGGATAGGCATACTTTGCAGCTTACTCAAATTCACATTTCCTTGTGCAATTTTGGCTAATACATTAGCAAGTATACCTCTTGAGTGATCGGTTTGAAAATAAATAGATGCTTTATTCGCATTCTCCACCGAAGTTTTAATACTTGCTGGGCCCACTATTAAAAAACGAGTAATATTATTTTTTAAAGTGTGAATATCTGGCTTGATGATATTTAAATCAAACATTTGCGCCGCTAGCTTACTGGCAATGGCTGCTGTATGCTTACTTTTATTTTGATGTACAACTTTAGCACTTAGCGCTGTATCTTCTGACTCCACTAATTTCCAATTATACTTTTCTAAATAATCTAAGCATTGTAAGATAGCCATGGGATGACTATGCACTTCTTTAATGTCTTCTAATTTCACCCCAGGGTAGGTTAATAGATTTTGGCTGATAGATAAATACACTTCACCAATAACTTGCAACTTACTTTTTTGTAATAGATTATAATTAGGTAAAATGCTGCCTGCAATAGAATTTTCAATGGCCATCACTGCACCGTCAGATAGTTTAGCGTCGGCTCCTAATTGAACTACTTGCCTAAATGTGTCGCAAGGGATAACCTCTACATTTTTGCCAAAAAAATGCCTGGCTGCCACTTGGTGGAAACTTCCTTCGTACCCTTGTATTGCTACTTTTTTATTCATTCTAATTGCTACCTATTCTTTTTACTTATTTTTCTTTGTCCCCACTATATGCTTATCCGCTTTTAAACAAAAATCCCGGCTGGTGGGCCGGGACTGTATATTTAGTTAATTTCTTTACGCTTTTACAAATACAACCCGGCTACTTTGCTTAAAGTAGAAATAAAAGAAACAGTAAAACCAATTGTTAATATTTGCTTTCATCGGAGAACAAAGATAGGCTATTGTAGGCTATAAGTCAAAAATGTTTGCATTTTTAGGTCTAAAAACTAACAGATATTCGTTTTTAAAGGTTATCAGTTCAAGCAAAAAAAGCCCCTGGTCGAAACCAAGGGCTCAGAAATATTGCTTGACTAACTAAAAAGGTAAAACCTTCTAGCAGGAAGCTAATTATTTATTTTGCAGCAGCAGTATCCATTGCAGCAGCAGCAGTATCAACAGTTGCAGCAGCAGCTGTATCAACAGTTGCAACAGCAGTATCAGTTGTAGCTTCAGTTGCAGCACCACCACATGCAGCTAATGCAGCGATAGCGAAAATTGCGATTACTTTTTTCATTTGAGTTTGATTTTATTAATTAATTAATACTATTAATACCCCTACTAAGAAAAGGTAACCCCCTTCCCCTTGAAAAAATTAAAAAAGACCCTATTTTGGGTTACTTTTGATCAAATTAAGTATTAATCTCTTGAAAGCTGAACTGAACGAACAAGCCCTTTTAAAAGGACTAGCTGGTAATGACTCCAAGGCGGTGGAAACCCTCTATAAAAGTCATTTTAGTTCTATTCAGCACTTTGTTCTAAACAACAATGGCTCTTTTGATGACGCAAGGGATGTTTTTCAGGAAGCAATGATTACATTATATGAAAAGGTTCAATCCAATTCATTTGTACTTACCTGTCAAATCAAAACCTATCTTTTCTCTATTTGCAAGCATTTGTGGTTAAAGCGCCTGCATCAATTAGGAAAGTACAGCGGCCCATTAAGTAGTCAGGAAGAAACCATTTCAGTAGAACAAGACATGAGGGAGTTTGATAAGAAAGAAGCTTCTTTTGAAATAATGCATCGGGCCTTAAATAGTTTAGGGGAACCCTGTAAAAGTTTATTAGAAGGTTATTATTTGAATAAAAAAGGGATGCAGGAATTGGCTGCCGATTTTGGATACACCAATGCCGATAATGCAAAGAATCAGAAATACAAATGTTTGATGCGTTTAAAAAAATTATTTTTTGCGCAATATAATATAGGAGAATAAAAATAGAGAAGAGCGGTATTAATTATTGAAGCGAAAAGAGAAAAAGCAAAATGGAAGATAAAGAATTATTAGAAACGATTGAAAGATATTTGACAGACGATATGTCTAGTCAAGAAAGGACTCAATTTGAGACCCTTAGAAAAAACACACCTGATATTGATCAGATGGTGGTGGAGCATAAATTATTCTTGGACCATATGCAGTCTTATGCACATAGACGCAGCTTTGCAAAATTAACTAGCCATACATTTAATAAATTATTAGCTGCTGGCGAATGGATGACCGATGATAGCATTAGCACAAAAACGAAAGTGATACAACTTTGGAATAAATACAAGAGAGTCACTGCTATTGCGGCTTCTGTGGGCGGTTTCATTGCATTAACAACCACTATACTAGTGATGTCTTTGTCACCTAGCTTGAATGGTAATCAATTATTACAATTGAGTAACGATATTGAAGTGATCAAGAAAAAACAACAAGTACAAGGGCATTTAATTAATGAGGTAAAATCTAAAGTACCTGGAAATGCAAAATTTATAAGTGGTGGTTCAGGATTTTTAATTGATACTAAAGGTTTTATTATTACCAATACACATGTGCTAAAGGGAAATGGAGCCATTGTTATTAATAGTGAGGGCCAAGAATTACATGCTGATATTATTTACAGCGACTACAGTTCAGACCTAGCCTTACTTAAAATAGATGATGAAGATTTTAAAGCGCCGAAAAATATCCCCTTTGTTATTCGCAAAAAAAGGACAGACCTTGGTGAAGAAATTTTTACCTTAGGCTACCCTAGAAACGATAATGATATTGTATATGGCAAAGGCTACCTTAGTGCACAAACGGGTTATAATGGAGATAGCAATGCTTACCAAATTCAAATAAGTGCGAATCCGGGTTCTTCTGGAGCCCCTTTATTTAATGATAAAGGAGAAATTATAGGCATTATCAATACCAGACAAAAACAAGCTGAAGGAGTTGCTTTTGCCATTAAGTCTACTAAAATATTTGATTTAATTGAGACGGTCAACGAAAAAGAAAATAAAAAGGCAGGCAAAATTAAATTGTCTAAAAATAATACAGCCAATTTAAATAATAGAAAAAGTCAATTGAGTAATTTAAAAAATTACATCTACAGTATTAGATCTTATAACTAAAATACCACTACCACAAATTAGAAGGGTATACTTTATTATCTACGAGTGCATTAATACTTTGTTTCACACCCGGCGCATCTTCTTTATAAGTAACACCAAACCATTTTGCATTGGTAGGAATAACCTTTACTTTCCCTAGACCTAATTCATGGAACCTGCCCGCTACATAGGGAATATAAAATTCAGATTTTAATTCTTGGCCCTTAGCTTTTAAAAATAAGTCAAACTCCTTTTCACATAAGTCAATGAAACCAGGCCCAAAGCACATAAAATTCATACTTACTCTTGTATCTTCTTGCAAAGAAGTTTCTACTCCATTTTCTTCAAATACTATTTGACCATCTGCTCTTCGATAAATAGTAGTGCGTTCATTAATTTGCTTTAAATAGCCTTCTGCGTCAATAGAACACACACCTCTACTCACCGTTCCATTCTCACTTAATGTATTAGACAACTCATAACCCAATATGCAATTGGTTTTCTCATTACACTCTTTATTTAAAAAAGTATAGGATTGCTCAAAGGCTTCTTTGCCATAATAATCATCGGCATTAATAACTGCGAAGGCTTCTTTCACCAGTTCTTTACAACATAATAAAGCGTGCGCAGTGCCCCAAGGCTTTACTCTATCTGCAGCTACCGCATAACCCTCTGTATATTTATCTAGAGATTGAAATACATATTCGATTTCTATTTTACCTTTTAATTTTGGCTCAATGGCATTTTTAAAAGCATCTGCAAAATCGGCACGGATAATAAAAACCACTTTGTTATACCCTGCACGAATGGCGTCATAAATAGAATATTCCATAATGGTCTCTCCAGCAGGACCAAAACCCTCGGTTTGTTTCATACTACCATACCTACTTGCCATCCCTGCTGCCAAAATCACTAATGTAGCTGCCATATATTTTCAATTAATTTGAATCTAATTAAGTCCTAATTTTAGGATAGTTTACTGTCGAATACTCGATATAAA
>Ga0208810_1000407_pt1 | contig 11095 bp, 10 predicted proteins | sample Colrivmet1560A02_FD_187679 | JGI IMG/M metagenome (GOLD analysis project Ga0208810, IMG submission 187679) | Estuarine microbial communities from the Columbia River estuary - metaG 1560A-02 (SPAdes) (version 2) | ecosystem: Environmental > Aquatic > Marine > Intertidal zone > Estuary | place... | reverse complement strand
GGAACCTTCGAAACATCGCCTCCCGCTTTCTGTAATATCTCTTCGACATATTTTGCGGCAACAGCATCTTGAATAGGAGGAGGAGCGAGATAAGCACTACTATATTCTGTTCCTATTCCATACTTTTTAGTTAAACCTCGCCAAGAGCCGTTTGTAAATGCATAAGCACCAGATGCAGTTTGACCCGGCATTCCAATAGGATGTGGAATACCATAGTTGCCTCCAGACTCTCGTGTTCTGATAGTAGCAAGGATCTTTTCTATATCTGCTGGAATTGTAGGAAGATTTTGCATTTGTTCGGCAGAAGCTACAGGAGCACCAGCAATATTGCCTGAACCAATATTTGATGTGGCAGGAGAAGCATCGCTCGATGGTTTTGCAGAGTTTGCTGCATCTGCATCTTTACTAGCCGCTTCTTCATCTTGGAAATCCCACCATGCATCAAGTAAATCATACACCGTATAAAGCGCTAGTCCTACATTTAAAAGAGTCCATAGCAATCCTGGAATTGCGCCAACTCCAGTTGCGGTAACAGCGAGTCCAGCAAATACTCTTGCAAGCAAAGGCATTACTTTCTTGACAATATATGTTTTACCGAAGCGTTTAGATAGGAAAGCTACGAATTTTCTTCCTTTTGGGCCAGATAACCAACCTCCACCAGCTGAAGATGCTGCCTTATTTGCAACTTTACCAGTAACAGGATCTTTAAATCCTAATCTTCCACCAGATGACGCAAGACTTGGTGCCGCCCGGGTAGAAGCCATCTTTGACATTCTGCCAGTGACATCTTTGTATGTCTTAACCCCGCGCATAGCACCATAACCAGCAACTATTCCACCCATGGCATAGTCGAAACCGGTATTTGGTTCTCTTGCAGTAGCAGCAGTAGCATCAGTAGGAGTTCCTCCTCCAATGCCAAGAGAACTAAGTAACGTATCGCCTATGCTAGAGCCAGTTAATCTCTTCGCCATCCAGTCGACTACAACGCCAATAACTGCTCCGCGCCATCCGCCTATAAGATATCCGGCAGCGCCTCCAACACCGGTGATAGCCGAAGCAAAATCAGTTAACCAAGCATACTTTTCGGTGAATGCACTCCAACTTGTTTTTAATCGAGCAAGTTCGGTGTCTCCCATTCCAGCCAAACCTAATGCACCAAGTGCTGCCAGTCCAGTGGCGCCAAGAATCACCTTCGTAATATCACCTGCACGACTCTTCATCGTGCTATCTTCACCAGTTTTTAGAAGCCCGCCAAATTTATCTGAAAGTTTGGTGAAAACGCCTGTCTTCTTGTTTTCAATCGAAGACTCACGTTCTGCTTGAACTTGTTGATTAAAAGCTTGGCTCTCGAATTTGAGTTGATCTTGAAGAGTCTTATCGATAGACGAGAGATAGTTAACTGCTACGACCAACAACTTTTCTGTAGGCATATTGGCATTGACAGTTGGTCGAGCAGATTTCTTTGGAGCAGGAAGAGTTCCAGATCCTGTTATCTTCTTCTTTCCTGCTTCGCCTGCTATACCAACATTATTGACAATCACTTTTGGTGCTGGAGTTACTGCTCCGCCGACCGCAGAACCAATGCCTTGAGCGATACCACCGATTGCAGATCCTGCTCCTTGTGCTATTCCTCCGACTGCAGAACCGATTCCTTTAATAGCACCACCCAGCGCGTTGCCGAATAGGCCACCTCCTAAGAATACTGCTCGTCCAATTGCAGGAAGCATTATTTTCTACTCTCTATCTCTCGTTTCTGATCTTCAAGGTAACCCATCAACATATCCACATATATGTCTCTTTCGTACGGTATCAAATTCTCGACCTCTGTGATCGAATACTTATGATGTTGTGCTAATGCAAAAATCATACTATAGTAATTAGTTAACGAAGTATGACTTAGCGCCACATAAAAAAATCTTTGAGATTATTTAACTCGATACTCCTATCGTTACCCTCTTCGTTCGTATACTCGATCTTATGATACAGCTTAGGCATCTTTTCAAAGAACTCACGAATCTTTTCGAATGAAGTAACTGGTAATTGATCGATGAATTCTTCTAGCTCTGCGCTCGAATAGTCAGATGCTGGAAAGATTTCTTCTGGAGTCAAGATAGTATCGATGCAGTTGACGATAAAGAATGTCATGAGATCAATTTCATTTTCAAACTGCTGAAGCTTATCAGTGATGCTAGCACTTGGATACTTCATGATCATGGAAATTCCATCGGCTACATCAATAGTAGCATCGATATCTGTTGGCATCTCAACTTCAATAGTATCAAGATCCAATTCAAAGTTATAGATCTTGCCATCTTCGTTATCACGATATGATAGTTTAACTACGTTGTTGACCGAGCGCGCTCTTAGTTTCAAAAACAAGTATTCAAGATCGAATGTAGTAAGATCATCGACATCAAAGTCTTCGTCTTGAACACATAAATTCAAGATTTGCTTGATGGCACGAATCACTTCAGTATCTTCTCCACCTTGCTGAGAGATCAACAATATCTTCTCTTCCTTAACGAGGAAGGGACGAAACATTATCTTCTTTCCGTTTGATGGGACGATCACGTCAAATAGGGGTTGATCAATTTTTGGTAAAGGCATTATATTCTCCTGGATTATAAATTATCTATTAAGCTGGAATAGTAAAAGGCACGCCGCTTGGTAAGCGGTCTGTAGGTGCTCGAACTGTGGATGTAGAATTAGTATTCGTAGGTGCTGTGTCAGGCGGCGCGCCTAACGTGCTCGGCGGTTTATTTCCTCCTCCTATGATCAAAGGTTGCAACGACTGATCAGAAGGAAGAGAATCTAAAATAGAAGCTATATTTGTTTCTGAAAGTGGCAGATCTCCAAAATTTGATATCGCAATTGGCTCATAATTTAGCATTTCAGAAACTGGAATGAAAGAATCATTGTCAAAGTTGCTTTCCTTTGATCGAATTCGAACATCAGTAAATGAGAACGTTACGTTTAACTTCATCAATGAATTCTCTTCACTCCATGAAAGATTCATACTTTGAATACCAGTCGGGAATACGTCATAGATGTTATATTCTAATACTGTATTTTGAGCACGATCGTATACAAAAACGTTTACAGAAGGACAAGCATAAGTGTCCTTATAAGCGACTTCGTAAGGTCTTTTATTATCTCCGACTACGTTGTTCATATTCGCACCGCCAAAAGAATCACGATTCACGATAAGATTCATCCACGATTCGAAGAAATCGATGATAGATGCTTGTTTGTCGACAATAAACTGGAGAGTAAAGTCGCCTACATTGACGCCATAAGCAACGTTTTCTACAGGACCAAAGCCATATCTTCTGACGTTCTGTTCTTGTAGTAAGTTGATCGTAGGAAGAATAGCATTGTCACATCTCATCGTCAAATCAGGAAAAATCTCATTACGAATAGCTTTCAATGGAACCCAGTCCATTGGAGAGAATACTACTAAGAAACTGTGAGTGCTTAATACACCATCATAGCCAACTACTTTCGATCTAAAACTGTTGATATCAAATCTACCAGCAGAAAATCGATTGTTGCTGAATGTTCGATCTTCTGTAGTATTTTGCCCTTCGAATGGATTATTTTTATCGAAATCTGTTGCAGCTCTATCTTTATCTTTAAATGCGGTAGGATTCTTTAAGAAGTCAGGTTCAGCAGCAGTCGACGTGCCTTGTTTTCCAGATCCTGTGCCCTGTTTTCCAGATCCATTTGTTGGAACCGACCCGCGGTTTGATCCTGAAGTGTTGGTTCCTGTTGGTTTTCCTTCATTTCTAACGTCGCGCGCGATACGAGCATTAACAAATGCTTTTCGATTGCGCTCAATTTGTGCATCAGTTTCAGCTCGCTCTTGATTTTCTCCACGGACAGTTCCAGCAAGTCCGCGTGTTTTATCCGCAGCGCGTTGTGATTTTAGAGTAGCTATACCTGCCGGGGATTGTTGCCACACTTCAAAAGCTTCATTGGCAGCTTTACCATATTTTTTTCGTTGTCTATCGGCTTCAGCTTTACGTGCACGATCTTCAGCTGCTTTCTTCTCGATAGCTGCCTTCCTAGCAGCTGCGGCTTTAGCAGCATCAGCAGCTTCCGAAGCTCGAAGTCTTTTCTGAATCTCTGCGTTGGTTGACATTACTTAGTAACTCCTAGCATTCTTTTCGTGTCCATCCAAACTTGATTCTTTCTTGCTTTGACGAAACGTTCTGTTGGTAAGAAGAGCGCGATATCCCATTCCGATGGATAAACGTACATAAATTTTGATTGCACGTGTGAAGTCAAGTAGTGTTTAATGCATGGAGCATACCATCTTAGCTTTGCGGCCTGTGTCATGAGTTCGTAGCTGAGTTTAAGCTTTGTGGACTCGTCGTAACGAGTATTGTTTGCAAAGTCATATAGACCGTCCATCAACTTCGCTCTGAGTTGCAACGGCAAGTAGTGTAAGTTGAGTCCCATAAATCCGCCTTTGACTTTCTTATATGGAAAGATCAGAGGAAATCTATCGTAGTATGGAAGCTCTTCTTTATGTTTCGGATCATAGTAGAACATGTACATCGAGCCGAGCAGAGGCTGAGTAGTCATACGACTTACGTCGCCCTTCATCATCTCACGCTCATTGATACGATTCATTTTACCGGCAGTATCTCTGAACCACTCACGCGCAGAGTTCGTGCGCGCAGGAATCTGTCCTGAACGAACACCTTGTGTGATGATAGTATCAAATACGATTGCCATTAAAACTTAATTCCTAGTTCTTTTTCGGTGAGTATCTCGAACTTCCAAGCGCGGTCGTTGCAGTATATTGCAGCTGCTCTCCACTTGGCTTCGTTGACACCCCATGTCATGACTTCATTAATATAACGCTTATTAGGCTTATTTATCACCACTGGAGGCCGCGTCTGCGCATGAGGTTTTATTTCAACCACTACAGTATCGATCTTGCCTTCTGGTGTTTTCTTCTTGACAATGAAGTCTGGAAAGTATCGATGTACTCGATTGTCGATAGGTGAGCGATACGGAATGACGAGTTCTTCACTCCCCCATTGCACGACGTTAGGATGCGAATCTAAGTACATCATGAACTTTAATTCCCATTGACTACGATATACGATATTGTTCGAATCCCCAAGATACTTCTTTGTATTCTTTGGTCGAAACTTTCCCTGATAAGCCATGAATCTATTTATAAATAAGATTGAAGACTTATAACCTGAGAGAAAACATGGCCTCGAGAGATAACAAACTAGTAAACCTAGACGGTTTTAAGAGAGATGTTGGCGGACTTGCAAACAGACTCGCAAAAAAGATTACGAATAAAATCGAAGATAAACTCGAGAACGCAGTCGAGGATCTCTTTGCTAAGGCTCTGAAAAAGATTGGTCTTTCAGATTCGATTGCTGCTGAACTCTCTGCTCGTTTCGGCGATGCTTTGACTTCTGGCCTCGAAGACAAGTATTTTCAGACATTTACCAGCGAGATGAAGCGTGCTTCATGTGCTGATATTCGTAATAATTTTAATCCTAATACTGGTAATATTATTGGAGCGTCTGCTGCCGCGGAAACATATGTCGATGCTATTCAGCGTGCTTCAAATAAAGTTAGTATAGACGGTCTGCCTACTTTACAGTTTCCTAATCATATCAGTGATCGTTACTATATGGCGTTTAAGTTTAAGCAGTATCAACGCCCTGCGCCAGAAACCAAAGGTACTTTGAAATTCGTTCAAGCTTTTGCTCTTCCTCTCCCAAAAGGAATCAGAGAAAGTTTCGAGATCTCAATCGATCAAGAATCGACGGGCATGGCCGGAGGCGTGGCGGATGCCATACAGAAAGCGCTCGTTCCAGGTGCAAATAAAGCACAAGTTGCAAAAGAAGCTGCAATCGCACTGATCTATAGTAAAGCTGTTCAGGCAACAGGAGATATCGGTAGCACTATTGGTCAGGTTACTGGAGCAGTTCCGAATCCTCACGTTCAAGCACTGTTTAGTGGTGTTCCGCTTCGTCAACATCGATTTGAATGGACTTTCGCGCCGAGAAATCCGAGCGAGAGCCAACAACTTATGGATATTCTGAAGGCCATGAAGGCTTTCTCTCTTCCAGCATTCAGTAGTCTTGGAACTCAAGTTCTAGCTTATCCGTTCCTATGTCAACCAGAAATGATCATTGGAAAAAATAAAGAAATGATCATGTTTTCTCCGTGCCTTATTCAGTCGGTAGAGATCAACTATTCTCCACAGGGCTTGCCTTCATTTTTTGAAGGAACACATCATCCATCATTTATCGAAGTTTCAATTTCGATGCTTGAAACAGAAATGCAAACAGCAGATCGCTATGGTCGTAAAGGCGGAGACAATATACAACCAATGTGGGACAAGTTAATCGATGGTCTTGAAAAAGGTTCAGGTTTAGATCTAAGAGCTGGAGCAAAAGAGTTCTCAGATTCGGTTATAAAAGGAATACAACCTTCAACTAAAGCCGAAACTCCGGCGAAGACAGGAACATAAAGATGGCGAGATATTTTGATAGATTTCCGGTAGTCGATTACGATGGCAAGATTGTCAAAAATATCTTGGCACGTGTTGACTTTACTGAACAATCTAAAAAAGAGATCTACTCTAACTTCCAGTTTACTCTTGAAGAAGGGTTCGAACGACCAGATCTATTGTCTTATAATTATTACGGCTCTTCGCAGTTTGATTGGATGATATATCTTACGAATAATATCGTCGATCCTTATTATGATTATTATAAATCGACAGAAGATTTTAAAAAATATATCGATAATAAGTACGGGTCGACAGCAAACGCCAGAGTTATTATTAAGTTCTATAGAAATGGTTGGCACACTGACGAAAGACTTATTACTGTTGCACAATTTGAAGCTTTACAGGCAGACGAAACATTAAACTTAAGAAAGTATTGGAAACCTAAATTAACTAATATTGGTGCAATACTTGGATATGAAAGAATCAAAGAAGATTGGGTAGTATCTACTAATAAGATCGTTCTTCTTTCTCTCACTGTATCTCCTTCATCATTTGTTATTGGAGATAGAGTATCACAGACTAGTACAGGAGCATATGCCACTGTTGATTTCATCGATACAGAAAACAAGACTTTGACAGTAAAACATGTATCAGGAACCTTTGTAGCGAATACTACTGAGGGCATTAGTACAGTAACACTTCTAAAGCAAAATATCTCCGATGCAGAAGCTTCATATTGGTATGCAGTAAATGCATATGAAGAGGAACAAGAAGTTAACGAGATGAAGAAAAATGTCACGCTTCTCAAGTCTTCTTATCTTGCGGAAACAGAAAAACAATTCATTCAACAGCTAAGTACATAATATGAACTCGATTAGAGACGGACAATTTAAACTCAACGAATTTATAATGATCGATGCTACAGCTAAAACAGCAGACTGTGGCAAAGCTCTTCAATTGACTCCTGTTTGCGTAAAAGCAAACATCTACGAATCTGTTTTGAGCCCGACCGTGCGAGCAGATTTTGAGTTCTATGATTCAAAAGGAATGTTTGATAATTTTCTTTTTAAAAATAAAAAAATCATTATCGAGTTTACGACCAACGAATCTAATTCAAAGTCTGCTATTCGTTATGAATTTTATGTTCAAAATGACGATCCGGTTGTTCCTACAACAGATGATAAAGGCGTAGCATATAAACTCAGTTGTACGACATATGAAGTATGGAAATCTCGTAATTTACGTGACGCACCTCTTTCGAAAAAGAAGATAGAGTGTGAAAAAATGGTGAAAGCGTATCTTAACGTTCTTGGTTCGAATAAAAACTTGTTCGCAGAAAAGACTCGTGGGCTGCATGCATTTAATCTTACTCTTAAAACACCGTTGCAATGTATCGATGAGATTCGCGTCGAATATGCTATGTCTCAAGAATTTAAAGGTCATGCGTTTTATTTCTTTGAGAATAAGTATGGATTCGTCTTCAAGAGTATGGAGATGATGATTAGAGAAGGCAAAGAGAATATTGGTGACAAATGTTTCATGCAATCTACATTAACAAACCTTGATTTTGAAGGTGCAAAATGGAGAAACATCTTAGCATTTAAATCTATTCAAAACGGCAACCAAGGCATCGCAAAAGTTGTTGTACAAGAAAGAAACACAGTTACTGGTGAAATTACTACGTATAGTGTAGATCCAAAAAAATTAGAGTTTGAAACTTTAAATGAAAAGTCTATATCTTCTACTCTAAAAAGACAAAATCAGTTAGAAGAAAATGCAAGTTTATTAGTAAAAATAGATCGTGATCCGACCACAGAAAATGCAGAAAGAGCCGAAAAGAAAAATCACGTTCCCATTTACATGGCGCATTTCTTAACGACTATCGCGCAGATAACTATTTATGGAGATAGCACAATTACCGTCGGCGATGTTATTCACTGTCAACTTCCAGAATATAATGCTCGTACTCAAGGTGATAAAAATCCAATAAGAGAAGATAGTGCTATGACTTCAGGTAATTACATGGTAACTAAGTGCCGACATGTTTTAACTTTTAATGAGAAAGCAGAATATATGCAAGGCCTTGAGATCGTAAAAGACGGCATTGGCGGTACTCCGCGTGTGCACAAATAATAGAGGATGATAAAATGCAAGCACCGTATTTTTTTGAAGGCATAGTAGCAGAAGATCCAACATCAGAACTCGGGCTTGGAGCTGACGAACCTCAAATCGGAAGAGTATTAGTAAGAGAAATTTTAGGTCACTCGAACCAAGTTTCATCAGACGATTTATTACCGGCTCGCATCATCATGCCTCCAACAAGTGCTGGGACAGCAGGTATAGGATTAAGTCCGACTGGACTGCTTAAAGGCACGCGCGTGATGTGTATGAAATTCCCTGACGAGAATGCATCATATGTAATAGGTGTATTAAATTATGCAGCTGAAGGCAATCACAGTGTATCTTCATATGCTCGTGGTCAAGGTGAACCAGAAGAAAAAACTCAGAATCGAATTAAAACTGATGATGGTTTCTACGTTGAACCAGAATCGAAGTATAAGGCGAGATATCCTTATAATAATACCATGACTACTCGCAGCGGTCACTTAGTAGAGTTCGATGATACTCCTGGATCAGAACGTGTACAGGTTTATCATAAATCTGGATCTTATCTTGAGATTTTACCAGATGGAACCATCGTGACAAAGTCAGTAAAAGATCATATTCAATTAGCCTCAGGCAACATGACAATTTTTAATGTCGGCGATGAGAAGGGAGATAAGAATATTGAGATCACATGTAATCAAGGTAAGATTACTATTACTGCGCAGTCAGATGTCGATATCTATGCAAATGAAGGCAACGTAGGAATCTATGCAAATAATGGCAGCGTGCAAGTTGTATCACAATCAGGCGCGGTGGATATTAAAGCTGCAATTGTTGGAATCAATGCATGAGACCGATAGTCTATGTTCCTGAAGTTCCTAACTTGGAATGTGGTCCTAACGGGCAAATATCTTTCCGTCAAATGGAAGACTATTTCGTAGGCATTGCAAAGATCATTAGCCAACTGAAGTTACAAGCAAAGTTTATTCAAGACGAGTGCGGTAAAGAACTCATTGAAGCTATTCGAGACATGGAAAAGCTAGTCGATGATATTACTGGCATTCTGATGACTGACGTCTTTAAGAAGATCAAGTCAAAAGAACAAGAGATGAAGTATAAGGTCCGCGAGTTCCTAAAAGAGATCGACGTATGGTTTCAGAAGAAGATCGTCGAAGCCCTGCTCAAGATTGTTGATATTCTTGGTATTCCTGATGTATTGCAAACGCCAATTCCATTCGTCACAGCTGTCACCCTATTAGACGAAGCCGGTAATCCTGTTCGTTATCAGCCAGTAATCAAGGATTTGTTTACGAAAGAAGGTAAAGTCAAGATCAAAGCTGCAATTGCCGAAGACATTGAATCGGTTCGAAAGTTTTTTGGTGATGGCAAATACGACGGAACACTTGGAATTAAAAGCCCTGAGCATGAAGCCGAAGAATTTTGGCAGAAAGCTTTGGCGTGGATGAAAGAACTACTGAGCGATTTCATTGCCGCCTGCATCAATGCAATGATCAAGTTGCTTACTAAGATTCCTATTATTGGTCCAATCATTGAAAGGATTGGAGTATTCATCGATCCTACGAAGCCTATTAAAGCGCAATTAAAACTGAAGTATGAAGATTTTAAGAAACGTATTAAGAAGGCCAAAGAAGACGTCTTGTCGGGCAAAGCGGCAGAAGATCTCGGAGAGAAGTTACTCCAAGAACTGATAGACTTTGTCTTGAACTTACCGATCCCGCTCTTCGGAACTTTAGGTAATTTAATTGGTTTCGATAACGAAGAACGTAAGAAGAAAGAAACGATTCACTCGAAAGAAGAATTGTGGCATCGAATTGAAGATGCGTTCGAAGATGCCATGGAAAAGATTAAGAAGTTCTTTCAGACAGATTTCATTGCCAAGATACATGATATCATACTCAAAGCTCCTGGTTGGATTCTACAGCAGTTTCCAATCGTCGACAAGATTATTAAAGCGATTAAGTTGATCATCGACATCTGTCGTGGCAAAGTATCGATCTGTATGGTTTTAAATATCATTTTAAAACCGATATTTGGTATTCCAGATGCGATCTTAAAATTCATTCCGAATTGCATCGAGATACGTAGAACGAAGTACGGACTAGAACCGAATCCAGACAACCTGCCAAAGTGGGCTCAGCCTGCTTCTGCAACTGTGTGAGGTGGATTAGGCTAACATGTTAGATCAATATTCAGTATCAGAAAATGGATATTTCTTTTCAGATGTTAGCGAACCGACAGTTCCAACAGTTTCTTATGGGGATCTAAGCCCACCAATCGCAATACGATTTACTGTGCCAGAACCTGGAGTCACCACGGTTGAAATTGACGATTGGTATATGCCGACTTTCGTACGATGCGAACAGAATTGCGTCGATGATCTATTATTATGTGCAGTTTATGTATTTGCAACAGATCATGATGTTGTTGTTGATGATTGGTATCCTTTCAGACACGAAGTCAACGATACGTTTGAGGTCG
>Ga0208810_1000368_pt1 | contig 11704 bp, 25 predicted proteins | sample Colrivmet1560A02_FD_187679 | JGI IMG/M metagenome (GOLD analysis project Ga0208810, IMG submission 187679) | Estuarine microbial communities from the Columbia River estuary - metaG 1560A-02 (SPAdes) (version 2) | ecosystem: Environmental > Aquatic > Marine > Intertidal zone > Estuary | place... | reverse complement strand
GTGAAGTGCCATGATGGGGGGGGGTGTGAACTGAGTGAATTGTAGCACGAATGGGGTCAGAACCCCAACCAGACCAGGAACGACCAGAGGGTCACCCCAGAGCATAACGGTTCAACCACTGCCCAACGCTCTGCTGCGGATTGAGCAGGCGGAGCATATCACGGCGGCGGACGGTATGGGTGCTGAGGTGACCCGACCGCCAGAAGACGGTGATATTGCGCTTCCGGAAGCGAAGGCGGAGTTCAGAGCAGGCGCTGCTCGGTACGTCCTGCCAGATGATGACGGTGTAGAGGGGGTTACGCATGAGGGTCGGTTGCTTGTGAACTGAGAGAATCATACCACGAATCGGGGGCAGGGAACGAACCCCACCCCCACGAACTCACCCCAACCAGGTCAGGCGCTTTGCTTCGGGGTTACAGTAGAACTGATGACCCGGACCCTGCCAACCCACGAACGGGGTGTGAAGGTCTGCCAACTCAACGGCGGATAGACCATCGGACTCCATGGAGCGACCCAGCACATCATCACGGTGGGAGTTGAGTTGCGGGCGACCCTTGGAAACGTTGCGGGAGACCCATACGGTCTGGCGGGTCTGAAGGTCGGTTGCTGGAGAGAAGAGTGCCATCGGTGTTGGTTGGTTTGGAACTGAGAGAATCATAGCATGGAATGGGGTCAGAGGGAAACCCACCCCTGCTTAATGCGGCGCTCAAGGTGGCGGGCAGCAAGGTCCTCTTTACGGGTCATCGCTGCCTGACCGGGACGGGGACCACGGCGGGGCAGGCGGGTGACCTTGAATTCTCCGGAGGCAATGGCAGCGGTCAGTTCGGCAGAGGTCATCGGGGTCGGTGTCGGTGGAACTGATAGTATTGTAGCAGATCAGGGGTCAGGCAGCAGTCAGAACCCGTCCGACCCGCAAATCATAAACCTTAGGGGTTTTGGTGACCTGATCGGGTCCGACCTGCTCAACGGTTGCCCGCTTGATATTGATTCCGTTGGAGGGGTTGCCCAACAGACGATATCCCATCTGAGGGGAAACGCCCTCGGGGAAGCGGACGAACTGAACCATAGGAGTGACCTTGTTTCGGCGGGAGAAGCGGGTAACCTTGAGGATCATCGGGATTGGTTGCGGTTGATAGTATTGTAGCAGGTCAGCGGGGCAATGGGGGGCAGTCCAGCGAACCGCTACGGTGGCAGATTTCCGCCTGCTCCGCTTCCAGTGTGGCGCCGATGGTGGAGAGGGCAGCGTTGCCAATCATCAGGCAGAGGGCACAGAATCCGATGGGGAACAGAGCGCGGGTCATTCGGGTCGGTTGCGGTTGATAGTATTGTAGCAGGTCGGGGGCAGGACCCCTCAGATTCCGTTGAGGAAGTCTGCCAGTGCCTCATCGTATTCTGCTTTGGTTTGGAAGGTCCGCCCGTGGATGGTTCGGGGATACGTGGCATCCAAACCAGCGGCAGCAACGTTCCGGCAGTCCTGCTCATCGTATCCCATTTCAATCAGGGTTGCGACGTAGGGGTTGAAGGCGGTCATTTGGTCTCGGTTCGTTTGGTATGCTTTAGTCTACAGGGTCAGGGGTCCCGGTCCCGGTGACCCGGTGCCAGTCTGGCAATTGGTTAGGTATCAGAACTGAATCTCACTTAGAGTAGGATTAGCAGCGGAATCAGGACTGACACTATCAGAAACCCCATCAACAATTGAATCAAGAATCTGGAGAATTTGCTCACCATTGGAACCCTTAGCAAGGAGTGAGAGGAGGACATCGCGGGACATAATGTAGAAAGAAAAATGTTAATGAAAGTGTGGGAGAAGTTTAGAGTCATTCTCCCAGGACTTGAGATTTAGAAGTCGAAAATGTCGCCGTTGATTTCTGCGCGGTTGACTTTAGGGTCAGTCCATTTCACACCGTCGCGGGTCTCTTTGGCACCACAATCATACATCAATTCAAGCAGTTCTTCATAGCAGCAGATATCACGTTCTGCGATAGCATCCTGAACGCAAGCATCATTCTGAATCCAGAGAGCTACGTTCCAGGTTTCATAATTGGTCCAACCGTTATAAGTTTGGTCGGTCAGGCAGGTCTGGTAGGTGGTGACGGTCATTTGCTTGGGTTGTTTGGTATGAATCAATTATAAGGGGTGGAGAGGGTGCCAGGGGCACCCGATGTGCCAGTGCCTCAGGCGGCACACAGCAGTGCCGATTCCATATTCACCTCCCGAACATCCATCTTGGAGTAATCATAACCCTCCTGCTCCTCAAGATACACAAGGTATGCATTTGCAGTGGAGAAGCAGTCAAACAAGCGGAGCGATTTGAAGTCCTCACCTTCATAATCAAAACCACCGATGACAGCGTAGACTTTAGTGATTTGCATTTGCTTGGGTTGCGTGGTATGAATCAATTATAAGGGGTGGAGAGGGGTCCTGGGAGACCCCGTGTGCCACTAGGGCAACTGTCACATCCAACCGCAGCGGGGGCAGGCAGGATGACCATTACAACCGCAGCGGGGCAGGGTGAGAATACCTATCAGGGTGTTGAGGTTACGCTCATCAGCGGTGCCTGCCTTACGGTCTGCCTCAGCGATGGCAGCGGCAGCGATGGCACGGGACTGGGCGGCACGGTCCTGAGCGGTGATGGCGTTGCGGGTCATTCGGGTCGGTTCGTTTGGTATGAATCAATTATAAGGGGTCAGAGGGGGCATCAGGTGCCCCCTGTGTGCCACTACTGAAGGTGGGCGAACTGTGCCAGCGATGAGGGGCAGATGTGGGAGGGTGACCCGCAGGAGCGGTAGAAGTCTACCATCCGCTCCGCTTCGGGAAGGGTGGGGAACCACTGGGAGCGCCACTCGGTCTGGTTGTAGGGGGTCTGGTAGCGGACTTCGATTCGCATCGGTTGGGTTGTTTGGTATGAATCAATTATAAGGGGTCGGAGGGTGCCAGCGGACCCCCAGTGTGCCAGCGGTCAGACTGTCACAGGACCTCCTTCCCGAACTTGCCACAGAGGTAAAATGCCATACCCTTATCTTTGAGGGTGCAATTTGCAAAGGTCAGAGGAACATAGCGACCGTTAGTTTTAGATGCTTTGGTGCGGATTTGCAGCAGTCCGTTAGGTCCGGTGATAGTGTTGAGTATACTGCCAGAGTCAAATGAACTGCGGATGGTATCACAAATGAAGGTGTAATCCTCTGCCAGTTCCTGATAGTGCTCAGGGTGAGTCTCAGGATTCAGAACCTCAGTACCCACATAATCATTGGCACGGGTGAAACCAACGTAGATGGTCTGAGATAGTTTTTCTCCTACCTTACTATCAGTGAAACTAACACCGTCTTCGATGATTTCAGAGAGGCAGTGCTTCAACTGTGTGACGGCGATAGACTCACCAACTGTGAAAGTCTTAAGTTCACCGTCCACCAAATCTTTCAGGTTGGAACTGTTAGGAATGCCAAGGGCAGTTTCAATCAGTTGCCCACGCGAACCTTTGTTTTTACCGGGTTTGGCAAATGCATCAAAGTTGGTGACCTTGAGTTGAGCGGCGACTTGGAGAGTGTTGAGCATCGGGTGGGTTGCTTATGAATCAATTATAAGGGGTCAGAGGGGGGAAGGTCAACCCCCCGAACCATCAGTGTTGCTTATGCGACCTGAAACCTCCCGTGATTGAAGTTAGCATAGCTGAAGACCTCACGATTGACCAGTTTGAACATACCAAACTCATTGGTCATCACATAACCCTCAGAATCAATACGGTTGCCGTTGATGTATGCTGCGGGACCACTATTGCGGCACAGGAACAAACAATCATCTTTGATTGACTTCACTAGTGCCCACAGTCCAATCAGTTTAGGGTCACAATCAAAGTCCTCAAACGTTTGGGCAATGATAGCATCACCGGCACGAATACAGGCATTCAGTTGTTTCTTAATCTTTGCTGCTTGCTTGTCAGAAACAAACTCTACAGCAAGTGCCATAGCACGGGTAAACTTTACCACTTCCTCAACATCAGCGAAGGACTCCTGATTGTGAAGGATATAAGTATCTGGTTTGACAAACTTTACGCTGTCGGTATCATTCCATATGGCACGGTCAGGCATTGCAACCGCATCACGAATGTCGCTCTCGGCATAATAGCAAGTGTGGGGTGCGATGATAATAGTCTGCCGCACAATCTCAGAAAACTTATAAGTGATGGTGTTCGGAGTATACTCATTAGAACCACCAAACCCGATGAAGTCTCCCTGATAGATTGTCTCTGTACGGGGCAGATACTTAAGACATGCCGCTAGAATCTCAATCAGTGCGGGTTGCTCACCATACAGAGCAAACACATCTTCTTGAGTATAACAGATTTTGATTTTGACTTTGTTGAAGACACTTTTGGTGCCAACAAAGAACTTACCGTTGGCAGGATTCGTGCCCCAAACAATAGCAGGCGCTCCGTCAATCTTTACACTTAGGGTGCCGGGATTCACGAACCAATCCAGAACGGTCAGGTCCCCGGTCAGGATAGAATCTTCGGGGTGTTCGAGGTGGGTGTTTTTCATACTGTTATTATAAGGGGTCAGGAGGGGGTCTGGGGGGAACCTTGTGCCAGTTCCCCGAGTGGCACTCTATGCCAGACGCATACCTGAGAAGAAAGGAATTACGCCGTTTCCAGCATAATTTAGGAACCACTGTCCTTTCTTCTGGAATACACATTCGCCCTTAATCCCGTGAACCTGAAGAATAGCATTCAGGCGGGATTTGGTTGTATTAGACTGCCATCCACCATCAAACAATCGGACGAAATTATCACCAACCTCGGCAATCTTGTTGCCGTGAAGCAATACAACAGCGATGCCATCTGCCTGCACAACGTTAGTATTAGCAGAACGAAAATCAGTGCCGTTGGTGATGGCATCGTTCATCAGGGATTCAATCTTACGCATTTGGTGGGGTTGCTTGGTATGAATCAATTATAAGGGGTCAGGGGGGGCAGCGGAACCCCCTCTGTGCCACTTAGGCAACTGGCACAGCAGTTGCTGATTCTAACAAATCCTGAGCATATTCCTCATCGTAAATCTCTTTAATCTCATTCACAATTTGCTCTTCAGTATAGGTCTCATACTCACGAACAAGTAAATCAAAGGCAATAGTTGAAAGTTGGTCTACATCTAAACCTGCCACAATATCAGAAACATAGTTCTCAACGAACTGTTCAAATTGTGCTTTGTTAAGTGTCATTAGTTGTCTCCGAAGTTGTTAGTGAGAAAGTCGTCAAGTTCTGCTTCAATAGCATCACCAATCATATTTCCTAAACGCATCCTCTACATTTGCATCAGCATCAAACAATACATAATCAACATCATTATATTGTTCTTTAATCAATTTCAGTAAATCTACCAAACAAGGGAGACTTTCTTCAATATAGAACTCATACATTTCAGGGTCAGTATTCACCATAGAACAAGTATCACTGTGAGTATAAGAAACCTTATCAATCTTTTGTGCCTCCAAAGGATGAAGGTGTGCGGTTGAGAGTGTAAGAACTTTAGAGATTTCCATGTTTAGTGAGTGTTGAGAACGTGAACGAAATCCAGAGAACAGACACACCAACCGGCATAATCTGTCACCTCTTCAACTAGAGCATCGGCAACAACTTCATCATCATCGTCATCATCAACTTCAACCTCAAAGACATTACCAAGCACATCATCTAGAACTGCTTGTTGTTCTTCGGGGGTGAAGTCTAAGTCATCAAAATCAAAGGAAACTTCAGTAACTTGTAGGGTGAGAGTAGTCATCAGAAACGAATAATAGGGTGGTCTACATCAAGCACCTGACATTCATCAGTCGCAAACACTAACTCAACAGATGATTGATAATACTCATCTTCATCATCTTCGGAACAAATAGCAACATCTTGATTGAGTTGCTCTTCGTTGAGTTTTTGAAGTTCAGCAAGAAGTTCTTTGTAGGTCATCACTTACGCAGGGGAGAATTGAAGTAGGAACGAAACACCGAAACCACGATGATTGCGGTACTGATGACGCCAATCAAACCCAGGTAGGTTACGGCATCACCAGTGAAGTTCAGAGTTGAAGGAGTCATTTCAGTAATCAATGTTAGAGTTGAGGTAGTCATTTAGATTGAACTTTTCTTCATCAAGTTCACGAAGTTCGGGCAGGTCAAATATCTCACCGGGAGCATCAGCAATCTCACTCCAGAGTTCGTCAAACATTTGGTGGGTGTCTCAGGTACGAATGTAATATAACAGGGTTTGTGGGGTCTCACAAGGGGGTCTGTGACACTCTACGAACTGGCATAGGAGACCTTGACAAAACTAGGATTATATAAAAAAAATGAGGAAGGTCACCACACCCTCCTCACATACAACACCCATAACCCTATTGATATAATATCACCACAGGAGTAACTTTTGCTTAATAGCAGGGGCAAACATCATTCCCCTAAATAATATAAAATGATTAAAATAAAATGTTAGAGCATCCGGTACATAAAGGTTATTATATCACAAAAGATGGAAAAGTGATAGGAAAAAAAGGAAACTATTTAAAATCATATGTTTGTCCTAAAGGTTATTTAAAAATGAAAGTTAATGGGATGAGTAGGTTAGTTCATAGATTAGTTGCAGAAACCTTTATTCCAAATCCAGATAATTTGCCTCAAGTTAATCATATTGATAAGGACAAAACAAATAATAACATTTCAAACTTGGAGTGGTGTAATGAGACATACAATAATCATCACGCAAAAGGTAATTTAGGAATTATCTATAAGATATTCAAGGATGGAAGGTGTTATGCAGAAACTGACAATTTGCATAAGTTTTCGAAAGAACATAATGTATCAAAATCGAGAATGTACCTTATCGTAGGAACAGGAAAAGAATGTAAAGGATTTAGAGTTGAGTTGAATACTTTAGAACGAAGAACTAAACACATAACCATTCACGAAGTCAAAGTCATATGATAGATTCTGCTGCCAAGTTGCCTCCCAATCTACAACCAACATAGAGGGAACATCACCATAGACTTCGTTATAGAAGTCTTCGGTAAAGTCTGCTTCGGAACTATACACTCCACGGTATGCTTCTTCTACGTGCTCAACATACGAAACACCACCGTGATATTCAATAAAGGCATCAACTACATCATAACCCAGAATCTCACCAACACGAACATACTCATCATAATATGCCACGAAGTCATCCTCATTGTGCTCATCAATGAACTTGAGAGCATCATCTAAATCATACTCACCTTCAACACAGTTCTCTTCAATGAACTCAACAGTTTCCAGTTTCAGAACTTCTTTGTAGTTGGCAGTCATCGTGATAGTCATTTGGTGAATTGCTTGAGTATGAATGTAGAATAACAGGATTGAGGCAGGAAGTCTAGGGGTCTTGTGCCACTTATGCCACTGGCACATCCTCCAACAGTTCTGGATTGTATTCTGTAACCTCTGTGATGAGTTGCTCATCAGTATAATCCGAGAGATTATCCTTCAGAGTATCATAAACCAGACACTCCATAGTTTTATAATCCATACCCTCAATAAGTTGTTGAATGTAATCTTCAACTAGTTGTGCTCGGTCGAATGTCATTTGGTGAATTGCTTGAGTACGAATGTAGAATAACAGGTTTTGGGGGGAACCGCAACCCCCCTTGTGACACTTTCTAGACTGTCACATACAACACTTTATCTGGTGCCCGATAGATATTCTCACCGTAGAAGACTTCCAACCGCAGAGTGTTACCATAGAAGTCACTAGGTACACCATAACGAATGAAGTTACGTACGGTTGAATAATCACCAGTCAACCTACGGTGAGTCATACCAACATCGTGATATCCACCCTTAGCATTAGGTTTGGAGCAGATAATTTTCATTTGGATTTGTTTGGTATGAATGTAGAATAACAGGTTTTGGGGGGAACCGCAACCCCCCTTGTGCCACTAGTCAGACTGTCATATCCTGTTTCATTTTCGCAAGGTCTTCCATACAGTTAGGCATCATCTCCTGAACGTACTCATAGAAGTAAGAGTTATTCATCGATGCCAAACTTTGACGCTCTGCTTCTTCACTACCATCAACAAACTCAGACTCAGTATCAATCAGGCAGTCAATATACCAATCAATCAAGATTTGGCGTTGTGCTTTGGTGAGAAAAGTTGTCATCTAGATTTGTTTGGTGTTTTGTTGGCGTTGAGAGTCTTTATCTTCTTGAAAGGGTGTATACTCTGGATGAGCATTCTCCCATTTGACTAGTTCATTAACCCAATCTTCCTGCCCTAATACGTTCTTCCAGAAATTATCGTAGTTCATAATTACACCTCTGCGAGCAACAGTTTGTGAATACGGTCTGCTTCTTCTAGAACATCAGGGTCTAAACGGTCCCACTCTACCCAATCATATGCCGACCCTGCAGTTTCATATGAACCATCAGATAGCAGCGGAGCATACATTAGGACCCGCTGATTGTTTGCGTCCAGTTTGTAAGTGCAACCGTTGAGTTCGGAGATGACGAAAACCATTGAATTTCTCAGGTATGAAAGTAGAATATCAGGTTTTGGGGGGAACCGCAACCCCCCTTGTGACAGTTCTCAGATTGGCATAGTAATCCAAATTGCCCGATCAGTTCCCATAGTAAACTGATTGTCCCAAATGAAATGTGTTGCCTCCTGATTACTCAATTGCAACTCATTCATTAGAAACACAAGTGCCTCTTTAAATGTAACGAACCGATGAGTTTGTTTCATGAATTCCTCAGGTATGAAAGTAGAATACCACCAATCAGCGGCGTTTGGTAGTTTTCGGTGCCACCTTTACAACTGGCACATCAGTATCAACGAATGCCTGCAATTGCCCCACAATAGTATCAACGAACCGCAGCACGGTTTGAATCACCTTGCGGGTCTTTTCTGCGCCGTTGTTTTCTTTATAAGCACGAATGCCAAATTGTACAATTCCAACAACGATTGCGGCGATGGTAGCAACATTTAGAATCAGAGTTTGGTAGAACTTAGCGACGAAGAGTTTCATAATATTTGGGGTGACGAGGAGAATGTAGAGAATTCCTCAACCACGAATGTAGAATAACCCCTCACCCGGCATTCCACAAGGGGTTCTGTGCCAGTTCGAGAATTGTCACATCATTATATCCAGATACTAAAAAATCCTCCTATTCTTGATACGTTTCAAGAACACGAGATAACTATATTCAGTTCGGTAATATTGGATTGTTCGCTATATTCGGCGCCGTGGGAAACCTATAGTTAAACCCTGTCCGCCTAGATGATATTTAAGGTTCACTTGGTTTCTTATATTCTGTCAGATTGACTCTGTATCCCGCAGGAGAGTTCAAGTGCTGCTCTATGATATAAGAACTCAAGTGATTTTATTTATATAAGTTTGTGCCAATTAATGAAGTGGCACATTACATCCACGGTTCGAGTTCCCTTATGCTAGCATAGACATCTTCGTCACCTTCGAGGTCTAGAAGGTCCTTCCAGTCGGTTGTTTCTAGGTCTAGGTCATCATAACACATAATGTCTAATGTAACCCGTACAAGGCGCTTCTGGGCAATCATAGGAGTCTCGTTGTGTATGTGTGTGTATCTAGATTATATCATGCATAGTGACGATATGCAAGTGATTCGTAATCATGTGAATCTCGTGCATAATCCTCATCTAGGTCTAGACTAGATGTATAATACTCGTCGAGATCTGTGTGGTCGTTTGTGTATGTATAGTCGAGATCGTAGTCGTCGTACATAATACTCGTCGAGATTGTGTGTATACTAGATGATTGTAGCACAGATCTCGACTAGATGCAAGTGTATTCTAGACGAGATTGTGATAGTATATATGTGTTCTCGACTAGATTTTGTGTGCTTATGAGTATTCTAGACTAGATTATGAGATTTGTCAAGGTCTCGTCGAGATTTTGTGTGGGTCTCATAGTATTATGGGGGCAGTGGGGCTTGACAAACGGTGAGTCTTATGGTATGCTCGCTTTACTTGCATAAGGATGTTTCATTTATAAGCATTCATAAGTATTCTAACACATTTATTCTCAATAATACATCATTAATGAGAAATTAACCAAGTATACAATCATATTTAATCTATTATAAGTACAAAACAAATTACTTTTTTCTACTAAATATTTTTGGTAGAAAAAACTAACCAAAAAACCCCATGGATATACCCAAGATAAAAGGATTAAATGAAATACTCGGACTTGAAGAATACAATGATTACGGCGTAGATGCAGATGGTAATGTGTATAGTTGGAAGACTAAAAAAATAAAGAGATTAAGTCCCGGATGGGCTAAGAAGAGAGGTGGATATTTGTTCGTTAGACTAACAGGTAATAATGGTAGATTAAAAAACTTATTCGTTCATCGTTTAGTGGCAATGGCATTTATACCCTGCGATAATTTCTCATTAGAAGTAAATCACTTAAATAGAAACCAACAAGATAACAGAATTGAAAACTTAGAATGGATAGAATCTAAAAGAAATAAAAAATACAATAAAGATATTAAAGGTTTTACACTAAACGATCACTTACTTATGAAGACTAAAGAAGTTCATGTCGCATCTATTCGTAAGGGATTACCAGTACCAGACGGGCATTCTTTTATGAATAGTATTTTTGAGGGTGCATTAGAGCAGTACATATCTCAGTATGGTCTTCGTAAGGTAATGAATCGTTTACCAAATGCAACTAATTGGGATTAATAAAATAGGATTTCATTTAATCTTACATCCCCATACCCACTTAGTTTCTCCTGTTGGATTTGGATGTAATTCATAATACTCTTCCTTACCTAATCTTCTATACACATAATGAGTTCCATCCTCTCTTTCACAAACATATTCACACTTATGAGGTGAATAAAGACGGGCTTGGATTATATTATCCTTTGGATTTAACATCATATGTAATTACAGTTTTCTTATATTCGGTATAAGAGTCGGCACAGATATAATGTTCTACCTTACCATCAACCTTACATCCCTCTTCATAAGCAGCAAGTAACCATTTGTACATCATATCCTTTCTCAGTTCCTTATCATCAATTTCTACATCACCATAGAAGCATTCACTCCGAAATGTATATGGTGTCATATTATCATTAAACCAAGTCTCAAAATCTTTATTCATTTGTTACTACAATCTAAGAAATACTTATAAGTTGCCATAGAACTATCAGTATATTTCACAACCTCACATCCTTTATAAGTATCCACCACCTCAAACTTTTGGTCTGGTGGTGATGGTTTTACATCCTCTCCCGGATTTATCACCATAAGCAGAGAAAGTAATCCCATACCAACTATAACACCAAGTAGCACTGCTCTGTAATAATCATTGGATTTCATAAAAACAAAATGAGAGAACTTATGACTATTATAGAGTATTATGAGGCAGAAGTCAAATTAACCTATGATTAAGCAAATACCCGATAAGGGGCAGTAGGACTTACCAGATACTGGTCCCATCCATCAGGTAACTCACCGATGTAGTTGATGTGCCATCCTTCCATTTGAGTAGCAGGAGTGATGAGTTCAAATGTTTCAGGGTCAAGCACAGCATCATTATTGTAGATGGTTCCTACAATATCCATAGCATGTTCGTGAGTATACTGAATGTAACTGCCCTCTGGTTCTTTATAGAGACCAGCAGTTATGGATGCGTATTT
>Ga0208810_1000339_pt1 | contig 12298 bp, 12 predicted proteins | sample Colrivmet1560A02_FD_187679 | JGI IMG/M metagenome (GOLD analysis project Ga0208810, IMG submission 187679) | Estuarine microbial communities from the Columbia River estuary - metaG 1560A-02 (SPAdes) (version 2) | ecosystem: Environmental > Aquatic > Marine > Intertidal zone > Estuary | place... | reverse complement strand
TCGGCTGACCGCAACGCCAAGGCTAAGATTGATCAGGATGGCATTTGGATTGAGCAGCTTGAGGCCAACCCGGGTCAGTTCATTCCGGCCGAGGCGCGTAAGCATGCCGACGCCACCAAGGTCGTGAAGATCGACCTGAACCGCCCGATGGCGGAGATCCGCGCCGAGCTTTCCAGGCACCCCGTCACCACGCGTCTCGCGTTGACCGGCACCTTGGTCGTCGCCCGCGATATCGCCCACGCCAAGTTGCAGGAACGCCTCCAGCGCGGCGAAGGCCTCCCGGAGTACTTCAAACAGCACCCTGTTTACTACGCTGGTCCCGCGAAGACCCCGGTCGGTATGACCTCGGGTTCATTTGGTCCGACCACCGCGGGCCGGATGGATAGCTACGTTGAACTCTTCCAGGCCAACGGTGGCTCGCTCGTCATGATTGCCAAGGGCAACCGCGGCCAGGCCGTCACCGACGCCTGTAAGAAGCATGGCGGCTTCTACCTTGGTTCCATCGGCGGCCCCGCCGCAATTCTCGCCCAGGAAAATATCCGTAAGGTCGAAGTCCTCGATTACCCTGAGCTCGGCATGGAGTCCGTCTGGAAGATCGAAGTCGTTGATTTCCCTGCGTTCATCTTGGTGGACGATAAGGGCAATGACTTCTTCTTGAACCTCCCGGCTGGCTGCGGCATCTGCGGTCCCTGAAGTTGCAGGTAGGGCAATAAACTCCCCCAGGCGGGCGGAAGCGAGTGACACGGCCCGTTGACGAACCGTCGGGCTAGTGTATCGCTTAAGCCATGACCTCGATTCTCTGCTTTTGGGCGATCCTCATGGCGGACCCCGTGACTTCGCCGGCGCCCGCCGCTGAAGTAACGAAAGCCCCCGTGGTGGCCAAGGGTGTTGGCGAGCCCGCTTCCGAGGACACCCCGGCCGTGGCGAAGAAGGTTCCCGTGTATCCAAAGACGGTGAGGGTGCAGGTCGACGTCCCCTATCTCGGCGCCACCCGCAAGGAAAAGGCCGACCTCTATTTCCCGCTCGCCCATGATAAGGCCAAGCCTCTGCCGGGCATCATCGTCATCCACGGCGGCGGTTTCAATGATGGCGATAAAGCCCGTAGCCGTGAGCTGAACATCGCCGAGAACTTAACCCTCAAGGGTTACGTCTGCCTAAGTATTAACTACAAGCTGCGCCGTATGCAGGGCCAGGTCACTTGGCCGCAGAGCGTGTATGATGCAAAGGCCGCCGTTCGCTACCTGCGCAAGGAAGCCGCCAATCTCGGCATCGACCCGGAGAAGATTGGCGTCATCGGCTGTTCGGCGGGCGGCAACCTCGCCATGATGCTGGCCACGACCGGTCCGGCGGACGGCTTTGATGCCGTCAAAGGCGAGCCTTATCAGGACATCTCGGCGCGCGTTACTTGTGCCATCGACTTCTATGGCGCGGTCGACCTCATGAACTACCACGACATGAAAATGTTTGCGAAGACCCGCGAGGAGGCACCTGAACTGTATAAGAAGGGCTCGCCGCTAACTTACCTGGATGCGAAGGATGTGCCGATGTTACTCGTGCACGGCACCGCCGACACGACCGTGCCGCTCAGCCAAAGCGAAACCTTCCTGAAAGCGGCCAAAGAAAAAGGGGCCACCTGTGCGTTGGAGGTCATTCCGGACGCGCCCCACACCTTCGACTTGCAGCCGAAGCAACGCGACCTCCGTCCGCTCGTCACAGCCTTCTTTGATCAGCACCTGAAAGCGCCAGCTGCGCCTGCGCCTGCCGCCAAGTAAATAAAAAGGGCGCCCAGCTGGGCGCCCTTTTTGTTTGAGGGGAAACTGCTTAGGCTTGGGCTGGCTGCTCGCCGATGTACTTAGAGGAACCGAACCCGAGAATCAGCCAGAAGATTGGGGCGAGAAGCGTGAGCCCGATGGTGAAGCCGATGCCATGACCGAATCGGCGCGAGATATGGTGATGGACCCATGTAATCCAGAACGGGAAGGCAATCATCCCGATAACCACTGCCCCTATGATTAATTTGACGAGAATGGATTCGGTTCCGCCTAAGGATTCTAAAGGTATAATCCAGGAAGTGATCATCCCGACAAAAGGGATGAGAATGGGTAAAACCCCATACCTAGGCAGGCCGGCGACGCGGAGGAGCACGACGGCATTGTAGATTGGAATCAGGACCGCCCAGCTAGGCTGGCCGGTCCTTTCGAATGTCTTCGCCATGCCGATGGCGACTGGGATGATGCTTAGCACGTAATAGATGAGAAGAAGTCTGGTGGCTATCATGAAGAGCCCGCCAAAGAGGCCAATTTCTGCGAGGATGGGGGATAGGGTATGCACGATATGAATACGACTATCTTCGGAAGGGTTCTTCCGCCAGCCCCATCGTAAGCAGCGCCTAAGGCTTACTTATCCCACTCGAGCGCACCGCGCTTCACTTCGTAAGCGAGGCCGAGGACGAGGGTGCCGAGGAAGACTGCCGTGGCCGCCGTGATGGCGATACCAGCAGCCAGGAATTCGCGGTAAACCAGAGCCCAAGGCACCAAGAAGACGACTTCGATGTCGAACAGGATGAACAACATCGCAGTGACGTAGAACTTCACCGCGAAGCGTGGGTGCGGCTTACCTTCCATCGGGAGGCCGCACTCGTAGGCCTTATCTTTGATGTAGTTGCCCTTCGCACGCTGGCCGAAGAGGTGACTGGCGGCCAAGATGCCGGCGGGCAGCGCCAAGCCCATGAGGGCCTGAATCAGGACCGGCAGGTAAGTGGAGAGGGACTGGGCTTCGGCGAGGACCATCGGAAGAAGACACGAAAAAGCCCTGACCGAGGGAGGCAAGGGCTTTTGCTCGTCGTCGCCTTATTTGGCCGGCGGCGGGGTCAAAACAGGGGCGTTTCCGCCCGGTAAACTGAGGCCCTGGAAGTTGCCCAGTTGCGGAGCGCCGGGTTGACCGGGGTTCTCCGCGGGCGGGGAGACGCGCCGCTTGAATTCGGCGAGAGAGGCGGGGAGTTGCTCGGAGAGCCAAGGTTGGGAGAGGAACTCGGCCTTCGCGCCCATCACGTTCGAGACGTGCTTGGGGTCGGAGTGGCTGACGCGCGTGAAGAGCTTGGGTTGTTCGTTGGGGGCACTGGCGGGGCCCTTCGCGAAGACCGCCGTCACCGTGGCGCCGTCGAAGAGTTCGAGTTTAACCGTCCAGAACTTGGCGAACGCGGCCGCGGCTTCCTTGTCGCCCTTGGCGGCGGCGTCAGAGGCGCGCATGATCGCGAGCGCATTGACAATGTCTTCGACGGTTGGGCCTTCCTTACCACCGAATGGCCTGCCTTTTTCGGGGCGAGCGAACGTCTGCTGTCCATCAGCCCAAGTGAATGAGATGGCTTTGATGTCTTCAGGCTTCCCGTTGAACAACACCGAGTCCATCCAGTTGGTCGGGTCGGCTTCAAGGTAGCCATTGAAGCTCGTGCGGATGGCGGACGTCTCGCCTTGGAGGCGCATCGACAGGCCGGCTCCGTCGTCGGTCGGCTTACCGATCTCCGCCGCGAAGACCTTACCGTTTTCGCCCGTCATGCTGAGCGAGCTATCCGTTAGCCCAAGCTTTTCCAGTCGCTTGGGGTTGCTGGTGAGTACGCCGAGGTTCTCGGCTTTCTGTAAGGCGATCACCAAGGGGCGGAGGCGATTTTCGACATCCACCGGCAGGTTGAACTTTTCCTTCACGACCCAGGTGCCGTCGGCGGCTTTCTCCACCGTGGTCGACTTGCCGTTGGCCTTCAGGGTGAGGCTCTTCGGCTGGGCGAGGATTTCGGTGGCCACGAGCGGGCTCTTGGGGCCGCTGTCGGCGGTGTCCTGCGGCTTGAGGTTAAGCAGGGCGAGGGCACCGAGGCCTAGGACTAAGGTTCCGATGAGGAGGGACTTGTTACGCATGGGTTAGGCGGCTTTACGGCGGCGGGAGAGGAAGTAGAGCAGGCCGAAGAGGCCAGCGAGGATCGGGCCGACGAGAAGATTAACGACGGCTAGTTTACGGCCGAGCGCATTCACGTCCTCGCTGAGACCTCGGCGAATCTGGCGGCGCTGCTCGGAGAGTTCGGTGGCTTCTTTCTGGAACTTGTCGATCTCGCGCTGCATCTCAGGCGTGATGACAAGGCCCTTGGAGAGGTCGCCCCCGCTACGGCGGGAGATTTCGTTCACCTTGTTGTTGGCCTCTTCGAGGCGCTTCTCGATTTCATCGAGCTTAGCCTGATACCGTGCTTGGGCGTTGCGTTCGAGGGCGACGACGCGGTTGAACGGGCGGATGGACGTGCCCTTGGAGCGCAGCGTCACGAGTTCATCAGAGCCACCGAGGGTCTCGAGCGAGCTCAACACGAACTTCAAGTTATCATTGAGTTCTTCCATGACCATCTGGCCGTTCAGCTGGCGCTGGCGGACGGTGAAGGGGTCGAGCATGAAGTCGGAATCCGCGACGACGAAGAGCCGGCCGGGCTGCTTGGATTCCTTGAGGTGGTTAGGGCCAGCCTTCGGGGTCTTGTCCTTCTCGTCCGCGGCGACGCCGTTGGGGAAGGCCGAGGTGAACGTGCCGGTGAACGAAGCGGCGAGGATGCGGGGACGGCCATCGGCCTTAAAGCCCACCGCGACCTTCTCGAACGGACCCGCGTTGGCGATTTGCGTAGCGGCCGCGCCTGTGGTCGGCCCCTTGAGGGCCACGAGGACATCCATCTTGAGGCGCTTTTCGGCGCCCGAGATGAGCGTGATTTCGCCGGCCTCCATGAAGGCTAATTCACGTAGGTCCGAGGTGAGTGGAGACTCCTTGGACAAGGACTCGGCCCCGACGGAGAAGGCGGGTGGGTATTGCACGGGCTGGTTGCGTGAGCCGCGGATTGGCACGGAGCGCTGGCTGTCGCCAGCGACCGCGTCCATGTCGACATTCACTCCCCAGCCGCGGAGCAGGGCCGGGTCGGAGGAAGCGCCGAGCGCCATCGGAGCGACCATGAAGGGCATGCCGCCTTGCTGGAACTTCTGGATGCGTGAGAGCGGATCGACGGCTGCGAAGACGGCGCCGCCATTCAGGAGGAATTGGTCGATCGCGTAGGCGAGCTTGTCGGAGAGGTGGTGCGGGTGGATCAGCGCGACCACGGCCGTGCCCTTCGGGAGTTCCGTTGCCTGGTTGTTGACGGTGATGACTTCGAACGTCTGGCCGAGTTCGGCCATGAGCACATCGGCCGCACCCGGTTGTTGGTCGCCGCCTTGCGGGGCCGTGTTCGTGATCGCGAGCGTGCTGACGAGGGCGAGCTTGGGGCGCTCGAGGCGGGCCACGGAAGCGATTAACTTAGACAAGTCGTACTCCAGGAATTTCTCGCGCGCGGGGTCGAGGAAGGCAATCGCCTTGACCGTATCAGCCTGCTGGGCCGTGAGGCCAAGGTAGGCTGCGCCGTTCGGCGTATTCATCGCCCCCAAGCTCTGGCGTTGGGCACGCTGCTCTTCCTTGGTGTCGGGCTTAGGGTCAGTGATCACTAGCTTTACCTTGCCCTTGGAGGCGGCGGCGTATTCGCGCAGCAACGTTTCGATACGGCGGGAATAGCTTTCGAGGTAGGGGCGCAGTTTGACGTCGGAGCGGCTGACGAAGAACTCCAGCGTCACGGGCTCATCGAGCTTGCTGACGATGTGGCGCGAGCCGGGGGAGAGCGTGAACGTGTGGTCTTCCGTTAGGTCGACGCGCGTGCCGCCGAAGCGGTCACCGACGACGCCGACGATCAGGCTGACGAAGAAAGCCGCGGCCAGGATGGCGAGGGCGGCAAAGAAGGCTTGGGAGCGAGACATGGTGGGGTTCTCCGATTAGCGGCGTTCGACGATGAGGGTGCTGAGCCCGAGGCCCGCGAAGGCCACGGTCAAGAAATAGGCGGTGGGGCGAAGGTCGATAAGACCCAGCGTGAACGGTTCCAAGTTGCGCCAGAGTCCGAGGCGACGGATTTCGTCGACGGTACCGGTGGCAAACACCCCGGAGAGTAGTTCGTCAAAGACGCCGTAGCCGACGAGGACCAGAACGAAGCAGGCGAGGAAGCCGGTGACGAACGCGATGACTTGGCTACGCGTGAGCGCGGAGGCGATGGCAGCGATGCCGAGGCAGGCGCCCGCGCAAAGGAACGAGCCCACGTAGCCCGAGACGATCACGCCAACGTCGGGGTCGCCGAGGTAGCAGACCGTGAAGGCCATCGGCAGGGTGATGAGGAGCGCACTGCCCAAGAAGAGCCAAGCCGCGAAGAACTTACCGAGGGCGGCTTGCCAGACCGTGACCGGCCAGGTGAGGAGCAGTTCGAGTGTGCCTTGACGGCGTTCTTCCGCCCAGAGGCGCGCGCCTGCGGCGGGAGCGAGGAAGGCCCAGAGCCACGGATGGTAGAGGAAGAAGCGGTCGAGGCTGGCGACGCCGGCTTCGTAGATATTACCGATGAAGAAGGCCAAGGAGATGGCGAACGCGTTGAAGACCGCGAGGAAGACGTACGCCAGCGGCGTGCGGAAGTAGCCCGCGAATTCGCGACGTAGCACGGCCCAGAAGGCGGCGCCGGGACGCGGGGTAGGGGAGGCAGGTTGGTCGGACATGGTCGTAAGTGGATTAGGCGGTGAGTTTGCGGAAGACCTGATTGAGGTCGGTACCGCGTTGAAGGAAGCGTTCCTTGGATTCGTCGCAGCGGACCTCGCCTTGGGCGATGACGATCACGCGCGTGCAGAGTTCATCGATTTCTTCGAGAATGTGCGTCGAAACGATGACGGCCTTACGGGCGGCCATGTCCTTGAGGATGCGGCGCACTTCGAACTTTTGGTTCGGGTCGAGGCCGTCGGTGGGTTCGTCGAGGATGAGCACGGCTGGGTCGTGGATGACCGCTTGGGCGAAGCCCACGCGCATGCGGTAACCCTTGGAGAGCGTGTCCACGGATTGGCCAGCGACCTCTTCGAGGCGGCAGAGTTTGAGCGTATCGGCCACGCGTTGGGCGGGGTCGGCGAGGCCGCGTAGTTCGGCGGCGAAGTGCAGGAACTCACGGACGGTCATTTCGCCGTACGCCGGCGCGCCTTCGGGTGAGTAGCCGAGGTGGGCCTTGGCCGCCACGGGGTTCTCGACGACATCGAAGCCCGCGACGACGGCCGTGCCGGCGTCAGGACGCAGGTAGCCCGTGAGCAACTTCATCGTCGTGGACTTACCGGCGCCGTTGGGCCCGAGGAAGCCGACGACTTCGCCGCGATCGACGGAGAACGAAACGTTTTTGACGGCGCGAATGGCGCCGTAGGATTTTTGGAGTTGGGAGACTTCGATGAGGGCCATGGGGAAATTAGCGGGTTTGCGGGGTGCCTTGCGCGGCGAGGCGAATGTCCGCCGTCTGGAGTTTCTCGCTAATGCGGAGCAGGAGTTTTTGGTTAAACTCCAGTTGCTTAGCGGCGTTGGCCGGACGGAACCAATACATGAGGCGAATATTCACGGCCCACTCGCTGAACTCGGTCACGTGCACGAGGGGCGGGTGGCGGGAGTCGAAGCCTTCGTGGTCCACGAGCGACTCGCGGATAATCGTGACCGCCTGCTGGATTTTCTCGGATGGCGTGTTGACCTCGAGGTGCACGAGGTCTTGGGCGCGGATGAAATCGCGGCGGGTGATGTTAACGATGGCACGGTTGGCGAGGTCGCCGTTCGGGATGGCTAGCTTTTGGCCGTCCAGGAGCTCGATGGTCGTGGAACGTAGGCCGAGGGCCTCGACCTTGCCTTCATGCGTTCCGGTGTTGATGAAGTCGCCGAGCGTGAAGGGCTGGTCGACGATGAGCATGACGGCACCAAAGACGTTCTTAATGGTGTCTTGGGAGGCGAAGGCCAAGCCGACGACGGCACCGGCGAGGAGGCCGAGAATCGCCTCGGAGGACTTCGGGTCGATGATCGAGATGGCCTTGAAGCCACCGACAAGGATGACGGAGATTTTGATGACCGTGGAGATCATCGGGACGAGAACGTCGTCCAGTTTATTGTCGGTTTCGTCGGCGACCTTCCGAGCCCAGGCGATAGGAATCTCCACGAGGTAGAAGACGGCAGTCGTGTGGGCCAAAGAAGTGAGGAAGATGGTGCTGACGGCCGCGAAATGGAGCCACTCACCGTGCGCGAGGTAGGGGGCGTTCTCCTTGATGATGATCAGGAGGGCGTAGGCGGGTAGGAGGGTCGGGAGCGCCTTGCCGATGGCGGCGATGGCGGCCTCAGCGATGGGGCTTTGCTCGAACTTCGTCGCGGCCCAGCCGAGGGCCTTCTTGGCGACCCAGCCGATGACGAACGCCAAGGCGATGTAGCCCAGGTTATGGAGGATGAGGTCCGTCCAGCTCGGGGGGATGTCCGGCTTTACGGCGTCGAGGTCACCGATGATATAGAACTTATTGGCCGAGTTGATGGCGGTCGGAGCGGTCGCGGGGGCGACTTGAGCGAGGAACATGGGAAAGGAGGGGAGGAGCGTTGTTTTATCTAGGCGGAAGAATCAGCCATTTCAAGCGTCAGTGACATCCCTATCCGCTTGATGCCCAGCCTGTGCCTTGCCACGCTGGCGACCAGAGGAATGAGCGAATTAGCCGAAAAAAAGCCCGCCAAGCCGGTGGTCCTGACCTGCGCCCAGCCGACGGGCCGCCTCCATTTGGGGAATTACCTCGGAGCCGTCCTGAATTGGGGTCGGATGCAGGACGACTATGAGTGCTATTTCGGGATCGTGGACCAGCACGCCATCACGGTCGCCCACGTCCCCGCCCAACTCCGGGATAATACCTACTCCTGCCTAGCCCAATATATGGCCTGCGGCCTCGACCCCGCCCGGAGCCATCTCTTTGCCCAGTCCCATGTCATTGGTCATACCGAACTGGCCTGGATTTTAGGCTGCCTGTGCCCGTTGGGCCAGCTGGAGCGCATGACCCAGTTCAAAGATAAGGCCAAGAAGCAGCAGTCGATTGATGCGGGCCTCCTCTTCTATCCCGTGCTGATGGCGGCGGATATCCTCCTCTATAATGCGGATCTAGTGCCGGTGGGCGACGACCAGAAGCAGCACCTCGAGTTGGCCCGCGACTTGGCGGAGAAGTTCAACCATCGCTATTCGGACACCTTCAAGGTCCCGTCCCCCTTTATCTCTAAGGTGGGTTCGCGGATTATGTCCCTGCAGGACCCGACGGCGAAGATGTCGAAGTCCGACCTCAATCAGTCTGCCACGGTCTACGTCACGGACCGGCCCGAAGAGATCCGCAAGAAGTTGATGTCCGCGGTGACCGACTCGGGTGCTGAGGTCCGCCCTGGCGACGACAAGCCCGGCGTCACGAATCTTCTTACTATCCTCTCGGCCTGCACAGGTCGCGATGTCCCGACGCTCACCGCTGAGTTTGCGGGCAAGGGCTATGGAGATTTTAAGAAGGCCGTCGCCGACGCCGTCGTCGCGACCCTCGACCCAGTGCGCTTGCGCTACGACGAACTCATTAAAGACCGCGAGGCGCTGAACGCGATTTTCAAGTCTGGCGCTGAAAAGGCCCAAGCCACGGCCTTCCGCACGATGTCCAAGGTCAACCGTAAGGTTGGTTTCGTCGAGCGCCCGCGCTGAGTTTCCCTTTACCCAACCCCACCCCATGAACCGCGACCTCGAAAAAATGCTCAAAGAAAAATGGTACTTAGTGGCGGCCGACTTCATCGCCGTCCTCGCCATCCTGTGCCTCGACCTCAATCCCCGTGACGGGCTGGAGGCCTTCCTGGCCGTGCTCGGTATCTTGGGCGCTTCGCTCATCGTCGTCATCCCGGTGTTGATGGATGGCGGGGATAAGCGGGAGCGTCTCGCCGAGCAGGCGCGTTTACGGACTGCGTTGGCCGCCGAGATTGACGGGCTGCGGGATGATTTTCGGGCGGGCACCGAAGCGGTTTCTCGCCGCGTCGGCGAAATCGAAGTTGCCGCTCGTCAGGCTGGTGAGGCCGCGGCGGCCGCGGTCGCCCAGCGCGCCTCCGCTGAACTCAACACGCTCAAGGCCGCTATCACTGCCTTAGAAGCTAAGGCAAAAGTCTTGGAGACCGCAGTGGCCGCTAGCGGCAGTTCCGTAAAGCCGGAAGCCGTCGAAGAATTGACGACGCAGGTCGAAGCCTTGGCCGTGTCCGTCCGCGCTTCCGTGGCGGAGGTGGACGAGACCGCCGAGGCGATGAAGGCCCTGCGCACCGACGTCGGGACGCAGCAGGCCGCCGTGGCCGACGACCTCAAGAAACTCCGCGAAGATTTAAAGAAGTCCGGTCAAAAGGCGGCCGCCGCTACCGACAAGTTGAGCGAAACGCTCGAGTCCGTGCAGGTCGAAGTAAAGTCCTTGCAGGCAAACCCGCCCGCCGCCTCCGCTCCTAGCCCGTCGTCGCTTTCCGACGAAGAGCCGGAGGCTGCTATCGAGGAGATGTTCATCGAAGATGTGAAGACTCCGATTAAGTCGATTATTACGTCGGAGGCCGAAGCAGAGGTTTCGATTGAAGAAGTATCCACCGAGGACGAGGAGTCCGCCGAAGTGGCCACCGCCCCTGCGGGTGGCGGCACATCGCTGACGATTAACTTAATGATCGGCATCGGCAACAAGCCGTATGTCCGCGGGACGGGTCCAGGCCTAAGCCAGGATAGCGGGCAACTCATGACCTTCCTTGGAATCGGTCGCTGGCAGTGGGTCTCGCCGGAGCCCGATGCGCCTGCGACGGTGGAAATTTGGAAGAACGACCAGACGCCGATGGGCGAACCGCTGCACCTTTCTGGCGGCGAGCCAGTCGAGGTCGATGAGAGCCACTTCACGGGCTCGTGATGCGATGCTGAGCCTCTTGGCTACGTGGGTCTTCCTGGCGGCGGGCGAGCCCGTCGCGGCGCCTGCGCCGGAGGCCCCACGTATTTTCGCCAATGAGGGCGGCCTGGCCGTCGTCCTCGGCTATGAACTGGCCGAAGTCAGTTTTGTCGCCGTGCACTGCTCCGCCCTCGAGCGTTATACGCAGCAAGTCTTGGCGATACCAGCCATCCCTGGGGTCGTTAATGGCGTGCCCCAAGCGAAAGGCCGTTTGGAAATCGTCGACCTGCCTGGGCAGCCGGATGTCAGTGTGCGGACTCAGGCCGGACAAGTCATTGTCTCGCTCCGGCTCGCCACCCCTGAGGTCGCGGCCCAGCGGGCCTCGGAAGCTGCGGCCCGCACTTGGGTGGGCCGAGTAGCTTTTGCGGCCGGCCAGCCCGTGACCGCTAGCGAGCCGTGGGTCGCGCAGGCTTTGGCGAGCGAGACGCGCGCGTTGTTACGTCCGGCGATGGTCGATTTCTGGTATCGTGAAGGCCGCTTAGCCGCCCCCGCGCGCCTAGCGGATATCCTCCAAGGTAAGGCAGCGGAGCGGGAAGCTTTTCTTTTTTGGCGAGCGCTCCGCCATGATGTTGGCGTCTCCGCTGAGCAGACGCGCGTACTCATTGCGGCGGCGCAGGGGCGCGACACGCGGAAAATTTTAGCGACCTTGGCGAAGTCCGAGGAGGAATGGTGGTTGGCCGCCCGCGCTAACCTACTCCTGACCCGTAGTCCCGTGAGCTTAGGCATGCGCGAGTCTGCGGAAGCCTTGGATGATGCCACTCGGTTTATCTTCGACCTTGGTGCCGGCGATGTCGTCCTGACTGGCCCGCAGGTCGTGCGGCAGCGCGAGGCCGCGGGCGTGCGGCAAGGCATGGAGTCACGGCTCTTGGTGCTTCGTCGGGAGATCCTCCGCCAGAACCCAGTCTACCATAATGCATGGCGCACCTTGGGGGCTTGGCTGGAGCGGTTTCCGAAGTCATCGCCCGAAGAGCTCGATGCTATCTGGGCCGATTTTCAGAAAGAGGTTCGCGAGGCCGAGGTAATGCGGAAGGAAATCCAAGGCGTCTTGGCTGAGCCGAACTTAAAATAAAAAGGCCAGCACGGGGCTGGCCTTTGCAAAGATGACGGCGTCGCTTAGCGACCCTGTTTGTCCGAGATATCCTTAGGGAGCATCTGGTCCGCTAAGGTCACGCGGAAAAGGCTGAGGGCCATCCAGAGCACACCCGAGAGGCAGGACGAGGCGAGTAGGGCACCCGCCCAAACGACGGGCTCGCCGGCTTCGACCCAGGGCACGTGCTTCTTAAGCACCGTGGTCATCCAGGCGAAGAAAATCACAGTCAGGGTGAGGTCGACGATGACCCCCCACGTGGTGACCAGCTTGGGCTTCATGTTGTTGTCCATGGGGACTGATTCGTGCCTTTCCTGCCCCGCCTGTCAATCTCGCCCCGCCCGCCCCGGTTTTTTAGCGTTTCTTGGGCGGATATCTCCGCCCT
>Ga0208810_1000302_pt1 | contig 13136 bp, 10 predicted proteins | sample Colrivmet1560A02_FD_187679 | JGI IMG/M metagenome (GOLD analysis project Ga0208810, IMG submission 187679) | Estuarine microbial communities from the Columbia River estuary - metaG 1560A-02 (SPAdes) (version 2) | ecosystem: Environmental > Aquatic > Marine > Intertidal zone > Estuary | place... | reverse complement strand
CTGATCCCAAAGGAGAGACTGGTCCGCATGATCGCGAGATGAATTCGAACGGGAAAATCGCAAGGTTCAATCCAAAGAATGGGCGTCAACACAACGCATCTCTTCCGGATGGCATCGAACAGTATTCGCAAGGACGAATCTCCACAACCGGCCAGTATGGTGGCGGAAATATCAGCAAGAAACTCAATAATCTCAACGTGCCGTGGATTTGGTCGGTCATCGGATTTGACGCTCAAGGCGCACTATCTGGCGCACTTCCAAAAATCGAGCACGAGATGTTCCCTGTCTATCACTTGTACTACAACGGTGCCAGGCTTGATCAGCACACAAACTCAATCAATCGTACGATAATGGAGGAGTTCATTCAACTCGGCGACAACCCATGAGTGCTAAAGTGAAACGCCTCACTATTGCGCTTGGATTACTCATTGTTCTCATGGCTGGAATCTGTCGGTGGAGCATGGCAAGGCAGGACGCGAAGCCTCAAACTGTCGCTTCACATAAGCCACAGACGTTAAAGGCTAAGGGGCAACTTTCACCATCATCAAAACCAGCGCTGCTTCGGTATGATCCGCTTAAGGATCCAGGGATGAGCGCCGAAGCGGCGGCCATTTATTATCAGCGCAGAGAGCAAATGATTAGGGAACAGCACGGCGATGGGCAAATTGAAAAACCACTTAAGGTTCTTGAGGGCAGGACAGGATCAAAGTCAGATCTTATTACTGCAATTGGTAGTGTCACGCGTAACGGTTCGGTACGAGCTATACCATATCTTTTGAAGTTATTAGAGCATCAAGAGTTGCTCGTAAGATGGAGCGCAGCAGAAGGCTTATGTTCGTTCGGCGACAAGCGGGGCTTTGACTACATTCTTCAACATTACGGACTCGTTACCGGCGCCGACTGGGCATCAGTGTTCAACGATGTTTTTGTCCAATATAAACCTTCTGGATACAATGATGCGTTGATCAAACTAGTTATAGAAGTTAAACGTGAGGATGAGGAGTCGCAGAAGCTTGCCGCTCTGGAAATCTCCACGGTGTTGGCCGAGATGGGTGAGCCTGCTTCTCTCGATGTGCTGCTTCCCAACCTTAAGCAATACCCTCCGTTGAGCGCTGCTAGGGTGCTAGCCTTGCGCAATGTCAACGATCCGAGGGTGACTCGATTTGCGATGGAGCTCATGCAAAGCGGCAAAAGCAGCGCCGTAAAGCAGGCTGCTGTAATCGTCTTGGCCGCACGAGGCGATCAAGCGGCCCAGACAAGCATTGTCGAAGCGGCGAAGAGACTCATTGATCTGCCGCAACCGCAGAACGCCGATGGCACATACAAGCCAGGGATGAATCCGGGATCCGTAGGCGCTGTAACTCCCGCATGGGACAGTGATGCCATGCTCGCGCTAGAGCGAGGCATGGAGTTCGTTCCCGCTGCTCAAGCAGTGCCGGCGCTCAAGCAGATTGCCATTAGTGCGAACAACGTGCGCTTTAGTAAAATTGCTATCATAAGGCTTGCGAAGATCGGTAACGAAGCGGCTCGTGATGCCCTTTGGGAAACGGCCCAGGCTTTACAGAAGAGAAACCGTGTTTTTGAAAGCTCTATCTTCACGGCTGCAGGACAGGCGCTAACGTTGTTTGATGACGAAACTTCGATGAGTATGGCCACAATTCTTTTTGGCGGTTACCAGTACGGTTTCGAGGAGGCTAAACTTATTTCGGAGTCCAAAGGATGGGATGGTTTGTTCAAGTGAAGGTGACCCTGACCTGACACCTAAAGTTGGACAGTTATAACTGGAGTTCCGCGGGCATCCTGAAAACCAAGGACAAAAACCGAGGAGGCAGGCCGCTGGTATAGTGCCGTTTTTCGGTCCAGCTGAATGCAATTCTCACCGGTAATCGGGTCGCGCTATATGTGCACAGATGAAGTGCGGCGGGTCGGGCGCCCAACTGCCAAACTCTTCCCTATTCCCGGTAGCACAAGGAGGATAGGAATGGAGACCATCCTCTCCCTCCCTGGAATTAATCCGCGCGAAAGTCCCTTGCCTTTGCACGTTCTGCAGGGTTAGGCTGATTTAGTCGTTAAGTTGTCCAATGGTTTGTCCAACGAAACGGTGAACATCAATAAACACTAGGGTTTACGCTATGAGGAACGGACTTCGAATCCCATCCTCTCCGCCACTTTGGAACCCGAAACCCCAATAAAATGGGGTTTCGGCTTTTGCAAGATTAGGCAGGTTCTGCAAAAGCAGTCCTCATCTTGTCCAATATGATCGGGTCACGCTAAATGGGGCCAGTTGAAATGTTACTCGGGGGGTTGCCCAACCACCAAACCACCCCCATAAACACGACAAACATGAGCAAGAAAAGGCACACGAAGGAGGCCCAGATCAAGGCCATCCGCGAGCACGAGTCCGGCCGGAGCCAGGCCGAAATCTGCAAGGAGCTGAACATCACGGCGCAGACGTTCTACCGCTGGAAGAAGCAGCTCGGGATGATGACGAACCCGGACGTCCGGCGGCTGAAGGAGCTCGAGAAGGAGAACAAGGAGCTCAAGCAGATGCTGGCCGATGGGCTGCTGCGGGAGCGTATCCTCAAGATCGTCGTCGAAAAAAAACTCTGAGCCCGAGGGTCCTGCGGGAACTGCTGCCGGCGGTCATGGCGGGTACGCCATGCTCGCAGCGGTTCGCCTGCAAGGTCCTCGGGCTACGAAGGAACACGGCACGTTACCGCCCGCTCCGGCTGGCGCGGTACGCGCCGCTGGAGGCCGCCCTACGGGAAATCTACGCGCACCATCCCCAGCTGGGGCACCGCAAGGCGAAGGCCATCCTGAACCGCCGGCTCCGGCAGGAAGGCCGGCCCCTGGTAGGCCTCCGGCTGGTGCGGCGGCTGCGTCGCCGCCTGTGCCTGTGCGTGCCCCCGCCCAAGCGCAAGCGGGTGCGCAAGGGCCTCACCACGGGCCGGGTGCCGACCAAGGCCACGCATGCGCGCCACGTGTGGACGTGGGACTTCGTAGCCGACATCACGACCGTGGGCGGGACCTTCCGCATCCTGGCCATCATCGACGAGCATACGAAGGAGTGCGTCGGCCACCACGTGGCCCGGAGCATCAACGCCGAGGACGTCATGCGCTCACTTGCCCGCGCGATCTCGGAGCACGGCGCCCCCGGCCACATCCGCTCCGATAACGGCTCGGAGTTCATCGCGAGGGTCGTGCGCGACGGTCTCGCCCTGCGCGGCATTAAGACCCTGTACATCGACCCTGGCTCGCCGTGGCAGAACGGCTTCATCGAGAGCTTCAACGCCTCCTTCCGCAAAGAGCTCCTTGATCGCGAGCAGTTCTACACGCTCACCGAGGCTCGGGTCGTCATCGCCGACTGGGTCGAGGACTACAACGCCTACCGTCCCCACGGCGCCATTGGCTACCTCACGCCGTACGAGTTCACGGGGCGGGAACCGGGCCTACGGCCCGGTGGCTTGACACAAGAACCCTCCAAAACTACCTTACTCGAAGCGACCCAACTGTAACATTACGGTTGGCCCCACAAACCGTCCCCGATCACCTGGCCTGATGATCGCTTGAACGGCCAGCTGGACACCGACATGGACGGCATTCCGGACCCTTCAGACCCGGCTCCGGGGGATCCGATGAACTACAGCTCTTACAACGACCGTAACTGGTACGGGAACGAAGTGCTCGGCGACGCCGACAACGACGGCCGACTCAATTTCTTCGACCGGCATCCTGAAGATTTCTATGACGGCAATCCGCCGGTCACCGACCCTGACTCCGATGGCGACGGTCTGGCCGATAGCATCGACCCTGCCAAGGATGATCCGACTAACTTCAGCCCCCATAACGATCTGTATTGGCCAGGCGGTTCGGCTAACGAAGATGCCGACGGGGACATAATCAGAAATTTCGACGACCTTGAGCCTTATCCCAAGCTCCCAGAACCTGAGCCAGGTCCGTCATGCTTCTGTTCCTGGCCGTCCGCGCCGTCTGTTTCCGCGTCTACCTTCGTCCTGCTTAACGATAATTTCGACGAGCTGATCGGCCCATGGACGCCTGAGTCCAAGCCGGACTTCGATACCCAAAGCTTGAAGGCGGGCGGAAAAGGGGCGCCCAAGACCGAAGGTCTTATGCCCCTAGGCATTAATCTCCCCCGAGATTATGCCGATGGACATCGGTCGATCGTCATCCGTCAGAGCGGTGTAGGCGAGGTGAGGATCCATGCCGTCCGAGGGAACGAAGAGGACTGCGTCGAGAGCAAAGGGATGGCGGTCGTCCTTAAGCAGGGTGACGGGTGGCAGTACTGGGTCGAGGGGATGAGGGCCGGCGAGGTGACGCTCGAATATGAGTTTCCGGAGTCAGGCGAATACCGCGAAGCACATCGGCCGCCCGGATGCGGCGCGACGGATTGCATCACCCTGAACTATGATTGGTCGTCGGCCGATTCTTCGTCAACCGCACCGGATACGCTGACGATTCAAGTGGTGCAATTGGAGTCAGCACCTAAGGTGCTCGCTGTGAACACCAACTTTGACGAAAGAAAAATCAAAGATGGATTCGCCCAGTCTGACGCTGAGGACACCAGCCTGCAGGCAGTGAGTGGCCCAAATGCAGGCAGGATCGTTACGACTGATTTGCACCAAGGTTTCTTCGGCCTGCGACCTGGAGTCTTGCCCTACACCGAGACGGCCGGAGCCGTTGTGAAGATCAAGAAACTTGATAAGGACGACCCGGTAACTGGCACGAAGCAGACGGGTCATGTGAGGATGTATGCTGTTTGGGGTGATACGGACTCCGCTGTGTTACCCATCGAACTCTACAACCCTGATTCGCTTGAAGCGTATGATCTTGGCCCTAAGTTATACATAACAGCTAATCCGAATCAACTAATTCAATATTATCTCGAAGGGGTGAAGCCGGGTAAAATCACTCTGGAGTTCAGCTATCAGAAAGGGTCAACGAGCTTTAAACACGAACAAGAGTTCCTTGTATGCACTCAGAAATCACGAGCGGAGTGGCTCTCTGAAGTCACTGAGCAAATCAAACTGGAGACGAATGACAATGTGGACATGAGTACCTACAGTCGGGACAATATTCATCTTAATGACTATATAGCCACGACCGGCATCCTTGGCCCGGGCAATGTGATACCCGGTCAGAAAAGACAGATACAACAGGTGTATCGCTATTATGAGGGCCTGCACCGACGGTCACCCAAGGTGCAACTCTGGTCTGGACTCGCGAAGCGTGCAGGTTGCCCTGTCTATGCGGGTTTAAGCGCTGCGGAGTTTTATGGCGAAATTTTGGGTAGTTTTACGAAGAGCGTGCTTATCCACGGCGGCCACAACATCTTTAATGACTTGGCCTGGCAATTCAGAGCCTACGAGCGTAGTGGCTTCTATGCATTAAAGCATGTGAGCGATAGCAAGCTTGATGATGGAGCAATTAAAAGAGTTGAACTCGAACCTTGGAAGCTGATTACATTAGGCGAAGCAGCCAGCAATATCGCATTAATAAATACGGGAACGCGGCTATTAGCGCGCAGGGAGCAACAGCATATACTCCAACCTGCGTTTGACCGAGTTATAGACGCACCTACCGGAATATTAGACTGGTTCTATTCGTGGCATTCTGAGAATCCTATAGACCCTGACGGTGTAGGTTTCTCAAAAAAGTATCCCGATGGCATAATTACACACTTCGACGATCGTTGGCGCTGGGTTGAAAACGACATATTGCCACAATGGCAAGCCATGGACGAAACGGAGAGGAATAGGCTTGTGAATGTTCCTCTTGTAGATGCAGCTGACCCGTATACGATCCATCCTGTGGTAAAATGAAAACAAGTCTTACGTTCTATATTGTTCTCCTGAGCTGCTTGCACGCTCTCGCTGCAATCGGTATTGAGGCACCTAGGCAGGCTGGTGAACTAAGTTGTAACCAGGTCCTTACTCTAAAAGACATCTATGATTCGGGGTTCCGCCCCTTTAGGGTGGCTGATATTAAGTGTAGCGTCGGTAAGGCTGACATTCGACTTAACTTACCAGGCGCAAGCCAGCCTGTTCTACTTGGAGTGAACTCGGTAGACATGAGTATCAATAAATATGATGCGGTGACGCGCATTGATATCATGACGCCGGGCATGCCCGTCGAGCAGGCCGGCGCGATGATCAAGGAGCTCGTACGCTCTTTGAATTCCGTCCCGCAAGGACTTGATGAGGCACTTGCACGTGCTACGATCGATAACCCGAAATGGGCAGATGCAACATGGACGCAAGATTGGTCGAATGAATGGGCAAGCGGCCGTATCGGATTCGAGCCGCTGACCTACTACGTGAATGATGCCTCCAAAGGACACCTCGAGATGAAGGCTATCGTGCATCTGGACATCTCATGGAACGAAACTGAAATAGGACCGACATTTCGCGAGACTCCGGTCATGCCTCCAAAGGGGTACGAGCATATTTCCATGGAGATACCTAGTTCTGACGTCGTGAAAAAGGCGCAATCCTCAGATGATCCGTCCCTGGCTCATTTGCGTCACCGGGATGAAAAGATACGTCAGGCTATTTTAGAGAGCAGACCAAGATCGACGCAGACTTCGTCGCTGAAAAAAGTATCCGAAACAAGCACCTCACCAACACAGAGCGAGGAACAGGCATCAACCACACCATTGAGCATTATCGTGGTATCGATTGTCGCAGCGCTTGGTCTTGTATGGTTATGGCTCAAGCGTCGTTCGCGAGTGTGAGTGGTCTGGCCGCGCTAAATGGTTCTAACTAAAATGTTACTCGAGTGTGTTTGGCCAACAAGTTCTTCCCACTGGCCGGCATGGCAGGTATGATGTGACTAGTTGCGATTCTCCCTTTTCCTGTGATTAATGTGCGTGGGTGGGTCCCGTTAGTATGTGCCAGTTGAACTGATAGCGCCGGGGTTGCCAACCAACCCTGATCGGGGACGGTTTGTGGGGCCAGCTGGAATGTTGCTGGTCGGGTGCCTAACCGCCAGACTCTTCGCGATTGCCGCTAAGGCAGGGAGGATGGGAATAGAGCTCATGTTCTTTAATCGCCCGGGAAGATTTCCCTTGTTTGCACGTTCTGCAGGATTAGGCTGAATTGGTCGTTAAGTTGTACAATGGTTTGTCCAATGAGGCGTAAAACATCAATAAAAACTAGGGTTTACGCTATGAGGAAAGGACTTCGAACCCCATCCTCTCGTCCTCTTTGTGGCGGCGTCTTTGTAGGTACATATGCTGCCTTTCAGTGAATTGTAGGAATGCATCTTCGCCCAGAGCTGCCTGATCCGGAGTTCGGCCTTCTGGATGCAGGCTTTCTCCCGATTATGATAACTTCAGCAGGTTCAATTTAGCGCCAATATCTGTTGGCTCTTGTGCGACCTCGTGAGGGGGCCTTTTGGAAGTAGAATCCTATCCTGCTCGGCTATTGGCAGCGTAAAGCTTACCAAGCTATCCCAAGTAGCAATAAATGTCAGATGACAACGTGACACGCTGACAATCTTGATAATCGCGATTCTCTAAGTCGTTAAAGTGAAAGGGGGTCGGTTGACCGACCCCCAGAATAACCCATGTCAGTTCCTGGCTGACAAATAGAGGGGTCTGTCAGCCTTGCCGGGCGTTTTTTCGATGGTTGAGACCAAGATGCCCCGTTTCACCAGATCTTCGAGGAGGGCCTGAACCTCGGCCGCGGTACCTTGTCCCGGGATGATGCTGCGGCGTTGGGCGTCCCGGACCGTGAAGCCTTTAGGGTGGGCTTCGGCCAAAGCCGCGACCACGGCCCGGACTTGGGTGTCCACCTCGACCTGCTGCTTCTCGATGAGGGGTTGGCGCTGACGAATGAACCAATCCATGATCTGCATGGCCTCCGAGACCCTGGCTGCCTCGACCGGCATCTCGTGTGCTTTGCCGCCATGAAGCCCGGCATGGAGGATCATGGCTATGCGGCGGATTTGCTCGCCGTCGCGGCTGCGAATGGACCAGCCCTCCGTCTTGCCTTCTCGGTAGGCCTGGACCGTTGCGCGGTCCCGTTCGATGATCAGGTGCAGCGCCTCAATCGTGAAGTAGGCTGTCGCCGGTTCTTCCCGTTCATAATAGGTCTGCATCAGGTCCATCATCAGGGCGTCGTACTTGCGCTGCAGTTCGGGCGGTACGTCCTTCAGCTCGTCTGGCATGGCCGGCTTCGAATCCGTGAATGCCACCAAAGTTCGGCACATGAATCCGCTATCAAGCAGAGCCTTGTTCCCCATGACCTCGTTGACCAGGTCGGGCTGGACCAAGTGCAGCAGGCTGGCGGTAAGCCGGTTGACCGTCACTTGGTCGACCCCGTTCCCGGTGCCGCGTCGCGATAGGCTGACCGATTCAGCGCTCCAGATCTTGATGAGAAGCGCGTCGTCTGGTCCGTCCTTTTGATGGCGTCCCTGCAGGTTCTTGATGGGGGTTCGGGCGTCCGAGGAGAAGATCATGCACCGCCCCTTGCTGCCAGCCATGAGCCTGGCCAGCGCGCTTGAGGTGAAGTCTTCGGCCACGAGATTGGGCCATTGGAACGAGTCTTCGATTGCCTCCAGACGCGCATGGAGGGCGCTAATCCTGGCGTCCAGCTCGTCTGGCTCGGCCTGAGCCCCCGCTTCCATGCCTTTCAGCCGGCGGCGAACCTCGTCGTTTCGTATGGCCATTTCCGCGATGAGCCGGTCCTTCTCGGCTAGCATATCCGGCTTTGTCTTCTTCTTGAACGTCTCCTGCAGCTCGCGCTCCCGCCGGTAGACCACGTCCATGAAGAACTTGGCCGTGCGGCTCTTCCCTGATCCGCTGATTGCGGAGACGAGGATGAAGAGGCAGGCCGGCGTCCTCAGGCTGTCCGACGGCTTGACCCCGACCTGAAGGCCAGGGGCGGTTGCCAGCGCGGTCACCCCGAGGGCGATGATGCCCGAAAGGTCATGGCCGCCACCGACGGCGTGCTTCGCAGCCTCCGCCATATCCCGAAGGATGGGCGGGAGTACGTGCGAGGGGAAGGGACCGGCTGGGGCGGGGGAGGCTTCGTCTCGATTAAGCATGACCCACCTCCTTGAGTTTCGAGAGGATGGCCCTCATCCCGGTCTGGCTGGCTACCAGATCGTTGAGGTCCTTATGCCCCGGCAGGATATCCTCGGCCTTAAAGACGACCACGGACCTAGCCACCCCGAACAGGGTCTTGGTCCAGGCTTCCGCAGCTTTCGTCCCTGAGGAGTCAGAATGGGCCCAGATTACCACGTCCTTGCCCTCCAGAGGGCTGAATACGGCCTTGGAAGGGTGCATGGAGGCTCCGAGCAGGCCGATGGCTCCATGGTCCTCCGGCTTAGCCATGCCGGCGATTACCGCATGGGCGGCGATCAGGTCGGGCGCCCCCTCAGTGATATGCACCACCTTGGCGAGGTTGGACTCAGGCAGGCCGACCGGGAGGGATGCCTTGGAGTGGCGCATGGTGTGAGACTTGGACTTCCCCCACCAGAGGTGACCACTCAGGCGCCTTGCCTGGATGTTCAGGCCGCTCGAGTCGTAGACGACCCAGGCGGCATAGCCTTCGAAGCTTCCAAACCCGAGCAAGCCTCGGCGGTAGGCCAAGGTGACCCCTTCCAGCGGGATTTTGCGAAGTTCGGCCAGCTGGGTCAGCCGTTCGTTGATGCCTGCCTGACTGAACTGGAACGTGGGCCGCAGGGTGTCGTCGCGCAGTGCCTCCTTGGACTTCCGCACGATGTGGGCCGCGAAGTCATCCACGATCTCGTTTGGGGTCAGGGTCAGCATACGCAAAGCAGCCTTGCGACTGCAGCCTTTGACCATGGCGTAGAAGTCGACAGCGTCGCCCATGCCGCAGCCGGCATGGCACTTCCAGAGGAGGCAGGAACGGTCTCGGCTCTCGAAGACCGAGAGAGAGGCGTTCCTGTCCTCGTGGCCGGGGCACTTGAACATGCCGACCTTCAGGGTGCCTTCGAGGTTCAGCATGTTCCAGACGAACTCGAGGGAGGGGAGGGGCTTCTTACCTTGGGTGTTATCCATGGCTTAGGCGTCCTCCTTGTTGAGACGGCCCATCTTCTCGATGAACGCCATCAGGCTGTCGTACCTGATCAGGCGGACGCCTTTCTTCGCGCCGCGCTCGCGCAGGCTGATCGAGTCGACCTTGCCTTCGCGGACGAGCTTCGCGAGGAACGAGCGGCCCAGACCGGTGATGTTGCAGTGTTGCCCAGGCTTAGGGAGCCGCACCCACTCGGGGCGGTTCACCTGGGAGTTCTTGTTGCCACCGTTGTTGTCGGCGATGGCTCCGAGTGATGCCATATTCATAGCATCAGGCAAAGTATCGCTGAAGCCCCTTCCCGGAACAACCGAGCCCCACACAGAACCTAAGTGGAGGTTTTATGTGGATGCGGAATCTGCTAACGCAAAGTGCTGAAAATCATACTGATAGGAATCTGCAGGCTTGAGCCTAGGCGGCGAATTCCTTCCTCCCAATTTCGTTCCGGCATGCTGGTTCGGTCGTCTTTAAATAGGGTCGCAAACACCCTCGAGGCGTAGGGAGTGCGGTGCGCCGAGTACTTCTCCAGCTCTTTCATGAATGCCAGTGAGTGGGCCATGTTCATCTTCCCGCGGCCTTTGCTGAATCTCCAGAACTGAAGGTTGAGCAGCACGGTCTGATTGCGTCCTCCGTCATCTGATTGGAGCATCTGATCGGCACGTGCTTTCACCGCGTCGATGATGTCCTGCGTAGTCACTGCAGGGAATGAATGATCGCTGAAGGTGATGCGGAGTTCGCGCTTACCATTGTCGGACCATGAATGCTTCTGCTCTTCGGCCTGGCCTGGAATCACTTCATTAACGCTCACCGAGATGTCTGCGTCACCTATCGTGATCGGATGAAGGCGCGCTAGATGGTCGCGGCATAGCACCGAGTGGGGAGGCTCTTCTGATGCCCCCGTCGCCTTGCATATCATCAGCATGTAGAGCATCTGAGCGGTGAACTGCCGGCGGTCCGCTGCGCTGCCGGCACGAGACAGGGCTAGGTCGAGGTCGTGCTCGGACAGTCGCGACATGAGCTCATTGGCCTTTTCGGTCATGCCTGCGGATCTCAGCAACTGGAGGGCGGTGATGAATGCCTCCCGGATGAATTCATAGTCCCTGACGCGGATGAACTCCTGGACGTTATCGATCCATAGGAAGTCGCGCTCCAGCTCGTCAGTCGGACTGCCCAAGGCTGACAACTCCGTGACATTCACCGGGGCCTTCAGATTCTCGATTAGGGGGCCATTACTGGCCTCTTTCGTGGGTTCTTCCTGCGGGGCGTCAGGGGTTGTCATCCTGTCAGCCTGTCAGGCGGGGGAGTCGCGTCAATTATTGCACATAGGTGCTTTAGACCTAGTTTTTGTTTAACCCCAAACGTACCTTAAAGATGCAGTGTAATGACCTAACTGTTTGTAGGCTATGCGCTAATCCGAGTAAGCTGGTCGATAGCCATATTTACCCAGCTTGGTTTATCAAGGACCACTTGCAGCCTAAGAATGGGGTGCCCTTTTTGATAAGCAGCAACCAAGGGGCATACCCTAAAAAGTTCCCCAAAGGGATCAGTGAGGAGCTCCTTTGTCGTGATTGCGATAACAGGATTATCGGCGGAATTGAGGATAAGGCCTGTACAACTTATCGGCGGATGAAGGCATGGTTCGTTGAAACGGCCATGTTTCCGGGTTGGGAGTTTCGTGTTCCTTTACAATATGCCGAAGACATCCATCTCTTTGCGCTGAGTTTAGTGTTTAGGGCCTTATCCTCTACTAACGAATTTTTCAGACTTCTAAAGAATTGCCCGAACAGTGGTGAGGTCGCTGCAAGGATTGGCGGCGAGATTAGGTCGAGGAATGTAAGTAGGCAGATGCTGGTCGTGTTCAGGAAGGATATGACCGATCTCCAGCTAATCATATCCCCTGAATGTTTCGTGGATGGCGAATCCATAGGATGCCTCGTCCGTTTTGGACATTGGAACTTCTTTGTTCATTTGGCTGGGCCGGCCTTTGCTAACTGGTCTTCGATCGAATACTCCGATGCGAAGGAATGGAGAATGTATTCTTACGAGACTAGCCAGGACATGGACATAGCCCGTGAAATAGCGATTAAGGCAAATTCGTACCGGATTAAGAAAGATGGACGCCGGAAGTAACAATCCTTTGCCCGATCAACTTGGGCTAGTTTGCTAGCCTAACGTGCTATCCGTGGCTTCTTTGATTTTGGGAAATCGTAGATGCTCTTTGTTAGAGTTTTTGTTAGAGTTCCGCCTCCCGGATGAAGCCAAATCGACGATAACCTATTGATAGGTATCGTCTTAGTCCCAGCTGGCGGAGAGGGAGGGATTCGAACCCTCGGTACCTTGCGGTACACTGCATTTCCAATGCAGCGCGATCGACCACTCTGCCACCTCTCCTTTGTTACCAGCTAGAAGGTGCATCAAAGGGAGGGCGGGGGGTGGGTCAAGGGAGATTAAAGGGAGGACTCGAGGGCCCGAGGGCTAGAGGGCCGGAGGGGTTGATCCGTTGATTCGAGGGCCAGATGGCCAGAAAGGGGCAGGGGTAGGGGTAGGAGGCGGTGAGAAGGTTCAGGGGTCCGTTGACCGAGCCCTGAGGCCAAATAATGGTAGGGGCGCGACGGCGTCGCGTCCGTAGGTGGACGCATAGGGGGGCCATCAAAAACTTATCTGAATCAGGCGAGCTAGGTAACGAACGGACGCGACGCCATCGCGTCCCTACCTTGGGCCCTGAAAAGAGGAAAGCCGCCTTACGGCGGCTTCCTGGTGGTATCATACGGAACCCAGAGGGTACTTTCAGATACAGGTTTATGTAAGTGCTTTTCGGTGTCTTGGTCAAGTGGTGAACAGACGCGGAGCAGAGGACAGCACTTGGTGCTGTCCCTGCCTTATTTCGCGACGGCCTTCGCCCAGGAGTCCTTGAGGCCGACGGTGCGGTTGAAGACGGGCTTGCCGGGCTGAGAGTCCTTGGCGTCGGCGCAGAAGTAGCCGGTGCGTTCGAACTGCACGCGCGTGCTCGGCGCGAGGGCGAGCAGGGCGGGTTCGACGAAGCCGCGGATGGTCTTGAGCGAGCCGGGGTTGAGGAGC
>Ga0208810_1000290_pt1 | contig 13375 bp, 8 predicted proteins | sample Colrivmet1560A02_FD_187679 | JGI IMG/M metagenome (GOLD analysis project Ga0208810, IMG submission 187679) | Estuarine microbial communities from the Columbia River estuary - metaG 1560A-02 (SPAdes) (version 2) | ecosystem: Environmental > Aquatic > Marine > Intertidal zone > Estuary | place... | reverse complement strand
GATGGCGACGTTTTCGTAGGCTGCCGCGGCGATGGCCACCCTTTGGCGGTCAAGCTCACCCCTGCGGTCGCGGCGGAGTTCGGCGAGGCCGAGTAAGGAATCGGCCCGCGCCATTTCGGCTTGGGCACGGTAGGGGTGGTCAGGCTTTTCGCGGATTAGGCGATTGAGGACGAGTAAGGCGCCGTCGAAGTTGCCCAACGAGCGAAGGAGCTCGGCCCGGCGGAGCGCTACCCGGAAGAGCAGGGGACTCTGCGGGTAGGTCTCCATGAATTTCTCCAGCAGCTCGACGGCTTCTTTCAGTTTTTCTTCGCCGTCCACCGGAGCCTGACGGGCAGCTTCTTCCGCGGCTTCGTAGAGTCCGAGTTCGGCGAATTCGGACAGCGTAGCATCCCCCGTAAAATCTTTAAATAAGGCCAGGAAGCGGGCTTGGGCTTCGGCATGGCGTCCAAGCGCAGCGAGGTGGCGTCCTTCGACGAGGTATGAAGAAGCGGTGGCTGGGACCTTGCCGTATTTTTTACGGAGAGCTTCCAGATCGGCGAGGCCTTTGCCCGGTTCAACGCCTAAGGCCGTGCGCGCCTTGAGTAAGGCCACGTGGCCGCGGAGCTTGGGCGCGTTGACCTTGAGTTCACTGGAGGCGTCGGCGGGGAGGTCGTCGAGCCGGCGGGCGATGTCGTCGGCCAGGCGCGCGGCCGTGCTGGGGTCACGGTTGGCCAAGGCGATGAGCGCGCGTTGCCAGTCAAAGCGGAGGGCGTAGTCGGTGTTCGTGCGCGAGATTAACGGGTTGAGTCGCTGCAGGAGGCGGGCGGCTTCTTCGGTTTGGTTAGCCTTGCGTGCGTCTTCGACCAGCAGCCAGACCGCAATCCACAGGCGCTCCTTGGGGATCTTGGGGTTGCGTGGGGCGGCTTCGATGATTTCCGCCGTCTGATTCCAGAGCTTGGCGTCCCCAGCGGCGGAGAGTGAGGAAAGCACCCGCTGATGGAAGGCGGAGGTGGCGAGGTCGGCCCCTTCGGTTTCGGTCTGGATCGCAGCGTAAGCCTTTTCGGCGAGCGCATAGTCGGCGGCTAAGAAGAGGCAATCGGCGGAGACGGTGCGTAAGACATCGCGCGGGATACCCGTCTTGCCCTCCGCCAAGGTATTCAGGAAAGAGGACGCGAGACGATAGGAGCCATCGCCCCAAGCGGTGAGCGCTAACGTGCGCGTGGCTTCGCGGGCCAAGGGGCTGCCGGGCACGTCTTTAAGTAAGTCCGACGCCGCTTGGCGGGCCTTCTCGCGATTGCCAGCAACCAGCATGAGTTGGGCCCGGGCCAGGTGAATGGCGTCCAGCACAGCAGGGTCGCGCGGGCATTCAAAGCTCAGTTGGCCCTCGGGCCGTTTCATGAGGAAGTCATAGACCTCATTCGCAATCGCCTTCGCGTCGCTTGGCTTGGCATCCGCGGCGGCGGCCACGAGGGCGCGGAGGGCGGTGAGGCGGACGGAGGGATTCGACGGGTTCTTCGCGGCGAGTTGCAGGAAGCGTCGGCCCTCCGCGGATTCGTAGCCGAGAATCAGTCCGCAGAGGAGGTCGGCCTCGGCTTGGCGGGTGTCAGGGAGCGGAGCGGCTTCCTTGAGTGCATTGACGGCCTCAACGCGACGGTCCTTGCGGGCAAGGGCGAGTGCGAGGTTACGCGAGAAGGCAAAAGCGAGCGGCGAGCCCTTGGCATTGCTGGCGCGTTCGCGAAGTACGGAAATCGTCACGTCATCGACTTTGCCGGCGATGATGGAGGCACGGAAGGAAAGGACTTCGATGCGCTGGCGCTGTTCTTCGGAGACCGCGGTACGCGTGGCGTTGGTGAGGTGCGTGTTCACGCCGAGGTTATCGCCTTTCGCCGTGGCGATGAGCGCGCGCAGGGCGTGGCCCCAAGCAATCTCGTTACTGGGTAATTGTTCGGGGGCGGCTTTTTCGGCCGCAGCGCTCGCCGCAGTCAGGTCGTTCTCGAGCAACGCGATCAAGCCTTCGTAAAGCGATTTACGTGGCGACTCGGGCAGTCCCTTGAGCGAGGCCTTCGCCTCGATTACTTTAGTGCGTTCAATTTGCCCGGCGGCGAGGCCCAGTGAGGCGCGTTCACGTTCCTTACTGGTGATGCCCGGAGTCGTCAGCGTTGCGCTGTAAAGTTGGGCGGCCGTCGTGGAGAGACCCGCGGCCAGGGCTTCGTCGGCTAATTCCAGCAAGGTGCGTTGCCGCGGGTTTTCCGCCGTGGGTACGACTGGCTGGTTGTTGAGTGCGGTCGGCGGAAGGTCTTGGGCGAAGCCTAGCCCGGCCCAGCCAAGGGCAAGGGTCAGCAGGGCGACGGAGGCGGCACGCGACATTCCCCCGACATTGGTCGGAGAAACACCCGCGGGCAAGAGGGGAGTGTCGGCCTTAGGCCTTGTCCAAACCGAAGGCCGTGTGCACGGCGCGGACGGCGGCATCGGCTTTGGCGGGGTCCAGGGCAACCGAGATCTTAATCTCGGAGGTCGTGATGAGCTCGCTGTTGATGCCGACCGAAGCCAGTGCCTTGAAGAGCGTGCCGGCGACACCAGGGTGGGAAATCATCCCGACTCCGACGATGGAAAGTTTGGAGATTTCACCAGCCGAACGGACGGTGCCGCTGCCGAGTTTCTTCAGTGTCTGGCCGACGACCTTTTCGACCCGGACATACTGGTCGGTGGTCACGGAGAAGGTGAGGTTGGACTTACCGTCCTTGCCCAGGTTCTTGATGATCATGTCGACGCTCAGGCCGGCTTCGCCGAGGTCGTCGAAGATGGCGGCGATGGCCTGCGGGTTGTCCGGGAGGTCGGAGACCGTTACACGTGTCTGCAGGCGGTCGAGGGCGACACCGGCGATAGCCGCGTCTTCAAGGGTTTTGGCGATGGCTTTCACGATGGTACCGGGTTGGTCGTTAAAGGAGGAGCGGACTTCGAAGGGGACGTTATATTTTTGGGCGAACTCGACGGAGCGCGACTGCATGACCTTGGAGCCACTGGAAGCGAGTTCGAGCATCTCCTCGTAGGAGAGCTCAGGCATCTTACGGGCGGCGAGGACGATGCGAGGGTCGGCGGTGTAGACGCCGTCAACGTCGGTAAAGATCTGGCAGAGGTCGGCCTTAATGGAAGCCGCGACGGCGATGGCGGTGAGGTCGGAGCCCCCGCGGCCGAGCGTGGTGACCTGGCCCTTTTCGGTGACGCCTTGGAAGCCAGCGACTACGACGACTTTGCCTTCTTCGAGGCGCTCAAGCAGGTCGCCCCCCGTGATGCGGGTGATGCGGGCACGGGTATGGATATCGTCCGTGAAGATGCCGGCCTGGGCGCCCGTGCGGGAGACGGCGGGCACGCCGATGGCGTGGAGGGCCATGACGGTCAGCGCAATGGTCTCCTGTTCGCCGACGGCCATGAGGACGTCCATCTCGCGCTCGTCCGGCAAGGGCATGAGCGCCTTGGCGCGGCCAATCAGGTCGTTGGTCACGCCGGAACGGGCGGAGACGACGACGACCAAGCGGTTGCCCTTGGACCACTGCTCCTTGATTTTGGCCGCAACGTTTTGGATACGGTCAACAGTGCCGACGGAAGTTCCGCCGTATTTTTGGACGATGAGGGCCATCCGTTTAGGATTCGGGAGAGAAGATACGGAGCACGACTGGCTCCTCGAGCACGGTCTTGAGGCGGCCGAGTTCTGTCAAGACCTTGGACATTTTCTGCTCATCGACCGGGTAGGTGGAGAGCGTGACGGTACCGCGGCCTTGGTTGGGGTGCTCGTATTGAATGACGCGGGCGATGGAGACCTTGTGCTTGGAGAAGATGCGGTAGACGCCTTCGGAGACGCCGGCCTTATCGAGCAGCGAGAGGCGAAGGTAGAACGGCGAGACAATCTCGGGGAGGTCGGCCATGCGGACCTTCTTGCCCTGGCTTTCGCGGGCGGCGAGGCTGTCGCCCGTGAGGCCAGAATTGGTAGCGCCAGTGAGGGCGGCGATGGCGTCCACGATGTCTCCAATGACCGCGGAAGCAGTGGCGTCGCCACCAGCCCCGCGGCCGGTCAGCGTTGTCGCACCGACGACGTCACCACGTAAGGTGATGCCGTTATTCACGCCGGTGACACGGGCGAGGATGTCGCGATTAGGGACCAGAGCAGGGTACACACCGACTGTCATCCAGTTGGCTTTGAAGTCGCGGCGGATGACGGCGAGGTGCTTGAGCGCTAGACCGAAGCGACGAGCGAAGTCGATGTCAGCGGGTCCAATATTACGGATGCCTTCGACGAGCGTACGATTACGTGGGGCCCACTTGCCGTGGGCGAGCCAAGCAAGAATCGAGGCCTTGTGCCAAGCGTCGATACCGTCGACGTCGAGCGTTGGGTCAGCTTCGGCGTAACCGAGCTCCTGGGCTTCCTTGAGGGCATCGGCAAACGAAAGGCCATCTTCGCCCATGCGGGTGAGGATGTGGTTACAGGTACCGTTGAGGATGCCGACGATGAGCTCGAAGCGGTTAGCGACCAGGCCTTCGCGGATGGCCTTGATGATGGGGATACCGCCGGCGACGCTGGCTTCGAAAAGGAACTGGCCGCCATGCTGGCGGACGGCGGCAAAGATTTCCGGACCATGCTCGCAGAGGAGGGCCTTGTTAGCGGAAACCACAACCTTGCCAGCGCGGAGCGCCCGCAGGGTGAGTTCACGGGCCTTGGTGGTGCCACCGATGAGTTCGCAGACCACGTGGACCTTAGGGTCGTCGATGATCTCGTTTGGGTTCTTGGTCAGCTTGCTAGCGGGAATCTTCACCGCGCGCTTCTTCTTGAGGTCGCGGACGCAGGCTTTGCGGAGGTCCAGTTTCACGCCGAGGCGCGTTTCGAGGTCAGCCTGTTTTTCAGAGAGGTGCTTCCAGACGCCTTGGCCGACGGTGCCGAAGCCAAGGATGCCGATACCGATGGTGCGAGGGGCGGACATGAAAATCAGGAAGTTTTCTTGGTGAACTTATTCTCTTCGCCGCGGAGCAGACGGCCGATGTTGGAACGATGCGTCCAGACGTTGAAGAGCGCGATGGCGCCGGCGAAGATGAGTTGGGCGTCGCTGAACTGCAGTGGCGTGAACTTCGGCAAGAGCCAGCAGGAAAGCGGGAGGGAGAGGCCGAGCGCGAGCGAAGCGACGGAGACGTAGCGGGTGGCGTAGAAGGCGATAGCCCACAGCGCGGCGCCAATCACGATGGGGATAGGCAGGAGGACAAGCAGGCCGCCGATGGTCGAGGCTACGCCCTTGCCGCCTTTGAAACCCAAGAAGCAAGAGAAGCAGTGGCCCAGGAGCGTGCCTGCTAAGCCTGCGACGCAAATGACGAAGACGATTTCTTGGTTAGGTTCGGAGGACTTGAGGAACAGGAGGGGGAGGCCGGCACCCGCGAAGCCCTTGAGCGCGTCGAGGGCGAAGACGAGGTTGCCTGGGCCCTTGCCGAGCACACGCTTGACGTTGGTGGCGCCGGGGTTGCCGGAGCCTTCCTTCAGGATGTCGATGCCGTAGCGCTTGGCCACAAGCACGGCGAAGTTGACGGATCCCAGAAGGTATCCGACTAAGGCGCTGATCCCGAGGGCGAGCAGCATCGCTTAGGCGTCGATCAGCTTAGCGCTGACGATCGCCGGGTTGCGGAGAATCTCAGCCAAGGCGGCGGCACCGGGAGCGGTGTCGAGCTGGTAAACCGCGAGCGCATTCGCGCCGCCGGTGCGGCTGAGGGCCATATTAGCGATGTTGACGCGTTCCTTGGAGAGGAGGGTGCCCAGCGCGCCGATGATGCCAGGCTGGTCCTGATTTTCGATTAGCAGCAACTTGCCTTCGGGGACGAACTCGAGCGTGCGGCCGTTGATGGAGACGACGCGCGCGGACTGGGCCTTGCCGAGGACCGTGCCGGCAACGGAGACGGACTTACCGCCTGCGAGGAGGGCTTCGACGAGGATGAGTTCCTTGTAGTCAGCTTCAGCCGAGGAGCGGATGGTCTGCACTTCGACGCCGAGGGCCTTGAGTTTGCTCGGGGCGTTGACGTCATTGACGCCTTCCACGATGCCGCGGAGGTAACCACGCTGGATGGAGCGGGCAATGGCGTCAGCGCCTTGGTCGGAGCCCGTTCCGAAGGTGGTTAAGCGGAGTGCTTCGACGCGGCCGGGGGCGGCCAACTGACGGGCGATGGCACCCAGCTTTTCCGCGAGGGCCAGGAAAGGCCGGATGCTCGAGAGTGTCTGCGAGTCGACGGAGGGCAGGTTAACCGCGTTGGCAGGCGAACCGCCGCTGAGCACCATGATGGCGGCTTCCGCGACTTCGACGCCGACGTTTTCCTGGGCTTCGGCCGTGGAGGCGCCAAGGTGCGGGGAGAGATGGGCCTTCGGGAAGGCCCGGAGAGGGTGATCCTTGGCCATCGGCTCATCGACAAACACGTCAAAGCCGCAACCGCCACACTGGCCGGAAGCGAGCGCGGCCACTAGAGCGGCTTCGTCGACGATTCCGCCACGAGCACAGTTCACAATCTTCACGCCCTTCTTCATCTTGGCGAACGCCGCAGCGTTGACGATGCCTTCCGTCTGAGGGGTCAGTGGCATGTGGACAGTGATGTACTCGGAAAGCACGAACACTTCATCGAGGGTCGACATCGTGACGCCGAGGGCCTTGGCGCGGGCTTCGGTGAGGTACGGATCGTAAGCGAGGACCTTCATGCCGAAAGCGTTGGCGCGCTTGGCGACTTCAGCGCCGATGCGGCCGAGGCCAAGGATGCCGAGATGCTTACCGAAGAGCTCGGTGCCAGAGAGGGTTTTGCGGTCCCACTTGCCTTCGCGCATCGACTGCACGGCCTCGGGTACCGGTCGGGCGAGGGAGAGCAGGTGAGTGAAAGTTAACTCAGCGGTCGCGATGGTGTTGCCCGAAGGGGTGTTCATCACGATGACACCGCGTTCGGTGGCAGCATCGACGTCGATGTTATCGACGCCCACGCCGGCGCGGCCGACGCACACGAGGCGGGGGGCGGCGGCGAGGACTTCGCGGGTGATCTGGGTCTCAGAACGGACGAGGATGGCGTCCACGTCGGCGACGAGGGCGAGGACCTTCTCAGGGGTCGAGCCATAGGCTTCGACGACCTCATAACCCGGCTGGGCTTTGAGGAGGGCGACCCCGGTGGCGGAAATTTTGTCGGCGACGAGTACCTTAGGCATGGTGGTGGCTAATAAAGATTGGTTTGAGTCATAAATGCCCGACCTTGGCAATGGCAAGCCACTACCCCAGTTGGGCTGTCATAGCGGGGGCGCCAGCCTAGAGCCGACGGTGGGCATAATCCGCTAATTCGTAACAATCCGGGCTCATTTCCTCGAGGAAACGGCAGGGGTCGAGTGGGCGGTAACCCTCGCCTGAAACCGCGAAGCGTGGGGCGAAGAGGTAGAGTAAGTTTTCGGCCCGGGTGCAGGCGACGTAGAAGAGCCGGCGCTCTTCCTCGACGTCGCCGTCATCGATGGCTCGGGTCAGGGGGAGGAGGCCGTCCGCGACGCCGAGCAGGAAGACGATGGGGAACTCCAAACCCTTGGACTGGTGAATGGTCGTCAGGCGTAGCATGTCCTGGTCGGGCTCAGGTTTTTTATCCGAGGATTCGCCATTGAGCAGCACGACTTGCGCGACGAGGTCGGTGAGTTCTTCGAACTTGGCGGCGAACCCAATCAAGCCAGTGAGATCCTGTTCACGGTCTTTCCAGTCCGGGAAGAGCGTCTTGAGGTGCGAGCCATACCAACCCTCGATACAAACGCGCGTGGTCTCGGCGGGCGTACGGGCAACTTTTTCGTCAGAGCGGTCGCGGGCGGCAGTGAAGAGGTCGGCCGCCGGGTTCGTGGGGGCGGGCTTCTGGCGGGCGGCTTCAATCCCCTCGAGCATGTCCTCAAGGGTAATCGTCAGGTCGTTGAAATCATCCTTCGCGGATTCGGGCACCTTCTTGAGCACGGCCGAATCGCGGAGCGCACGGACCATACCACGGCCTTGCGCTGCTTCGACTTCCTTGGCGGCGCGGGTAATCTTGTCGGCGGCGACCGGTCCGACCTTGGGCAACAGACAAAGCAGGCGGGATAGGGCCACCTGGTCTTGGGGGTTTTGGATGAAGCGCAGGTGGGCGAGCACATCCTTGACGTGAATTAGGTCGAAGAACTTGTGGCCACTGGTGATGACGAACGGCACGCCTAAAGCGTTCAGTTCCATCTGGAGCTCGAGCGATTGGTAATGGGCTCGGTAAAGCACGTGGATGTCGGCCAGCGGATGGCCTTCGTTGTGCAACTGGATGATCTTGCGGCCAATCAGTTTAGCCTGTTGCGACGTATCACCAATGGTGAAGACCGTCGGGGGTTGACCGCCGGGGCGCACGGCCTTGAGGCGTCGATCGAAGCCTTCGATGCGCGGCCGGTGGCGGAGAATTTCGTTGGCGAACGCGAGGATCTCCGGCGTCGAACGATAATTCGTATCGATAGAATGAATCAGCGTCCCCGGGTGCCGGGAAGGGAAGGCCACGATGTTTTCCCAGTCGGCCCCGCGCCAGGTGTAGATACACTGCGCATCGTCGCCGACAGCCATGATTTGGTGGTGCGAACCGAGGAGGTCGATGATGCGGCTCTGCAGTCGGTTGGTGTCCTGAAACTCGTCAATCAGGAGGTACTGGAAGCGGCGGCGGTAGTGTTCCAGCGCGGCGGGGTCGTTCTCCAGCACGCGCAGCCAGAGGACGAGCAAGTCATCGAAGTCACAGACGTTACGTTCTTTCTTCGCAGCCTCGTAGGCGTCGCAGAAGCCGACGAGCTTTTCGGGCCCGCCCTTCATCCAGTCCAAGCGTTCGCTGATGACCTCAGCCACGGGTCGGAGCGTATTCCGGGCATGGGAGTAGGCGTCGAGGATAACCCCGGCCTTGGGGTTGGTCTTATCTTTAATGAAAGCCCCGTCGGAGGCCTTGACGATTTCGGAGAAAAGATGTTCCGACTCCTTTTGGTCGAGGATGGTGAAGTCGGGCGAGCGGCCTGCCGCCAAGGCGTTGCGGCGCAGGATGCGTTGGCCGATGGAGTGGAAGGTGCCGCCCCAGAACTGCCCACGCGGGATGCCGGTGAGGTCCTCGACGCGTTCGAGCATTTCCTTGGCCGACTTGTTGGTGAACGTCAGCAGCAAGATGTCCCAGGGCTTGGCGCCTTGGTGGAGGAGCCACGCCACGCGGTAGGTCAGCGTGCGCGTCTTGCCAGAACCGGCGCCAGCAAGGACGAGGGCCGGGCCAGGCGGAGAGGTCACCGCCGCGTACTGTTCCGCGTTCAGTTCGGCCCGGAAGTCGACAGGAGGCAGGCCGTCCACAGGTTAGGAGGTCGGTGCGGCGCGACGGGCAAGGAGGTCAAACTTCACGGCTTGTTCGTCGGCTCGGTAGGACGAGCGAACGAGCGGGCCGGATTCCACATGCTTAACCCCAGCGGCCAGTGCGAAGGTCTTCCATTCCGCAAATTCATCAGGGTGAACCCAGCGATCGATGGGGGCGTGCTCCTTGCTCGGCGAAAGGTATTGGCCAATCGTGAGGATGTCCACCTGCGCGGCGGCGATGTCCTTAATCAGTTGGGCGACTTCGTCCTTTTGTTCGCCGATGCCGAGCATGAGGCCGGTCTTGGTGATGAAGCCACGGGACTTGGCGTGCTTGAGCACCCAGAAGGAACGGTCATAGCGCGCGGTCTTGCGGACGGGACGTTGAAGACGTTCGACCGTCTCTAAGTTGTGGTTAAGGATGTCGGGCTTCGCGTCGAGCAGGGTGTCGAGGTGTTCCTGTTCGCCGCGGAAGTCGGCGGGGAGGACCTCGATCGTGGTCTTGGGGCAGCGGTGGCGGGTGGCGCGCACCGTGGCGGCCCAGACGGAAGCACCCCCGTCCTTTAAGTCGTCGCGGGCGACCGATGTGATGACGACATGCTTCAGGTTCATCAGCGAGATGGACTCCGCTACGCGGGCCGGTTCACCGAGGTCGAGTTCGCTGGGGCGGCCGGATAGCACGGCACAGAAGGTGCAGGAACGGGTGCAGACGTTACCGAGAATCATCACGGTCGCGCTGCCGCGGGACCAACATTCACCCATATTAGGGCACTGGGCGGACTGGCAGACCGTGTGTAGCTTGTGTTCGTCGACGTTCTTACGGGTCTCGAGGTAGTCGGGACCAGTAGGAAGCTTGGCACGGAGCCAGTCGGGTTTGCGGGCGGACTCGATCATCGGAAGGCTTACCATTATCCGAATCGGCCGTTTTTCAACCCTACAAAGAGAAAGGGGCGCCTTCCTCGCGGAAGACGCCCCTGGGCTATGCGATATCCTAAGAGTTTACCCTATTAGAAGGTCTTCTTCAGCGTGACGGCCGTGATGCCATCGTAGGTGCCGGCGTAGGAGCCGCTACCGTCGGAGAAGGCCAGGGTGCCAGTGAAGCCGAGGACTGGGTAGGACAGCGCGATGGAGTAGTCCTTGTCGGTCGAGGCAGCGTTCTTGCCGTCGGTGATGCCGTAGTGGAGCGCGAGGGAGAGACCCTTTACTGCAGCGACGTCGTAGGCGTAGTTCAACTCGTAGTACTTGGTGCCGGAACCAACGATGCTATTGCCGAAGTAATCGGTGGTGGCGAAGGAGATCTTCGCGGTGAGGCCGTAGGCCGACGCCGAGACGTTCAGTTCGCTGGTGTTGAACGAGGAGTTACCTTCGTAGATGTAGCCGATGTACCCGACGGAGGCGGTGATGTCCTTCGTGAGGCTGAAACCGTAGGCGGCATAGGCATCGACTTCGAGGGTCGCAGTGCCGTAGCTAACGTTCGATGCCCAAACACCAGCCGAGAGGCCGGCAGTGTGCGCGACGTCGAAGCCGCCCTGGACGGCAGTCTTGCCGCCGTTCTGCGTGATGCCGCGGAAGACGTAGTCGGAGGTGAACGCTAGGTTACCCGACGTGGTAAGCGCCGGGGCCGGAGCTGCTGACTGGGCCATGGCCGAGGCAGCGGTGAGGGTGAGGAGTGACAGGAGGGAGGTGTGTTTCATAGCACCTGCTCTTATGCTCAACCTATGCCAAAGTTCGGGCGGCCGCCGTGATCTAGAATAATCAGACGCTTTTTTGACACAAATCCGTTGGGCCCTGCTAAATTATAGGCAGATATGCTAAAAGTTAGCCAATTAACGCTGCTCCAAGGCCTTCTCATAAGACGCCACGTGGGCTTGCGCGGACTTCCGCCAACTAAACTCTTCCCGCATCGCCTGTTTTTGGGCGGAGACGAAGTCTGCGGGTCGCGCGTAGAGCGCTAAGGCCTGCTCGATGGCCCATTCGACGGCCCCCACGTCGGCGTGCTGGAAGACGATGCCGGTGCCTTGATGGGTGGTGGAGTTCCAGTGTTGGACGGTGTCGGCAAGTCCGCCGGTGGCACGGACGATCGGCAGCGTGCCGTAAGCCATCGAATACATTTGGTTAAGTCCGCAAGGTTCGAATCGGCTCGGCATCAGGAAGAAGTCGCAACCGGCTTCGATGCGGTGCGAGAGCGCCTGGTCATAGCCGATGCGAATACCGACGCGTCCGGGGAAGTTATCGGCGAGGCGCCGGAATTCTTGTTCGAGCCAACTGTCGCCGCTGCCGAGTAATACGAACTGCAACCGACCTGCGCGCAGGAACTTCGGTAGAGCCTGCACTGCGAGGTCGAGACCTTTTTGGTCCCAGAGGCGGGAGATGACTCCGACGAGTGGGGCTTGGGAGTCGTCCGTCAGCTTGAACTGTTTCTGGAGGTCGAGTTTACAGGCGCGTTTACCCGCGAGGTCCTGTGCACTAAAGTTTTTCGCCAAATGCTTATCCTTCTGCGCATCCCATTCGTCGAGGTCGACGCCGTTCAGGATGCCGTCTAGGTGGGCTTGGCGTCGCAGGACGACGTCTTGCAGGCCGAACCCGAAGGCGGGCGTAAGGATTTCTTGCGCGTACGTCGCGCTAACGGTGATGATGCGGTTGGCGTGGAGGATGCCACCTTTGAGGAAGTTCACGCCCCCGAGGCATTCGAGCTCCTCGGGCTTAAAGAGCCATTCGGGCAAGCGTAAGAAGGGCAGGATGCGACGGCTCAGTAGCCCTTGATGTTGCAGGTTGTGAATGGAAAGCACCGTTGCACAGCGTCCGAGGGGCGAAGACTTTAGCGTCGTATTAAGGAGCACCGGGATCAGGCCCGTCGTCCAATCGTGGCAATGGATGACGTCGGGAATCCAACCCAGTTGGAGGCACGCATCGAGGGCAGCGCGTCCGAAGAAGGCGGCCCGTTCGGCGGTGTCTTCGCGGGCCGGGTAGATTTCACGGGCCCCGTAGTAATCGTCGTGCTCTATGAACCACACCTGCGCCGTCGGTGCGAGGTCGACGGACCGCACGCGGCAGGCCGCTTTAGCGGGGTCACCGCCGACATCTACTTTAAGGGAGTCCAATACTGTCCCCATCTGCTCACGGCCGGGGACGGAGCCATACAATGGCGTGGCCACGCGGACTTCATGGCCGAGGGCGGCAAGGTTCTTCGCCAAGGCGGACGTCGCGTCCCCCAATCCGCCAGCCTTCGACCAAGGGGCGATTTCCGGCGTGATATGAAGAATCTTCATGCGGGGGAGGCGGGTCTTCGGCCAAGGCGGTTAAGCAAAGGAACGCAGGCGAGTAGGACTAAAAAGGCAAGCAACATGGCGGCGTTTCCTGCGAAATCATGCACCGTACCGAAGGACGAGAAGCCAGGGCTGCCTGGTTCGAGGCCGCTGTAATCACGGTCTAACGAGCGTGAGCCGTGGTTCATCGCGTGGAAAGCCAGGTAGGTATTGCGCCCGATATTGAGGAGGATGGCGGCGCCGGCCGAGAGCGCAATCATCGCCATGCGTCGGACGAGCGAGCCGAGGGGCTCGCCTTCGAGGAAGATGGCGCCGAGGAAAGCGCCCACGAACACGCAGGCGGAGAATGACCGAATACCAGAGCAGGCGTCCGCCACGCCGACGGCATCGTTGTTGGCGAAGATGATGGTGTTGCCGCTGACCCGGATGGTGTGGCCGGTCGCGCGAAGGATACCAGAGACGAGCTCGGTGACGTTCGTCAGGAGTTCCCCTTTGATCTGGTTATCAATCAGGTAAAGGAATGGTCCCGAGATTAGCCAGACGCCGACAGGGAAGAGCATCAAGGCGACAGCGGCCATCCGGGCACGTCCGGTGGCTTCGGTTTGCTGCGGGCCTTGCACGGAGAGGAAAGTGCAGCCAAGGGCCGTACCCACGAATCCGAAGGCAATGGCCAGCGTGGGCACCACACCCGTTCCAGTGATGGCCCGGGCGGCGGCGCCCAGCGCAAACGTTAACAGAGCCGCGAAAGTCAGCGCAGCGATGAAGCGCAGGTGC
>Ga0208810_1000269_pt1 | contig 14135 bp, 9 predicted proteins | sample Colrivmet1560A02_FD_187679 | JGI IMG/M metagenome (GOLD analysis project Ga0208810, IMG submission 187679) | Estuarine microbial communities from the Columbia River estuary - metaG 1560A-02 (SPAdes) (version 2) | ecosystem: Environmental > Aquatic > Marine > Intertidal zone > Estuary | place... | reverse complement strand
CACGTGAGCAAATTGCCCAATTAATTGGCGCCGATCCTAAAGAAATTATATTCACTTCTGGTGCTACTGAAGGTAACAACCTAGGTATCAAAGGTGTATATGAAATGTATGCAAGCAAGGGCAATCATATTATTACTAGCACCACCGAACATAAGGCTGTTTTGGATACTTGCAAGCACTTAGAAAAATTAGGTGCAGAAGTTACTTATTTAGAAGTTCAACCCGATGGTTTAATTGACTTAAAACAATTAGAAGCTGCCATGAAGCCTACTACTATTTTAGTAGCGATTATGTATGCCAATAATGAAATTGGTGTTATACAACCGGTGAAAGAAATTGGAGCCATTGCAAAAAAGCATGGAGCACTTTTCTTTACAGATGCAGTACAAGCAGTTGGAAAAATTCCTGTAGATGTTATTGCAGACGGCATTGATATTATGTCTTTTACTGCACACAAAATGTATGGTCCTAAAGGGGTAGGCGCTTTGTATGTGAGAAGAAAAAATCCGCGTGTAAAAGTAACTGCTCAAATAGACGGCGGTGGACATGAAAGAGGAATGCGTAGTGGTACTTTAAACGTACCTGGTATTGTAGGTTTTGGTAAAGCTGCAGAAATAGCAAAGACAGATATGGCTGGCGATACAGAAAGAGTTTCAAAATTAAGAGACAAATTAGAAAATGCATTAAAGTTAATTGATGAGACTTATGTAAATGGTAATCCGGCGCACCGTTTACCCCATGTAAGTAATATCTCTTTTAAATATGTGGAAGGAGAAGGCTTGATGATGGGCTTTAACAAGGACATCGCTTTATCTTCTGGTTCAGCTTGTACATCGGCTTCTTTAGAGCCTAGCTATGTTTTAAAAGCATTGGGCTTAGGCGATGATTTAGCACATAGCTCTCTTCGTTTTGGTTTAGGAAGATATACCACTGAAGAACAAATTGATTTTACGATTAAAGCGGTAACCGATACCGTTTTAAAACTAAGAGAAATGAGCCCACTTTGGGAAATGTTTAAAGAAGGGATTGACATTGATGCAATTCAATGGGCACATCATTAAATAAAAGGCAGGTCACTAGTTTCGAATTTTTTTAATAATTTTGAAAATATAAAATAAAAATAAAATGGCATATTCAGATAAAGTAATCGATCATTATTCTAATCCTAAAAATGTAGGAACATTAGATAAGGCCTCTAAGAGTGTAGGTACTGGTTTAGTAGGTGCACCAGAGTGCGGAGACGTAATGCGTTTGCAAATAGAAGTAGATGAAGCAACGGGTCTTATTACCGACGCTAAGTTCAAAACATTTGGTTGTGGTTCTGCCATTGCCTCTTCTTCTTTAGCCACAGAGTGGTTAAAAGGAAAAACAATTGACGAAGCAGTTAAAATTGACAATATGGATTTAGTAGAGGAATTAAATTTACCTCCAGTTAAAATTCACTGTTCTGTTTTAGCAGAAGATGCCATTAAAGCAGCTATCAATGATTTCCGTGTTAAAAACGGATTGGCTGAATTAGTATTTGAACAAAGCCACGTTTAGTTTAGGTCTTCTATTTATTACCTATGAGCGAAGTAGCCCAAGAGAATTCTATTTATGTAAGTGCTAAGGCAAAGGCCAAGGTATTGCAATTAATGCAAGACGCGGGCGTTACCGACGACGCAAGTTATTTTTTAAGAGTAGGGGTAGTAGGGGGTGGTTGTTCTGGCTTAAGCTATAAACTAGACTTTGACAATGAGGTGAAACCCATGGATCAAGTCTTTGAAGACAATGGGATAAGGATTGTTACCGACTTAAAAAGCTTTTTATACTTAGTGAATACCGAATTAGAATTTTCAGATGGCTTAAATGGAAAAGGCTTTTATTTCAATAACCCCAATGCAAGTAGAAGTTGCGGATGTGGTGAAAGCTTCGCGGTATAAGTATAACAAGACCTTGGATAGACTATCCATATAAATCATAAGATAATTATAATATTGAATGCTCCGTTAACACGGGGCATTTTTTTTGTAGCTTTGAACCATGTGGGCAATTTGCAAAAAAGAATGGGCGCAGTATTTCAATGGCTTAACAGGCTATCTAGTTATTGGCTTTTACTTAATCGTGAATGGGCTTGTTTTATTTGTACTTCCTAATTTTAATGTACTCGATTTTGGATATGCTTCCTTGCAAGCTTATTTCGACTTTGCCCCTTGGTTTTTATTACTCTTGGTGCCGGCCATTACCATGCATAGTTTTTCGGATGAGTATAAACAAGGCACTTATGAAATCATAAGAACCTTACCTATTAGTCCGCTTCAATTAGTAGCAGGGAAGTTTTTGGCCAATTTATTTATTGTACTAGTAGCTATTCTACCTACTTTATTGTATGCATTTACTTTGGACGCCTTAAGTGATATTGGTGGAATAGACTTTGGTGCTACTTATGGCTCTTATTTTGGTTTATTATTTTTAGCGGCTTCTTATACGGCCATAGGCATTTACATAAGTAGCATTACCAAAAATAATTTAGTGTCTTTACTAGTATCCATTTTGGTTTGTCTCTTATTATTTAAAGGTTTTAGTTTACTTAGTCAGCTTTCTGTATTTCCCAATGGCGCTAATTTTTATGTAAGTAAGCTGGGCTTAGAGGCGCACTATATTAATATGAGTAAGGGCCTACTTACAGCCCAGGATATTATTTACTTTCTATCCATACTAGTTTTATTTGCCATAGGAAGTATGGAGAATATAAAAGGTAAAGTAAAATATATTATTACAGTAGCTTTTTTAATTAGCTTCAATATATTTTTTTCTATTTATAATTTTCAATTAGACCTTACTAAGGAACAGCGTTATACTTTACATCAAAGCACAACAGAAATTATTGCAGCTATCAATAAGCCTGCAAGAGTGCACCTTTATTTAGGAGGAGATATACCTCCTTATTATAAAAATATTGCAGTAGCCACTGCAACCTTACTTGAGCGTTTTAAACAAATCAATCCAAATGCCATTAGCTGGGATATTGAAATACCTGGAGAATTGTATAAAGACGATGCCTTGTACCAGTTTTATGATAGCTTGTCTACATTAGGATTACCGATTCAAAGAATACAAACTGAAAATGGTCCTTCTGATAAAAGAGTAGACCAACTAATGATTCCTGGCGCTCTTATTGAAGTGGAGGGCCAGGCACCTATTGTGATTGATTTAAGAACAAGTAAAAAATATTTTAAGCCTTATAATATTGTAAAAGATATTCCTGAAGAAGATATGGAGGCCACTGCCAATGCAGCAGTTTCTTTATTGGAATATAAATTTACACAAGCCCTTTATTTATTAAATAGAAAGGTGGTTCCAAATATTGCTTATTTGACGGGCAATGGGGAGCCGGTTAATTTAACGGTGAATCATTTAGGAGAATCTATTATGCATAGCTATAATTTAGCTGTATTTGATTTGAAAAAAGGTTTTCCTAATCCGCAAAAAATTAAAACCTTACTTATTGTAAAGCCTACCCAAGCTTTTACAGAATTGGATAAATTAAAATTAGATCAGTTTGTAATGGGAGGCGGTAATATAGTTTGGGCCCTTGATAAATTAGTTGCGGAGTATGATAGTTTACAAAAAACGAGTGGCGCTTATACGGCTTATGATAGAAGCTTAGCCTTAGATGATTTACTTTTTAAATATGGGGTAAGAATAAATGCCAATTTAGTACAAGATTTAAATTGCGCTAAACTACCCATGGTAGTGGGTAAGGGGGAGGACGGTAGTCCCCTTATTCAAAGAATGCCTTGGCCTTATTTTCCTTTTTTACAAGGCAATGAACAGCACCCGATTGTTCAAAATATAGATAGAGTATTATCTTATTTCCCTTCAAGCATTGATACCATTGCGGTTGCAGGTATTCAGAAAACAATATTACTTAGTACCGACTCCAATAGTCGTATACTTAGCTCACCTGCTGTGGTGGATATCAATAGCGGTAAACAAGAAGGCGAATTGGAAAGTTTTCAAAAAAATCATTTATCCGTAGCCGTTTTAGCAGAAGGTAAATTTCCTTCCTTGTTTTCTAATCGAGTTTCTGCGGTAATGCTAGACAGTATCAAGGCTTCTACTGGTAAGGGCTATCTAGAAAAAGGTATTGCAAGTTCCAAACAAGTCATTATTTCAGATGCGGATATTCTTACCAACCAAGTGGATGTAAAAAGAGGTCCCCTGCCCATGGGCATGATGCCTTATGAAGAGTATCAGTTTGCCAATCATGATTTTTTTGTAAATACTATTGCTTATTTAAACGAACCCATTGGTTTATTGGCTTCTCGTAGTAAACAGCAATTGCTGCGTTTATTAAATCGTCAAAAAGTAGAGGAGCATAGAGTACTGGTTCAATTTATTTTAGTCCTTGGCCCACTAGTTCTACTAGGGCTGTTCTATTTAATATGGACAGGGTATCGGAAACGTCAATTTGCTATTTAGTAAGTATGTTGTAACTTTATACTATGACAACAGATCAATTAGTTTATTTTGTTTTTGGAGCGGTCATTCTTATTGCTCTAATCCTAGACCTAGGTTTTTTAAGTAAAAAAAATGCCATCATTACCATGAAGCAGGCCTTGCGTCAAACTTTTTTATGGGTATTGTTAGCGCTTGCTTTTTTTGTATTTATGTGGATAGAGGAAGGTCAAAAATTAGCATTTGAATACTTGAGCGGTTATTTAATGGAATGGAGTTTAAGCATTGATAATATTTTTGTTTTCATTTTAATTTTTAGTTCCTTTCAGGTGAAAGAAAAACATATACCAAGGGTTTTATTAATAGGTATATTAGCCGCTATTTTATTTAGAGTCATTTTCATTACAGTGGGTGTGGCCTTGGTGGCCAAATTTGCATGGGTGCTTTATATTTTTGGTGCCTTCTTAGTGTATACAGGTTATAAAATGTTTACTGCAGACCAGGAAGATAATTTTGATCCACATCACTCTAAAATATATCTATTCTTAAAAAAATTCTTACCTCTTGGAAGTACAGATGGCGATGGTAAGTTTGTTATTAAAGACCATAATAATAAACCTTTGTATACAAGCTTATTTGTAGTGGTGGTACTTTTAGCAGCCATTGATATTGTATTTGCCTTAGATTCAATTCCAGCGGTAATGGGTATTTCAAGAAGCAGTTTAGTTATTTATACTTCTAATATTTTTGCCATATTAGGACTACGTTCATTGTTCTTTTTATTAAGAGGAGCCGTGAATCAGTTTGAATTTTTACAACAGGGTATTGCCATTGTTTTAGTTTTTATTGGTATTAAAATGCTAGGCGAACACTATGTAAATTTGTGGCTAGATAAAAACACACAAGTTTTAATTTCTTTAATGATTATTATTTTTTGTATTACAGGTTCTATTTTTTATTCCATTTTCGTTAACAAAAGAAAATTAGAGAAAGAAAATTCATAACCTGCTCCCTAAAAACTATCTTATATTCGCACCACATTATACATTACCTATGAATGGGAGAAAAGTAGCCATCATTATTGCGCTCATTATATTTATCGATCAAGCTATTAAGTTTTATATTAAGCTTAATTATTTTATCGGGGAAGAACATATCATCATTGATTCATGGGCAAGACTGCATTTTATAGAAAATGAAGGCATGGCCTGGGGTTTAAAATTTGGAGGTGGCTTTGGAAAAATAATCTTGACTTTATTTCGCCTAGCTGCCGTTATTTGGGGCACTTTTTTAATTAAAGGTTTTATTGAAAAAAAATACCATAATGGTTTTATTTTTTGTGCTGCCTTAATTTATGCGGGTGCCGTAGGTAATTTAATTGACTCTATGTTTTACGGCCTACTATTTGAAGCAAGTGTACCTTATACAACCATGGTAGCGCATTTACTTCCACAGGGTGGAGGCTATGGTAGTTTTTTACATGGGAAAGTAGTAGACATGTTTTATTTCCCCCTTATTCAAAATGCACATTTTCCTAGTTGGTTCCCTATTTGGGCAGGGGAGGAATTTGAATTTTTCCGACCTGTATTTAATTTTGCCGATGCATCCATTAGCACCGGGGTCATTACCTTGTTTATCTTTCAGAAGAAGTTCTTCAGTGATACAGACATAAATGCCGAGCAGGAGGTTAAATCAAGTTCTGACCAGCCACAAGCCTAATACAAGATCCCTTTTACCTTATTCATTTGACCCAAAGAGGGCTGGCCTTTTTTACAAGCTTATTCGTACCTTCGTGCCCTAAAAATGAGCTAGGATAAAGCGTTGTATGAGTAAAAAATACCCAGAATTTAGTGGATTAAATCTCCCTCAATTGGAGGCAGAGATATTGGCTTCTTGGAAGTCCGAACAGGCTTTTGAGCAGTCGGTCTCTTTAAGAGAAGGCAAGACCCCCTTTGTTTTTTATGAAGGGCCTCCGAGTGCCAATGGAATGCCCGGCATTCACCATGTTATTTCTAGAACTTTAAAGGATATGGTTTGTAGGTATAAAACCATGCAAGGTTTTCAGGTAAAAAGAAAAGGCGGATGGGATACCCATGGCTTACCTGTTGAATTAGGTGTAGAAAAAGAATTAGGCATTACGAAAGAAGATATTGGTAAAAAAATAAGTGTAGAAGAGTATAATCAAAAATGTAGAGAAGCGGTACTTCGTTATAAAAAAGAATGGGACGATATTACCAATAAAATGGGATACTGGGTAGATTTAAATAATCCTTATATCACTTTTGAAAATAATTATATTGAAACACTTTGGTGGATATTAAGTACGCTTTATAAAAAAGGTTACTTGTATCAAAGTGTAAGTATACAACCTTATTCACCTGCAGCAGGAACAGGATTAAGTTCACATGAACTCAATCAACCAGGTACATACAAGGATGTAAAAGATACTTCAACAGTGGCTATGTTCAAAGCAGTAGAAAATGCAGATAGCCAATTTTTATTTGATGCAGTAAATGCAGCAAGTGTAAAGTCGAAAGAAATATTTTATATGGCTTGGACCACTACACCGTGGACCCTACCCTCGAATTTAGGACTCACTGTTGGCCCCAATATTGAATATGTTTTAGTAGCTACTTATAACCCCTATACAGCCATACCCGTAAATGTGGTGATCGCTAAAAATTTAGTGTCTAAATATTTTAAAGAAGAAGGGGAAGGACTAGAAAGTTTTGCAGAAGGCGATAAACTTATTCCTTGGAAAATAATAGCTACTTGCAAAGGCAGCGGGTTAAATGGACTTCGTTACGAGCAGTTAATGCCCTTTGAGGCCAATGATCCAAAAACTTTTGAAGGAGATCCTTTTAAAATAGTGCTAGGTGATTTTGTGACCACAGAAGATGGAACAGGTATCGTGCATACTTCTCCTGCCTTTGGTGCAGATGACTACAAAGTAGGACAAAAAAATAATTTAGGTATTCTTACGCTAGTAGATCGTGAAGGAAAATTTGTAGAAGGTGTGGGAGAATTTAGTGGCCGCTTTGTAAAGAATTATAAAGACGAAAAAGACTACCAAGATGTAAACGTAGATATTTCTGTAAAACTGAAAAAAGAAAACAGAGCCTTTAAGGTAGAAAAATACGAACATAATTATCCGCATTGTTGGAGAACGGATAAGCCTATTTTATATTATCCACTAGATGCTTGGTTTATTAAAACCACGGCTGTAAAGGATAGATTAATTGAATTAAATAAAACCATTAATTGGAAACCCAAGAGTACGGGGGAAGGTCGTTTTGGTAACTGGTTAGAGAATATGGTGGACTGGAATTTATCGCGTAGCCGTTATTGGGGCACGCCGCTTCCAATTTGGAGAACAGAAGATGGCACAGAGGAAGTTTGTATAGGATCGATTGAAGAATTAACCAAAGGTTTTTTAGCTGCTAAAGAAAAAGGCTTGAATAAGGCAGTTGATTTAAAAATAATTGATGGTAAGTTAGATGTGGATTTACATAAACCTTTTGTAGATCAAATTGAATTAGTAAGTGCAAGTGGCCAAGCTATGAAGCGTGTGTCTGATTTAGTAGACGTATGGTTTGACTCTGGTGCGATGCCTTATGCGCAGTGGCATTATCCTTTTGAAAATAAAGATTTAATAGATAAAGGCCAGGCCTTTCCAGCCGATTTTATTTGCGAGGGCGTAGACCAAACACGTGGATGGTTTTATACATTACATACATTGGGCGTTTTACTTTTTGATAGTGTGGCTTACAAGGCGGTGATGAGTAATGGACTTGTCTTGGATAAGAATGGCAATAAAATGAGTAAGCGACTGGGCAATGTGGTGAACCCCTTTGAAACAATTGAAAAGTATGGTGCCGATGCCACACGCTGGTATTTAGTAACCAATGCTTCTCCTTGGGATAATTTAAAATTTGATATGTCTGGTATACAAGAAGTACAAAGAAAATTCTTTGGCACTTTATACAATACTTATCAGTTTTTTGTTTTGTATGCCAATGTAGATGATTTTCATTTTGAACAAGCAACCATTCCTTTAGCCGAGCGACCAGAAATTGACCGTTGGATTATTTCTTCTTTACATACTTTAATTCAAACTGTCACTACCTCAATGGATGATTTCGAACCTACCACAGCGGGTCGTGCCATTGAAACTTTTGTGGATGAGCATTTAAGTAACTGGTATGTAAGATTATGTCGTCGTCGTTTTTGGAAAGGTACTTATACCCAAGATAAAATTGCTGCTTATCAAACCTTATACGAGTGTATTGAAACCATTACTAAATTAATGGCCCCTATCGCACCATTTTTCGCTGACCAAGTTTTTAGAAATTTAAATTCAGTTACTCAAAAACATAATTATAGTTCTATTCATCATGCTCCTTTTCCTATTGCAGACAAATCTCAAATAGATACTGCTTTGGAAAGCAGAATGCAAATGGCACAGGATATTTGTTCTTTGGTTTTATCTATTCGTAAAAAAGTGAATATCAAAGTACGTCAGCCTTTGCAAAAAATATTAATTCCTGTTTTAGATCCAGCCACGAAAACGGCTATTGAATTAATGGAAGAATTAATACTTGCCGAGGTAAACGTTAAAGAAATTAATTATATAACGGAGACGGAGGGGGTTATTAGCAAAAAGGTAAAAGCCAATTTCAAATTATTGGGCGCCAAATTAGGAACCAAAATGAAACAAGCCTCGGCCGTAATTGCCAATTTGACCCAGGCTCAAATTACGAGCTTAGAAAAAGAGGGAAAATTAGCCTTAGACATCGAATCAGAGACTATCGAGTTGCTAATCAATGAGGTAGATATTATAGCAGAAGATATACCAGGATGGAGCGTAGCTGTCAAAAATGCGCTCACTGTTGCCTTGGATATCACCATTAGTCCCGAGTTATTGAAGGAAGGGCATGCCCGTGAGCTTGTAAATAGGGTCCAAAACATCAGAAAAGAGAGCAATTTTGAGCTAACTGACAAGATTTTGCTTGAAATTGAGGATAATACAGACTTGAAGGAGTCCATTATTCAATTTTCGGGGTATATTTGCCGCGAAATTCTCGCAGTCCAGATAGACTTCCTACCGGCCTTGAAAGAGGGGGTAGAAGTTGACATAAATGATCATAAATTAAGAATTTCAGTTAGACAAAAAGGATAAATATGCCTACAAAAAAACCAGCTCCCAAAAAGGCGGCCCCAGCTAAAAAACCAGCTCCTAAAAAGTCGGCACCCGTAAAAAAGGCGGCCCCAGCTAAAAAAGCAGCTCCTAAAAAAGCAGCACCAAAAAAAGCAGTTCCTGCTAAAAAGGTAGCGCCTAAAAAAGCAGTGCCTGCTAAAAAGGCGGCGCCCGCAAAAAAAGCGGCTCCTGTAAAAAAGGTAGTTCCAAAAAAAGTAGCACCTGTAAAAAAACCAGTACCCGTTAAAGCACCTTTAAAAAAAGCAACTCCTATTAAAGCTCCCTTAAAAAAAGTAGTTCCTGTAAAGGCAGCTCCAAAACCACTCGTTAAGCCTGTCGCTAAACCAGTTGAAAAATATGTTCCTCCTGCAAAGCCAGTTCCAAAAATTCCAACGCCTCCTGTAAAACCAGTGCGTAAAGTTGCAGAGCCTATTAAAGATATTAAAGTTCCAAAAATTGGCGCTAAAAGTAGCGTGCCTTATCAACCAGGTTATGTTCCAATGGAAAGAAGAAAAGAAGTAGAAAGATCTACAGAGACTTTAGTAAAATATTCTGATGCAGAATTAAAAGAGTTTAAAGATTTAATTTCTAAGAAAGTAGAAGCTGCTAAGAAAGAGTTAGTTTACTTACAAGGTATTATTACACGCAAGGATGAATTAGGCGGAGATAATGATGATGCTAGATACATGACCATGGAAGATGGTAGTGTTAGCATGGAAAGAGAGCAGTTAGGTCAAATGGCTTCTAGACAAATTACTTTTATAGACCATTTAGAAAAAGCCTTAATGCGTATCGAAAACAAAACCTACGGTATTTGTAGAGTAACAGGTCGCTTAATTGACAAAGCGCGTTTACGTGCGGTGCCACATGCTACTTTAAGCTTAGAAGCAAAATTAGGATATGTAAAAAATAGCAGCGATCAGTAGAAGATAAATAGAGTTGATTAAAAAGCAGCTACATATTATAATGAAACATTCAATTGTTCTATATAAAAACCCCGATAAAATTTATCGGGGTTTTTTGTAAATATTATTTTTAAAACTTTTGTACTTGTTTTAATTTCTACTTATTTAACTTCCTGCATGTCAATTAGTTTTCGGTAATAACCATTTTGAGCAATGAGTGCATCATGGTTACCTCTTTCAACTATATCTCCTTTCTGTAGCACAATAATTTCATCAGCGTGTCGAATAGTTGATAATCGATGTGCAATGACAATAGAGGTTCTGTTCTGCATCATATTATTAATCGCTTCTTGTACTAATTTTTCACTTTCTGTATCGAGCGCGGAAGTGGCTTCATCCAAAATTAAAATAGGAGGGTTCTTTAAAACTGCTCTAGCAATGGTTAAGCGCTGGCGCTCACCACCACTTAGTTTACTGCCTCTATCGCCAATCATACTTTGAAAGCCGCCTTCTTTTTTAATAATAAATTCGTAGGCGTTCGCAATTTTCGCAGCTTCTATAATTTCAGCCTCCGTGGCACCTGGCTTACCCAAGGCAATATTGGCAGCAATGGTATCATTAAATAAAATAGGCTCTTGAGTTACAATACTTATTAAATTTCTTAAACTATGTAAACTATACTCTTTAATATTTTTTCCATCAATATATAAATTACCCGCAGACACATCGTGAAAGCGAGGCACTAAATCGGCTAAGGTGCTTTTACCCGCACCAGAAGAACCCACCAGTGCGACCGATTTGCCTTTTTGAATAGTTAGGTTTATATTTTTTAATATGGAAGCGTCTTGATATAAAAATTGAACATTCTCAAATTGAATCGACTGCTTAAAGTCGGTAATTTCAATAGGCTTTATAGGCTCTTCTACTGTTAAAGGGGCTTCTAAAATTTCATTCAGTCTGTCTAAAGTGGCGTTACCTCTGGTAACATTGTAAGCTGCTTGAGATAGGGCTTTCGCAGGATTAATTATTTGAGAAAACAAAGCGACATAAGCAATAAAGGAACCACCATTTAATATTTCACCACTTAAAACCAATTGCCCTCCAAACCATAATACCCCACATAAAATAACAACACCTAAGGTTTCAGAAATAGGAGAAGCCAAATCACGCCTATTCAATATTTTATTTTTGATATGAAAAATTTCATCCACCAATCCAAAAAATTGTTTCTTCACTCTTCCTTCTGCATTAAAGGCCTTGATAATTCTTAAACCTGTTAAAGTTTCTTCCATCTGAGATAAAATCTCACCCCATTTTACTTGGGCTTTATTGGTATGTTTTTTCAAACTTCTACCAATGCGGCCAACAATTAAACCAGCTAAAGGAAGTAGTATAAAAACAAAAAAAGTAAGTTTAACACTTATAATAAATAAGAAAATAAGTATGCCTATAATATTCAAAGGCTCTTTTATTAAACCTTCTAATGCACCAATCACAGAATTTTCTAATTCAGTGATATCGTTAGAGGATCTACTTAAAATATCTCCTTTGCGTTGTTCTGTAAAATAGCCAATAGGCAGTTTTAATATTTTTTCATACAAGAGTCTGGAATATTTACGCGTTACTCCGTTTCTGATAGGTGCTAAAAAATAAAAAGATAAATAAAGAAATAGGTTCTTTAAAAAAATAGTAATTACAATAGCCAAGCAAATCCAGCCTAGGGCAGTTACTTTTCCATGCTGGGCTATACTGTTTTGCAAAAAGCCATAAATGATTTCTTTGATGTTCGCAGACCCGCTACCTGCGGTCGTGGTTTTTACAGCACCTGTTAATTCGCTGCTTCCAAAGATAAGGTCCATAAAGGGCATGAGCATACCCAAGGAAAACAAGCCAAACACTATAGATAAGGTAATAAATAGGCTATACCAAGCCATATAGGCCTTGTATTCTCTGATATAACTTATGATGCGAATAAATTTCTTCATATTCAAAATTATTCCCGCAGAATAATGAGCAAAGTAACTAATTTTACAGCGAATCAACGATTTTGATTATGGAGGAAGGAAAAAGACAAAAACAGGTGGCCGGGGCCATTCAGAGCGCCCTGAACGATATTTTCTTAAAATTAGGGCTTACTAATTTACAGGGAGGGATGATTTCCATCTCTTCTGTGAAAGTGACCCCCGATTTATTAGAGGCTAGAATTTATTTGAGTTTATTTCAGGTAAAGGATACAGAAGCTTCTTTTAAGAAAATTCAATCACAGGCATGGGAAATCAAGAAGCATCTTTCTGATACCATGAAGCATCAATTAAGACGCATTCCTGTATTGCAATTTTACTTAGATGATACATTGGATTATGTTTTTAAAATGGATGAGATTCTAAAAAATTTATAAGTGCATTTTTTATTTGCATGGCGTTATTTTAGAGGAAAATATAATTTTCAAGCAATTCAAATGATTGCCTGGGTAAGTGTTGTGGCTATTGCAGTAGGCACTGCTGCCCTTATTATTGTACTAAGTGTTTCCAATGGATTTACAGAAGTCGTTAAAGGTTTGTACGCCGACTTTTACGCCGATGTACGCGTAACACCGGTGGAAGGAAAATTTTTTTCCATGAGGGACGCTCCTTATCAAAAATTAGCATCTATAGAGGGCGTAAGGGCCGCGAGTAAAGTGGTGGAGAGTAGGGCCTTGCTCGTAAAAGGCGATTTACAATCGGTGGTACTTGTAAAAGGGGTAGATAAAAATTACAGCAAAATAAATAATGTAGCTAAGTATATGAAGCGTGGCCAATACATTATGGGCGATATGGAAAATCCCATTTTATTATTAGGTATTGGAGTTGAACAGAAGCTGGGCTTGTTTCGTTCCTTTATTGGCGACACATTGCAACTCTATGCAGTCAATAGATCAGGCAAGGCCTTTACCGATATCAATCAATTGAATAATTTAACTGCAGTACAAGGTGGCGCTTTTTCAGTACAGCAAGAATTTGACGACCAGTATGTGTTTACTAATTATTCTTTTGCGCAGTATTTATTTGATTTAGATACTAGCCAGTATTCGGCTATTGAAATGGCTGTTCTGCCCAATAAAAAAGAGCAAGTAATAGCTGAAATAAAAAAACAATTAGGTACCGGGTTTCAAGTAAAAGATAAGTACCAACAAAATGCCGATCTCTATAAAATAATGCAAATGGAAAAGTGGATCATCTTTGCCATACTTGCTTTAATCATGATAGTGGCTTCTTTTAATTTAGTAGGTGCCTTAACTATGCTCGTTTTAGAAAAACAAAAAGACATTCACGTGCTGCATGCCATGGGTGCTAAGCCCTGGGATATTCAAAAAATATTTTTAATGCTATCGGGTATCATGGCCTTTATGGGCGCCTTAATTGGCGGGGGCTTGGCTAGTTTATTTTGCTTCGTTCAAAATAAATTCCATCTTATAAAATTGGGAGGTAATTCTTTTGTCATTGATTATTATCCTGTGAAACCAATGGCTGAAGATTATATAGCCATTATACTTTTAGTAATGGTGATTGCAATTGCAGCAGGATGGATTCCAGCGCGCAAAGCCTCTGCTCGTC
>Ga0208810_1000267_pt1 | contig 14245 bp, 9 predicted proteins | sample Colrivmet1560A02_FD_187679 | JGI IMG/M metagenome (GOLD analysis project Ga0208810, IMG submission 187679) | Estuarine microbial communities from the Columbia River estuary - metaG 1560A-02 (SPAdes) (version 2) | ecosystem: Environmental > Aquatic > Marine > Intertidal zone > Estuary | place... | reverse complement strand
GGACGTCACCCTCGTTGCGCACGAAGCCTTCCTTGGTCACGAAGCGCTGGATGTGGTGCGAGTCCATCTGGTAGGCTCCCATGCCGACGGAGTCATCGATAGTCTCGACCCGGCGGCAGTTCTTCTCGGACATCACGTAATCGGAGACCATGCGGCGGGCTTCGCGGACATAGAGCTGGCGGGGCCAGTTGCCGTTGTCCTTGAACTCATCCTTCGCGAGGCCGAGCTTCTGGAAGGCCAGACGCATCTTCTCCGGCACGCGCGGGTGATGGGCGTAGGTCCACATCAGGCCCTTCTGCCAGTCTTCGTGGGCCTGCCAGATCTTGGCGCGGGTGGCGTAGTCGGCGTCGGCATAATCCCAGTTCTGGCCGATGAAGTCGGTGCTGATGGCGAAGTTGTTGTTCGTATCCGTCTTGCGGTTGGGCATCGGGGTCGGGGCCCAGGAGTTACGGTCTTCGCCGGCCTCGACGTTGCGGAGGGCCAGCTCATACCAGCGCTCGTCGTAATTCGCGGGTTTTTCCCAGTCGCGGCGGTTCTCCGGGACGTCCGTCGTGCACATGCGGAAATTATAGGCCTGCACCTTGCGGTCGCCGGAGCCGTCAGGGCCGGGGATTTCTTTCTCGATACCAGGCAGGAGGCCGCTCGAGGGATCGCCTTTCTTCACGTAAGGGTCGACCTCGACCTTGAACTGGTGGGAGCGCGCATGGCCGACCTGGACGCCGTTGAGCGTCTCGCCGTAGGTGGCGTTGGCTTCGCGGCCGACGTGGTAGCTGACGCCCGCCTTGGCCATCAGGTCGCCTTCGTAGGTCGCATCGATGAACATCTTGCCCGTGAACTCGCGGCCGCTCTCCATGACGATCTTCACGATGCGCGTGCCGTCCTTGATCACGCCCTTCTTCAGGTCGAGGCGTTCACCGAAGACGACGGTCACCTTATCGCCGGCGGCCTTGAGCATCCGGTCATAGAGCGCGGAGGCCACGTGCGGCTCGAACGTCCACATCGTGCCTTCGTCGGCGGCGTTGCCGTGGGGACGTCGGGAGAAATAGTCGGCCCGGGTCTGGTGGACCCACTTCGCGGAATCGGCGTAATGCGTGCCGATACCCGTGTAGAACTCCCGGGAGAGTCCGCCGATGGCTTTCTTGTTGCCGATGTCGGTGGCGCCGAGGCCGCCCGTGGTCAGGCCGCCAAGGAACTGTGTCGGCTCGATGAGGACGGCCGTGCGGCCTTCGCGGGCCGCCTGGATGGCGGCGGTGATGCCGCCGGAGGTGCCGCCGTAGATGACGATGTCCTGGGCAGGGAGGGTGACGGTGAGGCCGAGCAGGGCGAGCAGCAGGGAGCGCATGGGGGTTAGGCTGATGTCAACCGAATCCCCCCGGCCTGCAATCCCGTTCCTTAGGACCGCAAGCCGCGCAGGGTGCCCGTGCCCGTCGCGAACCGATCGGCTTCCACGCCCAGGTCTTGGAGCATGCTACCGAAGAGGTTGGCGAGCGGGGTATTATTCGTGCGGTCGAAGGCGAGGTGTCCGCCGTGACGGAAGCCACCGCCGGCGAGGAGGATGGGGAGGTTCTGATTGCTGTGCGAATTGGCGTTCCCGAGGCAGCTGCCGTAGAGCACCTGGGTGCGGTCGAGCAGGCTGCCGCCGGTCTCGCGGGTCTCGCCGAGGGCGGCGAGCAGTTCGCCGAAGACCTGGAGCTGTGCCTCCTCGATGCGACGGAGTTCGGCGATCTTATCCGGCTCGTTGCCGTGGTGGGTCAGTCCATGGGTCTCGTTCTTCACGCCCGGGACGTGCGGCACCACGGAGAAGGTGCTGAGGGTGAGCGTGACGACGCGGGTGCTGTCCGTCTGGAGCGCCAGGCGGACGAGGTCGAACATCAGGCGGGAGCGCGCGACGACTTCGTTGGCGTCGGCGATGTCCTTCGGCATCGGGTAAGCGACCTCCGGCTTGGGCCGGTGCTCCCAGGCGATGCTGCGCTGCAGGCGGCCTTCGAGTTCGCGGACGCTCTGGAAGTATTGGTCCAGCCGGGCCCGATCCTGCGGGTCGGAGCTCTTTTCCAGTCGCTTGGCTTTGTCCAGAATGAGGTCGAGCACGCTGCCACCGGCCTGGATGCGGCGCATCGTGGCGGCCTTCTCCTCGGGCGTACCGGCGACGAAGAGTTTCCGGTAGAGCCGTTCGGCGCTGGTCTCCGCCGGCAAGATCACGCCGGAGCGGGACACGGCGATGGAGTCGGCGTAATGTTCGCCCTTGCGGACCGACACGGCGAGCGAGCCGAAGCGGGTGTCTTCGCCGATCTTCTCCGCGACGAACTGATCGAGCGACTGGGTGTTGCGGAAGGTCGGCTGGCCGGGGTGCGGCGCGGCTGTGAGGAAGCACTGTCCGGCATGGTGGTTGCCGTCCACGCCGGGGTGCGAGAGGCCGGTAAATGTCGTGAAGCGTGAGCGGTGCGCGACGAGCAGATCGAGGTAGGGGCTGGAGGTGGCGCCGTCCGCGGGGAAAAAATACTGCGGCATCATCCCGAGCGGGACGTGGATGGCGACCATCCGCTTGGGCGGGGTCTTTTCAGCGGCCTTGGCCAACGCCGGTAACGCCAAGCAGGCGCCGGCGGCGAGGAGGAAGTCACGTCGGTTCATCATAAGGGTCTATTCGAGGCGGAGGTCGCCGAATTCGGCATGGCAAGGGCGTTCCGGCGCCCAGGAGAGATCGTTGCCGCCGTGGAAGGTCTCGAAGAGGAGCTTGTCGGCTCGGAGGGTGGATGCCTTCCGCCAGACCATCGTCTGCGCGGTGACTTCGGCCGTGGTGTTGCCGTAAGAGACTTTGAGTTCGAGCAGGCCGTCGGCGCGGTCGGGATGGTTCAGGCGCACGCGCAGGCGGATGTTGACGTCCTGATCGCGCGGTAGCCGGAAGGTCTTGGGCAGGCTGAGGCTGTCGCCGTAATCCTTGGTCTGGCCGGCATGGTAGGCGTAGGCCTCCATGTGTCCGTCGGCTCGCCACATCGGCCGCACGGAGAACCCGTTAATACCGTCGGCGCGTCGTCCGCCGGTCGTCTTGCCCGGGCCGCCACCGAGGCCGGGGAGCTTGCCGCCCCGGCGCCAGTCGAAGTCAGGGGAGAAGCGGACCACGTAAGAAAGGATGACTTCGTCGCGGCCGTCAAAGGACTGATTCCAAGCGGTGCCACCTTCGGAGGGACCGATGCGGCCGGGGGCGTAATCGACGCGCCAGCGCTGGCCGGTGGGACGGGATGCCACGCTGAGGCGGCCTTCGCTGACGCCGTCTTCCCAAGGGCAGTCGGGCCAGTCGGCACGCCAGGCCTTCGTATCGTAAGGGCCTGGGGCGCCAGCCGGTGCGCGGGGAATCGCCGCCCAAGCTGAAGCAGCGCAGAGGAGCAGGAGGCTGGCGAACGAAAGCTTCGGCATGGGTCAGCGCTGAGGGGGAAGGAAGAGGCGGCTGCGCGCAAGCCCGTGGATGAGGGCGCGCAGACGATAGCCTTCGCCGCGGGTTTCTTCGACGATGCGCCGGATCTCCGCGCGGTCGGCGTAGGAGACTTCCGCGCCGGTGGCGTAGCGTGTCAGGTGGGCGACGAAGGCCCGGGCGAGGCGGGCGTCGTCGGCGGCGAGGCGGGCGGCGAGTTCGCCGGGTCCGTTGAAGGAGCGTCCGTCGCGGAGTTCGCCGGAGGCGTCGACCTTCGGCCCTAGCTTGTACTCGACGCGCCAAGGCACTTGCCCTTTCTCCGCCGGGATGTCGCCCTGGCCGTTGGAACGATAGCGCGAGCGAAGGCCGCCGATCGGGTCGAACGCCTCGAGCGCGAAGCCGGGCGGATCGATCTTGGCGTGGCAGGCCGCGCAGTTGGGGTCGGAGCGATGCTTGGTGAGCTGCTCGCGGACGGTGGTGGTGCCACGGGTGTCCGGGTCGACCGCGGAGATGCCGGGTGGGGGCGGCGGCGCCGGGTCGTCAAGGAGGCGGTCGGAGACCCAGACGCCGCGTTTGACGGGCGAGGTGGTCGTGCCGTTGGCGGTGAGCTTATGGATGGCCGCCTGGCCGAGGAGTCCGCCGCGCAGATGTCCCGGGGGCAGCGCGACCTTGCGTCGTTCGACGCCCTTGACGCCGCTGATGCCGTAATGTTCGGCGAGACGTTGCGTGAGCATCGCGAAGTCCGGCTGCAGGAGCGACCGCGCTGGGAGGTCTTCCTTAAGTAATTCGGTGAACAAGGCCGCGGGCTCGCCAGCGACGCCTTCGCCGAGCAGGAAGCGGTATTCCGGATAGAGCAGTGGGTCTGGATTGGTCTCGTCGAGTCGGCTCAGGTCGAGCCACTGACGCGTGAAGTCGCTGACGAAGCGCTCGGCACGGGGGTCGGCCAGCATGCGGTCGATCTGAGCGCGGAGGATTTCCGGACGACGCAGGGAGCCGTCGCGGGCGGCGGCGAGCAGGGGGGCGTCCGGCGGGCCGTTCCAGAGCCAGAAGGAGAGGCGTGACGCCAAGGTGTACTCGGCTCGGCTCGGGGCGGCATCTCCATCGAGGAAGAGGAATTCCGGCGAAGTCAGCGCGGCCACGTAGACGCGGCGCATGGCGTCTTCGAAACAGTCCTTCGATGCCAGGCGTTGGCGCAGGAGTTCAAGGTATGGCTCGATCTCCGCTGCGGCTACGTCACGACGGAAGGCACGCGGCAGGAAGTCCGCGAGCAGGCGACGGGCGTCCTCGGTCGGGTCGGCCGACTGCACCGTCTCGAGCTTCGGTTCACGTTCCGCGGGTGTGAGGTCGAAATACATGCTCGGCAGATAGCCGCCTTGGCTCCGGACCTTCTCGCGACGCGGGGGCAGGGCTTCGCCTCCGGCCCAAGGTTTGATGGGTAACGAACCAAAGAGCCGGCTGTGGCTGACGGGCGGCCAGACCGGGTTGAGCGGGCCTTCGATCTCGAACCAGTCGAGCGCCACGCCCGGACCGACATGCTTGGCGGCGCGGCCGGCGACCTGGCCGATGCGTAGTCCGTTCCAAGGCACCGAGACCGGGTCGAAGACGATGGAATCGTGCGCATCGAGCCAGGCCGTGATCTCGCCGGCCTTGGACTCCATCGACGGCGCGGTAAAGGCGGCGAGCAGGCGGCCGCCTTCCTGCTGCTTGCCTTCTTCGTGCGCGCGGAGCACCGCGGCTTGCGGAGCGTCGCAGGGATTGGGCCGGCCGTTGGCCCAGAGGAAGCCCCAGACGGACAGTCGTAGGCGATACATGCCGGCATAGATCGGGGCGACGTTCATCGCGGCTTCGTAGCCTGCGAGGTTCGGGTTGAGCAGGCCGACCGCGCTCTGACTCTTGGCTACGGCGGTGCTCTTCACCAAGGCGCCTCGCTCTTTGAGGTCGGGGCCTTCAAAGCCGACATGGCCTTGCTTGTCTTCGTGTCCGCCGCGGACGGGTAGGGCAGGGTCAGGTTGCTTGTCCTTCAGCAGGACGAACTGACCGTGCGCGAGGTTACCGCCGAACTTGAAGAGCCCGGCCGGGTAGATGCGCTTCTGATAGACCCGCGGTGCGGTGCTTTGGGTGGCGATGGCGAGATCGAGGGCCTTCTCGGCCGCCTCGGCGTAGGCGGCGAGATGTCCCGGGGAGAGGTCGAGTCCGCCGGCGATCTTGTCGTAGCCGGCCACGCGTCCGTCGGAGGGCAGCAGGCCTTGGATATCGAGGCGCGGCAGGGCGAGGAGGTCTTGCAGGGTGTTCTCAAATTCCACCCGGGTCAGCCGGCGGAGCTGGATGCGGGTCGGTCGGGATTCGGTGGAGAGCTTCGTCAACGTGGCGTCGAGGTCCTTCAGGAAGGCGGAGGCCTCGTCGGCCGTGGGACGCTCCTTGCGTTTGGCGGGAGGCATCTCGCCGGCCGCCACCGCGTCATGGAGCTGCGTCCATTTCGCGGGGTTCTCCTTTTCCGTGCCCAGCGTGGTCAGGTCGAGGCCGCCTTTCTTCGTCTCCTGGTCGTGGCATTCGAAGCAATGCTTCTCCAGGAACGCCCGCGGTTCCGCCGCCGGCGCGGCAACGGAGAGCATCAGGAGGGCAGCGAGGCGGAGGGCGAGCATGTCAGCGTTTGGACGTGGCTTCCAGCAGGGGCTTCAGGCGGGCCGCGTAGGCCGCATAGCCCTCGGGGGAGAGGTGGATGTTGTCCGGCGTGTAGAGCGCTTGCTTGATCGTGCCGTCCGGATTCAGGAAATCTGCCGTCAGGTCGAGCACGCGGATTTTCGGGTCAGCGCCGAGGTTCAGTTTGTCGATCTCGGCGTTGGTCAGTAGGATGTCTTCGTAGAAGCGGTTCTTGGGCGCGTGGCAGGGCAGGATCTTCGCGACGATGAGCTCGGCGTCCGGGAATTTCTCACGTAGGTTGCGGGCGCAGGTTTCGACGCCTTTCGCCGCGGCGACGACGCCGGTCTCGGGTGTGAAGAACATGTTGTTGTTGCCGATCATCAGCACGATGGTCTTGGGCTGGAGTCCATCGACGCCGCCGTGGTCGAGGCGCCAGAGCACGTTCTGGGTCTTGTCGCCGCCGATGCCGATGTTCACCGCCTTACGTTCGGGGAACTGCTTCGCCCAGGAAGCGCCCCACTGGATCGTGATGCTGTCGCCGACCAGCAGCACGTCGACAGGGCCGGGGTTGGCTTGGACGGTCTTCACGAGCCCCTCATGGATCTTCAGCCAGGAGTCCCCGCCGAAGAACCCGGCGGTCGGCACCTGCGGCCAGAGTTGGGGGAGGTGTTGGTTGCTTTCACGCCCGGGACGACGGTCGAACTCGGCTTTGCCGGTGACGAAGGCGCGCTCTTCGGCGGTCAACGGCCAACCGCTCGGCTGGGGGTCCGCCGGCTTGCGCGGATATTCGAGGGCCAAGACGGTGGAACACAGGAAGGCGAGGAATGGTAGTCTCATCGGTGGATTATTTCTTCAAGGGAGGGGGTGGGCCCATTTCGGCAACGAGCAGACCGCGGAGGCGTTTGACCGTGGCGGCGTGTTCGGGGAGGGCGGCGAGGCTGTGGTACTCCAGAGGATCGCTGGCGTGGTCGTACAGTTCCACCGATCCGTCGGTCCGTTCGGTCAGGCGATAGCGCAAGGTGCGGACGGTGCGGCCGTTACCGCCGCGGCAGAAGGCGGCGGTCTTGCCCGGGGTCTTCGCGTCGTGCACCAAGGGCAGGAAGCTTCTGCCATCCAGGCCTGGGGAGGCGGGGAGTCCGGTGAAGTCGGTGAACGAGGGGAAGAGGTCGATGAGTTCGACGATGCCCTGCGCGCGGGCCGGGGTGCCGCCGGGCATCTTCACGATCAGTGGTACGCGGGTGACCTGCTCGTCGAGGCTATGCTTGCACCACTGTCCGCGCCAGCCGAGGTGGTAGCCATGGTCGCTCGTAAAGACGATCAAGGTGTTGTCGAGATGGCCGTCGGCCTTGAGCCGGGCGAGCAGGTCGCCGATGATGCCGTCGAGCGTCGTGACCGCCGCGTAGTAGGCATGCATGCCCTCGCGCTGGCGGGCATCGCTGAGTTCCATGCCTGGATCATGGAGCAGGGATCCCTTGGGCAGGGGAGTCGCATCGGCCGGCGTCGGCTCGAGGACGAACTTGCGGGGATCGTGCGCCTCGCGGGCGGCGCGGGTCGCCTCCCAGGCCACGTGCGGGGCGTGGAAGCCGATGCAGGCGAGGAAAGGCTTCTTCGGATCGCGTTCCTCCTTGAAGAACTTCAACAGCCGTTCGGCGCGGGTCGCGTCGGCGATGGCGTCGACGGATTCGTTCTCGCCATAGAAACCAATGCGCGGTCGCTTCTGGCCGAGGTCCTCGTCGAAGGTCTTGAGCTGGGCGGGCTTCGTCTTGGGCGGCATGTCCTCGCGCTTCACCCGGACGTCCCAGGCCTTGGGGTCGACGAAGCTGTCCTTGGGGTCGTCGTGGTCGAGCTTGCCGATCGCGCACGTCTGGTAGCCATGCTCGCGGAACCATCGGCCCATCGTCATCGTGGCCGGATTCTTGATGAAATGGTTCGGGTTGGCGTGCCGGTTGTTCAAGCCGAGCATGAACGAGGTCCGGCTGGGCGTGCAGACGACGCCCTGCGCGTAGGCGCGCTCGAAAACAACGCCCTCCTTGGCCAGCCGATCGAGGTTAGGCGTGATGGCCGCCGCGTCACCGTAGCAGCCAAGTCTCGTGGCCAGATCGTCCGCGACGATGAAGAGGATATTAGGTCGGTTGGCTGCCGGTTCGGCCGCCTGGGCCGTGGGCACGCACAAGCAGGCGATGACTAGAAGGCTGGCGGCGGCGTGTCCGCTGTTTGAATCGTATGGGCCGGACGGCGACCACTTCTGGCGGAGCCAGCCGAAACTAAACCCGGTCGCCAGCATGCCCATGACATGCGGCAAGGTGCCGAGGAAGGCTTCAAGCGTGACCGCAGGGTTGGTAGCGAGCTCCTCCGTCGCGCGCCATCCCGATGCGGAGATGATCGCGACGACGAACGGCAGCGAAGCCAGCACGCCGATCAAGGCGCCACGGCGAGGGGTCATGGAGCCCAGACCTTTGGTCCGGAAGAGTTCGCAGGGGAGCGCGAGGAACAGCCAGCAGAGGGAGAGATAGCAGGCGGTGACGAAGCCGATGACGAGGAGGACGTCGAGGTCTCGCATGTCGTGACTAAACGAACTCCGATAGGTGACCCACCAAGGAATCACGCCGACCCAGAACGCCAGGTTACAGCAGAGCCAGCTGGCGATGAGCGCCTTCAGGGAAGGCAGGATGCGGTCGGCGAGCGTCATGATGGGTTCAGCGGGAGGCCAGTTCGGCTTTGCTGGGGCGGGTGCGGAGGGTCAGGCGGACGTCGTCGGCGAATTGGCGGCCCAGCTGAGGCGAGGCGCTGCCGGGTGCGCCGGCGCTGCCGACGCCGATCTGCACGACGAGGAATCCGGCGGTCGGCGGGACGACGCATCGGGTGGTCAGCGGGCGCCAGGCTCCGTCGGCGCCACCGCGGCTGACGTGGAATTGGGCGCCGCTGCCGAGGGTCTGGTCGGCGACCGGTGGCCAATGGCCGATGATGTCCGCGGGCGAGCCTTCGAAGGCATAGACCTTAGAGATGAAGCGGATAGTTTCGGAGCCGGCCGGCCGGTCGTCGCGGAGGCTGACGGAGAGTTCGACGAAGGCCTCGCCGGAAGTCAGCAGCTGGTCGCGCACGGCGCGGAGGTCGACGATCTGGAAGACGTCGCACGACTGGCGAGGGCGGTTCGGGATCGTCTGTTCGCCGGCGGCTTCCAAAAAGCGTAGCGCCGTGGCGTGGTCGCCTGCGCGGACGACTTCGCTCGGGTCGCCGCCCCAGGTGAAGGCGCGGGCCGGGAACCCTTCGGCGATCTGCCCCGTGACGCCGTCGAAGCCGCCGTCTTGGATGTCCAGGGAGCGGCTCTCGGCGCGATCCGAGCGCGAGGCGAGTGCCCAGCCAAAGGAGGCCACAGTCAGGGCGACGCCGAGGAGCATGGCGACGAACCCCAGGGCGCGGCTACGCTGCGGAAAGTCCAAGGTCTTGGCCGGGGCGGTGGCTTGGTCGAGATTGAGGCCGTCGAGCGCCGCATGGAGGTGCCCGTGAAAGGCGGCGGTCTCGCGAAAGCGGGCGCGGGCTTCGGGGTCGGCGCGGAGGTGCGCGCTGAGTTCGGTCGCCTCGACCGGAGTCAGGCGGGACTCCGACCAGGCGTCGAAGAGGGCGTCAAGGCGTTCAGGCTTCATGAAAGTTCGGAAGTGCCGAGCGAGCGATCGACGCAGGCGCGGAGGGTCTGCCGGGCGCGGGTGAGCGCGACGCGCACGGAGTTGGGCGTCCAGCCGACGGCGGCGGCGATGGCTTCCGGCATCTGGCCGAGGTGGTAGCGACGGCGGATGAGGTCGCCCGCCATCGGGGCGAGCTTGCCCAGGCAGCCCTTGAGGGCCTCCGTGCGCGGGCCGAGTATTTCCGGGGTGGGGGCTTCTTCGCCGTAGAGCATCTCCATCACGTCATCATCCAGACGCGCCGCCGCCCGGGCGCGGGTGCGCTGGAACTGGAGCGCTTGGTAGCGGGCGACCACGCAGGCCCAGACGGGGAAGTTCGTGCCAAGCTGATAAGTATCCGCCTTGCGCGACACGGTCAGGAAAGTCTCCTGCACGATGTCTTGGGCATCACCGAGGTTCGGTTCGATCGTCAGGACGTAATACAGCACCACCTGCTGGTGCTGGACGAAGAGTCGCTGCACTTGCAGGGTATGGTCGGAAGGGGTGGGGGAGTCTCCCATGCGTAAGAGACCGCCAGGGGTGGCGGTCTCGTTAGCATCGGAAAACGTCCGTCCCGGGCAATCGCTTAGCGGAGGCTATTTCCCTCTCGGCTGGGATGCTCTCGGGCGAAGGCGCCGGAGAGGATACGCCCCGGCGACAGGAGGGGCGCCTGCCCTTATCCTTATTTGGCCTGATAGCCTTGCCAGAGCCATTCGAGGGCGGCGGGCAGGAGCTGTGCGCGGGCGTTGCCGATGCCGTGGCCGGAATCCTGGCAGAAGTAATACTGGTAGGGATAGCCCTTGGCCTTGAGGACCTTGGCCATGCGGTGGTTGGCTTCGACCCAGTCATGCATGCCGTCGCGCATGACGTTGGGGTTGAAGTTGTCGCGGTCGCCGACGGCCATGTAGAGGCGGATGGGCTTGCGCTCGCTCTGCGGGATGAGGGTGTCGTGGAAGTCCCAGGCGCCGCCGGGGGTCTTGGGGTCGAACGGCCACTGCTGGTTGACGAACGTGCCGGAGAGGGTGAGCACGCGGCGGAACCATTCGGGGTGATACCAAGCCATGATCAGCGCGGCGGAACCACCCGAGCTCGTGCCCATCGTGGCGCGGCCTTCGGGGTCGGTGGTGAACTTCACCCCGTAATTCTTTTCCACCAGCGGGAGCACCTCGTGCTGGATGTACTCGGCGTAGAGGCCGGACATCGTGTCGTATTCCTTGCCGCGCTCGTGACCCTGGGCGTCGCCGCCGCCGTTGGCGATCTGCACCATGATGAGGGCGGGAATGCGCTTCTGCGCGATGAGGTTGTCGAGGATGCGCGCCGTGTTCATGTCCGGCTTGCCGAGGCCGGGACCATCGTGCGTGACGAGCAGAGGGGCGGCGGTGCCCGGGACGTATTGGGCCGGGACATAGACCGTGATGGTGCGCTTGTAGTCGATGGTGTGCGTCTTGACGATGAGGGTCTTGGGGTTGTTTGGATCCGGGATGCCGAACTCTTCGCGGGCGATGCCGGGGTTGAATCGTCTTGTGGTCTTGGATTCGATCTGGAACTGCTGGATCTTGCCCTGTGGTACGCCTTCGATGGCCTTGGTTTCCGGCGCGGCGACGTAGGTCGGCCCAACGAGATAGTTGCCGTCGGCGAGAGAAGTCTTGTCGCCGAGCTTCACGAAGGTCGGCGCGCCCGGGGCATCAAAGGCGCGCGTGGGTGGCGTGGGCCGAGCTTGCTTCTTAGGCGCCTGAGGGGCGGCCTTGGGCTTGTCGGCCGCGGTGAGCACGGCCAGCGGGGCTAGCAGCAAGAGGGCGAGGAGGGAGCGCATGATTTTAAATTAGGGGTGGGGTGCGGGTAGGGTTTTTACTTCTGGGCAACTGGTCAACGGATAGATGGGATAACTTTGTGTCTCCGGCTTACTTCGCCTTCTTGGCAGGGGCGTCAGTAGCCTTGAGCACGGGCACTTGGCCCACGGGGCGGCGGTTCTTGCCCTTCTGGTTGGTGGCGGAGTCTCCAATGTCCTCGCGCATTCGCTCCGCCAAGGCACGTAGGCGCTGGGCGACTTCCGGGTGTCGGGCGATCACATCCTTCGTTTCGCCGACATCCGCCGTCAGATCGTAGAGCGCCTCAGGGATGAGTTCGTCCTTCGCGGTGCTATTCTTCCTTTGATAGGGGGTGTCGTCCATCGTGGTGCGCGGGAAGACGAGCTTCCAGTTCGCGCTGCGGACGGCTTCCAGCTTGTTGCGATTATAGTAATAGAAGGCGTCGTGAGGACTCGGCGCACCGGGTTTCGTCATCAGCGGGAGGATGTCCTTGCCATCGATGATGCGGTCCTGCGGAGGCTGCGCTCCGGCGATCCCGGCCAACGTCGGCAGGAGGTCCATCGAGGACGCGATTTCGCTACTGACCATGCCGGCTGGGATGTGGCCCGGCCAGCGCATCACGCACGGAACACGCACCCCTCCTTCACGCGTGGTCGCCTTCGCCGCCCGCAAGGGGAAGGCCTGGCCGCGTTTGTCATAAGGACCGCGGGTGTCCGGTCCATTGTCTGAGGCGAACACGACGATCGTCTGGTCTGCCAATCCCGTTTCATCGAGTGCCTTCAAAACCTCGCCGACGCCCGAGTCCAAGTGCTCCACGACGTCGCCATATAAGCCCCGTGCTGATTTACCGCGCAAGCGGTCTGGGACATGCAGCGGGATATGCGGCGCGCTGTAGGAGAGGTAGAGGAAGAATGGTTCCTCGCGCTTCGCCTGCACGAACTTCACCGCCTCCTCGGTGAACCGTTCGTTGAGCGTCTTCTGGTCGGGCTTCGGCTCGACGACGGTCTCGTCGCGATGGAGAACAAAAGGTCCCATGTCGTTGGGAAACATCATCCCGTAAAACGAATCGAAGCCATGCTGGCGCGGGGAGAATGAAGGCAGATGCCCGAGGTGCCACTTGCCGACACACCCGGTGGCGTAGCCGCGTCCCTTCAGGATCTCAGCCAAGGTGAGTTCGTCGGGGTTCAACCCCTCTGCATGCGCATTGCTAAGGACGTCCGCACCCTTGGGGCCGAAGCTAGACATGCTCACCCGCACCGGGTAGCAGCCGGTCATGAGTGCCGCGCGCGATGGCGTGCAGACGGACGATGGAGCGTAAAAGTCAGTGAACCGGACACCTTCGATAGCGAGCCGGTCGATGTTCGGTGTCTGGATCTTCTCGAAGCCCGGGCGCTTGTCCGGGGTCCAATAGCACCCGACATCGTCGTAGCCGAGATCATCGGCGAGGATGATGATGACGTTGGGCTTCTTCGCGGGTACTTCGGCCGCGGTGAGGGTCGCTAGCGGCGTCAGCAGCAGGAGGGCGAGGAGGGCGCGCATGAGAGCGGGGAAGGCAGATAGTGCCAGGGGGCCTTAAAGATGCCGTGCAAAAGTGCAAAAGTGATTTCTGCGCTGGCGTGAAGGAGTGGGGCGTGGGGAACTCATTCCGGTCAACGGGTCAACCGATCAACTGGTCAACTCTGTCACTGACTTACTTCGCCTTCTTCTTGGCGGGGCCTTTGCCGGCCTTGGGTCTCGGGTTTTCGGGGATGGTCAGCTTGGCGAGGGCGATGAATTCGTCGGTCTGCTGCTGCCAGAGGTCGGCGAGTGCCTTGGCCTTCTCGGGCATCTTGGCGGAGAGGTCGAACTGCTCGGCGCGATCGTTGCTCAGGTCATACAGGGCCCAGGCATCGCCCTTGGCGGCGACGAGTTTGAAGTCGCCGACGCGGATGGCCTTGTTCTCTTCGTGCAGCCACCAGAGGCTCGGGCGCTCGATGGTCACGTCGGACTTGAGCGCGGCCACGAGGCTCTTGCCGGGCGCGGCGGGGATGGGCTGACCTTTCCAATCGGTTGGCTTGGTCACGCCGGCGACTTCGAGGACGGTCGGGACGACGTCGATGACGTGCGCCGGGGTGCGACGGAGCTCGCCCTTGGCGGCGAGGCCCGCGGGCCAGTGAGCGATAAGGGGCGTGCTGATACCGCCTTCGTGTACCCAGGTCTTGTGGCGACGGTGCGGGGTGTTGGCGGCATTGGAGAAGCCGGGCCCGAGGCAGAGGTACGTCGCGGCGCTGCCCATCTCGGCCTGCGGGTCGTGGCCGCCGTCGCGCACCATGATCTCGGCGCTGGCGCCGTTGTCGGAGGCGAAGAGGATGAGCGTGTTCTCGTAGGCGCCCATGGCCTTGAGCTGGGCGATGATGCGACCGATCTCCGCATCCATGCGGTCGACCATCGCGGCGTGGATGGCCATCTTGGTGGCCTGGAAACGACGCTGTTCGGCGGTGAGCGAATCCCAAGGGAGCGGGCGGTTCACTTCGTTCGGGCCGAGCTTCTCCATCGCGGTCGGGAAGGCGTAGGGCGGGCCGACTTCAGGTTCGACCGCGGAGAGCGTCGTATTCGTCAGGCCGAGTTCCTTCTGGCGGGCATGGCGGGCGGTGCGCAGGGCTTCCCAGCCGGCGAGGTACTTGTCGCGATACTTGGCGATGTCTTCGGGCAGGGCGTGGAGAGGGAAATGCGGGGCGATGAACGGCACGTAG
>Ga0208810_1000256_pt1 | contig 14383 bp, 32 predicted proteins | sample Colrivmet1560A02_FD_187679 | JGI IMG/M metagenome (GOLD analysis project Ga0208810, IMG submission 187679) | Estuarine microbial communities from the Columbia River estuary - metaG 1560A-02 (SPAdes) (version 2) | ecosystem: Environmental > Aquatic > Marine > Intertidal zone > Estuary | place... | reverse complement strand
TCTCCACCTGACCCCGAAAAAAAGTGCTATGGGTGACTCTACGGGTGACCCTATGCCCTATGCCCTATCTCCTCAACCCTATGCCCTATGCCCTTGACCGTTATCCCCCTGTCTCCACTTGACTCCCCCTGAGTCCTCCTGTCTCCACCTGTCTCCACCTGAGTCCTCTAGTCTCCTCGTGAGTCCACCTGACTCCTCGTGACTCCGCTAGTCTCCACCTGAGTCCACCTGAGTCCTCTAGTCTCCTCGTGAGTCCACCTGACTCCTCGTGACTCCGCTAGTCTCCACCTGAGTCCACCTGAGTCCTCTAGTCTCCTCGTGAGTCCACCTGAGTCCACCTGACTCCTCGTGACTCCGCTAGTCTCCACCTGAGTCCACCTGAGTCCACCTGAGTCTCCTAGTGAACCCTTGACTCCTCGTGACTCCCTGACCCCGAAAAAAAAGTGCTATGGGTAACTCTACGGGTAACCCTGACCCCTGTCTTCTAGTGTCTCCTAGTGAACCCTAGTGAACCCTAGTGACTCCCCTTGACCTTGACCCTTGACCTAGTAAAACTTTATGAACCCCAACCCTTGACCGCAAGAGAGAAAAGCAACGCCCTTTCCACCACCGTCAAGCATTGCGTACCCCTACCCTAGTAAGCCGTCAAAACGAAAAAAGTCTCTCCCCTACCCTGACCTGTCCTCGTTACCCTACTACCCCTTAGTGTGCTACCACTTAGTGTGTCGTATGTCACAGTGCTACGGGTAGTCCTATGGGTAACTCTAGGGAGTAAGGGAGTGTGTGTGTCGGAGTATGACAGTAGGCGAGAGCGTGACAGCAGTTCAGTACCTCGTGTCTCTCTCATACCTACCCCACATACCAATAAGCACCGCCCCACTCGTGAGAGCAAGGCAGTGCCAATAGGTGAAGTGTAGGAGTCACTGACTGACCACCACGACAAAAGTAACTCAACTACACTTCGGAAATAGCGTAGCACAACGCTTACGCTCGTACCCGAACCACTAGCCGAATACCTGAGAGACAAACCGATCAAACCCCATACCGTAATCAGAAGTAGGGCGAACACCTGTTCGTAGTTTAGTCAGTTTGTCAATAGCGTTAGTGACATCGCTCGCAAGAATAATCCCGTGACGTTTCACAAACTCAAGACACTCAATGTTCAGAGCATCGTGGCACTCATCACGATAACCAGTCACGCCACCATCAGTAACCCAAATGATCGGCTCACGACGCTTACGATTAGCGACCGCCCAACGAACTGCAGGGAGATCAACCGCATTAGCAGAACCACGATCAAACGGTATCTCATCAACCATACGACCGTTCTGAGCGAGAACCCACGCATTAGCAGGAAGTACGCCATTATCGTCACGGGTGAAACTCAACACCGTATAAGCAACGACAGTCGCACTAGGACTATTGACCAACACTTCACGAACCTGATCTTTACTGATCTGAGTAGAACCCGAACAGTCAATAAGAACGATACCGCCCTTACCACGAATAGTGTGGTCAAACACTCGTCGTTGGGGGTCAGTCAAGTAACGATGAAGTCGGCGAGGACTCTTACCAACATTACTCGCAACACGCTTACGCCCCATAGAACCATTCAGTATCACGGGCATAGGGCAAGTCTCAACGACCAACTCAAACCATTCGGGGATAGGAGTATCAGCGATATCCATCTGCTTATACTTCTCCACCACTTTCTTGATCTCGTCACGGGTAGGCTCACGGGTGTCACTAGGCTCTTTCTTGGTATCAGAGTCTTTGCTTTCACTATCGTCAGTGTCACCATCGTCAGAGTTATCGTCGTCGTTGTTTCTGTCGTTGGGATTATCACCGCACAAACGATCAACCCAGTTCGCCAACATTTCGGTATAGATAAAACCGTAAGGTGTGAAGTCTGCTACGCCCTCAGCCGTACTAGCAAGACTGTGCTTACCACGACGCTTATCGTGCTTCTTTAGTTCACGCATTGCTCGCCTACCAATATCGGCAAGAACATCAGCCCACACTTTGTTATGTCGGCGTACGCCCGTAATGAACTGCCTATGGGCGTTACTACCGAGAGTTGCGATAGCAGTACGCACCGCACCTTCCCAGTCCTCGTTAGCGACAAGACGCTCGCCTGCTTCTTTCTCAGAACCGTCGGCGAGGGCTTTCATATCAAACCCTGCTTTCGTAGCGAGATAGTTCACTCGTGCTTCCTCGCAAGCGATCATTGACTCATAGGTGGCGTGTCCACGCTGTACCCACGGTGTGTAGTCCTGTGGTGACACTTTGATATGAACCATCTCGTGCGCTCGTACCGCCTGTGATAACGGGTCACTGCCCTGTGGAGCGACAAGACGCTTATTACTAATGACAGTGTGTGGCAAGCCACGGGTAGGTGCGCAGTCGGATACCGACCATTCGCCTGCCGTAACATCAGGTCTAGTAATGATTTCAGGTAGTGGGCGATGAAGTGTCTTGCTCATCGGAGAGCGTCTACTTTCATCGCTTCTAGAACCGAACTCGCTCGTTCACCGAACACGATCTCAGCACTCTCCTCAATGGAGAGAGTAGAACGCAGTTTGTCAAACGCATAGAACGCACGGAGACTAATCCGTTGCTTACCAGCGTCAGACATACGCACTGCCATACCACGCAAGTCGTCAGACAGTTTTAGAAGTGCCTGTGGGTGTGGCTCACTGATACGAATACGAACGGGGAAACGGTCGGCAAGTGCTACGGGTAGTTCTGCCATATTCTCAATGTTCGTTGTCATTACGGCAGAGAAACCGCTACGGGGAGTGTAGATACGACCCGTCTCAGGGTGTTCCCAACTAGCAGACTCAGGAGAGTCAAGGAAGTTCAGTAGGGTAGCGAATACATCTCCGCCAGCCTTGTCAATCTCGTCTACGACAAGACGACCGCCGAGAGTACCGTCGCCGTTCCACGCCTTCAGCGCAGAACCGCTAACCCAAGAGAAACCGCCCTTAGCGTCAGGCATAAATGAACCCGATACTTCACTGTTGGTCATATCCTCAGTACAAGCAAGACGGAATGAACCGCCTGCTGTGTTGCCGAAAGACAAGCCAGCGAATGTTTTACCCGTACCAGCAGGCCCGAATAAGATAATGCGGTCAATACCAGCGTGTAGGGCGTTGTGGAACTTCTGCCAGCAGGCAGGGAGTGTGGTGGTGGTCATTATGTTTCTTTCTGTGTGGTGGTGGTTTTGCTTACGGGTATAACTCTAGCAGTGATTAGATCACCTGTCAAGTGTTTGTTTGGATTTATTTAGATTTCTTAGCCTGCTCACGATCAGCGTGATAATCACGGCACTCGTACAAGCCCTTCTTGATCTTATGGAAGTACGGATTACCGTCTATGAACTTCAGTGTCGTTTGATATCCGAACCCTGACGCTTCCACGATCTGATCTGTCGTGAACTGTTCCCTGTCGTGTTCTCTCGCCCACTGCTCAAACGCTTTGTATTGGTCAGCACGAGCGACCTTACGGGTGTCGTTAAGCGTTACCGACGGCATAATACGACCGATAATGGATAGCGGAACCATATAGCGACCGAGTAGTTCTTTACTGACCGTACCCTCGTACTTGGCAACGACTGCCCACGCACGGGTGACCTCTGACGCTTCACGCCATAAGTCGCTAGGGATAAAACTGTAACCGCCGTATTCCTCAGCGAGGCTACGGAGAGTGTTTTTGTATTCTGTATCCGCTTCGTGTGGTGTCATAGTGTCAAGCATACAAGATAACTTTCTTTCTGTCAAGTCTTATTTTATAATAACCCTAGTATTTGATACACTGTTCTGTACCCCAATCAGGAGAACTACAATGCGCAAACTATCAAGAGAAGAACTTATTGCTCACCGCGCCGCTCGTGCCGCAGCAATCAGCCCCGTTGCCGAAGTCGTCGCTGAACCCGTCGTAGAAGTCGTCACGGAAGAAATCGCCCCTGTCGCAGAAGTCGTCACGGAAGAAGTTGTCGCCGAAGAAAAGCCTAAGCGCAAGTCCAAGAAGAACGACACCGAAGTCGCCACCGAAGAACACACTCACGACGAAAACTGCGAACACTCAGAAGAAGTCTGAAAACTACACGGGTGACCTACGGGTCATACGCTCAACTTCGGCAGTAATCCCTTGTCACGCAGTTGGTTATCCACTTCAGTTTCTAACCAGCCGAGAATGTCACTATCAAGTTCGCTCATCTCGTCCCAAGCGTCGTAGCCAGACTCACTTACGCCAGACTCACTTACGCCAGACTCTATTTCTTTATCTATCCTCGCATAAGCCTCACGGAACTGTTCAGGAACTTTATTGGGGTCTAGTTCGCAACCAGCCTCAGCGACCATCTCACCTTTACTGAACGCCATTACACAAGAGAACGAGCGACCTTCCTCATCAGACGAAACCGTAAATAGGAGTGTCGGGAACTGCTTGCTCACTTCACGGATAAGTCCGTCAGCAGGCGACCACGCAGTCTCGTAGTACGCATAGATTTCGCTACCATTGGGGTAGTCGTTGATAGTCCACTCCTCAATGCGAGGCGACCACTTCGTACTCCAGTTGTTGATACACCAGTCATACCAAGTGGTGTGACCGTACTTCTCCTTATTCGCTTCGTACTTCTTGAGAAGTTCTTGATATTCAGGGTCGTCAGTCTCGGTACTAAAGAACATAGCCGTTATTCGGAGTTCATCAGGAATAGGAAATAAGACAGATAGGTCGTAATCAACTTGCTCAACGCCCATCGTTGTCTCAGCGAGCGACGAGTCGTGCTTACGGGTAATCGCTTCAGTGAGTTTGACTAGCGACTCACGGTCTCCCGTAACATTCATTCTGTTGTAGCACCAGTTCGGCATAGTAATCCCCTTTGGTAGTGGTGGTTATAGCGATAAGTATATCGGTAAATCAAACCAATGTCAAGTGTTTTGTGGAAGTTCTCCATAATGAATAGGGTCGCTACGGAGAACCCCACAAACCTTTATGCCTCTTGCTTCGCTTTCGCTTTCTCAGTAAGAGACAAAATCATTTCTCGTATGGTTGAGAGTTCGGGCTCGGCAGTTGGCTTCGGCGTATCGGAGAGTTCTACATTCTTGTAGTCAATCCAACGCTGACCATTGCCTTCCTTCGGCACTACGCACAAATCAAATCGCCCGTAACACACACGGGTATCAGTGACAGTGACAGACACCTTCATACCATTCACATCCACCAGCCCCGACATACCTTTATAAGCGTCGGTGTCAATAGAGCCGTTCTCTTTCTTTATTGGATCGTTCATAATCCCTTCCTTGTTGTAGTGATATTTAGGCTATGGGTGTCCATACGCTTGTAGCGACACATCAAACCATTCTTGATAGGTGCGCCCGTTCGTACGGACGAGTTCGCCGTCCTCGTAGAAGTCAAAGATAACTCCCTCGTTAGTGAAAACGACAACGCAAACATTTTGTTGTGGATCGTATGGGTCTGTGGGTAGTTGGACTACGACTTCTTTACGAGAGTCTGTAACGCAATCAAAGTCCATACGGGTAGCACCAGTGAAATCGTGAAAGTCACTCATCGTCACTCTCCTCTAAGCGCACCCACTCATTGTCTTTCATTTCATAAAGAGCGAAAGCGTCACTGCCCGTCAAAGAGTCAAGAGCGTCTACGCATACTCCAATGACCTTGACATTCTCGGTATCTTCCCAAACGGAGTTCACATCAACCCGAATGGGGAAGTCAAGAAAAGAGTTCTCCATATCCTCGTACTTGTAATCGTCGGGTACTTCTACCTCAATGGATACAACGAGTTCGTATGTTTGTGTAACAGTAATAGTTCTCATCTTCATTCACCTTCCATCGGAATGTTCTCGCCGTATTCGGCTTTACCGTGTTTCGTTTCGTTGTAGCACTCGGTGTGATAGTTGCCGTAGTGGTACTTGCCACTTTCGTCCTGAAAATCCACACGGGTTTCGCAGTCAAGATAAATCGGTTTGTCGCACTCATCGCACTCAAACCCAGCGCACTCAGCACACGCATACCCATCTAAGTATTCGCCCGTTTCCTCGTCCTCACGGTCAGCAGGAATACGGTTCACGAACTTACCGATAAGCGAACCGTCCTCACGGACAGAGCCAAACGCAGTGAAGTCACCGCAGTAAATACAAGGGTCAAAGATGTTGGTGGTCATGCTTGTCATTATAGTCCTAAGCCTCGTCACTGTCAAGTTTTTTGTTTTCCTTAGACCATCTGTAACCTTGTCGCATACCGTCCATTACGGTCGTGTTGTATTCGTTCCACATTGTGTCGTCATTGAGAATGTAGTCAGCAACACTAGACAGTTCCTCATCAGTGGCTACTTCAGAAGTCCAAGTGAGATAGGCAATATCGTCGTCGTCGGTAGCGAAACCCTGAGAGAGTGCTTCCTCTGCTTCGCTACGGAGAGATGATGGAGAGAACGCCACCGTGTTACGGAACGATAAGTCCGTCAGGTTGAGTGGCTTACCGAGTCGTCCAGCGATCTCAACGACATCAGAGTCGTCACCATCGTTTACGAGGGCAGTGTCGTGATCGTCAAGTTTCTCCACATCAACGATGACACATTCGTCAGCGTCAATGATAGTTCCTGTACCGATATGAATAACGAGTTTCGTCATTTCGCTTTCTCCTCTGCCATCATTGCTAAGAAGTCCAAGTCGGGGTCAAGTTCTCTGTCCTGAGCCTCAAACTCGTATTCGTGCGTCTTGATTGCGCCGTCAATAACAATGTGACGGGCTTGGTGTATTGCGTCGTCCTCGTTCTCTGCTTCCACATTCACGGACGCAAAAATGCCTACACGGTAATATTTCATTCGGTTTCTCCTAAGTCGTCGTTGTTTACGATTTCTATATCTAAGAACTCGCAACAGTTAGCGAGTCCGTCACCATCAAGGGCGTGAAGTTCCTGCGAGCCGAGTTTTAGTGCCTCGTCCTCGCTCTCAGCCTCTATCTCAAGGTGAACGATGTACTCAATGTGGTAGGTGGTCATAGCGGTAAGTTTATCCCCTTATGTTTGTAATCACAACCTTACGGGTGAGATTTATTTAGCAGTAATAAATATCCGTGATACTCATTAGCGTGAGCGTCATATCTGTCCACGCATTACCGACAGTGCTATTGGTGAGTTTGATCACTTCATTCTCAACGGCAACGACCTCACCATCAAAGATATAACCCTCTTTGGTCGTAATGAGAACGGTCTGATTGACAAGTGCTTTCAGTACGGGCGACTCATGCCACGACGACCATTCATCGTGAAATGAAATAGTGAACGGTGCTTTCTCTAGGCTATCCCTGTGTGCTAGTTCAACTATTGTAGGTTCTGAAATCCAGTTCATGCCAAAGCCTTTCTGATACGACTCGCTAATGCGTCTGCCTGTGAGCCACGACCATTGAAGTCGTTGTTGGAGTCAACTCCCAACTGACCGCATAGCCAATATAGGAAAGTGAGGTTGTATACGCCTTTGAGTTTTTCCATCGGCTTACCGTCCTTGTCAAAGATGGTGGACTTGTGATCCGATTTGTCGGACTTGTAGGTGTGAATGAGTTTCGCTTTACGCAGTTCGTCCTCAGAGAAGTGAGGTGCGTAGAACGACGGATTGAAGATGGTGTGTCCGTCGCCGATGATCTTCCCGTCGGCGATAGCGTCTTTGGTTCGTTGTAAGAGTGTGGTGGTCATGGCAGTAGTTTATCTCCTTATGCTTGTTATGTCAAGTGTTTTATTTGGATTTGTTGAGAAAGTTCTCAGCGTCAAGAACGCACTGTCCGTGTGCGTATCCTTCGGCGTAGCGTGTCGGGCGAGTTCCCTCACCTTTGCCACTCATCGGTTCGCCACATTCGTTACAAGAGTGGTCTAAGTACCATTCAGCAGGTTCACTAATGAAACCGATACCGATGAACGAGCCGTAGTCGGTGCGACCATCTATGGTTAGACGGTAGGCAGTTACACGGGTGGGTTGTTCGTAGGTGGCGTTGCCTAGTTGTTCGGAGTCCCAAATGTTGATATCCCATTTGTCGTTGTATGCGCCCCACCAGTCGTTGCCGTATTCGGATTGAGACATGGTGTCAAGTTGTTGTTGCGCCCAAGCGATCATTGCTTGTTTGAGTTCGGTGTCAATGTCTGTGGTGGTCATGCGGTCAGTATATCTGCTTGTAACTGTAGTGTCAAGTGTTTTGCTAAGAAATATTTATAAATAAATCTGAACGAAACTATTGACATAGTAAAGATAAGGCGGTAGAGTGATACCAACCACGACGAAAGGACTCCATTATGGGAATGGATGTGTACGGCAAAAACCAAGAGAGCGAAAAAGGTTCTTACTTCCGCAACAATATTTGGTGGTGGCGACCACTATGGAACTACTGTGAGGAACTTCACGGCGACATCACACGCAATGTTGATAATGGATACTCCAACGATGGTGATGGACTTGACGCAGACGGCGCACTCGCTCTCGGTCAGCGACTACTCAACGACATCGCTACGGGCGTAACCGCCAAGTACGAAACCGAATACCGTGAACAACTCGCAGCACTACCTACTTCGGAATGTGATTACTGTGACGGTACGGGTATCCGTTCGGATACTGTCGGTGTTGAGAACGGTATGCCTACTAGAGCGTTGTCAGAGACAGACGCAATCATTCTTGGACGCACACACGGTGACTGTAACGCCTGTCATGGACACGGCAAGGTACAACACTTCGCAACGAACTATCCGTTCGCTGTAGATAATGTGCGTGAGTTCGCAGAGTTTCTTATTGAGTGCGACGGATTTGAGATTTGCTAATGACCTACAACCACGCTTTCACTATCGGGTTCGCTGTCGGCAACTCGCAGTACGACGACTGGGCTGAATGTCTCGCTAACGAGAAAGAACTCGTCATAGCGGGACTAGAAGCACGCATCGCTGAACTCAAGTCGCCTTCCTCGGAGTATCCCGAAGCCCTTGACGGCTTTGACACCTACGAAGAATAAATCTTTCCTAAAACACTTGACAATACCTTCTACGGGGAGTACAATACTAACTATGACCACACCACTAGATAGAGCCGAAAAAGTAATGGAACACTTCCGCCTACTCTCCTATGAGATGGACGGACACACCACACCCGTAGCGAACCCTCGTGACAACGAAGAACTACTCATAGACCTTATCTGTGACCTATACCACTGGGCATGGGAAGTAGACGAGGACTTTGAGAACTGCGTCGCCGTCGCAATCAAGAACGGCAGAACAGAAAAACAAATCAACGCTTTCAGCAAAGGGGATATACTGTGATTACCAAAGAACGAAGTGTCGTATGGCTACGCACGAACTACTACAAACTCAACGGTGCTAACACTTTCTATTACCAGCAAGATTTGTGCCTGAATGTGTACGGAAGCCTCGCACAACCGAAGTGTCGTATCCAAGTCAAAATCAACTCCTATGATGACCAGTCGTGGGTTGAGGCAATGGAGTGGACTCAGAACGGTTGGCAACGCATATTCTGTTACCCAGCCAAGACACACCTGTCGCTCACTCACGATGTGACCAACTCCAACGGCAAAGTAGAAACAAAACTTATCTATTGGAACTCCGACTTAGAAAAGATTGTTCCTGCCTGCTCGGACACAGTTTCGGGAGTCGTAGAAGAACTCCAAGATTGGTACGCTAAGCCCGATTTTTCTGTGGCATAGGTTGTTATTACTAAAAACCGACGATAGGATACTCACTATGACTACCACCAATAACAAATACAAAGTAATCAAGCGTTCACGGGGAAGTGCGTGGAACGAGGATATGCGAACGAAAGTTCATATGTTCCAATACGACAACTCCTGTCTCCCTGAGATGTTTCGTGGATACTCGCCATTTATGGTGAACACGCTACTCAACTTGGGTTGGTTTGCTAACGACGCTCTCACTCTGCTCAACTACGCAGACGCTACGGGCGACCATCCTGATTGGTCTGAGTCCGATTGGGACGACCTTCTCTATCATTTCCAACTATTGGAAGCAACGATGAACGGAGCGAATGTATGACTCTCGGCTACAAGGTTTGCGCCGAACAGACTTACCCATCGGGTATCAAGACCTTTGAGTGGAACTACTACACGGTCATTGACGAGTCACTTATGCCCTCTGCTTGGATAGGAATGTCCGACGACGACAGGGCGACCTATCTCAATGAGGACGCTAACTGCCATTGGGTCAAGGGCTGGGTTGAGTGCGACGACGATGACGGGCTTGACAAGATTGCGGATAACGAGGCTGGTTTACAGGATTACAAAGTCATCTCATTGGAGGAGTGGTAATGACAATCACCGTCTTTGAGTCCAATCCTTCCTACGACCAGTGGTGTGAAGCCAATGGTCTAGACCCCGACAATGACGAAACCTATAACGCCTACTGCGAATGGAGAAGCAATAACCGATGAGCGACCTACCTGAACGAATAAATGTTATGAAAGTCGTTTCTTACGATGTTGCTGGCATCGTTCAGCAACTCCAAGACGAGCGTGACTCCGAAATCATCTACGACAAAGACGGTTCTCATCGTCTATCAGCGGACGAACCATTCACGATTGAGCAAATCATTGACCGTGTTGAGTCATATGTAGAAGACGACTTCGCTGGTATGCGATTGAGTGAACTCATCTTCCAAGACGAGGACGGGAACGACCTATGAACCACACGGGTAACGCACCGAAACACCTGCTTGCTCTTATCGGTAAGCGAGTCCAACTTCAGTACACGAATGACCCGTACACGGGGCTGCGTCAGGGTGACGAGGGTGTTGTGGACTTCGTGGATGATGTGGGTACTCTTCATGTGAATTGGGATAGTGGTTCTTCGCTTGGTCTTGTTTCTGAGGCTGGCGATAAGTGGATCGTTATTGACTGATCCTTTCCGCCACCGTCAAACATTGCGCATATATACATTTTTACTTTTAGTGACAAACAAAGTTATGCACACCGACAGTGTTAGGCTATCCACCCCATATTCCACAAACGATAGCCCAAAATATTTCTAAGAAATCTTCGTAAAACTATTGACAAACACAATAAACAAGGATACGATGTACAACATGACAACACTAACCACCACAGAATCCATGTCCGAACGAGCATCACGCATTTACCTGATGGCTCTCAACGCTCAAAAGAACGCCGACAAAATGGTTGAGCAAGCAAAAGAAGAACTCCAACGAGCATTCGCCTCAGAAGGCACAGACAACGCCACCGTTGATGGACGCAAAGTCTCAGCAGTAGAAGCAATCCGACGCAACTTCCACGCCGATGTCCTAGAAGGACTCGTCACCGCCACAATCTTCCGTGAAGTCACCAAAATCGCTGTAGAACCAAAAGCATTTGACAAGGCTCTCAAGAACGGACTCATTGACCTGAGCATTGAGGAACAAGTAATGACCCCAACGCCATACACCCGTATCGTCGTTGCCGAAGTCAAAGAGGAAGTGAAAGCATGAGCATTACGCTTGACCAATACACCTGCCCTCGTTGTTTGGGCGGTATCCCTAACGACTTGTGTCGTGGGCAATACATCGGCGCACTCTCACGCACCGATAACCAAACAGAAATCTGCTCAGACTGCGGAACAGCAGAAGGACTAGAGGACTGGTACGGACACGGCTGTATGTCACAAGCCGCTTGGGCGGTGAACAAATGATGGAACTCACAAAGTTTGTTACACCATCCGACTTTTGGCTCAACGGTGTTGAGGTAGAAATCTTTTGGGACGACGCACCCGAAGCAACAGAGAGCGTCCAAATCATTGTGGACGACAACGCCTCACGGGTAACCGACATCCTCGCTGACCCCGAACACCCCGAACACGACGCTTGGGCTGAATGGGATAATCAAATCTTCTACTACTGTGAGTCCGAACAAGAATGGAAAGACCTTCTTGTCACAGGACATCACGACGGATGGAAAGTAATCAGTGACGAGTGACACAATAACAAATGTTGTTATCGCTTGACATTCCACTAACATCTCGGTAGACTAACCAATAAGAACTGCTCATAAGAGCATAAACAAATAAACAAAGGGAAAACAAACCATGTCAGAAATCAAAGTATTCAGCACACTGCCCGAAAGTCGTGGCGGAGCGTCAGGAAGAGGTCGCAAAGGCAACCCCAACCGCTACGCATACCGCTTAGGCACAGTACAGAAACTCATCTTGGAAGTAGTACAAAAGCCAAATGTATGGTGTCTCGTTCGTGAGAGTGCGTCCAATCGCTCAAGCCTCGCACCCACACTCGGCAAGTACCCACAGTTCCGTTTCGCCACCCGTAAGCGTGACGATGACGGCTTGTACGACATCTATGTTCGTTACACCCCCAACGCTTTCGGTCAGCCCGACGAAAAGTTGGCTGGGGATATTCGGGAATGGAAACAGCGTGTTGAGCGTTCAGCAGGAATGTCCTGACCTTATCGCTATCGGTCAGCGACTACGCAACATTGCCATAACGGTAGGTTGCTCATGTACGCCAACTGAAGAGTACGCCGAATACAGCAGACTCATGGCAGTCCTTATGACTACGGCACGGGACTCCAAGGAACGCTTTGCCATGTGGTTATCTCACCCGTACGACGGGAAGATGACTGAAACAGTGTGCGAAGTATGTAAAGCAGTCAATGAATGGGATGACGCTAACGCTGAATCTACTAATAGTGTAAAAAAGCACTTGACAAAACCTAAAAAAAAGGATAAAGTATCAGCATGAAACGACTCATTCCAATCATTATCGGCACACTCGCACTCGTAGGTTGCGGAAGCAAGACCGTGTATGTCACTAGTACCGAAGCACCTGACACAACAGTCAAGGTGACCAAGACAACTGACGCACCGATTGCGACATCAGGACCCGAACCTGTCTACACAGACGAAGACGAGTTCATCTACGACATCAACACAAGTTATGGCAACACAATCTACTTGGAAGATCAAGACATGATTGACGCTGGTCGCGCAACTTGTGATGCTCTTCGTAGTGGCAGTTCGGCTTACGAGACGATTAGCGCAATTGCTTCATCGGCAGACGGTGACCCCGACATTGAGGAACTTCTGACTTCAGTGGTCGCTTCGGCTATCATCAACTTCTGTCCTGATCAGCAATACAAGTTTGACAACTGATATGAAACGCTCAATACTTCCAGTGGTTCTTCTTGGATGCGCTTTCTCACTTCTGCTTGTTCAGGTGGGCTGTTCGTCAAAGATGGATGATGTTGCTGGCACTACGCTTCAACCGCTTCCTACGACTGGTGTTCCTATTTTTGACACTATTCCGATTACGGATAGACCGTTTACTCAGGAACAATTAGCGTTCGTGGATGATGTGTACTTCCTCTACGGGGCTTATCCGCTGATGACTGCTTACGAACTTGTCCAAATGGGTGAGTTGTGGTGTCAGTTGATGACTGATGGTATGACTGCCGATGATGTTATTGGTCGTATCAATGAAGGTGCGAGCGATAATGATGACGCAAAACTTCATTTTTCCATTGTCCAATCTGGTGGAGAGAATTTGTGTCCTGATCAGTTCGCTAAGGCTGAGTCAATCGCTCTACGGATTTTGCCGTAGTCCTTTCCACCACCGTCATTCCTTGCGCATATATAGGTATTTTCTTTTCGTCGGGAAAAGGGAACGCTTGTTCGCTTGGGGTGGCGGTTGTGGATAACCTTAGTGCTTGTGGATAACCTGTGGATAAATATTCCTAAGAAATATCCATAAAACTATTGACAACCTATGGTAACTGGTGTAGGCTTATACCCATGACAACCACACTAACCACCACACAAATTGAGGACATTGAGAGCCTCGTATCCGACATTGACGATGCCGAACTTCGCTCATATAGCGGGCGCAATATGTACGGCAAGCAATGTCTCGGTATTGACATGGAGAGCATGACTGACGCTTTCCGTTTCGCTCTCAGCGTTCAGGACTCAGACTTGGCTTACATACTCAGTAACCCAGTTTTTGACAACATGGGCAGGGGCATTATTGTTTACTTCCCCAATGTGGAAGCCCCCGAAGGCATTGACAACGACGAGGATGACGACGAGGACTAATCTCCTCGCTCTCCTAAATAAATCTAAACAAACACTTGACACCAACAAAGATAAGGGGTAGAATAAACATATGGGATTAGACCAATACTTATACGCAAAGAAGTTCGCTCACGGCGGTGACTGGGGTAGTGACGAGAGCAAGCAACTGTTTGCCACGCTTGTCGCTCTCAGTGAGGTTGGGGAGTTTATGGAAACAGACTTCCCGACGGCTTTCATAGAAGTGAAAGTCGCTCAATGGCGCAAGCAGAACGCTATCCATAACTGGTTCGTTC
>Ga0208810_1000244_pt1 | contig 14851 bp, 10 predicted proteins | sample Colrivmet1560A02_FD_187679 | JGI IMG/M metagenome (GOLD analysis project Ga0208810, IMG submission 187679) | Estuarine microbial communities from the Columbia River estuary - metaG 1560A-02 (SPAdes) (version 2) | ecosystem: Environmental > Aquatic > Marine > Intertidal zone > Estuary | place... | reverse complement strand
TTCCTCGTCATTGCGACGAGCGCCCTCGCTGGGCTCCAGTTACTGCGCTTCTTCGGGATCTCCATCGCGTCCTTCCAAGTCGGCGGCGGCGTCCTACTGCTCATCAACGCCGTGCAGATGCTCAATGCGAAGCCAGCGGATAGCTCCGACCATGACCTAAGCCAAGCGACCGAGAAACTGGATGCCGGCGACAGCGTCGCCGTCTCACCGCTGGCGGTGCCGCTCATCACCGGACCGGCGACGATTTCGACCATGGTCATCTACGCCGAAAAGTCGCAAGGCTTCGGTGATCAAGCGCTCCTCGTGGGCTACGCGGTCGTCGGCGCCCTCGCGACCTTCGCCTGCCTCTTCGCCAGTACGCGCATCACGCGCATCCTCGGTCAGACCGGCATCAACGTCATGACCCGCCTCATGGGCCTCGTCCTCGCCGCCATCGGCGTCGAGATCATGGCCGACGGCCTCGGCAAACTCTTCCCCGCCCTCCTCCGCTAAACGCGGCAACGGGGTCAGGCACCAATAATGGGGTCAGACCCCAATATTGGTGCCTGACCCCGTTATTTAGGCCTGGGGTCAATCAACCAGTGTAGTGCGGGAGGCGCCAGCTGAGGTTGGTCCAGGCGGAGGTCTTCCAAGCGTCCTTGGTCGCGAGTTCACGCACGAGGGTGTCCTCCGCATGAACCTCCACGTAAAGAAACGCCTGCGTAGGTCCGCCGAAGTGCGCGGAGTTGTCCGTGTTGAAGGTCGGGATGCCCAGAGGTAGCGGCTTGCCAGAGACGACGGGGTCGGGCTTCGGTCCGCGCCAAGCAAAGACAGCACGCACATGGGTATGGCCGTAAAAGATGCCAGCGATGCGGTAAGGCTTGAGGGCCTCATGGAAGGCCTGCACGTCCGCGTAGTCCCACTCATTCTTAAGGACGAGTTCGTCGGACACCGGCAAAGCATAGCGCGCAAAGTCCACGTGGTGCGAGATGACCACGGGGGCGCCGGACTTGCCGACGTGCTTGGCGAGGTAATCGACGAGAAACTCGAAGCTGTCCATCGGGTCGTAGCGGCGCTTGCGGGTAACGGACTTCACCTGGCCGACAGTGATGCCGAGGTTGATAAAATGGACGCCGTTCACAACCCACGCATAGTGGAGGCCGTTGGTCGAGATGGCCTTAAGGCCCTTGCGCTGTTTATTACGGGCGATGATGCCGTCAGGGACGAGGCCCTTGCCATGCGGCCCGTCGTGGTTGCCGTGGATCTCATACGCGGGAAATTTGAGCCGGCCGTCCTTACCGTCTAAACCATAGTCGGCCTGCCATTCCTTCCACTCAGTGGCCTGCATCTTGGAGATGACGGCTCCGTTCTTGTCACCGCTATCGATGATATCACCGACGTGGATGACCTGACTCAAGGGCAAGGCCTTGCCGCCACCAATCGCGGCGGGGAACTCGGAGCCAGGAAGGCGGTTGAGCTGCTCGATGAGCGCGGCCGTCGTTGTACGGGAAGCGGGGTTAAGCGACGTGGGGTCGTCCTTGTCGGCGAAGTAATGCGTATCCCCGACGACCGCGAAGGCGACCGGCGTGAAGGCGGGCGACGCTGGCTTATCGGCCGCGGCCAAACGCGCGGAGACGCCGGACACGGCTGCCAGCGAGGCGGCGGCTCCAAGCTTCAGGAAAGACCGGCGGGGTAGCATCCAACTTTTCTAGCCGAGCACGGAGCCACCTCAAACCCATATCGGTGCCATACCTGATAACGGGGTCAGGCACCATTAATGGGGTCAGACCCCAATGTTGGTGCCTGACCCCGTTATTCAGGCCTGGCACCGCGGAGGGAACCGCGGTGGACAGGTGGGGTCGGACGGCTTAGTCCTTATCCATGAAGCTGACCCCGCTGCTATCGCTCTGCCCCCTACTCGTCCTCGCCGCCCCGGCCGAACCCAAGTTCCGACTGCAAGAGGTCGACAAGATTTCCATCGGCTACGGGCTCGCGATTGCCGACGTCGATGGCGACGGGAAGCCTGATATCATCTTGGCCGACCAACACACGGTGCAGTGGTACCAGAACCCGACCTGGAAGAAGCATATCATCGCCGAGAACCTAACGAAGCTCGACCACGTCTGCATCGCAGCCCAAGTCGTCGAAGGCAAATGTGAGATTGCCGTCGGCGCCGGCTGGAATCCTTCCGATACGGTCAATAGCGGGGCGGTTTTCTACCTCAAGGCACCCGCTGACCCGACGCAGAAATGGGAAGCCATTGCCTTACCGCATGAGCCAACGGTCCACCGGATGCAATGGGTGCAAATCGACGCAAAACGCTGGGACCTCGTCGTCCAACCGCTCCACGGCCGCGCCAACAAGAACAGCGCCGGCGTCGGGGCCAAGATGATTGCCTACGAAAAGCCCGCCGACCCCAAGCAGCCCTGGAAGCTCACCGTGGTCAACGAAGTCGGCCACGTGACGCATAACCTGCACGCGACGCGCTGGAGCGCTAGCCCTGCCCAAGAGATTCTCTCAGGCTCCAAGGAAGGCATCTGGCTCAACTCCTTCAAGGCCGGTGCTTGGATCAACACCGCGCTCACGAACGTTCCGACGGGCGAACTCCGCGACGGTAAGCTCGCCAACGGTCAGCGCTTCCTCGCGACGGTCGAGCCCTTCCATGGCACGACGTCCGCCGTCTACACCCAAGACGCCGACGGCAAGTGGATCCGCCAACAGTTGCTCGATGGCTTTAAGGAAGGCCACGCGGTCGCCGTCGCTGACTTCCTCGGGACAGGCTCCGACCAATACGTCGTCGGCTGGCGCGGTACTGACCCGGGCATCCGCCTGCTCACCCCGCTCGATGCCGCCGGCAAAACCTGGCGCACGAGCACGCTGACGACCAAGGAGATCGCGGTCGAAGATTTCAAGGCCGCCGACCTTAACGGCGACGGCAAGCCCGACCTCATCGTCGCCGGCCGCCAGACCAAGAACTTGCTCATCCTATGGAACGACCGCTGAGCCGCTCGGCGGCTCTCGGCCACGAAATAGGCACGAAAAAGCCCTCCGCAAGGAGGGCTTCGTATTTCAAAAATAGTCCGACTAGGATTTGAACCTAGACAAGGAGAATCAGAATCTCCTGTGCTACCATTACACCATCGGACTGTCCTGAGTCGTCTGACGATGGGACTCCCCGCCCCTGCGTCAAAACGAAAGATAAGGGTACTTAACCTGAAAACCCCACGAATCAGGCTACTTACGCCGCTTCTTGGGCTTAGGCGCAGCCGGACTCTTCACTAGCCGCCTAAACCAGCGGGTAGTTTCTTCCCGATCCAGACTAGAATCAGCAACCGCAATCGTAAGCTTCGCCCATTCGTCCGAGTCGGGGACTAGCTGGACACCATTCAACCGAAGGAAGACCAACCCCGCACCCAGGGCCGTCCGCTTATTCCCATCCACAAAAGGGTGGTTTTTACAAAGGTAGAACAGGTATGCCGCCCCTACTTCTTCTAAGTCAACAAAAGGGGAACGGCCCCGGATAGTGACCTGTGGTGCAGCGACCGCCGACTCGAGCAGGGAATTCTCGCGAATGCCTTCGCCTCCACCGAAGCCGCCTAAGGCTTCGGCATGGATCTCCTTGATGATATCGACCGTCAGATGGAAACAATTATCGGGGGTGGCCTTCACGCCAGTTTACGCATGGTTTTAGAGTAGTCCTTCATCACCCCTTTGATGGTCGCGGTGACTTCTTCCTTGGAGGGACGCGGACTCAAGGGCGTGATCGTGATGGTGCCGCCCTCGTGGACTTCGACGTTAACGTCGTCCCCCACCTTGAGACGTGCCATTTCCATGAGCGCCGCGTCGAAGACGACGCCCTGCGAGTTACCGAGCTTGGAAATCTTTTTGTGCATGCGTAATACATTGTATTACTTCTGAATGATGTCAAGCGGGACTCGTCAAACAGAGCGGCCGTGATTGACCGGCTCACGTCCACAGAAGCGAGCGCAACCTCCGGGCGACCTGGGACCACGGTGCTTGTACGCCGCAAGCCTGCAGCTGGATGTAACCGTGACTTACTCCTAGGTCTCTTCATAGACGCCCTACCTAACAGAAACGCGCCGCAAAGCCAATAAGGGGAACCCCTCGCTCTACTTACGCTTCTTCTCTGGCGGGAGGGTGTCTTCGATTATCCAGTCAGGCCAAGTCTCCCGGGTGTACTGTTGAAAGCCAGCGATGGTATCGCGAAGCAAAGGCGACGGGTCGCCGTTCCAGCGGAGGCCGATTTCCATCGGGGCAAAACCCGGGAGCGGTAGGACGCGGACTTCGGGGTGCGAAATCGCCTCCGGGATCGCGAGGTTCAACCCCAACCCTTCCCCGTTAGCGACGTAGCTCGTGACCATCTCCATTGAAGTGACTTCGACGGACTGTGCCCACGTGACGCCGAGTTTACGAAGGTCGCGCTGGAAACTGCGCGAGACGCTGCTGGCCGCCGGCATGCTCACCAGCGCCTCCCTAATCTTCTTTTGCTTCCAAAGGTCGGCAACACTCCGGACCGACGAGGCTTTGGGTACCAGAAGGACAAGGGGGACCCGGGCAAGCCGGAGGAGACTCTGGCGTCCCGTCGTCCGCGCTTCAATGGGTATGATGGCGAGGTCGATCAGGCCATCGCGCAACCAGGTCTCAAACTGGGCTTGATAGCCAGGCGTTAGACTAAGCAATAGCTTGGGGTAACGTGCCCGCAGACGTTGGGTGACGGTCGAGATATGGAGGCGCAGCACGAGTTCGGAGGCGGCCAATCTCAACTCAGGCCGGTCGGTGTCGCGGAGTTGCCCTTCGAGTCCATCCAGCCCCGCGAAGAAGGTTTCAATCTGCGTATAGAGTTTGCGGCCCGGCGCAGTCAGGCGAAAGGGCGACCGCTCGAAAAGGCGAACCCCCAGATTTGACTCCAAGGCGGCCATCTGACCACTGACGGCTGGTTGCTGGATGCCATACGGGATGTGGCGAACCGCCGCGCTAATCCCCTCATGCTTGGCCACATAATAGAATAGTTCAAGGTGATGGACGTTCATCGGGGTGGGGCCATATTCGGCTGGGGAGGGCACAGCGCAACGACCATTATCCCTTTTGCCGATGGGCCCTATCGATTATATCAATTAACGCAGCGGGCACGAGGTGGGTATAATGCATGCCGACCAAAACGCATGACCCTCCTGCTCATCATTCTCCAAGCGCTCGGCGTAGTCATGCTGGCTGATTTTGTGGCCGGCCTCGTCCATTGGCTCGAAGATGCCTACGGCACCGAAAAAACCCCCCTCTTCGGACCGCTGATGATCAAGCCGAACATGGTTCATCACCACTACCCGCGGCTCTTCACGAAGAATAACTGGTGGCAAAGCTCCTGGGACCTCTTGTTGCTTGGGGTGGTGATTCTCAGCGGGGCGGCGTGGCTCGGCTACTTCAGTTGGCAACTGGTGCTCTTCGTCGTCATCAGCGTGAACGCAAACCAGGTTCATAAATGGGCGCACATGACCCGTGCAGAGGTTGGGCCAGTCGTCGGCTTTTTCCAAGACATCCGCGTGCTGCAAACGCCCCGGCAACATGCGCTCCACCACACCGACCCGAAGAACACCAACTACTGTCCGGTCTCGAACCTAGTGAACCCGATCCTGGAACTGGTCAACTTCTGGGGCCACCTCGAAACGGGCATCCATTTCTTTACCGGAGCCACCCACCGCCTCGACACCTCCAACCGTGGCCAAGGTCCCGGCCCAGCATGGCTCGCCGATTTCCGCCCCGCCCACGCCGTAGGCCGCCCCCACGCCGGCCTCGTCGCCAAGCTGACCGACGAGGGGTAAGCGGTTAATTACCTTCCTCGGGGTCAGCCTCAACCGCGCCAGCCATGCGGACAATGCGGGGATGGAATTCTGCCAAGACTTCGATGAGGTCGCTTTGCGCGGCGATGACGGCATGGATGTCCTTGTAAGCGCCCGGAGCTTCGTCGAGGCCGCCGCCTAACAGTTCAACTTTGGCCGCCGCGAGTTGCGCGTCGCGCTGCGCCGCCGATATTTCCCGGTGGGCCTGGGTCCGTGACATTTGTCGACCAGCGCCGTGTGACGCGGACGCCAAGGAATCTGCTGCTCCACGCCCACGAACCAAGAAGCCCGGAGTCCCCATCGAGCCGGGGATAATGCCGAGGACACCAGCGCCGGCAGGAGTCGCCCCTTTACGGTGCACGAGCACTTCCCTACCTCCGTGGTTCTCTTTCCAAGCAAAGTTGTGGTGGTTGCTGACGGCGCGAACCGGCGTGAGGCCGGACAAGGCTGTGACCGTATCATGGATGACCTGATGATTGACAGCGGAGTACTCGCCCGCGAGTTCCATGGCATCCCAGTAGGCCTGCCCTTCTTCGGTGTCCATGGGTAGCCAAGCCAACCGCTCCAGTTCTTTCGGTAACCGCGTAAGTTCTTGGGCGAGGGCCGAAAAGTGATTGGCGATATTGTACCCCAGCGCGCGTGAACCCGAATGGCTCAGTAATGCCAGCCAGTTACCCGCGGGGATACCTTCGGCGGGTTCATGCAAACGGAGCTCGCCGAATTCAACGAAGTGGTTACCGCCACCGGAGGTGCCGAACTGTAACGCCGCACGGGTGCGCAGGTCATTCTTCAGAAGACGGCGCTCCACGGCCGCCAACCGCGGGTCATCCAGCAACGGGTGTTCGAACGCCTTGGGTCGCAAGGCTCGTCCAAAGTGCGTACCCTTGAGAATGGCTTCCCGCAGTTTAGCGCGTAGTCGCTCGAGATCAGCGGTCGGCTCGCGGAAGACGGTGAGGTGCATACGGCACCCTATATCGACGCCGACGGCATAAGGGATGACTGCGTTCTCGACGGCGGCAACGCCGCCGATGGGCATGCCGTAGCCCACATGCGCATCGGGCATGAGGGCCCCAGCGACGACGGGCGCCAAGCTCATGACATCGTTCATCTGCTTGTGGGCCGAGGCATCAATACCTCCTGCACCATAAACCTGATAGCCCAAAGGCTCCGGCCGCGGCTGGATTAAGACCCGCTGGCGAAGCCGTTGCGCGATTTCTTGCCGGATTGGGTCCAGGTCCGACCAAGCGCCCGTGATGGGCGCATCAGGCGTCGCCATCATCGCGGTCACGGCGAGCAGGAAGCCCTCCTCGCTGGCACAGGGTAGCCGGTTGAGCCGGCCGGCCCAGCGCTTGGCGAGGTGGTCTTCGATGCCCGTCAAGCAGGCGAGGATACTGGTGAAGTCGGTAGCCATGAATATCTTAATTATTTATTAGATAATCAGCGATTACCAAGTTCGGCAATCCTGTAGGCCGCTAGCATGTTCGCCGCGGCAAGCTCAGCTTTGAACGCGAGCGGTTCCGCTCCGTCCACAAGACGGAGGTGGTCAGCCTGGCCAGCAACAAAGTCCTCGAAGCTCATGCCACCGAGGCCCTGGTGGCCGTCAACGCCGGTCAGACGCTCGGCGCACCAGCGACGGATCTTGGCGAAAGCACCCCAAGCCTTACGGGCAGACGTGAGGTCATCCCGCAGGAGCGAGGCGAAAGCCGCAATAGGCAGGAGGACACCAGCCGGCATATGGCAGATGCAGTACTTGGCTTCGGCCTTACCTAAGCGGGGGCCCATCAACCGCTCAATGCCTTTGAGGAAGGCGATGCGTTCTAATAAGGGCAGGCTCATGATGTCCGCCGGACCCAGCGGATGCGCGGCGGTGATACCCTTCGGCGTTAAGTCCATGAAGCGCGTAGGAACTTCAACGGACTCGAGTCCGCTGTAGGAGGCGAGGAGAGCCGTCCGTAGCCGTCCCACTGGGAGCTGGCCGATGAGCACGAGAGTGCGAATGAGGGCCGCAGGGGTGACGGTCAGGTGGAGTACGCCCGCGTTGGTGCGGGCATCAATGATGTCTTCTGGCGTATACATAGTAGCGTTCGGTGGATAGTGGTGGGGCCGCGGAAGTGGCGGCGAAAGAAAATCAAACGAAGTGCCTCTATAAATAGAAGAGGCCGGAACCCGAAACGGACGTCTCGGTTTCCGGCCTCTGAATGCGGTCTTAGATCTCGCCCTTGGCGAACTTGGCCATCAACGCAGGCGTCGCACCATCGAAACCGACGACGTCGAGCATGCCCGCGTCATTGGGGTCGGCGATGGTGAAGCCGGTCGAGGTCATGCCCACGACGATCAGCTTAGCGCCGATGCCGGTGGCCTGCCTGTACTTCTCGAGCGCCTGTACGGGATGAGAGCCGCCAGCGTACGTTTCGTTGTCCGTGAGGACGACGAAGGTGTCGACTTTGACCTTGTTCGCCAACGCCCAGGTCATGGGGACCGAAGCGTCGGTGCGGCCGAAACTAAGTCCGGAGACTTTCCGCGTCGCTTCATCGATCCTGTCCCGGGCGGTAAGGCCGAGGTCACGGAACGAATCCGCGAAGCCCATCGTCGCCGTCCAAGGCTCCGTCCTCGCCGCGACCACCGCGAGGGCGGCCGTAGCGGCAGAGGGAGTGAGGCCAGGAACACCAGCGATCTCGCCGCTGCCCATCGAGCCCGAGACGTCGAGCGCCAGGAGGTGCCGCGTGCCGGCGGGCTCGATCACACCGAACGAGAGCTCGAAAGCTTCGTCGAGTGACGCAACCACCTTCTGCGAAACCGTCCAGGTCGCGCTGGACCTGACGCCGCGGCCGGTCGCGTAGGTACGCAAGGCCGAGAGGACCTGGATGGGATGCACCTTGGCGCCCTTGAGGCGAGCGGCGTCCGTCAGCCTGCTGGCGACGAGCTTTTCGGCCTCGGAGAGGGGCTTCAGCAATCCGACCTTGGACATCGTGCCGAGGTTACGGATCATCGCCGTCATGGGCATCTCCTGAAGAAGCGCTTCCCAGACCTCGACCTTGTTCAAGGCCTCGGTGGGCAGGGCTTCGCGGGGGAGCCTATGGGTGACGATGAGTTCGACCAGTTTCTTGGTCGACGCAACGTTCGCGGCGGCGAGGATCGCCTTGGCTTCGTCGTTGTCCGCCTTTTCGGCGACCAGCTTCAGGCTAGCCGCCTGTTCGGTCGCCCAGACGAAGTCGAGCGCCTTGACGCCGGGAGCGACGTGCGCCTTGGCCCATTCGGCCTTCTCGCGCTTGGCGGTCCAGCCGAAGAGCTTGCCCTGCACCTCGTCCGCGGGGACGGGCTTGGCCAAGCGGAGCAAGTCGCGCATCGACCAGCCTTCACGCTGGCGGTACTTGACGAGCTGCAAGGCCAGCGTCTCGTGACCACGCTCCTTGAACCAGAGCTGGATCGCGTTCCGCAGGCCACGGCCCCAGCCCCGCAGGCCATTCGCCGTGTCGGCGAACTTAAGCAGGTGGGTACCGGTCTTCAGCGCCGTGGGCACGGCTGCCAGGGCGGCCTTACGCGTGGCGTCGTCGCCCTTGGAGGCGGCGAGCGCGAGCACGAAGATCGCGGTGTCGGGCTTGGGGGCGCGACCGGACTTCAGCATCTCGACGGTGACGCTCACGACCCGCAGGCCGTCCTTCTTCAGGAGCAGCAGGACGTGGTTGGCGTTCTCTGCCGTGAGCTTGCGCTCGGAGACGTAGAAGGTGCCGCCCTCGGAGCCGAGGATGAGGAACCTTTCCAGCTGCTTCCATTCGTCGAGCTTGAAGACGAAGCCGCCGGCATTGTTTCCGACCATGTCCCTGCCGGGGATGGGGAGACCCTGGGGGGTCTCGCTGGCCGTGAGGCCGGTGAGGGCCTCTTTGATGTTCTTTTTCATGTTATGTGGTGCCCGTGAGGGCGGTTTTTTGTGTTAGTGCATTTGATTGCGTTGTTGGTTGGGACTGAAAGGGATACCGCCGTCCGGGAGCTTTCGTGACGAACGAATGCCCCCGGCCGCGGGTGCGTAACAAAGAGGCAACGGACGAATTCGAATCGTCATGGACGGCTTATGAGTCCGTCGGCCAACCTATGGGCGCTGCCGTGTAGTTTTTAAAGGTGGAGAGGGCGGGGTTTACACCCGCATGAGCAGATCCGCATAACCCAACTGCGGTCGGCTCTGTTATCCAGAGCAAGGTGGGTGCGTTGGGAAAAGGCGCGCTAACGCCTGTCCGCCGTCTTCTATTTTAGACGACCTCTCCCAAAGTGAAGGGGGCGGGACTCACACCCGCAGCTCCGAGCTTATCCAGATAACCCAACGCGAGCGGCTCGGTTACCCAAGCAAGGTGGTGCGCTGGAGTCACGGCGCTTTAATAATTAAGCTACCCCTCCTAAAATGGTCGTCTCGAAGGGAATCGAACCCCCACTTCTCGGTTCGAAGCCGAGTGGTCTGTCCATTAACATACGAGACGATGACTATCCTAAAGTAGCTGCAGATGGGCTCGAACCATCGACCTCCGGGTTATCGACCCAGCGCTCTACCGACTGAGCTATACGGCTATAAATAATGGAGAGGGCGGGGTTTACACCCGCATTAACAGCCTGAAGGTAACCCAACATCGATCGGCTCAGGGAACCCGAGCAAGGTGGGTGCATTGGGAAATGCGGTTTAACCGCAGCTGTTGTCTTAGTTTTAGACGACCTCTCCGAAAGGTGAAGGGGGCGGGACTTACACCCGCAGCTCCGAGTTTCCAGGTAACCCAACGCGAGCGGCTCGGTGACCCAAGCAAGTTGGTGCGCTGGATATTTTCGCGGCGCTTTGATGATTAAGCTACCCCTTCGAGAGGCTTGAACTTTCCGGGACGGACGTCGCCCCAGACGATTTTTAAATGGCGGAGATAACGGGATTCGAACCCGTGTTGGCCGTGAGACAGAGGGCCCTGTTAACCACTACATCATACCTCCTGAAATGGCGGTGCTTAGGGGAGTCGAACCGCTGCGCTCCGGTCGACTGCCGGGCATACTAACCGCTATACGATACCCCAAAATGGTCAGAAAAATGGGCTTCGATCCCACGACCTCGTGCACCCCGAGCACGCGCTCTACCGACTGAGCTATTTCCTGATAAATGACGCGCCCGAAGGCGCAGAAAGGTGGTCACCCATGGAGGACTTGAACCTCCACCCTCTCGGTCCCAAACCGAGCGCGATACCATTACGCTAATGAGTGCTAAACCAGGTTGTGCCTGGAGGATTCGAGCAAGGATTTGCCGTCGGGATATTGCCGATGAACCGGTTGCCCGGATCGCCACGCTTACGCGCATCAGCTGCGATTTTCTATTGCCTGTTGGTGTGGATAACCGACGACGTTCGGCTCAAAAAGGGTGTATGCGATAGGATTTCGATAACCAATGACCCGTTCAGCCCGATGATCGGGAAAGGGATGGGGTTGGATTCGGAGTAATCCGACCCGGCCACTAACTTAGACTACGCTTGCAGAAATGGTAATGTCCGCGGAACTTGCATCCGCATCTGCTGGGTCAGCGCCCCAGCCGTGCTACTCCTTGCACTAGGACAAATGGAACCCTCGGGAGGACTCGAACCCCAACCTTGGCCGGCTCAGAACCGACCTCAACGCCTTGCGCGAGGATGTATCAATGATCGGCAGGGCTGGAATCGAACCAGCTGTGCGTAAACGCGACAGGTTTACAACCCGCCAGTCCACCATGGACAATACTACCGATGAAAAAGGGCCATAAGCCGGATCCGCCGCGCACCGCCAACCGGCTCTGAAGCAAAGTTGGGAATGGCGCACAACGGACCCGGGTGAACCGACGGAGTGAGCGCTCCGCCTGGTTCTGGTCCGGACTTAAAGAAATGGCAGAAGTTGCAGGAGTTGAACCCGCGCCCGCTGGGTCAGCGCCAGCGATGCTACCGTAACACTTAACTTCTATAAAAGAGATTTGAGGTCAAGGTGGCAGAGAAAGGAGTGGGCTTGCGCCCAACATATGGAGTGTGTTGGTAACCTTCCTCAATTCGGCTCAAAAATGGGTGCAAGCGGCAGGATTCGATACCTACACTTTGGGGGTTTGTGGATAACCAACGACCCGTTCAGCCCGATGATCGGGAAAGGGATGGGGTTGGATTCGGGTATTACCCGACCCTGCCTCTAACTTGGGCTACGCTTGCATAAATGGTAAAGTCCGCGGAACTTGCATCCGCACCTGCTGGGTCAGCGCCAGCCGTGCTACTTCTTGCACTAGGACAAATTGATACCGCCGATGGGACTCGAACCCATACCAGCCGAGCCAAAGTCGGCTATCCTACCGTTAGACGACAGCGGTGGTCTGCCCCGGACGCAGACGCGCCACGCGAGAAGCCCGATGGCTTCGAAATCCGCTTGGCCGGCGAAGGCTGGTCCGGAAGACATCGCGAAACACAATGGGCAAGGTAAGTGGGAAGGGATTCCAAATAACCCTTCCTCGACGGCCCAAAGTGCATTTACCTAGAAACCGGCGCCGATGGCGCGTATTCCCGGCGTGCCCCAACTGGTGGTACCAGGTGAGGGACTGAAAATTGATCCCTGGGGGTTAGTGATTCGGCAGCTCGCTGTTTTTGCGGCCTCCGGGTACCCCCAGGGTTTTGTACTTCGTTTGACTGAGAAAGATCGTGCCGATACGTTGTCTGACCGTTTTAAGGGCCTCGCTGATTAGGCGGTGACAGGGTGTCGACTGCATGCTTGGGAACATGAAGAGGCGGGGGTTAGTTACAAGCACGAAAGGTGGAAGCATCGGACTGTTATCATTTAAGTCATTGACTATCAACGAAATTTAACTTCAAAATGTTTAGCCAAACCTCTCACTTCCCTGCTTTGGTGCCGGTTTCGGACATGAGATAGGCCAAGAGGTCGCGTTGCTGCTCGGAAGAAAAGGCCTGCAGGAGGGCTTCGGGCATCAACGAAATGGGCAGGGTTTCGCGCTTCACGATGTCGGTCTTGTCGAGCGTGGTTTCTTGGCCAATCGAACGCAGCGTGAGCGTGCGCTCCGTCTGCGCACCAACGATGCCACTGAGGACACGTCCGTCTTTCATGGTGATGGTGTTGAGGTAATACGCAGCGTCCACGACGGCGTTCGAATCCACAATATTTTGCAGTAAGTAATCAAGGTTGCGGCGTCCGCTCCCAGTGAGGTCCGGTCCAATCGCGCCGCCTTCCCCAAAGAGTTTATGGCACTGCCCACACACGCCCGCATAGAGGGCCCTGCCCTGCGCGATATCCGCCTTCGCTAAAAATTCCGTGGTGTGACGCGCCTTGAGCGACGCGATGAGTTGAAGTTTATCTGCCGGAGTCTCGCGCGCTTCGCCCCACACCGCCACGAGCTGCGCCGTGAGCTTAGCGTCGTTGAAGCCACGAACCTGTCGCGCCGCGGCCGACCCAAGGTCTGACTTCGCTACTTTACCTTCCGCCATTGCACCGAGGAGTTCGCTGGCGAACTTCGGCCGCGAGACGAGCGCCATGATGGCCTGCGGGCGTTCGTGCGGGTAAAGCTGCGGATACCGTGCGAGGATCTTCTTCGCGACGGCGGGGTCATCAAACTTCGTTAAGCCTTGGATAGCTTCCATGGCAACGCCACGCACAGAAAGGAGTTTCTCGCAATCGGCCCGGAGGTTCCCGTCGTTGGCCTCGATGAGCGCGAGTAAAGCCACCCGACGTTGCTCGGTGAGAGCCTTGTCATCCAAGGCTATCTTCCGCACGGCTTCCAAAGCCAAGCCATCACCAAACAACACGTTGAGCTGGCGCACAGCGGCGATGGCGGGGACGTCCGACGGCGGAATCGACGCGACGAACTTATCCCACGCGGCGGGCTTCTTCGCCTTACGCCAACCTTTGAGTCCGTCCGCCAGGCCAGCCACGAGCGGCCCATGGCCGTCAGGCATGTCAGCAGCCCCCGCCAAGAGGTCGTTCAGCGGTTCTGGCTCCTTGTCCGAGGCTTCGGCGAGTCGGCGGGCGATGAGTTTACTAACCTGTGGAACGCGACAGACGTGCGCTACATCGACCAAGGCTGGGAGTGGGAGCTCGCGGATACCGGTCCAAACGAGGAGCGGGAGGTTATGATCCGTACTGTCCTGCTCATAGCGGAGTAGGTGCTGGGCCACGAGCGCACGAATCGGTGAGGTCAGGTGCGGGAGCGATGAAGCGAGAGCAAGTCGAACGCGTTGGCCGCGCGGCTGGCTCGCTAACTGTAGCAAGGCAACCTCTTGTTCATCGCACGTCGGAATGAACCCGAAGTGATTCGCATACTTAGTCAGGGAATTATTACGACGAACCAAGGGCTCAGTAAGCTCGCGTTCAATCAAGCGGGCTAAAACGTCGGGACGTTTCTCGGCGAGCACCGCGGCGGGTGAGTAATGAGCCTGATGCTGCGCCGCAAAAGGGCTATCGCCCAGCTTCGTGGATGCCATCGCCAGGAGTGTCGAATGCGCATTGAGCGCGAGGACGGGGTCCACTTCGGCGGCGAGCTTCTCCCAGACGGGGATACCGGACGATAGGTCTTGGCCCTTCCACGCGCGCTCACGAAGTTCCCAGCGGGCCATACGAACGAGCCATTCATTACGGCTGCGCTGTAACTCGACGAGCTGGGCCGGTGTGGCCTTCGTTAAGTCGACTTCGGGCTGCCTAGGCGTACCGTAGGCGACCTTATAGATACGTCCGCTGGTCCGGTGAATGCCATCTTCCTCGTGACACTCACCGATGTCGCTCCAGTCCAGAATCGTCACCGCGCCGTCTGGGCCTTGGCTGAGCTCGATGCCACGGAACCAAGGATCGTCCGACTTCAAAATATCGGGCTGGTGCTTCATCACCAAGGCGCTGCCCACCCGCTCGATGGCTTCGACGTTCACGCGCCGGCCATGCATATTTAGGGTCATCAACTTATCGCGGTACGCGGTCGGCCAGTTATCACCCTGATAAATCATCATCCCGACGTGCGCGTGGCCGCCACCAAAGTCATCCGCGCCACCGCG
>Ga0208810_1000239_pt1 | contig 14960 bp, 15 predicted proteins | sample Colrivmet1560A02_FD_187679 | JGI IMG/M metagenome (GOLD analysis project Ga0208810, IMG submission 187679) | Estuarine microbial communities from the Columbia River estuary - metaG 1560A-02 (SPAdes) (version 2) | ecosystem: Environmental > Aquatic > Marine > Intertidal zone > Estuary | place... | reverse complement strand
CTTATCTTAAATAATCTCTTTAATGATGGTGGTATTAAGGTATATGATGAGGCAGCTCTATTAGATAAGATGGGTGAAGCAGTAATAGATAGAGATACCTTTGAAGCTATCTTACAGATGTTTGAGAGTGCTGATACTAGTAACCATACTGTTGCTATGACTATTATGGCTAACTGTAACTATAAGAAGAGTGCTGTATATCTAGCACAGATCTCTAGACTATACGGTCATAAAGTATGGGATCATCCTACTAGAAAAACTGTAGCATTCAAAGGTCTTATTAGTTTCTTAGGAACTAACATGAGATACCAATTTAGATTTGACTATGAAGATGTATTCAACATTGCTATAGAAAAAGGTGAAGTTACACCTGAAGTAGTAGATTTCTTATATGAACTAGGTGCTGAGGAGTTCTCATCATCAACTATTATGATTGAACCTATTGGATATAAGTTCTCTGAGGAAACATTAACCAAAATAAATAATAAACTAAATGATAACGGATTTCCAAGCAGAGGAGAGATTCTACAGCAAGAAGTTCCAGTTCAGTTACAGCAGTCTGAACAAACTGATGTATGTACCGAACACTTTTTATAAACACTATATTCTTGGTGAACGTGAAGATAGACTTGACTCTCATTTAATTGAGGGTCGAGCTCTTCACTGTTTACTACTTGAGAATGAAAAGTTTAATGACCAGTTTGTAGTATCACTTGCTACATTACCTGGGGACAACGCACGTAAAGTTATTGACAAAGTGTATGCACTGTCTTGCCAAAACGGTTTTGAACAGTTACCTTTGTCATCTCATGAGGTAACTATAATTGATATTCTAAGGGAGGTCAATCTACACCAAAGTCTTAAGACTGATCAACAGCGTGTAGAAAAGATGCTCACTGCAGAGAATATTAACTATTATGAGTTTCTCAAATCAAAGGGTTCCAAGACTGTTATAGATCAGGAAACCTATGATAGACTCAAAGGGTATGTTGAATTAATACTAAGTAACAACTCAGTTACTAGCTTACTTCAGTTAGGTTCTCCTAACAGTTGGAGTGAGGTGCCACTAGAAGCTGAGACTAAGTATTCATTCGGTTTAAAAGGTATCATAGACAACTATGTTTATGATCCTGAAACTAAAGTTGTTACAATCAATGACTTTAAAACTACCGGAAAGACAATTTCTGAGTTTAGAGAAACTGTTGAGTACTACAAGTATTGGATGCAAGCTGCTATGTATTACAAGTTAATACAAGCAAACTTTAAAGGTCTCTCAGAGATCAGATTTAATTTCATAGTTATTGATAAGTACCAGCAGGTATTCGCGTTTCCTGTTTGTGCTGCTACATTGCATAGCTGGATCTGGAATCTTGATGAGATGTTAATGAAAGCTGAGTATCACTATACTAGTAGGAATTATAGTCTACCTTATGATTATCTTATAAATAAGATGTCATTGTAAACAAACATGAAAAAATATTTGCATACCAAGTACGCTCAAAAATCAAGATTCTTCTTGTATCCTGTTTTAGGTTTGAAGCGAGGTTCTTCTGTTGTTCCAATAGAGAGTTATATCTCTATACCAGGAGTTATAAAACCTGAAGATAAGAAACTTGTTTGTTTATACCATACTCGAGAAGATATGGAATTCAGACAGTTTGAAAAGAGTAAACTGATTAACAATCCAAAGTTTGTCGATTATCATGAACTAAAAGATTCAAAGTGTACATACATTTTTGATCTTTCTGATGAAGGCAATCTTTGGGAATGTTTTCTCAAAGGTCATTACTCAAAAATCAATGCTTCATCTAAAATAAAAATCCTAAACTTCTTCGCTAATCACCCGGGTAATAGAGATCTAGTTAATAGTTTTCTTAATCCAGAAGGTTATTTTGAAACATATGCCAAATTACTTGATGTTCCTGTTAGTTTACTAGAGGAAGTCGGTGAGCTATGTGATTTACCTAATATCGAAGAAGAAACTTTAAAAATTGATGTTAAAGAATTTCAATTTGATTATCTTTGACGTCTCAAAAACCAACAATTATGAGTAATATGATGTTAATCACGTCTACCTGGAAGAATGGTAAGACATTTAAAATGATCCCAACGGACGCAGAATGTCCTTATGTAGAATGTATCTTTGACGCAGACATGAAAGTGTTAGCTGTCATTGGTGCTATCCAAAAAGATATTTTTCACATGATGCCTAAGATTGATCACAACGGTGATATCGAAATGAGAAAGACACCGAGTCGTGAAGGTAAACCATACAAGGAAGAGCGTCGTACTATCGAAACATTCCAGGAGTACTATATTGAGCAGTTGGATGAGATTCGTGCTTTTGTAAAGCGTTTTGCTTTCAATGCTGATACATTTGACTTTGAGCAATATTTGCTTGCTACTCCAACAACAGAATCTGCTGAGTAATGACTAACTGGGTACATGACTATGAGACCCTAATTAATTGCTTCGTCGCAGTATTTATAGACTATAAATCTGATGAGAAAAAGATATTTGTAGTACATGAATCTCGGAATGATTATGCTGAATTGTACTCGTTCTTACAAGATTGTAAGAGTGAAGAAGTTTGGCATATTTCATTTAACGGTATAAACTTTGACTCTCAGATTACTGAGTTCATCATTAGAGAAGGTGATTACTATCTCGATGAACCTGCTGAGACCATAGCACATGTACTGTATCTGAAAGCTCAAGATACTATAGACCGTTCTAACAAAGGTGAATTCCCGGAGTATGGTGAGCGGATACTAAGTATCAAGCAGCTAGATGTATTCCGGTTAAATCACTGGGATAATCCTGCAAAAAGATCTAGTCTAAAGTGGATTGAGTACTCTATGGATTGGAATAACGTTCGCGATATGCCTATCAAACACAGTACTGTAATCCGCACAAAAGAACAGCTAGATACTATAATAAGTTACTGTATTAACGATGTACTTGCAACTAAGCAAGTAATGATGCTCAGCAAAGATCAAATCATGTTGAGAAAAGCGTTGACTAACGAGTATGGTATCAACCTGTACAGTGCTTCTGAACCAAAGATATCTAAAGAACTCTTCTTGCATTTCTTGAGTAGCAAACTCAACATACGAAAGTATGATCTAAAGCAGATGAGAACTAAACGAGACTCTATTGTAGTAGGAGACATTCTCTTAGATTATATTAGTTTTAATCGCAAAGAGTTTAAAAACATCCATGAGAAGTTTAAAACTTTAAAGATTAATCCTAATGATACTAAGGGTGGGTTTAAATATTCAGTCACTCATAAGTCTGTCAAAACAGATTTTGGTTTAGGTGGTGTGCATGGTGCTACCAAAGCTGGTATCTATGAAGCAAAAGATGGTATGATTATCATGACTTCAGATGTTACTAGTTTCTATCCTAATCTAGCTATTAGGAATAGATGGTCTCCTGCGCATTTACCTAAAGAAGAATTCTGTGAACAGTACGAATGGTTCTTTGAAGAGAGAAAGAAGATACCTAAGAAGGATCCAAAGAACTATGTTTACAAGATTATCCTGAATAGTACTTATGGTCTTAGTAATGACGAGAATAGTTTCTTGTATGATCCTGAGTTTACTATGAGGATTACAATCAATGGTCAGCTTAGTCTGGTTATGTTGTATGAGATGTTATCTGATGGTATTCCTGAGAGTATTCCGCTAATGCAGAATACCGATGGTTTAGAAATGATCATTCCAGAGACTGCAAAAGATCGCTATCTAGAGATCTGCAAGAAGTGGGAAGACATGACTCAGTTACAACTAGAACATGATCAGTACGATAAGATGATCATTGGTGATGTAAACAACTATATTGCTGTATTCAAAGAGAAGGAAGTAGATAAAGAAACGTATGAGTCTATGAAAAAGAAGACTCCTCACTTTGTCTATCGTGAGAATAACGGTAAGTATTATGTAAAGACAACTAAGTGTAAAGGTAGATTCGAGTTCTCGGACTTACCGCTACACAAGAATAAATCTGCTTTAATAGTGCCAAAAGCAATCTATTATTTCTTTATACATAATGTAGCACCGGAGATATTCATACAGCAGAATAGAAACATCTTTGATTACTGTATAGGTGTGAAGCGTAAAGGTGACTGGATTTTTATGGAAACCTGTTTCATAAAAGGAGTTAGACATGATCGTGAACTACAAGGTGTAGTACGGTATTATGTATCTAACAAAGGTTGCAAATTAATTAAGGTCAACAAAGCTGATGGTAGAGAGACTCGTTTAGAAGCAGGTAAGTGGTTACAGACAGAGTTTAATCTTTATGAGATTAAACCTTGGGATAACTATGATGTCAATGACGAGTATTATCTAGAGAGAGTCTATAAAGAAATCGAAAACATCAGCAAGTTAAAAGAAAAATCACAATTAAGTTTATTTTAATATGCCATTCAAATTAGCAATGGGTGGGAGCACGGAGAGTTATCTCTGTGACCCTTCCCTAATTCCTTCACATGGAGGACGTTATAAAGTAATTACGAATAAGTCAATACTTGATACTGTTCGTGTAGAACTAGCAGCTGCTGGTTTAATTGTAGATAGAGAGTTATTCTCTTCAAATGGACAGGTTACAGTTGGTAACCACTACATGTCATATGGTACAGATCCAAATATAGGTATAGTATTTACCTGGGTTAACTCATATGATAAGAGTACTAAGTTTCACTGTAGTGTAGGTTTGCACTTTAAAGATACTGACGGAGTAATGATTACTTCAGACATGGCTTTCTTTATGCGTAAACATACCGGTACTGCAGACATAGAGATGGTAGACAATGTAAAGACACAGATTGGTCATACAGATAGTTTCTATAATGAATTACTTAGACGTAAGACATCTATGGAAGTTGTACTTGTAAATAAGAATCAGTGCGGAGAGATCATGGGTAAGACCTTTATTAATGATTATCTTAAAGCAGATCAGTTGACTGCAAGTAAACATTACTATGATAAGTGGTTTAAAGATAACGAAGAGATATCTTTATGGACGGTATATACAGGATTAGCATATTCTATCCAGCATAGTCATCCTAAGTTCTATACTAGATCACACATCGGATGTTTTGATACAGTGTATGATGAATTAAAACATACTCTTCTTAGTACTCCAGTAACTCTACAAGAAGCATTTCCTGTAAATATCCCGGAGACAGATCCTAATCAGATAAGTATCTTTGATGTTATTTCAGAAGAAGAGGAGATGTATGTAAACATGACTAATGATTTATTGATTTCAGATTTTGATAATGTAGAAAATACAGGTTCAGATTTTGACATTGATAAAGAACCTGTAAATGAACCAGTAATCTTTGACTTTGAAGAAGAAGAAGTGCCTTTTGATACTACACCAGTACCAGATGCTTTCTATGAAGATCAAGAAAAAGAAGAAAGTTCTTTGTCTAATGAGGAAGAATTCTTTAACTTTGGTACGTCAGACGACGTGTTAGATTTACCAGAACTATAAAATATGACCCGGGGGTGTGCAGACCCTTGCATGCCCCTCTGGGTCTAAACTTAATGTTATGAATAGAAAAGAATTTAATCAACTAGTAGATAAACGTAAAGAACTTATTGAATCAGTATTACAGAAGAAAGGTGCCGAGTATTCCGGTGATGCAAATGTTTTTCACAACTTTGAAGAAGGTACTAAAATATCTTTCCATAGTAAGAGAGAAATGGTAGCATGGGAATACATGACTAAGCATCTTCAGTCTATTCGTGATATGATCAGTGATGATAAAGCATACTCAGAACATATTATCCGTGAGAAGTTCGGTGATGCTATTAATTATCTTATTCTTATGGAAGCTATGATGATAGAGTCTAATGGTCTACACAATAGGTTCTGTGATGCTATTAAAGAGACTTCTGCAAAAGCTGAAAAGAAGATACAAGAGTTACGTACCCCCGGGTATGAAAGAGGAATGGATCAACTAGGTATGCCTAGAATATCCTCTCCTGTAAACCCTCTTTCTAAAAAAAATGATCCGTTAGATAAAATGAAACTTCAACAACTACCACCTAGTTATGATGAGTGGTATTATTCTAGTTATTAATTATGAAAAATATTATAGATGCTGTAAAGCACTTTCATGATGTATTCGGACAACACTATGCATCAGAACCAAGTTTAATCAGAGAAAAAGAATACCAACTAAGACATGATCTACAAGCTGAAGAACTATTTGAATACCTTATGGCATGTCGTGATAATGATTTGGTGGGTATCGCTGATGCTCTTGGTGACCAGTTATATATACTTGTGGGCACCATTCTTAAACATGGTATGCAAGACAAGATCGTGGAAGTATTCGAAGAGATACAGAGATCTAACATGAGTAAGTTAGGAGAAGATGGACTACCTATCCTGAGAGAGGATGGTAAGATTCTTAAATCTAACTTGTATTCACCACCTAAGATTAAAGAGATCTTAGAACAAAAAAAGTAAACCGTTAAGTTTACTTTTAAGACGATAAAGTAAGAATATAAGTTTACCCCTGACCTCGGTAACGCTTTAAATAGTTCTTACTGGTTTTTAGTTTACTCGCTTTCTTTTTAGCTACAACCCCCGGGCGCTTCTTACGAGTGCCTGTGGGTGCGTAGTTATTTTTACTAGTATTTACCTTTGCCATACGTTTGGATTCTTAGGTTGTTTAGGTTTTTGTGTACGAGCTTGTTTGATAATAGCATCAAGCTTGTTGTTTTCTGGTTTAAAAGATTCTTTGTTCATATAACAATATAACTAAGATCCGCAATATAAACAACCATCATCTTCATTATCATGCCAGTCATTGTTTTTTTCCATGATGCGTTTAACTTCTTCATTGATTTGTTCTTGAGTCCATTCTGGATTCATTACACGTATCTGTGCTCTTAAAAAATAAAAATTACTGTCCATTAATTTGTGAGAATTAGCAAAGTACCTAGCATTAAGGTACTACATGCTAATCCAAACGTCCAATTTTTAATAGTAATATTTTTAGTTTTTAACACTTCATGGTCAATAATCAGCTTATTGTGTACTTCTAAGAGATCATTATAATTTTTAACATAGGTTTTTGCATCACCTATACATTTGTTATATTCTAGTGTTAATAAATTAATCTCAAAGTTTTTGTCCTTAATAGATTTATTCAATTCAAAGATTATACTGTCCTTTAGAAGTATACTACTAGAACAGTATTTATAATCTATCATTGCATCAAGAAGACTCTTCTCCTGTTCAGGAGTTAAGAATATTCCGGGTTTACCGTTAATGGTTAATCTTTGGGGAGTAAATTGACCAAAGACTGTCAAGCTGCTCATCAGTAGCATACTTAACAATAGCACGGTCGTCATCACGTTTCTTTTTGTTTGCATCATCTTTATTATTAAGTTTTTTAATATGCAATGCTCTTAGACTATCTGCATGAGCAAGACTGTCATGAGTAATCTTCATCTTTAAAGAATCAATAGTTAGACTATCCGCACTAAGTTTACTTCTGTAGGTGACAGCATCTTTATGATCTTTACCGCAGCAGACTATCTGGTACATAAAGATAGTTCCTACAATAACTATTAGTACTAGTATTGCTATCTCTTTAATTTGATGCTGAGTCTCCTCCGTCATTGTTAGTTGGTTTTGGGTTTTTCTTATCAAAAATTTTTTCTATAACAGTAAGTCCTAATCCACCACCAGATATTAAACAAAGAGCGTCAAACATAAACTCAGGGGTGATGTGATCATCATTTCTGAATGTAGCAATGTATGCTAGTATAATAACATTAACTAATGTGAATACAGCAGATACTCTCTTACTAGAGAGTTCTCCCTTTGAACTAAACATATCATAAAAGAATTTCTTCATCAGAATTCTTTCAGGAGAGTATATGTAAATCTTCTGAATCCAGACTTCTTACATTTATTAAGTAGTTCATTGAACTGCTTTGGGTCATTAAGAACTTGACATCCTGCAGACCATTTATCAATAAGTTTAGATACTATACTAGGATTAGCACGGTGAATATTGATACCAAATAATCCAGTCTCTGTTACTGCGGATTCTTCTGCTACATCATTTTTGTTACCATCTCTATATACAGTAACAGGTTTGCATTGAGTCAATGCTTCATACTTACCTTGATGTAAACCTACCTGCCAGCAATCATCCCATTGTCCGGGTTTGAGTAATGCTGCTCCTTTTGGATTAAGTAGGTTCTGTAACCAGTGAGTACCTGGATTAGTAGTACAAGTATACCATGTGATGTTATCTTTCTCAACTACACCAATAAGGTCATCAAACTGATTCTTAGCATTAGCATTAGATCTAATACCTATAAGATGAAATACCGGCCATGAATAACCTAGTCTTTCAAACTCTGCTTTAAGTTCCTTTGCGGTATACTGTCTCATATTAATTAAATATCCAAAAATGTATATCTCCTGTGACTCTCTGACCTACTTGAGGAAGTATCATAAAGTTTAAATCATTTGTATTTGAAATATCTCTTACCATTCCTAAGTCAGATTTTATTTGAGTTAGTTCGGTAGTATTTGTAGGTACAATATGATAAAAAACTATGCTATTTTCATTAACATATGAGTTTTGTAACTTTATAGTTGTTCCAAAAGCCATATTAACATTTTGAATAATACCTGCTTTTTTATTTAAAGGAACAGTAATAGCAGCATCTGTAGATGATTGAACGTCATATGTACCAATGCTAGGTGCAAGTATCTCAGCAAGAGCATTCACGTGCCCGTATCTAGCAAGCAACGCATCTGTCTTTTCTTTTATATACTCAGACAGCTTATATATATTTACAAAAGCCATATTATAGTACTATAAAATTAATCTTTAATGCTCCTGTTGTTGATGTTGCTGTAGACCAAGCAATATCAAAACTGCCATCAACAACATTTACAGGTGCTGCAAGTACTGAGTCTAATCTATCTGCAAGATTTGAATACTCTATACTAGCAATAACAACACTGTCTGTTTTTACTCTATCATTATCTACTCTAAAAGAGTTAGAACCAGATAATAGACCAAACATAGTTATTTGTCCTACTGGAGCATTAATCTCTACAGGAGTAGTATTACTAGTCAACTGAGTTACATACTCAACAGGAGTAACTTTTTCTGCAAGTTTGTTAACGTGTCCTACTCTTGCTACAGTTGCGTCAGAAGATTTTCTAAAATACTTCTTGTAATTAAAGATGTCAATAAAAGCCATTGTTCTTATTTTTAGTTGTTTACATATATAATATACAAAAGAATTTTCTTATTTGAAACGTTCTTGTGCACTTTCAAAGTTTTTTAATGCATTTGCTCCCTCGATCTGCTTTCCGTTTAAACCACCAGTTTTTGCTAAAAAGTTTAGAATCTTAGGTGCACCTTCTTGTTGCCACTCATAAGGTCCCACATCTCGTTTATATTCTGTAGACGGATCTCCTGTTAACAATCCTGCTAAATTAAAGAATGCTTTACCTAAGTTAGTTACTGTACTACTTACAGCTACTGATTCTAGTTTAAGCATATTGATATAATCATCAGCACCAAATCCAGGTAGTGGGATAAACGCTCCTAACTCATTCATAGTAGTTTTACTAAGCAGTAATGCTTGATTTTCTGCCCAACCAGTTGCATTAAACTCATGTAGAGGATCTTCAGCAACACCTAATAGTGGTAGTGGTCCTGACTTCTGACGAAGTTTTTCGTATCTTTCTGGATCGTCATCATCATAATCAAATAAGAAATTAATCAAAAGAGGACCTAATATACCGATTGCTAATTCAGTTAGCATCTTTCTTACAGCTACCTTTTGATCAGGTGTCATGTACTTAAAGTCCTTTCCTAATGATATAATACCTTTAGCAATAGCGTCTAAAGCTTCAGTATAGTAACCCATTACCATCTCGTTTGACTGTATGTCCCAACGATGTTTTGGATTTCTCCAGTTTCCACGGTACCCAAATCTGTTCATAAACTGACGGGTGAACCAAGTTTTCATATAAGCAACTGTTCTGTAAACCATGTAACGGTTTGCCATAGGTTGATCCATTCTTGACAAAGAACCATTCAAGTTCTTGTTAGCAGCTTGAACTTTGTTACGCATCTGTAAGAACTTTTTACCACCAATTCCCCATTCTTTATCTATACCTTCTTTAAGAGTTAATTGATTATTCTTAATTTCCCAAGCTTCTAGATATGGAATCTCTGTTGTAACACCATTAACAGTTTGATTTACTTTTTGGTGATGCATTAGTCCGCCAAACAACTGTAGTGTAGCATTCATTTGACTCCATGCTCTAAAATTAGTTACCCACTTTAGATTAGCTACATCTCGTTTAAAACTTCTTGTAGAACTTTCAGCAAACTTCTGACCGTCGTTTTTATCAAATCGAGTTACCTCGGGATCGAATATCTCAACAAGTTGTACATCTAAAGACTTCGGACCAAACTTATTAATTTCAAAAGATACAGCAGCTGATGCAAACTGCGCCCAGTACGCACCTTTCGCTAAACTCTTTTGACTCAATCCCCTACCACCAGCAGCGTGTATAATAGACTGGAAGGTAGCATTGAATGAGTTTTTCAAAGCTGACTGCATATCAAATGCAAAGAATGCATATGATGATAATCCCATTATAAGATTAGCAGACTTGTTTATAGCAGTCATGTTTTCTGTAGGTCCTGCAAGTTGTTTACCTTCAAACTCACGTTCTATAAACGCATTAATAACTTGTGATCTTACAGATCGTCCTTTCTTAGTAGCGAAGTTTGTAATTCCTTGAGTTAAGTAATCACGTTTACTTGCTTTAAACATATCTTTAGTATTACCCTCTTCACTATTTACAACCTTTTGAATTGCTCTTACGTTAGGGTTAATCTCAATAAGTTTCTTCTGGCGCTCTGCAGACAACATATATCTAAATAATCCAGAGATGACGTCCTCAGATGTTTCATTAAGATCTAAGTCAAACTTACCTGTAATTGGAATACCAGCAAGTTCCTTATCAAACATATCCAAACTTACATATGTAACTTGATTCTCAGCATTGTATCCTTCGCTATAGTCATCGACAGCTTTTTGGAAAGATGCTTTGAAGTTCTTAATCATAGACTGGAAACGATCTTTTGTTTCTCCTGATGTAAACATCTCGTACTTATCCTTACGATAACGTGGTAAGAATACTCCTAGTCTAGCATTAACATTTAATCCTTCTTGGTTCTGTAAGTGAGTCAAGAGTAATTTATTTACTAAATCAAACTTAGCTTTGTTTACAGACTTCATTTGGAAGTACTCATCATTTCTATACTTGCTATCAGGACGTGGTAACCAACGACCTTGTTCGTCAACAGTAGCTTTTGTAATATCTCCCATCTCAAGAGCTTCTTTCATAGTAACTCTTTCGGTTCTGTACTCTTTTTTAAGTGCTCTTCTGAAATAGGTTTGATTAGGTACTCTATTAATAGTTTCTTTAACATTACCGGCTTCATCTAAGATATCAGTTTTCTCGTAGTACTTCTCATCATTAGGACGGGTTACACTCCAAGCACTAGATCTCTTGTAAGTAATTTTCTTTTCACCTTCATTAGGACCGTATGTATATTCAAATTCCTTTCTAATGTGATTAGCTTTAAACCACTTTTCAAACTCAGGACTTTGTTCAAACAAATCTTGTAATGTTTCAGCATCTTCTGTAAGTACATCAATGTTATAACTACTAAAGTAATTCAATCCTGTTTTCTCTTCTAAGTACGTTGGATCAATACCTTGTCCGTTCTGATCAGTTTTGATAAAACTATTAATTTGATCGTAGTACTGAGTAGTTGCTGAACGACTTCTTAATGCATTCAACTGTTTGTATAAGTAATTTAAATCATCAATATCCATTTCGGATAACGACGCATCTTTTTTCTTATCTGCAAGCTGTTGGTATCTTGCGTATCTGTCCGGGTTGTTCTTAAAGAACTGCTCATCTATTGAATCAAAATCATCTGTTTGATAGAACTGATTCTGTGTAAAACTAAATAACGCAAGATCTGTTTCAAAATCCTTCATAAACTTATCCTCTTCAGGAGTTAAGTTACTTAGCTTAGATAGCATATCTCTTGCATTATCAATCTCCTGGTCAAGTTCCTTAATACGGTTCTTCTTCTTTTCGGACATGATACTACCATCGGGTTGACCGTTGTCATCTCTATAAGCGCTCATCTGATCGTTCAATTCCTTGAACAACTCATCCATCTTTAGCTTCTCTTGTGTATCTTGAGGTAGCTTAGCTTTAATGTTTCTAATCTTTTGTAAGATATCTTGAACATCTATCCAGAACTGAGGTGTTACTCTAACAACAGTGTTCTCTTCTATCCAACGATTACGTTCTTCATCCCAAGCTTTACTACCGGGATTGATTCCTTTATATATAAGTTGTTGTTCAAAAGTCTTAAGTGCTCCTTGGAACATACCCTTAATAGGTACTTGCTCGTAGAATTGTTTTGTAGCAGCTCTATGCTCTAACAATCTTACTGCAATTTTATACTCATCGCTATTCGGATCTTTACTTGTACCGTCAGCTTTAGTTAGAGAGTATAAGTTTCTGTAATCCTCCCAGTAGCTTTTACGCTCATTAATAAAATCAGAATCCAAATAGTCTTCTCTTTGACGTCTACTACTATCTAAATTATTAATCTTAGATATGATATCCCATCGAGCAATGTATGCTTTCTTACCAATCTCATCTTTAGTAAACAAACTCTCTGCGGCACGTACGCGGTTGTCGTACTCATCGTAGTAATGATCATCTAGATATTGTTTAAGTGCTGATCGCAAAGCAGTAAGTTCTGTTTTGTCTCCTGTTTCTACAGCTTTCTTCTCTGCTTCTTTGATAGCATTCTGAAGTCTACCCATATCATCTCTCCATCCTTTAAGGTGATGAATAAATGCGTATCTATCTCTAGAAATATATTCTCCTTTCTGATTATAGATACCTTCTTTCTCTACATAAGAGACAGCTTCTCTAAATTGTGCTAAATCTTTAGGGTCCAATCCTGCTGCTTGAATCATTGTCATCAACTCAGCGGTAACCTGATTCTGTCTTTGTTGCGCTTTAACTAATACCTCACTAATGTTATCATTAATATAAGAAGCTAGACCAAAGATAATAGGATCCTGAATGTTCATGAATGATTCTAACCATGCACTGATAGGATGTGTGTCACCACGCTTACCAGATAACCAGTCCTTTATAGCACCTCTATCTAGTTTTGCGTCTTCATACTCAGCTCTATATCGAGCTAGTATTCTGTCGGGTGCTCCTTTCTTTTCTAATTCTGCTATGACTCCTTCATAGTAAGTTCTAACTTGTTCAGCTAATGGTTCCAAAGTTTTAGTAAGTAGTTCTTCAGAACCACGCATACCTAACTCAATGTCAAAATCATTTGCTGTCTCTAGATTAGAATTAATTTTTGAAACTAGAGTAGTAAGTTCATTATTAATGATACCTTCTTTAGCAAGTGCTGATCTCATATCAGCCATAACTTTTTCCCACTCTCTTACGATTTGATTATAGTTGTGAAAACGTCTTACGATCTCTGGTGTAGCTTCTTCTTTAAGAAGTTCCGCCATATATCGTACCATCTTCTCACTCATATTTTCTAATCGATATAGTGTGTTTATCAATGCTTCCGCACGATTTCTTTCGTACAATGCACTGTCACGAATATTTTCTATTCTTCCAGTAAGTTCTGTTTGGAAAGCATTTAAATCAGAAATTATTCTTTTGTAGTCAGACTCATCTGATACAGAACGTAATACTTCAGCCATCTCTTTCAAACTCTTGTTCTTCAAAAGTTTGTTAGCATGATTAATAGCTGTTGTATATATATCATTAATTGTATTTTGTAATACCTTTTCTCCTGAAGATTTTGCACCAAGACCAAGTAATTGATTTACTTCTTCTCTACCACGACGCTCTTCAGATATGACATCACTTTGACTGACGTTCTCGTTGTCAAAAATAATTTCAGTAGCACCAACTAACATCGCAGACAAATCCTCAATAGTTGTATCAGCATTTAGTTCGGATACTTTAATAGATTTACCTAGATACTTTCTTAGTACTTGTTTAATAGCGTACATTATCTTATCGACAATGCCGTTAAACTTTGGATCTGTTGCTTCTTCAGTAATTTGTTTTACCAAATCAGAAGCATGTCTACTTACAGCAAATACAAGAACCTCTTCTTTAAACGCTTCTGTATCTTGAGATAATTCAGGATATAAACTTGCTACAACATTAATAAGTTTTCTACCAGTCTCTGTTTTAGTTAGATCGCTGTAAAGCTTATTAAATAATTTCTCATTCTCAAATCTAATTGCTCTAATAAATGGGTGAGAGAACTCATGGAAAGCTGTATCTGTATTTAAATTATCAGAAAGCAAATACACAACACCACCCATGAAAAAACCAGCTTGGTTAGTAAATGGTAATCCTGCAGATGCAAACATCTCAGCAGCTTGTGCACTTGTTACAAACTGGTATGGTATTCCTAACTTAGCAGATAGAGCTCTAACAATAGACTCTACATTTGACATCGCTCTTAGATTGTCAGTACGCATTTGAGAAATCTCAACACCTTCTAGCATTGTAGATACTCCGGGTACAACCTCAGCTAATTCTCTTACTGAACGCATGAAAGGTTGATTCTCATTAGGTGTAAATCTATTGTAATCCCAAATATCTTTATAACGAGCCCATGCTAGTTTAGCAGCAAAAGTATCTTTCCAGTTACTTAAGTAGATTAGCTGACCATCACCTGTAACAAATTGATAAGAACCTCTTTCATGTTTATTGTCTTTTCGTACAAAGAAGTCAATAAGTTTAGCCTCAACACCTTCTACGATCTCATCACTCTCAGGTTTACTATATGTACCTAC
>Ga0208810_1000238_pt1 | contig 14999 bp, 38 predicted proteins | sample Colrivmet1560A02_FD_187679 | JGI IMG/M metagenome (GOLD analysis project Ga0208810, IMG submission 187679) | Estuarine microbial communities from the Columbia River estuary - metaG 1560A-02 (SPAdes) (version 2) | ecosystem: Environmental > Aquatic > Marine > Intertidal zone > Estuary | place... | reverse complement strand
GATTTCGTTTTCGTTGCTTTGTTACTGGTGCGTTTTTACTCTTGGGCGATGGGGGTGACGGTGATTGTTCCGCTTCCGTCGTGGTGCGAGAGTGCGCCTGTCAGGTGGTTTTCGTGGACTGTGAGTTCCAAGCGCCATTCTGTGCGGTCAGGCGTGATTGACTCCAGCAGTTTTTCGGGTGTTCGGGCGTGGAATGTTCCGCTAACTGGTCCGTCCCAGCGTGGGAATCCCTCAATACGAAACTCTTGGTTGTTTTCGGTGAACAAGTGTTCCGTGATTTCCTGAAAATGCTCAACTTGGTCAGTCCAGCAGTCTCCCCAGCATTCGGGCGCTTCTTCCCAGTCGCCTGAGTCGTCGTTGAAGGTAACACAAATACAAGTGTTGGTGATTGTAGTGGTTGTTTTGTTCATAGTGTTAGTATATCGCCTTTAGGAGTGTTTGTCAAGTGTTTGTCAAAAGAATAATAAGTATTTTTAGGGGGCGGGTTGGTTGTGTCACAAACTGCGGGGTGAATGTGTCATAAACTGCGGGTTTATGGGTGGGTAAAAGGTGCGCATTGTTGATGCGGGCGGAGCCCCGTGCTATCACTGGCCAACAAGTACCTTCGGGTGTCCGTTATGGATTGTGCCTGTGAGTGTCTTGGCTTGGTGTATTGGCTGGTCAGCGGACATAAAGGTGGTATGGGCGTAGGGGTTGTAGGCGACCGGGACTGTCCCAGTGGAGGGTGTGGCTGTCCATACTCCTCTGAGGTAGGCGTGTACATTCTTGCGTTGCTCTCGCAGGACTCGCTGTCTGCCTCTCTCTGAGACGATGAGGGTAACTGCGGTTAAGCCGATGTTTTGGGCGTGTGCTATCACTCGTCCGTAGGAGCCCCGAGCGCGCGACTTGACGGAAAAACACTTCTTGTGGAGGTTCCAATAAATGTCTACTGGGGTGCCATCGGGGATGTCAGTCATCTTCCGAGTGTACCTTTCAGCAGTCACACGCACCCAATGGGCGGATTTTGCCTCGGAGGTGTTCGCAGTCCTCGCAGGTTTCGTAGGGGATGGTGTCTTCTTCTGTTTCCATGATCGTGCCTTTCAGTCTTCGTATTGGCGGTTGCTTCGGCGGACTCGGTAGAACTTGCCGTCCTTGCGGAGGGCGAGGTCAGGGTCAATGGCGAGTCCGAGGCGGATGTCTTCGTTCATGTCGTCTTCTTCTGAGTCAAACATTTCGTCAAACATTTCGGTGATGATGTCGGTGATTTCCATAAGTGTTACTCTATCGGTCTTTGGGGGTGATTGCAACTTTATCGCTAGGTCAAATGTCACATAGGAAATACTTGACATAGGCTAATAGTTCTGCTAGACTCGCGCGGTTGGGTGGCCGGCCAGATTTCGGGCATTCTATCAGATTATTAGCATAAAAGCAACTTTATTGTGAGTGAAAAATGTCACATAGAATAAGGTTGTGTCAGGGTAGTATTGGCGATAGAGTACTACTTATGAAAACACAACACAAATACCAATATGTCCCTACCAGCGAAGCAATGACGGTTGATTGCGAGGGCTCTACTGCCATCGCTGAGTTCACTTTCAGCCCCAATGTTGCCTCTGAGCAGGTGTGGGTACAAGTTCAGTACCGTTCAGGCGGAACTTACTGCTACTTCGTTCCCTTCGGCATTTTCTACAGCAACCTTCACCTCGCTAGCGTCGGCAAGTTCGTCGCCACCGTCGTCAAGGCTCACGCCACCTTCACCTCAGACCGTGACCGTGCGGGCAAGGCGGTCGCCTGCTGACCCTCAAGTAGAGGTTGAGGGTTTGCTACGCTATCACCTGAGAGTTTGGTGGTAGTGTCATAGGGTCGGTGTGGTTTGCAGGTCGGAGCCAGCGCCCCCACATCACAAGCAAGGAGTCCTTCGCCCAAGTGGTGAGGGACTCTTTGTCGTTCCGCCCTCGGTAGCCCCGAACATTTGTTCGCCGAACATCCGTTCGCCCGTTTCGTAAACTGCGGGGCTGGTAGGTGGAGGTGTGTCGGTATACAAAAGAACCCCACGACAGCCCAAGGGACCAGCCGTGGGGGTTCTCCCTTACGGAGGAGGTTGCTTTAGCCTCTACCAATGACGACGGCTTCATCAGCCATACGAACCATCTCTTTGGTCATATTGAGACCGCCAAGAATAGCCAAGCCAATGGCTCGCTTTAGTTCGTTGGGCGTTGCCAGTGGCAAGTAGTTGTCAATGGCTTCCCAAGCCTTCAAACCCGCAAGGATTTCCTCGTGGGTCTTGTAGATGTATGTCTTGTTTTGCTCTGTGAGTTCTAGTGTTTTCATAAGAGTCATTCTAATGGTTGTTACTGTAAACCGCAACCTCTATTTGCTTTATTTGTGTGATAAAAGTCACACAGAATAACTTGCTTTTAGACTAACTATCCTGTAGAGTACTTGACATGACAAAAAACACCGCTGACTGCTTTGCAGAAGCAAATGTTTGGAACACTCAACCATACGAGAAGGCAGTCGCTCACGCCCGTGATCTTCTTGAAGCCCTCGCCCAGTGGGGCACCGATGGCGACGATCTCTGGTCAGGTATCGCCGACGATCTCTACCCTGCCCTTATGGCGCTCGTCTCTGAAGGCGCAAGTTTCGGTCTCACCGACTGCGCCTGCGGACCTCGCTACTCAGACCTCACCAACCCACAACACGGAAAAGTTGCTTTCGGGCAACCCAACTGATAGGATACTCCCCATGACAACGATGCTCACCACCACAGAAGCCGAAACCCTCGTCGCAGACGCTCACGCTGTTTGCGCCCTACTCCCTGCCCACCTCGGACCGAACAAGACCCAATCACAGATACTCACCGAATGCGAACTCATCGCCAAAGTTTGGAAAACTCTCCACTCGGTCTTTGATGTCCATACTCACGCCCTACCACTTGATCAACAAGAAGTGATGCGACTCCAAAACACGCTCAAGTCAATCAACGCCATTGAATACGGCAAGCACAAGGGGTCTTTCTCGCCAAGTTGGAGATGGTACGAACTCGTCTGAGTAGGGCGGCCCGACCGTCAGAAGTTACTCGGAGGCTACGGCCCGCCACTCGGAGTTAGAAACGCAACCGACTCAAGGTTAGAAAAAAGACTCGGCGACAGTAGCGTCAGTATGTCAAATTATGTTAAACACAAACATACTGTTGTACCCTACAAGTATTAGAGTAACTCTCTACTTGAGGTTGAGGGTTCAGTCAAGTCCTTCAGACCAGCGGTACATTTCACCAATAGTCTTCCCTTGGTTGAACACTGGCGCAGTCCCGATGTCGCGCACCTGCCCGTCCAGCCCCGAAGATAGAGAAGCGATCATTCCTTTGATCTCGTTCATTGTCTGACGAAGCAGAATGATTTCGCGTTCTAATCTATCTAGTCGTTGAGATAGTAGTTCGTCGTCCATTCACACACAGTAGCGTATGCCGGGGCTATGTGGGGAGACTACCCTTGGATTGTTTCTACCGTATCGCACAACTTTGAGATGTCAATGCCGTAGTGGTACATCATCATGTTTTTGGCGAGGTCTGTGGCGACTGTTTCTAGTTCGTCGTCGTCTGCGTCGGCGATGTCGGGTTCTAGTAGGTCTAGTTCTACGGCGACATTCATTGTGAAGTGGTCGGCGATGAAGGTGACTGTGTATGGGGTCATCGCCATACGCCTGTTTTGATGCGGACGAGGCTGGTTGCTTCGGCTCGGGAGCCCCGTACGCCGAGTAGTTCGCCTTGTGTGTCGTAGGCGACCCAAGTGTCGTAGCGGTGGAACTTGCGTGTTCGTGCTGGCATGAGGTAGCCGACTTTGGGTGTCTTGTATTTTTTGCCTGCGTAGATGGTTGCGAAGGTTGTCATTCGTCGTCCTCGTCCTCGTCGTATTCGTCTTGTGTCTTTTCGTAGTTCCAAGCGTCATCTTGCGAGATGAGACTCACGAAACCAGCGTTCGGGTTTTCGTGGTCGGTGGTGACTGCATTGATGAACTTCAGTCCACAGGACTCGTCCCACCAAGTGAGGAGAGTGTCCAACATTTCTTTGGGCGTTCCCGTGAAGGTACGGTCAGTACAACTTGTGCCGTTGTAGTTGGTACGAAACCAATCTGCCTGTTCATCGTCCATTGCCACATACATTTTGTGGCAACCGTCAAACGCTATGAGGAGAGCGTCCTCTAGAGCGTCCTCTACGGGCTCAAAGAGAACTCTTAGGTTATGGTTGAGTGTTTCCATCAGAGTGTTACTGCCTTTCCGTCGGCGGACTTCTTGACCACCAAGGTGGCGAGTGGCTTGACGAACAGGCTGAGGAACTTGCCTGCTGAGTCGTAGTTGGCGAGTGTGGCGAGCAGGTTACCCTCGCTTACTGTGTAGATGTATGTCTGCTCTGTGTTGCTCTTGAAACGAGCGATGACGATGGAGTCGTCGATGATGTTCAGGCTCTCCAACGCTACGCTGGTTGAGCAATCTACTGTGACCGTATTTGTGGTGGTGGTGATTTTCATATCTCCATTATACACCCGTTAGGCTAGGAGTCAATAGGTTTTAGTGATTTTCTGTGTGTCTGATGTCACATAAGATAAGGTTGCTTTTATCATAACAATCAGTTAGACTAGCGATTTTTCTGTGCCGGCGTCATGGATCGCGCATTATAACCAGTTCTAACCTATAAGTCAAGTTATCCTAATGTTAAAAATGTCACACGATAAAAGTTGCATCATAGCGAAAAAGACGATAGAGTAACTCATATGGAAACAGAAACAGCCACCACAGAAACCATCGCTTCCCCAATCCTTGCCCTCGCCACATTCTTGGCAGGCACAATGGTAGAGGGTTGCGTATGCGAAACCTGCGCCGAACGCAAGAGCCTCATCACGAGCCTCGTATACGCACGAGCGTCAGTATCCGAGAGCGCACTGCTCAAAGCAGTAGAGGGAGTTCTCTGATGGGTTCACGAGGACATATCGGCATCGTTCAGAGCATCAGTCCGACCCCCGTCTATTTCTACACACACTGGGAAGGTCACAACATCTGCACACTCCTCGCCAACGGTTTACAGAAGGCGAGCGAAGCGGGGCGTCTCCACGACGACTCCTACGCTACCCGCATCATCTTTGATGCCCTAACGGGTTGCACGGGTGATATCACGGGCTACGGAATAATGATCGGCGTACCCGCAGGCGACAATGAGTACGACATTCCGATGGTTATGTGGGAACAGGATCACTCCGAGCCGTTTATCGTGTACCGAGACAGGCGATACAGCGCGAAGGACTTTATTGCGTTCGCTCACGCTGGACAGAAAATGACAGGCGCATAGGTCGCAGGGCGAAAATTTATAGCCCACACGCAGGGGTTATGTAACTACACAAACAATGACAAATTGGGGGGTAGTGATACCCCCTCTTTTGTAGCCCCGTGCGGGGTGATATCGGGGGTGATATCACTGTACGAACAGATGTTCGGGGCTGGCGGGCGGGCGAAACCCTGGGGCGAAAATAGCCCCCACCTTTCGTCGGGGGCGTTTAGTGATTCCTTGTTATTGGACTTCAGCGATGAAGATTGGCGAGAGGAAAACCTTATCGCTGTCACGCTTGGAGTTGTAGTACCGCAGAGCCTCTGCGTGAGTGCCGAACCAGAGTTCGGTGAAGGTGAGTGATTCAAAATCCCATTTCCGAATTCGTGCCATTGTCGGATACGAGCATTCTTTGATTTCTTTTATCGTGGTCATGAGAGATATCTTATCAGCAATATTCTATTTTGTCAACCTTTACGGGAATATTTTTATTATTTTTAGTGATCCTGGGTCGCGTACGAACAAGTGTTCGGGGCTGGCTGGCGCGAAGCGCGACTGGGGCGAGCCCGCAGTCCCGTGGGCTGGTCAGTCACGTAGACGACGATACCATTCCACCGATCGGTTGATTGCGTTGCTTGCGCTGATGTGTTTGCGTTTGCGGTCTATGCGTTCGGCTAGTTCAAGGATTTGTAAGCCCCGTGTGATGCCGTACTTCTTGATGAGTGTCTCGGTGAGTTCGTTGCGCTCGTAGCGTGAGAGTTGTTTGATGGATTTGGTGGTGGTGATGTTCATACTTATATAACGCTCCTAGTGAGAGAAAATGTGCGTGGTGTCAGAAACTTTTTTTGGTTTCTTTTCTCTATAAGGATTGTTGGGTTGAGTTATGTCAGGAATATTTTTAGAAAAAGTTGACAAATGTTGTTTGAGTTGATAGGATATCTCTTATGGAAACCACCACAGAATTCACGATCAAGGGCACAATGGGACAGGCTCTCCCATTCACGGGTACGCCTGCCGAAGCCGAAGCCAACTACGAGACCCACTCGTTTGACCCTGAGAATGATCGTTGCGTCTATTGCGACTGTCGCCCGTGGGGCGTGTGGGCTCAGTACCCATGTAATGACGGTGACCGAGTTGAGTCCCAGCGACTCGTCTACGCTGACGGTCGTGAGGAAAATCGCCTCGTCAAGATCGTCAAGGGCGAAATCGTTGCTACTCGTCTGCTGACCACTGACGATGACATCTTTGATTTCACGATCTGATAGGGGCAATACCCTGATAGGGGCGCTCTCGTCGCGCGCTACGGGACTGCTTGTCCCTAACGGGGTCGGGGCACAGCCCCGCAAGTTATCCACAGCCCTCTATGGAAACTGTGGATAAGTTGGATTAGGTGTTTGAGGTTTAGCGTTCCGCTTCGTAGGCGGAGACTGAAACTCCGTCAACCATTTTGTATTCGCCTGACCACATGCGGACTTCGTTGAAGTGGTCGGCTGTTGCTTTGTCCATCTTGCGGACTTTGCGGATCACTTGTTCTTTTGTGAGTCCACTGAACTCTTCAATGATGTCGTCGTCGTCGTAGCAATGGCAGATTGTGCCGTCGCCTTCGCCGTCGTTCATCAGGTTGAGGCTGGTGTCGTTGACTAGTTTAATCAGTTGTTCGTTGGTCATCGTGTTATCCTATCAGTTGTTGTGGTGGTTGTCAAGTTTTTGTTAAGAAAGTTTTGGGTGGGGTCACCACCCTTCTTGTTCCATTTCAAAGCGGATGTTGTCTCGCTCACGCTCTTCGGGTGTCATGTTCATGTAGTAAGGCACGGGTTCTTCTCCGAGAACTTCTTGTCGCCACGCTTGTGGTGCGTCGCTTGCGAGCCCACCGCCCATGACCCAGTTCATGACGAACTCTCCGTAGGCTTCGCCTTCTGCGTCGTATTCCTGTTCCATTATTTTTCCTCTTCCTGTTGTGCAATGTCTCGTGCTTCGCACGCTTCTCGTGCGTAGGCTTCGTCCTCGGCGACTGCTCTTCGGACATATGCTCCTCGGCATTCCGCTGAGCAGAACGGTGAATATCCGCTTCTCATATCGTTGTCGCACATAGGGCAGGCTTCAAGGTCTGCGTCTGCTGGTTCTTGTTGGGCTGGTTCGTTGCGTGTTGACTTCATGTCTATTAGTCTATAGGTGTTGCAACCTTTTGTCAACCTTTTTTGTATGTGACATTTGTTTTTGGCGCGTGTTGTTTGTCATGTGGAAAAGTTTCATGCATCGCGCGTAGTTGTGCACAGGTTGTGGATAAGGCTGTGGATAAGTTCCCGGGGCTGCGCCCCAGACTATTTTTATTACCTACGGAAGTTCGTTATTTTCGGCTGTGTATTCCATCACGTACTTGATGTGTTTCTCTACTGCTTCTCCCGATGCGATGTAGGGCATGACATCATTTTTTGCTTCAGGGAAATCCCAAATCATGACGGGGTTGATGTTCTGCTGTGAGTCGTACCAAAGCGAGACTTCCCAATGGACATCTGCGTCACCGAACTTAGACTCCACATAATCCCAAGTCTGTACGAGAATATAAGCGAAGTAGTCAAGGTCGTAGTATGCGAGGCGCACAACTGATGCGAGAGCCCCGTCTTCCTCGTGACTCTCCTTGTCCAGTAAGTCTCTGACGAGTTCAGGGATACTGCGTAGGTCTACATTGCTTGATGTCACTTTGGTTTGTCCCCTAATCGTACTAATGGATTATTCATTGCGTTACGAAATGCTCGCTCGTGGCTCACACCGTTGAGGTGTCGCTCTAGACAGTATGCCTCGCTGAACTGCATACTCCAACCGTATTTGGCTTTTGTGCGAAGTGTCAGGTGCTTTATGCTTATCTCGTTCATAGGTAGTAGTGTAGTGATTCTGTTTCTAAATGTCAAGTTTTTTGTGAGTGATAAATGTCACATAGAATAGACTTGCTTTTATCTTAAAGTGTTGATAGAGTAATACTTATGACAAACGAAACCATCACACCCGTAGAAATCAAATTCAACACCGAACTCGTCACCCTCGTATGGGCGTACGGCGGAGAACACACAATGAGCCCAATAGCACTACTCAACACGCTCATTGAAAACCACCAAGTCGGTAACCACGAAACCAACACCACCATCATTGAAGCAATCATCAGAGGACAGGAGAAGTAATGAAGTACACAATCACCTACAACCGTCACGACTCCCGACTCATGGTCGGAATCAACGGCGCACAAATCCATGTCGTTGGAGAGCCAGCACTCAACCGCCAACTCAGCAACTTGGCAAACGACCGTAACATTGACCAAGACTCAATCATGGTCAGCGAGCGTTGATCATGTCGTTGATATGGACAATCACTCGCGTCGCTACTACAGCGGGACTGACGATCTTCGTGGGAACTCTGTTCTATTGGGCATTGTTCTCATGGGATCGTTGATCCGATAAGCGTCTCAGGCAGGGGTCGAACCTACAACCTACAGATTAGAAGTCTGTTGCGCTATCCATTGCGCCACTGAGACAGTAAAGAGATTCTACCTGACTGTGCGCCGGCGCGCTAGCCCCGGGCGACAGGGTGTTTCGGGGTTCAGCCGTTCCCTCGCACAATGGCTGGCTTCATCGTGAACAGCATAACTGTCCACTCGGCTCGCATCAAGTGTTCGGTACTCACCTCATTTAACCAACGACTTGACAGGTCGTCGGCCCCGAGTCACACTCCCTTAGAGGCGACCGCCGTAGTCACGCTCGTGCCAGTAGCGGGTCTCCCACCGAGCCTGCTCGTCGGCATCTCGGATTTCTTTTTCAATCTCTTTGTAGATTTCTGCCATTGCTTCAACCACTCGTGTGGTGAGAATGTCTGCGAAGGTATCGTGGGCGACTTTGTCGCTCTTTGTTTCGTCGTACCAGTTGAATAGCGCGTGCCATTCTCCGATGTTTCTTGCATCGTATGCGTCTGCAATGATGCCTTTGACCATGTCTGTGAAGTATGTGGTGGTTTTCATAATGATTAGTCTAGCAAGTGTTTTGGTGAATGTCAACCTTTTTCTTTGTGTTAAATGTCACATAGGATAAAGTTGCTATTTTATTGTTTGGCTACTATAATGATTGACATGACACACTACTACGAAATAAACGACAGTGAAGGCCAATTAGTTGATCTCGTTCCGTTCTGTTCTGACTGGTGTCATGAGCAGTGGTGTCGGGATAACGGTCGGGCGTATGAAGGTTGGAACGGTGCGCACGAACACCCGTACAATGATGAGTGCGAGAACTGCGAGGCGGTTATTGTCGGCGTTGAGTCTTTCGTTGATGCGTAAGCGTTAGCGGCCAGAGTTTTCTGGTGGCTTCGCCGGCTTAGTCCCGTTTGGCGGGCTTGACCGAACGTGTGTTCGGGACTGTGGTGTGGTTATCCACAGGTTTGTCCACAGGTTGTGGGTGGGTTAGTCCCACATTTCTTTCTTTGCCCACATGAGTAGGGGTATTGCTACGAATAGGAATGCGCCGATGGGAACTGTGATGAACTCAATGATGTTTGTCATGATGATTACTCTATCGTGTGTTGAGTGAAAAAGCAACTTTTTTGTTTATAATAAATGTCACTAGTTATTCGGCGGGCTCTAGTGTGGTTAGCCATTCTGCTTCTATGGTGCGGGCTATCTCTTCTGCGACCATTGCCCACAGTTCTTCGTCTGGCGGCTCGTTCATTTCACCGTGATGGTGGTTTTGTAACTTGCGCTGACGAGTGTGCGTGTGTCCGAGTCTTGTGGGGTGAGTGTGTCCCATTCGGTGATTTGGTTGTAGATGGTTGTGATGGTGTCGTCGTTGAGATGTTCGGAGAGAAATAAGTTCCAGCCTTCGCCAGCACCGTGGCAGTCAAGGACTGTGATGGCGTGGAAGTGACCGTTGAGTGTGTCCATTGCGACGAACCATGCGTCGTCGTTGCCGTCTTGGTAGACACGCTTGATGTCCTCTCGGTCTAGGTCTGACATGATGTCGTCTAGAGCGTTCCATGCTGTGACTGTTCCTGCGAATGGGCGGTAGGTGATGGTGATTTCCATAAGAAGTATCCTAGTCTATTAGTGGTGGTTTGTCAAGTGATTTGTTGAGATTTGTTTTATTTGTTGGCGACTGCTTTGGCGAGTGCTGTCATGTCAATGGCGTTGCGTCCCATGACGAGTGTGGTGATCGTGTCACGGCGTGAGAGACATTCTTCGCATGAGCAACCGTCTACGAGCGTCCCTGCGAGGAAACGAGCGAGAGCGACTGCTGGTGAGAGTTCTATGTTGTCTTGTTCGGTGATGATTTCGTTTTCCATGTGTGTCAGTATACAGATGTTTTAGGATATTCCACCATTTATGTTTGTGTCATATGTCACGGTAGTAAAGGTTGCTGTTAGCGTAGTTGGCCTGTAGAATGTTCTCAATCAACTTAGTGATACTTGTCCATCGTGGCAGGGTGGGGAGAGGGCGTGCAACCGTTCTCTCCCCATAATGAAATTTTTTGTTCTGACCCAAAACTTTATATAAGTGTTCCTCAACCTTTGACGGTGGTGGAAAGGAAAATCAGAACCCGAAGAAACGGCGCAAAAGCACCCGCCAGTCCCGGCTGTCATCAACAGGCGGAACCGCAACCTCATCATCAAGAGGAAACACAGACTCAAACAAGTCCTCATCATCTCTTTTGAATGGTGTGATGATCATTGCGTGTTCAACAACAAGTGCCTCAGGCACATCTTCGCCATACATATAACGCCACACCCGCCTACCTTTGGTGTCATACAGTTCTATATCGTATGTATCTATGGCGTAGTCGGCTGGAACGAAGTCACCGTCGGGGCTCTCAATGGTGGGGTGCTGAAAGTTCTCGGAAACAGTCGTCAACAAATCGCCCAACTCTAGATCGGTTGGTTCGCTGTCGGTTTCAAAAGCAATGTGGACTGTATACCTCATGTTTTAGAGGATATCACTCTCACTGTGCGCCGGCAGAGCCCCGTTATGGGTTGGTTTTATAACCCTTCCCAATGGCTGGCTTGTCGTGCGATGTCGTCTTCCCAGCAGATGGTGTGGCTGGCGGGGAGTCCCAACATTGCGCCGTAACGCAGGGCGATTTCGGTTGCTTGTGCTTTGTTAAGGCACGGCATAATCAGAGTGCCTGTATCTGTTGAGTCGCCTGTTGGTGATTTGAAGAAGAAATGGAGTTCTTTGTCCAAGATGCGAATGGCGGTGATGTCGCCTTTCAAGTATTCTTTTTCTGTTTCGGTGGTCATGGTTGTCCTTTGTTGTGGTGTTGTTTATATTATATCGGACTATTGCCTATTTGTCAAGTCTTTTGGAAAATTGTTTAGTAGGAATGATCTCTGTAGTTGCGTTGCTTAGCGACGATCCCTTTGACTGTCTGCACGGTGAGACCGACTGCTTGTGCGATCTCCTGTGTTGGCTTGCCTTCTTTCTTCATTGCGTAGATCGTGTTGTGTCGCTCTCGTCTGATGTCGCGATGCACCCCCGTAGTCCCGAGTATGCGCCCCAAACCATCTTCTCCTACTCCTAGCGTTTCTGCTATTTGTTGATAGGTCGCTCCTGCGATAGCAAGTTTCTTTGCTTCTTCTATGAGTTCGGGTTTCATTGTTCCCATGCCTCGCTGTCGGAGAGTAGTTCTACCGCTGACTCTATAGCGTCGCTGAGAGTGTGTTGTACTGAGTCTGCCCAACCTTGATCGTCGGCGTAGAGGTCAAACCATGAGTTGTTGATCCATTCAATAGAGCCTTCTTCTGACATCTTGTAGATATCAATGTCATTGTTGATGCCGTATTGTTTCCATTGGTCACAGTAGCGAATGACTTCGTGTCCTTTTTTCCAATCGGTTGGGTCGTAGGCGAGGTGTACTCGTACTTCTCCGTCGGCGTGAATGTGTATGGTGCGTTCTCCGTTGCTGACGCTTGCCACGATGTCGTGGTGGTCTGCTGAGTATGAGTACCATGCGGAGTCTTCACGACCTTGTGATCGTTCGTCGGGTTGGTGCCATGTGATGTCAATGGTGGTGGTCATTTCTGTCCTTTTCTGCTTGTGATGAGTAGTGGAAGGATTGCGCCAATGCAACCTAGTGCGAACACGGTGTTACCGATGATGAAGAATGTCATGTCGCTCATGCGTTTTCCTTTGCGTCTGTCATGCGGTTGTATCCGACTTGGTATCCTAATTCAAAGAGTTCGCAGAGTTCTTCTGCGCTTACTGTGTCGTAGGGGTCGTCGCTTTTGAATTGTTTTCCGACGGTGATGATGTCGGCGATGATTTCTTCGGGAACGCAATCTTCAAATGAGAACATTCCGAGGTATGCGTCGGCTGATCCAATTTCTATGCCTTTGTCAAATGCTTGTTTGATGACTTTTTGGATTGTGGTGGTTTTCATAGTTGTTATCCTATCAGTTGGTTTCTAGGTTGTCAACCTTTTGTTTGAGAATTTCATAAATTTCTTTATGGCTCTCGGCGAGACTGATAGATGTAACTAACGGAACGGAATCGCTACCGTTCCAAATGGGTTGATCAAAAGATGTGTCGGAGTGTACGGCGAAACACAGTTGTCCATCTCGCATTTCTGCTGTGACAGAGAAACGGAATTTGAAGCCTTCGGGGATATCTATCACTTTTCCTCACAGTCGTGTCCGTAGTGCCATTCGGCGCTATCGGTGTCATCGGCGAGGTCAAATACTCGTTCACATTCAGGGCAGGTTGCGGTGGTGTTCATATGATTAGTTTAGCGTAATGATCTTGGTTTGTCAAGTTTTTATGTCTGTGACTGATGGCACACTACTCGTCAAATGTACATTCCATATTGCACTCGCCTTTTGCTTCGCAATATTCATAGTCCACGCACTCGGGGCTCCCGCGACGGGCGACGGGTTTGGGTTGTCTGCGTTCGGCTTCTTTGCGTCCGCTTCGCTTTCCAAGTCCGTAAATGATTCCGCCTGCAATGAATCCCATTGCTTACTTCTTTCTGCGACGGGCAAATCGTGAGCGAGGGTAACGAGCGATGAGTTCGCCTGCTCTGTTTATTTTGACGGTCTCTCCGTTGTCGTCGTATGCGCGCCATGCGTTAGCGTCCTCAAAGTAGGTGAGCAATTCGGAAACTGCTTCCAACATTTCGTTGGCGGTAATAACTTTGTCGTTGAAGGTGAAGGGGTTGTCCGCAGGGCGTTCTAGAAACTCTCCGACTGCGAATCCGATTGCTTCTGCTGGCGAGCAGAGAATGAAATATCCATCAAGGATTCCGTCTGCTAGTTCGCCAAGTCCGTAGATTTCTCTGTTTGTGTTCATGCTGTTTAGTATATCAACAAGTCAAGCGTTTGTCAAGTCTTTTTTAGAAATATTTTGTGGGTTTGTTATCGCGTTTTTTGACAGCGGGCATCGCGCGCCGGCACAGCCCCGGGGTTTAAGGGGGTGAAAGATTGTTTTATATAACGGCTATGTGTGACGGTGGCGGAAAGGAAATTGTTTCACCACACATCTTTAATAAAACTCCACACTTCTGTGTTTATTTCGGTGCGTCCGTTTCGTTTGCGAACTTTGCGTCCTGTTTTCCGTAATCGTTCAATAAGTTCAGGGCGTTCTTCGTTCAGTCTTTCCATGAAGCAGTCGGGGAAACGTACCGTAGCCCCGTAGAATGTGTAGCGTTCGTGGACGCTCACAAGGAACGGTTTGTATTCCATTACTTCTTGGCGACATCGGGCATGAAATGCCATGAGTTTTCAGTGATGTACATCTGTGCGTCAACCAAAGTGGGGAAGCAATAGACAGTATTGGAGTTGGAAAACTTTACGCACCAACAGTTGTTGTTGATGTCTTTCTTGTCTGCGTCGTAGTAGAGGGTTAGGTGGATCATTGTGCCTCAAACATTTGTTCTAGTTCGGATATTTCTTCGTGGCGAATAATACTGCTCAATAGTGCGTCGTCTAGGACGCTGATGATCTCAGGGTTGTCTGCGATGAATTCGTCTACTTCTTCGTCGGACACTTCTATTTCTTCGTATGCGCTGTCTTCGGTAATCAGGAGCATACCTTTGTCAAGATAGTCGTAGAGAGTGTCTTCGCTGACTCCCAATTCGTCACACAGACGATCCTCTAACCATACTTTGGCTGGGATTCGCTCATTGGTGGTGAGTGTATGGATCATGTTTTCCCAAAAGAGTTCTGATTTGTACAGTTGTAGATTGATGAGGTCGTCATCGGTTGGGTTTGACCATATGGTGTTGCTGAGCATGAAGTCGCTGGGTGTTGCTTCCCCGTCGATTTGTTTCATGTTTTTTGCTGTTTGGATTGGGTCGTGGTTCATGTTGATTAGTATAGCGATCTTTCTCGTGTTTGTCAACCTTTTAGAAAGATTTATTTGTGCGCCAAACTCGTCCTCGCCCTGACCGAGTCGGTATTAAGTTTTTTGCCCTAGCCGCCATAATTCTTTTTGCGGCTGTAGAGATGGTAATTCCTTGAGCATTTGCCACTGCCCGCTGTACTGGTACTCGTGCTTTATGAGCCGCCATATATATTTCTGCGACTTCCTGTAGGTCGTCATCAGAGTGTGCTCGCCCTTGCCGTGAAGTTTTTTCACGCTTTTCTAGTATCCGTGAGAGGGCTGGTAACTTTACTGCCAGTTCATCGCGCAAGATTTCTTCAAGTGAGATATCTGACAGTGCTCTTCGTGTGACGGGCG
>Ga0208810_1000233_pt1 | contig 15226 bp, 29 predicted proteins | sample Colrivmet1560A02_FD_187679 | JGI IMG/M metagenome (GOLD analysis project Ga0208810, IMG submission 187679) | Estuarine microbial communities from the Columbia River estuary - metaG 1560A-02 (SPAdes) (version 2) | ecosystem: Environmental > Aquatic > Marine > Intertidal zone > Estuary | place... | reverse complement strand
GGGTAAATTTTGAAGCGGGGTTTATTTGAGGTATGGATATGGTTTTGGGGATTGAGAGGGAATTTGGGGTGGTTCTGTAAGAATGTGAGGGGGTTTTAGAGAGTTTGGATTGCGGAAAGAAGTGTAGAGGAAAAGTATACATACAAAATATTTAGAAAATTTTAACAAATTTATTTGGTAGTTTCAAAAATTAATCAGAATTTAGTACTTGTAAAGCAATTACAAAAACCATAAAAATAACAAATCATGAAAACTTTTACACAAGAACAAGCTATTGAAAAGCTAGAAAAATTGGGTTTTGAAATAACTCATTCATTTAACACATTTCCTGATTCAGAAGAACAAAGCGTTTGTCTTACTAAAAGAAGTAAGATAGGTTCATTACATGCTTTAGTTGAATCTAATGGAGAAGTGAATGGAGAAAATTTATCAGAATATATACAAAATATCAAAAAACCATAAAAACAAAAAACCATGAAAAATTTTAACGACTACTTAGAAATGGATGGCGGTATTGCATTTAACATTGCTATCTACAATCGCTTCAGTTCAATTACTGATTCTTGTTACTCTGAAATTTGCGGTGGATTTATTGAAGGTGTGTACCAATGGGCTACTCATAACATTGAAGATGTTACTGAATCTGCTAATCAAAAGTACACAGGTTGGACTATTCGTTTTGAGAACGGTAGTGAGGGAAAGGTATACATAGAGAATTGGGTTCTTAATATTACTCCTAAAGATTGGAAACATGCTAGAGCATTATTCAACAAGTATCTTAAATTAGCTCCTCAAAAACAATTAGCATAATCATGAAAAAAAACAAAACAAACGAAGAATTGCTAAGAAAATTAATTAGGACTAATTCTCCAATGGAAAATGCGTTATTAAGAGAGAGAATTATTAAAGTTATGGAATTAACAATTGAAGATATGGGAAAAAACCCTGATGAATGGAGAAAAGGCTTTATTGCTGAATCATTAATTTTAGACCTTTCTAATAATGTAAATAAAATTATTGGATTTAATAATTAATCATAACCATGAAACAGAAATTTGAAGACTTTGTTTACGATTTATTACACTTTTTAATGAATAACAAATGGGCCTTTGCTCTACTATTTATTGTTATTTGTATTTTAATTAGCGTTTCTTTCCTATACCCTATTAATCCATCTTTAGCTTATGGTTTTGTGGGTGGAGCAGTTTTAACTACTATTTATAAATTTTTAAAAAATAATCCAAATGAGTAATTACATAACAGATGATTTAAAGCAACAGGTTAAATCCATAATAAAGGGGTTACCTAAACAGAAATCTTGGGATGATGATGAATACTTCCCTACATACGAATTAATGGTTTATACTACCTATGAAGAGGGTAAATATGATTTTGATGAGTTTTATGGGTTTAAAGGGATAAGGGAGCTAGATAAGGCTATATCAGCTATTATAAGTCAGTATAAAGAGACTTTGTATTGTATTGACTTCAAATACTCTTATGAAGAGGGAGAGTTTGACCAATTCACAATTTATGAACACTCACAACAAAAACCTTTAATTGATATTATTGACACTACAGATGAACCTAATATTTTAAACGACAAATAACCATGAAAAAAGAAACTAAAACAAACATTGAGTCAGCTATTATAGTATTAATATGCTTTTTAGCTACAGCTTTACTTCAAGATGAAATTTTTAAATAAATTATATGAAAGAAATAGCAAAAGATTACCTATGGACCTTTGATTTTAAAGGTATTGATAATGAAAAATTATATAAAACATGTATAGATGTAGAAACTGCTTTAAAGAATAACTATCCTCCTATACCTGAAGAAAATATATATAATTCTTTTACTACTTATTACCATCGAGTATACAATTTATTTAACTTTCCATGCCCACAACTGAATAAGCTGTACGCTAATATAATTAAACATTTACCTGAAATTCTTTTGAAAGATAAAACATATTATATGCGTTGTTGGGTTAACTTATTTGATAAAGGTAAAAATATAGATTGGCACAGTCATTGGCAGCCACATTTTAAAACTTATCATGGCTTTTATTGTGTAAATACAGAAGGAGAGCACCCATCCCATACAGACTATAAAATTCCTAATGTTGCAGACATGATTACGATTCCTAGCTATGATGGCTTATGTGTTATCGGCAAATCAGAGGGGGATGGCCACAGAAGCTCAGAATGGCTTAATGATGGCAAATACAGGGTAACTATAGCTTTTGATATTATCCCTGTTGAATTGCTTAAATCAGATGACAAGTTTATATATTTAGAAGTTGACAAAAGATTAATTCACAATTTTTTACCTTTACCTATAATCAATTAACATGAAAACATACATTTGGGCAGACACAGCTTATGTAGCACAGGACTTCTTCGTAGTATCAGCAGATAATATAATTATGGCTAGATTGAAGTTAGCACATGAAATAAATGAACTTGAGAAGGCTTTTATGGAACAAGCAGCTAGAGAGGACCAAGCGAGTTACAGGTCATTAATGAGAAGTAAATTTAAAGGTTGGATTATGTATGTAAATCAACAAGAACCACAAATCATTGATGAAGGAAATGCAGGTATTTTTAACCATACAAATTAACATTATGAGAAGACTTATTGTACTATTAATTCTTATCTTATCCCTATCGAGTTGTGGGTTTGTCAACGAGTTATTAACTTATAATGCTATATACAACAGGCCCTATTATAGACCGATGAATTATTACCCTCCACGATATTCACAAAATTTAAGAAGTTATAAACACTACCCAAAACCAAGTTCACATTACAGATATAGAAATTAACTTTGGATATGAGACCGATATTTGAGTTATTAAAATTCATATTTTTTTCAATTCCATTAGGGATTCTAGTATATGTTTTAGCTATAATCATTCAAGGATTAGTTTCACTTTATAAAACCATAAAAAAATATAACCATGGACATCGGAAGTAAAGTATTTGGGAAAGAGGACAAACAAAAAAATGCACTTATTGTTAGAGGATTCTACGATGAAAACAAAGAATGGACTTGGGCCACAATCCATTTAAAACTAGCAAATCTCAGAAAACCAAGATTATTAGGTTATGTAGATGTTCAAACAGCTACTTTTAACTGTGTTAGAGACTGTGCTAAACATTACCATAGAAAAGCAGGAGGATTCGGCTTTAATTGGGAAATTTTAAGCAGTAACCTTATCCATATAAAGACCATAGCTTTAAGAGTAGACGATGACAAGCTGTATGTATTTCCTAAAAAGCTTATTGAAGAAAAGGGAACCTTTTTAAACTTTAAGCAGCAGGGGTTTGAACTACAGAAGTTTTTAGATTTTAACCTTATTAGACCATACGAAAAACCATTAAAAGAAAATGATACCAAGTTTAGTTATGCAGAGGTTACGAAAGCATGAGTACCTAGAAAACGAGTTTATATACAGTTTAAACATTGACGAGTGTAAGTATCAATATCAAGTATTTGAGAAGGTATTTACTACTATAGCCGAAGCTAATAATATGTATTGGAAAGACATATATCTTGCTAATCATAGAAGTACTGAAAAATACATATTGCTTTGTGTATCAACCATTTTGATAGATAAATTACTAAGATTAGAGTTCCATTTAACTGTTACAAGTAGGGAATTACTATTGGGTGTAAGACTTAATGAAATTGTCAGAGATTATTATAAATTTATTTAGTATTTTCGTTGTCCGCCTTAAAATTTTGAAATAACCATGGCCCCTAACAAAAAAAAGATAGTCAATGTGTCCCAATTAAAGGGTGTCAGGCTATATAATTTTCTTGTAAGGGAATTAGGAGAGGCTAATAAAAAATTACCTAATCAACAGAAGATAGGTGCAACTAAGAGAAGAAAGATTGTAAGTGATATAATCTACCCAAAATTTAAAGCAAAAGAAAAGCTATCATTAAGAGAGATTAGAACTGATATAAGAAAAGTTGTTAAAACTTTACCTCCTAAAGAGATTTGTAATCCTTTATATCTTTCTGAAGCCTATCTAGCTTTTGTTGAATATTATGAGATTGATAACCACATAAGAACAGTATTACCTGACTGCCTAGATGTTAGAGTTAATGCAGGGGCATTAGGTAAAACAAAAGTATTTAATACTAGAAACTATAGCTACTACGGAGATGGAGTTAGAAAGATAACTGAGAATATTAGAGAAGACTTGGCTAAAAACCAATCAGGGATGGCTTATTTTAGTGGGGTAGTTAAATTAAAATATGGTAAAAAAAATAATGGTAATCCTGACAATTACTTTGTTGAATATATCTTATATATAAATGATAAGCCTGAAGCTAATGATGAGTCTGTAAACTTTGATTTACCTGCTACAGAGCAAAAGAAAGTGGACCAAATTAATGATTATTTAGCAGGGAAGTTTAAAGAGTTACAAAAAGAGAAAAGGAAGAGAAAGAGAATAGCAAAAAAGACTGCACCAAAGAAACCTGCAGAAGAAAAAAAAGAACTTAATGCCGCAGTAAGAAACGCACTAAAATCTTTACAGGAATTAGTTAAGAAAAAAGTAATTACAAAAGCACAATTTGAGAAACAAAAAAAGAGTATATTAGCATTTAAGAATAAAAAATAACCATAAAAAAACCATACAATGTCTTTACAAAATGGATTTACCATCCTGAGACACGACCAACAAAAGATTATACTTGATAAGCTAAAAGGAAAGAAAGGAATAGCTTACTACCGTAAAGGGTCATTCTCCGATGAATTAATTTGGCAAAATAGAAAGTTTCTATTTCCCTCCCCAAAAAAGAAGGTTACAACGGGCGTTTGGATTTTCCGAAGCGTACAGAATGATGTCAAAGACTTCATTGAAAATCGTAGAATTAGAGAAAAAGAAAAACTACCTGTAAATTATTGGAACGCTAAAAATCGCAGTTTTAGGGGCAAAATAACCGCTACAGATATAGACCATGCTTATTGGCGTATTGCTTACCTAGAAGGGGTAATTAAGCCTAAAACATACAAAAAAGGCTTATTGTTAAAGGATAAGTCTCTCAGATTGGCCTCTCTTGCCAATTTAGCCTCTCATAAAGAGTATATAATCATAAAGGATGGGGAAATGACTAATAAGACAATTGAGCTCAAATTTGACCCTATTCTACAAAAAGTATACAATAATATTAGATATGATTGTTATGAACACATGATGATTATGGCTAAAATGCTTGGCGAAGACTTTATATGTTATAAGACTGACTGCATCTATTATCGAGATACCCCTGCAAATAGAGACATGGTACAGACTTATTTAGATACAGTAAGCTTAGAATGGAAGCAACTTGTAGAACCTGAGAAACCAATTTTAAACGAAGAAGAAAAAGAAATAAACTAAAATATATGATTACAATTCTTATTATCCTATTGATTTTAAATTTTTTATTTGCTAAACTGATGATATATTCAGTTTTACTATTATTTAAAACAGTTGCTGAAAACTACGATTTTTTTGTACAAATATTTTCAAAGAATATAATAGATTGGGCTGTATATTTTAATGCAGAGAATAGTGTTATAAAAAAATCTCCTTTCCCTCATATACCAATAGTTAATGTAATTACATCAATATCTTGTCTAATTTTTATAAATTTTTTTAATAATAAACTAAATAAATAAGCATGAGAGACTCAATTCCAAAAAATGAATTTAAACAATTAATAAAATTAGGTTTTACTGATTGGAGTTTAGGTACAGGAGAACTACCGAATGTAATAGATTACTACGAAACATTTATGTGGTTCAGAGAAGTTTTTAGATTAACATATTTTATAGACATAGAAAATAATTGTGTTATAAACATAAGATGTGTTGGTCTTGATGATGATATAATATCCATAAAATTAAAAAAAAGTAAAAACTATGAAGATGCTCAACTTGCTTGTCTTAAAAAATTAATTGAAATAGTAAATAAATATAGAAATGGTAAAGATTTTGCAAAAATTGCACAAGAATTATTAAATCAAACTAAATAAATAACCATGAAAGAAAATGAAAAAAAAGATACAGAAATGTATAAAGGTGCATTACAAGAATGTCAATTATGGAAAGACTGTCTATCCATAGGAATGACTTACCCTAGTTGGAGGAAGAGACATTTTACTAAAAAAGAGGACAAAGAATCTGTAAGAAAACTTATGAAAGCTTACGAAGAGGTTGAATTATATCTTCAAAATAAACTAAAATAATCATGATAAATTTAATAGAAGAGGATGTACAAAGAAGAATTAACAGCATGTTTGAAATAATAGACTATCAAAATATAGTAGCAAAAATTACGAAAGAGAAAGGTTCAACCTATAAAAACTCTTATGCTTATAAACTAGGATTAGAATATGGACTAGCTCATTTACAAAACCTGAAAGAAAAAATTGAAAAAATTAAAAGAGAGCAGAATGGCTCAAACCTAGACTGCTCTCAGTAACGAAGTTTCACGAATTTGGACTAGAAGTAAGTGAATCGTAAACCAAAGATAATATGAAAAATCATTTAAAAGAAAATATTTTCAACTCTTTTTTAACAATAATTGAAGAGGAGTACCCTGAGCTATCTGAAGCTAAAAGGCGAAGATTGGCCGATAAACTCAGCGACAAGGCACAAATAGAGTATTTGGAAAATTCAAAAGGGCTTACCCAACTGTTAAAGGATATGTCATCCTCTCATGAAGCTCATAGAGGTCAATTCAAAAGGCACATAGATATGCTACAGAAGGAAACCAACAGGGTATTAACAAATTTTAAAAGCAATGGCTTTGTAACTAAAAAATACGATGAATACAGGAAAATGACAGTTTTAAAAGGCAAAACCACCATGGTAGATGAGATGGTTGAATTTTTGAATATTGTAAATGATTCCGTAATTTCATTCTATAAAGAAGTTTACAAAATAGAAGAAACTTCCAATGAAAACCCACAAATAACCCTATTTTAAAACAAAAACATGGAATTTTATTTAAACCAAAAAAGCCTACCAATGATTAGAAAGTGTTCTAGTTGTAGGTTCTATCATACAGAATTTAAAAGCTGCTCACTAATGAGGGTTACAAATGCCTTTGATTATAAAAAAAATATTTACTTGACTACGGGAGACAATTTATACTGCGAAAGGCACAAATTTAAAAATGAAGAGATATTACAAGATGAAGCTATAGTAGTGGAATACAAAACTATTGAAGATGCTATGAGAGTAATAGACCAAGCAAAAAATTTGAAAGAACATAAAAGAGATTATTTTATAAACGATTAATATGGCCGACCCAATAATTGCAACATTAATATTTGTTTTACTATTAGTAATTGTACCTATATTAGTAATATCAGTATATCTAATGGGAGGTATATGTATTGTATTCTTTAGTATAATTAGAACAATTAAAAAAACCATAAAAAAATGCAAAAACCAAATCTTTCCCAAAGCTTATTAAAAGCTTATGTGGATTACTACGATGAAAATGTAAAAGGCTGTGGATTAAAAATCCGTAAGCAATACTTTGAAAAACTACCAACTCCTTCTAGTGAAGCCGCTAAACTCGGAATTTATTTTGAGTATAAAGCTACAGACTATGTTAGAGAAGGAGACCCCATACCTCAACCTAAAATGGTATATGCAGGTACTTCAAAAGAGAAGTATGCTGTAGACTACGAGAGGGCTGCAGAGTCAGCAGATTTATTTAAAGAAATAGTCAAAAAACACAATATTGAAATATTAAAGATTGGAGAATATATGTCTCATGATGGATGTAGTGGAATATCTGACATCAGGGCAAAATGGAAAGGCGAAGAGTGTATTATTGATTTAAAATATAGTGCTTTAATAGATGACAAATGGAATGAATATGGATGGCATACAGAAAGTTTAATCTATAAGTCAAAGCAGTTATTACAGCCAATTCATTATAAGTACTTGATTAACAAAATAATGGGTATTGAGGATATACCTTTTTACTATTTTATTTTTTCTTCAAAAGACCCTAAAAAGGCTAAGATTATTAAAACTAATATTCAGCCTGAGCATTTACAATTACATGAAGATGTTTTTGTTCCTAAGATGAAAAATTATATAGATTTTCACTATAACAACCCTGAAAAACTAGAAGCTAGACCAAATTATATTAGGTGCTTAGAATGTCCATTTTATGACAATTGTGATAAAAAAACTGATGTACCTTTAATTGAACAAATAGATTATTAAAATGTATGATTTAATAAAAACTATGGCAGCTTTATTTTGCTTTATAATGGCTTTTGTTATAATATTAATAGTAGTTAAATCCGAAGAAAAAAATGAAAAGCATAATTAAAAAAGAAACTCAATACGGAGAGATTTGTTATGAGTTTGATGTAACTTATCAAGAAGAAACTAATGTAGAAGAAGGCCATGGGTTTCATACCTTTTACGATTCTGAAGAAGTAAGTAGAGTAATTACAAGTGTTATGATAGTTTTAGATAATGGAGAAAAAGTAGATATAACTCATAAACTAAATAAAGAGGATATAAAACTTATTGTAGACTCGTATGTACAAGTATAAATGTTATCAATGCGGCCAAATTATACATCTTTCCTATAATCAAGGATGGGTAAAATATTGGTGCGAAGTAAAACAGAGATACACTAAAATTTATAGAACAAAATAACCACAAAATGATAGTACAAACAATCCATGAAATATTAAATCCTTTTGATGTAGAAACACCATTAGGATATGGAGTAGCAATCTTTATGATTGGCGGGTCAATTCACTCTAATCCTCAATTCATAATTAGATTATATGATACAGGAGATATTAGAACTATAGACCAAAACGATGTCAAGATATATGGCAATCCCACTACAGGAGAACCCTTAATACCCACTAATAAGCAATTTATAAAAGGTTTAAAAAATCACTTTGGACCTAAAAAAACTAATTTATCAAAATCAAAACCATAAAAATGAAAGAAAAACTACAACAAACTGACATTTTCTCAATTGAAAACACAGAAGATGTTGCACCACAGCCACAAAATGAATTTGTATTAACAACACCTGTTACTCAAGGCGAAATGGAACTAAGAGCAAAGAACAGAGCACGAAAAGATGAAGATGTTCCTGTAATGCCTGAGCCAAAAAAAGAGGTAATTGCTGCTCCACCTCCTACAAAACCTTTAACAGCTATTCAGCTATTTAACAATAGTCTTGAAGCTTACAAAAAGCAGGTATTGCCAAACTTGTTATCAAAGCATAACATAGAACCTGCTCAATTCGTTCAAATAGTCGTTTCTGAGCTCAAAAAGAACCCAAAGCTAATAGATGCGTTCAAAGAAAATCCTAGCTCCTTATTTGCCTCTATTTTGGCAGGAGCAGAGATTGGATTAATCCCAAGTGATATGCTAGGGGAGTTTTATTTAATTCCACGCAGAATTGATGGCAAACAGACTGTAACACCATTAATCGGGTATAAAGGACTTGTAAGCATCCTTTTAAGGTCAGGGGAGATAACTAAGATACATACAGAGTGTGTATTCGAAGGGGACCATTTTGAGGCGATTTACGGCCTTGAGCAGAATATTATACATAAACCCAACTTCGATACAGAAAGGTCTGCTAATACGCTTAAATTCGTCTATGCGGTGGCTAAATTGAAGAATGGGGACTATCAGTTCCAAGTATTGTCAAAAGGGGAGATTTTAAAGATTAAGGCCCTTTCTCGATATGACAATGATTTATATTTTAATGACAAAAAAGACCCCCAAATGTGGATGGTCAGAAAGACTGCATTGATTCAGTTATCTAAAATGCTTCCAAAAGACTTCTATGGCAAAAAAGCAGTAGAAATGGATGGCCAACTTGAAGGAGGTGCCATTCTAAGTTTAGATGAAGACAATAACATTAAAATTATTGATGGAAAGAAAGTTACTTCATTAAAACAAGCTTCTGTTATTAATACAATAAATTCTCTACCTGAAATACCTGAGTAGGGACATACTTACTTACTAACTCCAAGGGGAAATCTTCAACATGTTGTCTTAAAAAATGATAATATGGTTTGTAGGTTTCCCTTAATTTTTCCTCAGATAATTTTTCTAAAGGTCTAGTAGCATAATCTTTTGATGCCTCTTTATGATTTTCAAAGTTATTTGGGCTACCTATTGCACCACTTTGTTTATGACCTGCTATTTCATGAGGGTCGGACCAATTAAAACAATAAGAAGGTACATAATACTTATTATGCTCATCTAAATGCTGTTCATCTCTTAACTTAGTATACCAACTAAGTCCCTCATATCCTGTAATATCACTTCTAAACCCAATTTCTCTAATTCTATCCATTTTTACAATAACTGATGCCTCAAGTGTATTCATACACATTTGAACTTTATTTGGTGTTGCAAAAAAGCTTTGCTGAGGTTTCCAAGCATCTTTCCCATTAGCTTCAATACCATCTACAGCTTGTTGCATGTGCCATGGTAAGTAAATGTCGTCATCATCTGCTAACATGAAATAATCTCCTGTGGCGTGAGTTACAGCATCTCTGCATATCTGTCCTCTGTTTTCATACGGAGTATTTGTCTCATAGTTTATACCATTATTTACAATAATAATTGAACTGTCCTCAAATCCCAAAGTATAAGGGTACTCTTCATCTGTATTAAAAATGATTAATTCTTTATTAGGATAGGTTTGTGCATGAAATTGTGCTACAATTCTCTCTACACATGTAAATCTTCGGTATGATGTACATACAAAACTTAATTTTTTCATTTTATCCATTTTTTATACGCTTCTTGATATATTTCGGTTCTTTTAATTTTACCATGCCACAAATCACTTACAAAATCTTCATCTTGTAATACTAATAGGTCTTTTGACATAACATAGTTCTTACTGTTTCTATCATAGAATAAGAATAAAGTGTCAATAACACCTGAAGTAAATGGTATGCTTAAAATTTTATCGTAAAAACATTCATTTATTGCATAAGCATGTGTACCATAAAGTCCTGTGGAACATTTAGCAAGATTATTAGAAATAGAATAACATTCAGCATTAGGTTCTCCACCCATGTAGAACATGTCCCATTCTGTATTTTTTAAATCCTGAACACACTCTTTCATTTTATCAATGAAATTTGGCTCAAATATGCAATCATCTTCGAATATTAAACAATTCTTCCATCCTCTTTTTTTAGCTTCTTTAATCATCTCAAAATGAGAATAAGTGCATGATATTTTAATGTGCCAATCTTTATTTTGTAAGGGATTTGGGACATCTCCTTCCCCTAGCTGTATTGCAGGAAATCTTTCTACTTTAAGGCCAATTTGTGAGCTTCTCATTTCAAAGGCCTCTTTTCTTTCTGTACGCTTATCTAAATTCAAATAGAAAGCTCCTTCAAAGTAATCTAATATCATATTATCGTTTTAATAATGCTTGTGAATCCATAAAATATACTAATTCAAATCCATTATCTAAAAGATAAGGTATTGACAACTTTCCTTTACCATCCCAATTTTGAGCAAATACATCATCAATTAAAACAAAACAATGTTGGTTTAATTTATCCCATGCAGCTTTCAATTCATTTAAAGAATGATTATGACAAGCTTTTATATTTTCTTCATCTCCGCAATAATCAAAAGAATCTAAAAATAATAAATCTATTTTTTTGTCAAATTCTTGTAAATAATGTATTGAATCATCTAAAAAATATTTAACATGCTCACTTTCAGGTACAATTTTTTTTGATTGATTTATATGGTCTGTATTTATATCTACCACATATACTATTGAACCACTTTTTTTACAATAATATTCCCAATTAAGTGTACTCCATCCATCTCCAAATTTACTTTCTTCTGTTACATTTCTTATACACCCTGTTTCAACGATGGTAATTGGAGAATCATATTCTTGTTCCAAAATACTTATTACTTTTAAAAAAGAGCTATTTCTTCCTGTTTCTATTTTCATGTTAATAGTTTGTGAAATAACCATAATGGTCATCTCCGATTAAATATTTCATACAAGGGTATCTTTCTAAAAAAAGTTCTTTAGTTAAATCAGGTTGCTTATGTATCTCATGTACATTACCAAATTCGGCTCCTTGCTCATAATTATAAGGCACCGCAATCATCATAAACTTATCTGCTCTGTGTATTTTATCTATCAAATTTTTAGCTTCGTAAAATGCTAAATGCTCAATAATGTCCCCCATAATAAATAAATCATAGGGCTTAATGTCAAAATCTAGTATGTTATCTATATATAAGTTATTATACTTTGAACGCAAATCAAAATCATTAACATATTGCTCAAAAATCTCAATTCCATCCATGTTTGGGAAATTGGCTTTAAGCAAATTAGAATAGGTGCCACAACCTGCACCCACATCCAAGATTTGAATATGTCTTTCAAATGAGTTGACAATATTTTGTTTTACCTCATCTTTAAAGAGGTTATATGAATATGGCATAAATTAATTTTAAATTGTCCATTTACCCATAGGACATGCTTCTTGCCCTTTTGGGGTAAATACTTTTGCTTTAGTTGCACATCCACATTTTGAGCAATGGTCTATAGGAACATTTCTCCAAGCTTCGCAAGTCATACAAATCTGTAATCTTCTTGCAGCAACTTGTTTTTGTTCCTCAGTAGGATTCATCATAGTAGAATATGCTGTTACGATTTCTTGTATTTTATCAAATAGTCCCATATAAACATGAATTTTTACCGATTGATTTAACAATTTCAAAATACTTATAAGATGCTCTTTCAGGGTCATAATCCAATCCATCATCTTCATAGGGTAATTGTGCTATATATTTACCTTTGTAAAAAAGCTTTTCATTAGGATTTCCTGTTACTCCTGCATTATGAAATAATATCTTTTCATCCCATGTTTTAGCTGAATCAGTAGCCCAACAAAAGTCCATTTCTTTAATTACATTGGTGTTATAGCCTCTCATCCATGCGTTCCATAATACAGCCCACATGTCAGCACACCAAATTTGTAGTTCATGATGGGTTGGGTCAGCTTGTTTCTTTTTATTATTTAATTCATTAATTTCTTTGAATAACTTTTCAGAATCTTTTTCAACTTTATGGAAAAAATTAAAGTCTACATTTTTCATAATGTATTGAGCACCACCTGATTGTCCTTGTCTAACTCTAACTTCATCTTTATATATACCTACTATATCGCACATTTTTTTCAGAACATCATCGCCTTTAGATAGTATATAATCGTGGCCTATATATGAAATAGTATCAGATACATACCAATTATTATCTTTTTGTTGATAATTATGTAGGAATAATGGGAAACGAGAAAAAACCACATCGCAATCGTGGTAAAAGATAGTTTCTTGACTTAACTCAGGAAATGCTTGAAAATGTTGTTTTAATACATTGGGTCTAATTGAACTAATATAGCTTATAGGATATTCCCTTGTGTCCTCGTAATAATGAAATTCAGCCACATCTGAGTAAGCATCTTCTACTTTCTTGATAATGGCTCGTTTTTCTTCCCAATCAGCTTCATTCTTATTAAAAGCCCAAAGGGTTTGAACATTAAATTCTTCGTGGATTCTGAGGTTTTTGAAATTTGTCAACATCACTTCCACTTGCCAAGCATAATATTGTATACATGGCTGAACACACATTAGTGTTAGGGTCTTGTGTTTGTACATTTTATGGTTTTTTTTAGATTATAAAATTAAGTCTTTTTTTTAAATTATTTCTCTTCTTGAATGCTAATTATTTCTCCACCATACTTAATAACCAAGTTTTCAGCTACAACTTGCATTTCCAAAAGGGCTTGTTCAATAGTATCAAAAAATGTAACATACCTCCTGTTTGTAGTTTTTCCATTGATATTTTTGTATGTTATAGTTATTATTTTTCCCATATTTTATAATTTTAAACAAAACACGCTAATGCACAACTGTTATATGAAGGTAATGCTAATAAGTAAGCTATCCCTGCATCTGCAACAGAAGTTACTCTATATGAATTACCATCAGGACCTGCTTGAGCATTGTACCATCTATTCAAAGTTACATTTGTACCTGCATCAAATGCTACTAATATTGTTTCAATTGAAGCAGAACAATCGTTACAATCATATACATCAGCGTTATAAAAATCATATCCAAGAGGGGCAGATGTAGTTGTAGTAGTTGTAGTACTTGTAGTAGGATTTGAGGCATTACAAGATGCACAATCAATGTATGCACTATCAGCTACAACTCCTGATATTTCTGCTATTGATTGAACTTCCCAACAATATCCACCATATCTAAGTGAAGTACCTACAGTATATGAACCTGTTGTATTGAAGTATTGTTCAAATAATGGGTCATCACATCTTGTTGCAACATAATAAGTGATAATAGGCTGAGTTGTTGTCGTTGTAGTTGTTGATGTTGTAGGTGCCGCAGTTGTTGTCGTTGTAGTACTAGTTGTCGTTGTACAAGTTTGACCACCTTGCTTCACTACAGGAGCACCGCCTGTAGATGTTACATATACATATCTTGTTCCATTAGGTTGAGATGGATAATCTCTTGAGCCTGAAACTGAAGTTACAGCACCTGCAGCAGCACTAACAGGGTCTCCATAAGTTGTCGTACTAGCAAAATAAGTTCCACTTCCACCACCAAAAGTATCTACTGTTATAGTTTGAGTAATTCCTGTACAAACAGAACTAATATTAGCAGTTACAGGAGGCAATGTTGTCGATGTGGTAGTCGTTGAGGTAGTAGTTGTAGGGAATGTTCCATTACAAGATGCACAATTAATATATGCACTTTCAGCATCTACTCCTGATGTTCCTGTTAACGATTGAACTTCCCAACAATATCCATTGTATCTAAGAGAGGTACCAATACTATATGTACCTGTTGTTCTAAAATATTGTTGTAATCCTATGTTATCGCATCTTGTTGCAACATAGTATACATAAGGAGGTTGAGTTGTTGTTGTTGTAGAAGTACTAGTTGTCGTTGTTGTTGGTGCCGCAGTTGTTGTCGTTGTAGTACTAGTTGTCGTTGTACAAGTTTGACCACCTTGCTTCACTACAGGAGCACCGCCTGTAGATGTTACATATACATATCTTGTTCCATTAGGTTGAGATGGATAATCTCTTGAGCCTGAAACTGAAGTTACAGCACCTGCAGCAGCACTAACA